>Ga0224723_1000028_pt1 | contig 92942 bp, 82 predicted proteins | sample Balambano_FR2_Me_FD_161647 | JGI IMG/M metagenome (GOLD analysis project Ga0224723, IMG submission 161647) | Freshwater sediment microbial communities from Lake Towuti, South Sulawesi, Indonesia - Balambano_FR2_MetaG | ecosystem: Environmental > Aquatic > Freshwater > Lake > Sediment | place... | reverse complement strand
CACTCTCATCCATCCCGAACTGAGTCGTGAAACACACCCGCGGCAAAGATAGTCGGAGGGCCGCCTCCCGCAAAAATAGCTCAGTGCCAGGGTATCTTTTATAAAGCCTCTCATTGAGAGGCTTTATCATATTTTTTGGACATTGGATGTTTGTGTAATTTAGTTATTGATCTAGCTCTTCAAAGGGAAAAAGTATGACCGTTACTTGTGAGTTGTGTAATGGAAAGGGTACTTTAATCAAGGATTCTCATACAATTACATGTTATGTGTGTAAGGGTGTAGGGCGACGTAAAATGAATAACCTTGACATGAAAAGCGTTCATTCCCGGAAAAAGTAACATTTTTAATTTAATGCTCTGCTGCCCTGTTTTGGGGTAAAGTTTGAGCTTGTGAAAATGTTTGAATTGCTTTGGGCGAACCGACAAATCGCCAGTGCCAAGGCTCATAGTTTACTCCTTGAGAGTTGTTTTCTGGAAAAGATAGTTCAAAGCCGAATTCTGTTGCATGTTGTCCCAACCATTTAAAGGCTTCAGTGTCACCAAAGGAGCGGCTTACATCAGCGGCTCTCGCCAAGCCATCTGCTAAGTCTATTGCTAATCCAGTATGATGTTCGCTGTATCCAGGTGGAGCAACTGATAAGGCGGCTACTTCAGCCGAACCAGATATTTCTGTTTGTGATTGAAATATTTCTTCTTGACGAGTAAAGTTTCTAAACCCAGATATGGGAACAATCCAAATACCTTCAGATCTTGCAGCATCTAGCATTTTCATCAATGCCAAACCAGCTTCCCAGTCAAGCTGTTCAAAGCGTTGTTCAAATTCTCCTGCTGAATAGCTTCCGATTGTCATTAACTGTTCTGCGTTAGCTTCTGCAAAGGGGAAATGTCCGAGATATTGAGTCTTATTAGCTATAGTTTTGGGTTTGAGTGCTAAGGACAGCTTTGTGATATCTTTTTGAACTGTTTTTTTTGTCGCGATCGAAGGTTGAGTCAAAGGTTGGGTCAGTTGAAGTTTGTTTTCCAAAGTTCGCCAATAGGGTTGCCAGTTTAACTGCGGCGAAATGTTCATCATCATAAACGCACAAAACATACCCGCCAAAAGGCTCATAAGACCGATGAGCCAGAGCAGCTTACGGAAGGTTTGATTGGCAATGGAGCGTTTTAATCGCCGTTTCCAATAGGTAAGCCATTGGCCAGAAGCGACAATGACTTTAACTTTACCAAAGTTAGATTGTTCATTTGGAGAATTTGGCTTTGAAGACACTGATCTAAAACTCCAATCACTAATCACTGATTACTTTAATTCATTGATTGCTGCGCTACTCATTCACTAGCAGATTGGAAGAATCATATTGCTGGCTTGTTGCTTGTCTCAGTGAGGCTAGCAAACAGGAGGTGTTTGTTGTGGCTAGTTCGGGAGGAAGTAGAGCAACAACATGAGGAACAGGGCGAGGAATGTAACCCACTAAGGATTCTCCTTGATAAGCCAGAGATGTGCTTGCTCCAGAATCAAGCATGACTGCATCTCTAAGACCAAGCCGACTCAAAATTTCTCCTAACATAACCGAACCCACTGGTTCTATAGAAACACCAATCACAGGTTGACCTGATTGGTCAATTCCCCAAAAGGCGCGATGGCGTTCAGCATCGAAATCAAAGAGATCGCCAAAAGCTTCGGGGGGTTGAGGTTGATTATTTCTAACCAGGAAAGCGGCTCCAACGAAGGTATCTGTGACATCAGGGAAAATAGTCTGAATGCCTTCAAGCGAGTTGTGTTGCTCTGGTTCAAATGGTATGAAATCGACTTGATCAGGAGTGATAATTACGAGAGGTCTTCCTACCAGCTTCAAATTTTCTGCTGGGTCACCTGGAATAAAGATACCAGTTGCTTGACTAAAAACTGGACCAATCATGGTGTTAGAGTCAAGATATTTGAGCGAGAAAAAGCCGCCATCTACTGCGGCGGCAATAGGCGTACCGGCAATGATTTCCTCAACTTGGTAACGGCTATCTGCGTGAATGGTAAGAGGTTTTCCACCCGAAATGAGGGTAAGGGGGATCTCTTCGCTCTCAACCTGATTAAGTTGAATCGGTTGTGAGAAATTAAAGCTGCGACTGAGTGAAGGCATCGGAGGTCCGCCCCAAGCTTGCTCGATCGCCTCGACTAATCCAGATTGTCCAATTCGTTCCAGACTTAATAACGTTTCCGATTCGCCTGCAAATCTGTCTTCATCGTCGTTCATGGTGAATGCAGCATCATAGCCTGCCAATCTTGTCCAATATTGCACTTCTTCATCATATTTACCTACTGGGTAGGTGAAGTAATCGATGGAAATGCCCAGGTTCTCTTCCAGAATGCGTTTTGATTCAACAATCTCACGTCGCAGTCGGTTGGGAGGCATCCCACGCAAGTCTTCAGGGTGGGTGACACTGTGGGAGACGATCGTCACCAACGGGTCGGCAACCATTTCCCGTAATTGCTCCCAAGTGACACTCGATCGCCCGATGTTTTTGCCAACTTTTGATGTGTAAATCGAAAACATAGCGGGGACATTATATCGCTTTAACAACGGATAAACATATTGGTAATGTCCTTGATAACCATCATCAAACGTAAGCAAAACAGGCTTTTCTGGTAAGGGAAATCCTTTCGTCAAGTGATCCATTAACTGTTTAGCGCTGATGGGTGTTACTCCTTGTTGCTGCATATATTGAAGATGGGCTTCAAACTCTTCTGGGGTGACATCAAAGAAGACTTCTTTTTCAGGCAAGATATCGTGATACATCAAAATGGGCACTTTGGACATTCTGGCCCGCTCGTGAAGCTGAGGAAAAGGCTGAGCGGAAAGTTGAGCAACAATTTCTGGTTCAACCTCTACCATCCAATTGCTGAGGGTTGGTGCCAATCCGGCAACTAGATCTCCTTCAGCGATCGGTTGAGCAGCGACTATCCTCTCAGTCTCCAGGTTTTTTACTGCTGGAGTGTTATTGCAGAGGTCAACCTGCACAGGTTGTCGAGAAGGTGGGTAAATCGTTGTGTCTAGTCGATTTGCTGGAGGAGCAACGTATGAAGGTTCTGAGGAATCGAAGTCATCAGGAGCAATGTACGAAGGTTCTAGAGAGTTGAAGTCATCAGTAGCTACTTGTGCCAGGAGAGGGCTTAGTCCAAGCCAGGGATGAATGATTGTTGTGGCGATCGCAATCAGTAATCTGGGCTTCACAGTTGGAACAGCAGAAATTTTTTTCATATGAGAGTGCAGGGAACAACTGAGACGAGATAACAGCATAGAAAGTCCAAATTAACCTTAAGTGAGATGCTGTCAGATTTAGCTGATTTTAAATAAATTGTCAGGTTTTTAAGACAACATTCCCTGTACAATCTCACAACCTTGGCATTTTAACACCAGGGTTCAGTTCTTCTAATGCTGAAGACTGGATACATTTGGGAAGCGGGCCGTGCCCGCGCTCCCCAATCAATACCATAAACTTGTCGTCTGTCAATTTTGCTTTGCGAGGTATCCTGCAAAGCAAAATTAAATTAAAGGAAGTTTTGAGGGGTCACAGACCCCTCAAAACTTTCTTGACAGACCACTAGTAGGCTAGGGCATAAGTTCATCCCACCCTTGAACAAGGGGCTTAAGCCCCTTGCCTGACTCTTAGGCGGAGAAACCATATGTCTATTTGTGCCTTAGCCTACTAGTAGTCTGTTCTTATTTGACGGTTCCCCGTCAAATAAAAATTTGAATTTTAAGGAATTTTTGCTGGGTTGCAACCCAGCAAAAATTCCTTGACTAAAGTACTAGCAGTATTTTGCTCCGTAACCGGGTTAGCTAACCTTGGAGATCCAATGTGGACAGGTAGGATTGAAGAGGAACGACTGATGAATAGGGCAGAAGTTCATATTGCTAGGCTGGGCTGCGAGTTTTCTGAATTTACAGTTTATACCTGTGATCCAAACACAATAGAAACCATTATTGGTCAGGAGGAATGCTTTTCCTTGAGAACCAGAGTAGAATTTCAGGGGTCAGGCGCGATCGCTCTCTTGCCCTTAAATCTCTTACTTCAAGTAGATTTCTTTGCTCAGCCTGTAGGTCGTGGTGCGGCTCTGGAGTTGGGCACTGCCAGATTGAGCACGATCAAGGGAGAATTTATCTATTACCCCACCCTGGAGATAGTTCAGGGTCCACATTCTATCGGTTTGGTTGCTGAGACTGTCTACAGCTTGACAGCCCTCTTGAGAGCAGGGTCAGCAGAGGGTCCAGCTCTAATGACTGGGATAATAGAAGGTTTGACCATACAGACCTATCAGATTTGAAGCTGCTTAGTTTCAGATTTTGACCAGTTTCCAGCATTCTTGAGCGATCGCCCAGTCTTCCTGCGTGTGAATCACGAAGACGCGGATAGCGGAATCTGGAGTAGAGATATCTTGATCGACAGGGCGACTTTCATTCTTCTCAGGGTCAATTTTCAACCCTAAGAAATTCAGCGCTTCACAAGCAGCGGCCCGAATCGGAGGTGAATTTTCGCCGACTCCTGCTGTAAAGATCAGCGCATCTAAACCGCCTGTACTAACTAGCATAGAACCGATGCAAGCGCAGAGGCGATGGATGTAGATATCGAGGGCCAATTGGGCTTGGGTGTGACCTTCGGCGATCGCAGCAAAAATCTGTCGCAGGTCATTAGAAACCCCTGAAACGCCTTGCAACCCAGATTTGCGGTTGAGTTCTTGATCGAGTTGATCAGCATCAAATCCGGCTTCGCGAATCCAGTGAATCAGAATGCCTGGATCGATTGAACCTGAACGACTCCCCATCATTAAACCTTCTAGGGGAGTGAAACCCATAGTTGTGTCTATGCTCTGGCCCCCTCGAATAGCGGCTAAGGAGCAACCATTGCCCAGATGACAGGTAATTAAGCGTAGCTCTGATAATTCTCTTCCTAATAATTGAGCGGCTCTTTGAGCACAGTATTGATGGCTAATGCCGTGGAAGCCATAGCGTCGAATGCCCTTTTCTGACCAGTGATAGGGGATGGGGTAAACGTAAGCAGCAGGGGGCAGTTGGGCATGAAACGCGGTGTCGAAGACGACAACTTGAGGGATATCGGTTCCTAAGATTTGTTCGATTGCCTCAATTCCCTGCAAATTGGCAGGATTGTGAACTGGAGCGAAAACCGAGAGGCGATCGATCGCTGCTTTCACTTCAGGAGAAACTTTTGTGCTCTCCCGATATTCTGAGCCGCCATGCACTACTCGATGTCCGACTGCATTAATTTCGCTGGGCTGCTCAATCACCTGAGTTTGTCCCTGCCACATGCTACTGAGCATTTGAGCCGTGACTTCTGCTTTAGATTGAATCGGCACGGTTTGCTTCACCACTACATCAGTATGGGTTTTGACTTTCACCTCAGCCACGCCGGGTTGATGTGTCCAGTCGATCGTACCTTCCCACAAAGGTTCAGGCGGCTGATCAGGCAATTGATTATCTGCAAGACTATAGAGACAGGATTTCTGGCTGCTTGACCCTGCATTCAGAACGAGAATTTTCATAGTGGGGGTGCTTGAACGCTTTGAATGGATTGTTTGAATTTGATGCTGTTTAGCAGGAGGTTGATAAGGGCGATCGCTTGACAAGATTCCACTCAAGATAACGTTCGCAGGAATTGAATAAGGCAAGGTTAACAAGGGGGAACCAATTGGGTCTGGACTCGATCGAGCAGCAGCAAATAGCAGCTCTACCTGAAAATTCAAATGAAATGGCAGCTTAAAGAAAGTTATGCTTTGTAGCAGTAAGGAAGAAGTCTGAATTTATTTATGGATACAGGGATTGACCTGCAAAGTAGTTTCGTAAATGCCCTAATCGATTTGGGGTTGACTCCTGGGGTGGCCAAGTTAATCTGGCTCCCTTTACCAATGGTTTTAATGCTGGGAGCTGTTACCGTGCTAGCACTAGTATCCACCTGGCTAGAACGAAAAATTTCGGCAGCAGCCCAACAGCGGATTGGTCCTGAATACATGGGGCCCTTTGGCATGTTAGTGCCTGTGGCTGATGTGTTGAAGCTATTGACCAAAGAGATCATGACTCCTGCAAAAGCAGACCCGCTGCTGTTTGCTCTGGGGCCTGCTTTAATCTTTGTACCGGTCTTCCTGTCTTATCTGGTTGTACCCTTCGGACAAAATCTCATTATTTCCGATGTTGGGGTGGGAATTTTTCTCTGGATTGCGCTTTCCAGTATTGCCCCTATCGGTCTGTTAATGTCGGGTTACACTTCCAACAATAAGTATTCGCTTTTGGGTGGATTGCGGGCTGCGGCACAATCGATTAGCTATGAAGTGCCAATGGCGTTATCAGTGTTGGCGATCGCTATGATGTCTAACAGCTTAAGTACGATCGATATCGTCAATCAACAATCTGGTCTGGGCATTTTAAGTTGGAATGTGTGGCGGCAACCTGTTGGCTTCATTATTTTCTGGATTGCTGTTTTAGCCGAGGCAGAACGTTTGCCCTTTGACCTCCCAGAAGCTGAAGAGGAACTGGTTGCTGGCTATCAAACTGAGTATGGCGGTGTTCGCTTTATGCTGTTTTATGGCAGTGGCTACGCTAACTTAGTGTTGTCTTCGTTAATTGTGGCGATTCTCTATCTCGGTGGTTGGGGATTTATCGTCCCTGTGTCAACCCTGGCTGGTTGGTTAGGGGTCAGTGAAACAACCCCGTGGCTACAAGTCATCACAGCTTCACTCGGCATTGTGATGACCTTGTTTAAGGCCTATTTGATGATTTTCCTGGCTATTCTCCTGCGTTGGACGGTGCCTCGTGTGCGGATCGACCAGTTGTTGGATTTAGGCTGGAAATTCCTCTTGCCAATTTCTCTTGTCAATCTATTGCTCACCGCAGGGCTGAAGTTAGCTTTTCCTCCTGTGTTTGGCGGCTAAGCATAGTGGACATATCATCAGAAAATTTGCCCCTGGGGGTTTCTACCCCTTTTCCATTACGGTATGCGCCCGAGTTACTTTGCTCAATTCCGCGTGCCAAGACTCGCAGAGATTTACCAGTCTCGGCGGTGAATCAGATGGAGGGGTGCGATCGCTGGGTCTGTTATGAAGTTTCCTGGCTAACTCCCTCTGGAATGCCTGAAACTCAAGTGGCAATGTTGACGGTGCCTGTTGCTGCTGCTGCGATCGTTGAGTCCAAAAGTCTCAAACTCTATCTGGGCAGCCTGAACTTTGAGGTGTTTGCCTCTGCGAGTGAGGTGATTCAGCGGGTCTCCAGCGATTTGGCTGCGATTGTAGGGTCTGCGCTATGGGTGACACTATTACCGTTACCGATTGCCCTGCCCAACAACCCCAGCCGAACAGAAATTTGGATTGATGCGACAGCGCCCGACTGTAGAATTTATCAACCCGATGCCACCTTGTTGCAACGACAAGAGACCTGGATAGAAGAAACGCTTCTATCCTATGTGTTACGTACTTGCTGCCCAGTAACCGGGCAACCTGACTGGGCTACAACGCGCATTCGTTACCAAGGCCGAGCCTTCTCTCATGCCGGACTTGTCCGTTACCTGGTTTCTTTTAGACAGCACCAAGGTTTCCATGAGGAATGTGTTGAACAAATATGGACAGATTTGTTGATGTGTGGTGATTTGACAGAACTAGAAGTCATGTGCCAATTCACTCGTCGAGGTGGAGTTGATATCAGTCCACATCGCTGGTTGCGAGGAACTTCTCCTCAACTTCTGTGGTTGCGCGATTCAAGGCAGTAGGTGAGTGACTTGAATAAGAGCGTTGGCAGTGAGTCAAGGTCAGTATTTCGGTTGAGCGCCTTGGGCGTTAAGATAATTGAATATGGAATTAATCTAAATCATGAATTTTCTGACCAACCTGCTTCCCCAACCTGTTCAACCTGAACCTGCTCAGCCGTCTCGTGTCCGTAAGTCGCGGCAAGTCATTGAAATCAAATCGCCGCAGGAAATTGAGACGATGCGGCAAGCAGCGGCGATCGTGGCAACCGTGTTGAAAGAGATTTCACAGGTGGTCGAACCTGGCATGACCACAGCCGATTTGGATGCCCATGCAGAAAAGCGCATTCGGGAAATGGGCGCAACTCCCAGTTTCAAAAATTATCATGGTTTTCCCGCCTCCATCTGTGCTTGCTTAAACGATGAGGTAGTGCATGGCATTCCTAGTCGCAAGAAAGTGATTCGGCGAGGCGATGTCCTAAAGGTAGACACAGGGGCGTATTATAACGGCTTTCATGGGGATTCTTGTATTACTATTCCAGTTGGTGCAGTTTCTCCAGCGGCCGCTCGGTTGATTCAAGTGGCAGAAGCGGCTTTATTTAAAGGGATTGAGCAAGTCAAAGCAGGAAACTGTCTATTAGATATTGCTGGAGCCATTCAGGACTGTATTGAGGCAAATGGCTACCATGTCGTGGAAGATTACACAGGGCATGGGGTTGGGCGAAATCTGCATGAAGAACCCTCTGTGTTCAATTTCCGGACTCATCAGTTGCCGAATGTTAAGTTAAGGGCAGGCATGACTTTGGCGATCGAACCCATTGTCAATGCAGGCTCGAAGCATACCAAAGTCTTGGCCGATCGCTGGACTGTGGTAACGGTCGATCGGGCGCTCTCTGCCCAGTTTGAACACACAGTTCTGGTAACTGAATCCGGATATGAAATTTTGACCGATCGTTCCAAGGTATAGAGACAAGAGGATTTATTTGCGGGATGAGCGGCGCTTTCGTTTCTTGGAGGGTTGGGGCCGAAAAGCTTTTATGCCTTTTTTGCTGAACTGTTTGTAAGTGGAAAACCCCCAATCTGTAGCGTAGTGGCTCAACGCTCCAATTTCCAGGCCAATCACTAAAGCCAACCAGTCTGTTACATGCTGTCGAAGCAATCGCCCGATAAATCCACCCATGTCTCTCCACGTCCAACCCAGTTGCCAAATTTCGTTGGTCAGACTCAGGCTAATCACCGCAATTAATCCCAGCCACGCGACCAGATAGACAACACGAATCACTGTACCAGTGATTGGCCCGTGAGAAAGGGGTGATCGGTGGCGGATACTGTGGCGATAGGGTAGCCAGATCCAGCGGAACCAACCCCAGCGTTTGAATTGAACCGAATGAATGTCCAGGTCTGGCCCTAGCATTAATCCACTGAACAAAAAGCCCACACACACGATTAATGTCAGACGACTGCTGTGGGTCAGCGCTAAACTCAGTCCTGCGATCGCTGGTAACGTCCATAAAGTGAGGCGATCGTGGGTTCGTCCAGAGGGCATGGAGGTGCGAATGGGGATGGGAGAGAGGAGGAGGAGAGAGTGGGGAGTAGGGGAGGGAGATGACAAGAATTAGGGGGCAGGGTTGGAGAAGTGAATGTGGGTGGCTTCAATTTCGGTCAGGAGCGATTCATCAAGGGAGGTTTGTACAGCTTCTAAGTTCTCTTTTAATTGTTCCAGAGTTGTAGCACCAATGATGACACTGGTGACAAACCACCGTTGCAACACAAAGGCGATCGCCATCACGCCTGGTTTCAAATTGTATTTTTGGGCGATCGCTACATAGTCTCGAACGGCATCGTTGATGTAGGGTTTGCGATAGCGATTGCCAAATCCTGGAAATAAACTAAGGCGGGTCTTTTCAGGTTGGGACTGGAGGTATTTTCCGGTTAAGGTGCCAAATCCTAAAGGGCTATAGGCCAGCAACCCAACTTGATGGCGGAAGCAGGCTTCGGCTAAACCATACTCGAAGATGCGGTTTAAGAGATTATAGGCATTTTGAATAGAGATAATTTGGGGCAATCCCATCTGTTTGGCAACGTGACAGAATTCGCAGACTCCCCACGGCGTTTCATTGCTGACCCCGACGTAACGGATTTTGCCCGCTTGCACCAGTTCAGCCAAGGCAGCTAACTGGTCAGCGATCGCCACGGTTTCTCGCTCTTGGTCGGGATCGAAATGGGTTTGCCCAAACAGGGGAACGTGGCGATCGGGCCAGTGAATTTGATATAGGTCAATGTAATCTGTCTGTAAGCGCTTCAGGCTATCTTCGACGGCTTTGGAAATATTTTTGCGATCGACTTTAGGCGCACCGTCGCGCACCCATTTGAAACCACGGGAGGGACCAATGATTTTAGTGGCCAGCATGATCTGATCACGTTGCTGCTGGGTCAGCCATTTGCCAAGGTAAGTTTCTGTGAGAGCAAAGGTTTCAGCCCGACTGGGAACCGGGTACATCTCTGCTGTGTCAATAAAGTTTATGCCGTGGGCGATCGCGTAATCTAACTGCTGGTGAGCTTCTTCTAGCGTATTTTGTTGTCCATAGGTCATGGTGCCCAGACAAATCTCTGAAACTATTAGATCACTCTGACCCAATTGCTTGTATCGCATAACTGTTTAAGTTCTTCAGGATTTATCGCTGCAATTTATCGCTTCCTGATTGCTCTCTACTCAAACAATCCAGATATGACAAATGAGACCTCGATCGCTCCAAGGTAAAAATCAACATAACAAATTGCCCTAATGAAGCTCAGATTCAATCTGGTTCATGGGGACAAAGCATTCCTGCGGTAACAAAATAGGTTTGCTACTAAACAGCAAGTGCCCCCGATAGGTAAACCGATCGATCGCCACCCCAATTGGACGACGGGCCAGATCTGGATGCACCTCGAAGTAGGTGCGATAGATGCGTCTCGCCGCTTGGAGCAAAGAAGGATCGAGCAATGCGGAAAAGTCCATTGGCTCTACTGGATAGGAGCCAGTGTCAAGAATACGTCTGCTAGAAACCTGTTGTGACGTGTAAACCACTCAAACTAATCCCCTATTTTCGATAGCATGACTCTAGGCCATTTGTATTGATTGAGCAAGACCCTATGGCAATTTTCTATGAATTTTAGAAAAAAGCAAAGTTATGCATTCTTCAGATAAGGCAGTAGAAGCCGTCTTTGAAGAATTTTAAGTCATTCTTAAGTTTTTCCTCAGCAAAAACTAGTTTGCTGATCCTTAACAGCAGTTTGAGGCCAATTCATGATTAAGAATCTAGATGCCCAGATGGGAGTTTATTTTTCTCGATCGCCCTGTGCTTCTAACGCTTGCATCAGCGATCGCCCCATTGCCTGACAACCCAGGAGATTCATCCCTGAGGACATAATGTCGCCAGTGCGATCGCCCTGTTCTAAAACTGTGAATACCGCTCTTGCAATTTGGTCGGCGGCTTCAGGTTCGTTTAGCCCATAGCGTAGCATCATGGCAGCGCTCAGGACTTGCGCTAAAGGATTGGCCTTATCCTGACCCGCAATATCAGGCGCAGAGCCATGTACAGGTTCAAATACACCCGGGCCCGTCGCCCCTAGACTAGCCGATGGCAACATGCCAATGCTGCCCGTCAACATTGCTGCCGCATCCGAAAGAATGTCACCAAACAAGTTACCTGTAACAATCGTGTCAAATTGCTTGGGATTTCGCACCAACTGCATGGCGGCATTATCAACATACAGATGGCTCAGTTCGACATCGGGATAATCCCTAGATAGCAGCGTCATGCGATCGCGCCACAACTGAGAGACCTCTAACACATTGGCTTTATCTACCGAACAAAGCTGTTTGCGACGCTTTTGAGCCGTTTCAAATGCCACCCGACCAATTCGGTCAATTTCCGATGCGGTATAAGCCATCGTGTTCACCCCACGTTTCTCACCCGTTTCCGTGGTAAAGATGCCTTTGGGCTGTCCAAAGTAAATGCCACCTGTTAACTCGCGCACCACCATAATATCGACACCCTCGACCACCTCCCGCTTCAGGGTAGATGCATCAATCAATTGAGGCAAGATTTGCGCTGGCCGCAGATTGGCAAAGAGTTCCAGACCGGCCCGCAATCCCAACAATCCCCGTTCTGGACGGGAATGATTGGGCAGTGAGTCCCATTGATAGCCGCCGATCGCTGCCAGGAGAACTGCATCACTCTGGCGGCATCGCTCCAGAGTCTCCGCTGGCAGAGGCTCACCCACTGCATCGATCGCTGCCCCGCCAATCAACGCCTCCTGAAACTGAAACTGAATCTCAGATTGCTGACCGATAGTCTTCAGCACTGCCACTGCTACAGCCATAATTTCAGGACCGATGCCATCGCCAGGTAACAACGTGATGCAGTAGTTTTTAGCCATAGGTGCTGAGTCAGGTCAAAAGAATTGAAGGTAGGCGAAGAGTATTGTAGCTGGTTAGGTTGCGATCGCACCAGATCTTTAAAGTTGCAACCGCAGGGGAGCAAGTAACTTGTCCACCCAATCTTGCTCTTCTGCTGTCAGCTTGGGTGGTGGCAGAGGTTGACAATAATTAATTCGAGTTCTGTATCGAGCACGCTCGTAAACACGATTAAAAACGTCTTGTAATAGTACGAGCGGTTCCGATTCGTCGAGTTTCAGCGGAATCGGAAAACTCGGCAGGGGTTGCTGAAGTGTGACCCCGTAAAGCTCGGCTTGGGGACGATGTTGACTGCGACTGAGCAAAATTCGATAGGGGGATAGCGATCGCATGCCCAACAGGGGCATTAGTTTTGCTCCTCTCAGTAAGTCTAACTCTACCAGATGTGTCTAGCTAACCAAGATTAAATGGCGCTTTTTTTCATAAGCCTCTCGCTCTCTACCACTACGTTTATTTTGAGGAGAGAGCAGTTCAATTACTGTGATGACGCGATCCGTGCCCATTTCCCGCACTTCTAGATAGCGCTCTTTCACTTCAATCGGCATCGGTACTGTTACTATCTCAGGTCGAGATTGAGTGGCGACTGATGATACTTCAACAGATGGCACCTCTGAGGATGTATCTGCCTGTTTGGAAAACACAACTGCATCTGGCACTCCAATAAGCAATTTATCGTCGCTGTCGTCGCTTTGATAGGTGCGAGATTCCACTTCTACGTAGTAATGTGATAGTAGTTGCGGCTCGATCGCTTCGGCAACTGCCACTATCAATCGAGTGTGAAACGATGACCAGAAGGCAGGGTATTCCAAATAGGGGTCCATGCCAGGAAAAGATGGACACATCATGTTAAGACTAATTGCAAGCCATGTTGCCAACAGAATATTTCAACTTTAGCCATTGCGATGAATTGTAGTCGTAGTAATCGTGGGGTGAGCACTGCTTCCTCTATCTCGATCGCTCCTTTGCCTTACTGTTGGGTCAAAAAAGCAATTCGTGGTAACAGACAATCCTCAACCAGCCCAATCCCAGTGAATCCCCAACGTTTTAAAAGTGAGCGAAGCTGAGTACTGGGCAGCGATTCGATGCCAAATTTGTCTGCTGTGGCAGCACCATGCGTATTCAGATAACTCAGCGCATCAGCGTATTCTCGAAATACAAGCAGATATTCTGGATTTGCCTGACCTTCAAGGTCACCTGACACTTGAGGATGCGCTACGAGATACTTACCATCTCGCTGGGAACGAACCAGGTAAAAAATTTCAGATAGCATTCTACTATTATCTCATATCTGCAATTCGGGATCTGTAGAGAGTCGATCGCATCAGGGCAATTCCTTCTTATACCAATTCCTTAAAAATCCACTACAGATGGGCGCAGACTACGCTGCGCGTGGTCTGCGCCCATCTGTAGCCGTGGTTTTGAGAATTGGTATTAAAGGAGAATAACAAGTTGGGCAGAATAATCAGGAAAGAGAGATGATAGGGATCAGAGAGACAGAAATGTGTCTGAAACCAGATTAATCTCTAGACATTGCTAAACGATTTTATTTCCCATGACTCTAAAATATGCCTATTTTCCGGGTTGCGTCGCCCAGGGAGCTTGTCGAGAACTTTACCAATCGACTCAGGTGTTGACCCAGGCTTTAGGAATTGAACTGATTGAGTTGAAAAAGGCTGCTTGTTGCGGATCTGGCACCTTTAAGGAAGACTCTCAGTTGCTTGAAGATACAGTGAATGCTCGGAATATTGCTCTAGCAGAAGAATTGAACCTCCCCTTATTAACCCATTGCAGCACTTGTCAAGGGGTAATTGGTCATGTGGACGATCGCCTGAAGGAAGCACAACAGCAAGATCCAGCCTATGTGGATAAAGTGAATCATTTCCTCATATCAGAGGGTTGTTCTCCCTACAAAGGGACGACGGAAGTGAGACATTTGCTCTGGGCCCTTGTAGGAGACTATGGGTTAAAGGCGCTGGAAGAAAAAGTGACGCGCAGGCTCAATGGACTTAAGTGTGCCGCCTTCTATGGGTGCTATTTACTAAGGGGCCAGCGTCATCTGCCTTATGATGATCCCCACCAACCTGAATCAATGGAGAATGTGTTTCGAGCAGTGGGGGCAGAACCCGTTTATTACAGAGGGCGCACCCAATGTTGTGGTTGGCCCCTTTCCAGCTACGCTACCATCCAATCCTTTCAAATGGCAGGTGGACATATTCAAGAGGCGATCGCCGCTGGTGCAGATTGCCTGGTTACACCTTGCCCTTTGTGCCATCTCAATCTCGACTCTCGCCAACCAGAGGTTGAACACACGATTAAGCAACAATTAGGCTTACCTGTCCTTCATTTGCCCCAAATCATAGCGCTGGCACTGGGAATCCGACCTGAACAACTGGGTTTAGACCGTCACGTTGTTTCTACCCGTCCGGTTTTAGAGAAGTTGGGACTGGCAAACTAGAGAACTGCAAATCGCTCTCTACGTTATAGGATTGGGAATCTCAAATTTTAAGGACAATCGCAGTCATTATCCCCGATTTAGCAATGCCCAAGATTGGGTTCAGATTCCAAAGAAGATACAAGCGTACTACAGCGTAAACTTTGAATCATTCAGGTTTGCAAGTTTTAGCCTGCAAGCCTGATAACTGCACATAAATTTGCTTTGAATTCCCTGCCTGATCTCAGGCTGCAAGAGAAAATCATGGAAGAATCCTCTAATTCTCTTCAAAAACCATTTATAGAGAATTGAAGATTCGATTAACCTATGGAGAGTTGAGGACTTAAAGTGGAAATTTCTGTTAAGTTGCTATTCGATATCAGTAAAAATACATCACAAAGGCGGTGCGCTACATTGATTGACCTTATGCAACCTGAGTTCAAACCTTACTTCAGGCTATAATGCACGGTCTCTAGCTTATCAAACTCGTTGTTCTCGTTATCTCTTTCCCTAAATTTATGCGAATCTTAGTTACTGGCGGCGCGGGTTTCATCGGTTCACATCTCATCGACCGATTAATGCAACAAGGGCATGAAGTTGTCTGCCTGGACAATTTTTACACCGGACACAAGAGAAATATTCTCAAATGGTTCGACCACCCTTATTTTGAATTGATTCGCCATGACATTACTGAACCCATCCGCTTAGAAGTTGATCAAATTTATCACCTTGCTTGTCCTGCTTCTCCAGTTCACTATCAATATAACCCGGTCAAAACCATCAAAACCAACGTGATGGGTACGCTAAATATGTTGGGGCTGGCTAAGCGGGTAAAAGCCAGATTTTTGCTGGCATCCACTTCTGAGGTCTATGGAGATCCAGAGATTCATCCTCAAAGCGAGGATTACCGGGGCAATGTAAACCCCATTGGTATTCGTAGCTGCTATGACGAGGGTAAGCGAGTCGCAGAAACCCTGGCTTTTGACTATCATCGCCAAAGCGATGTTGAAATTCGGGTTGCCCGCATTTTCAACACCTATGGACCCAGAATGTTGGAAAACGATGGTCGGGTAGTCAGTAACTTTATTGTGCAGGCTCTGCGGAATAAGCCATTAACTGTTTATGGTGATGGTTCACAAACCCGCAGTTTTTGCTACGCTTCTGATTTAGTGGAAGGATTGATGCGGCTGATGAACAACGAGTACATAGGACCCGTCAATCTCGGCAATCCAGATGAATATACCATTTTGGAACTAGCCAAGGCTGTTCAGCAGATGGTGAATCCTGATGTTCAGATTAAATTTGAGCCGTTGCCTCAGGATGATCCACGGCGACGCAAGCCAGATATTACCCGCGCAAAAACTTGGTTGGGTTGGCAACCAACGGTTCCTCTCAATGAGGGGCTTAAGTTGACTGTTGATGACTTTCGCAGTCGGATTATTGGCGATCGCCAACTTGAAGCTGTGTCTTAATCAGGGCTACAGTTCTTCTTGCTAATCCTATTTCTACATAGTGTTCAAATTGGATTCTGAATCAACGTATCTGCAATACGCGAGGAATTATTCATGCGAGTCTGTGTCATTGGTACAGGTTATGTAGGTCTTGTTACTGGAGTTTGTCTTGCCCATATTGGTCACGATGTCATCTGCGTTGACAATAACGAAGAGAAAGTTAAGTTGATGCAGACAGGGCAATCTCCGATTTATGAGCCTGGTCTTTCAGAATTGATGCAATCTGCCATTCAAGCAGAGCGAATTCAGTTTACATCTGATTTGGCAGCAGGTGTCTTTCACGGTGAAATTCTGTTCATCGCCGTTGGCACGCCTGCTCTGCCGACAGGTGAAAGCGACACACGCTATGTAGAAGCGGTGGCAAAGGGAATTGGTGCCCATCTCAATGGCGGTTATAAGGTTATCGTTAACAAATCTACTGTTCCCATCGGTTCAGGAGATTGGGTTCGCATGATTGTGCTGGATGGGGTGGCTGAACGGCAAAAAGCCTTAGTCCCAGTTGGTGGCGGTGTTGCTCAGTCTGATTTGCACGTTGATTTTGATGTGGTTAGTAACCCCGAATTCCTGCGCGAAGGTTCAGCGGTCTACGATACCTTCAACCCAGACCGGATTGTTTTGGGAAGCAACAGTGCCAAAGCGATCGCCATGATGAAGCAACTGTACGCACCGATCGTCTCCCGTCAGTTTGCCGAAGACAAATCTGCACCCACCGTGCCTGTGGTCGTTACTGACCTCAGTTCGGCGGAAATGGTGAAGTATGCCTCCAACGCTTTCCTGGCGACTAAGATCAGCTTTATCAATGAGGTTGCTAATATTTGCGATCGTGTTGGTGCTGATGTTACCCAAGTCGCTAAGGGCATTGGTCTGGATTCGCGCATTGGCAGCAAGTTCTTGCAAGCAGGTATCGGCTGGGGCGGCTCTTGTTTCCCCAAAGATGTGGCTGCTCTGATTCACACTGCTGATGACTACGGCTACGACGCTCAACTGCTGAAATCAGCCGTCAGTGTCAACAAGCGCCAGCGCATGTTGCTCGTCGAAAAACTGCAACAGGTGCTCAAGATCCTCAAGGGCAAAACCGTAGGTCTGTTGGGCTTGACCTTCAAACCCAACACAGATGATATGCGTGACGCACCTGCGTTGGATTTGATTGAGCAACTCAGCCGTCTAGGGACTCGCGTTAAAGCATATGATCCCCTGGTTTCGCAAACGGGAATGCGTCATGGTCTATCTAATGTCATCGTCGAAACCGATCCTGAGCGCCTGGCCGATGGTTGTGATGCGTTAGTTCTGGTCACAGATTGGGCAATGTTCAGCACACTGGACTATGAAAAGATGTCTGGACTTATGAACAATCCTGTAGTGATTGATGGACGGAATTTCCTCGATCAAGAATTATTGGAGAAGGCAGGCTTCCGCTACGTTGGCATGGGACGGGCTAGCTAATTGTCAGATGGACTTTAGGGGCATCGCTAAAACCGTTAAATGAATCTCCTAAAGAATATCTTGGGATGGTCATAACACCATCCCATTTTTTAGTGATTTGTCGATCATCATCGTTTGAGGGCTGTGGTGTGCGCCACAGCCCTCAAACGACGGTATTTATACTTGAGATATTGCTTTGATTGCTCTTTATAGCCGTAGCCACGGCGGTTAGGACAAGGAGGTTTTTGTGGGGGCGCTTCGCGCCCCCACAAAAACCTCCTAAGAAAAATGGCTACAGCTATAGCTGTGTCGAAGCGATCGCATGGCTGCAATCCAAAATCGCATTTAGAGATTGAGGCACTTAAGCCATAAGTGTCATCTGTCTTTTGGTGTCAACCGTTCATCCCTGGAATTCAATATGAAGATGAGTCAAATTGTACTTTTTCCTGTCCAAAGGGGGATGTTTTAGTAGAGATGAATATTCTGTAGTTGTTAGTACAAAGCTAAACCGGATTCTATTTCTCAATTAAGAAAATCTCTCTCAACTCCTGAACTTAAACTCAATTGTGGAGCTGCTCGACTCAACGCGCATTTTGTTTCCTTTGCGGCAGAGCAATGAGATTGCTCAGTCCTTCTCTGGCTGTCTGGTTCCAGAGGAAATTGCTCGACGGGTGACAGACGGATTGATGGAAAAATTTTCCTTTGCCTTTACCCGACTCTGGCTGTTGGAAATGGATCAGTCGATGCTCAGGTTGGTAGCTTCGTCTGGGTTACATACCCGGTTGGATGGTGCATTTTCGCGAGTCAAACTGGGTGCTTATAAAGTAGGCAAGATTGCTCAAAATCGGGTGGCTTTTCTGAGCAACAATCTACCAGAAGAGCCGTGGGTGGGCAATCGGGAATGGGCGATCGCCAATCAGATTTATGGATTTGCAGGCTATCCTTTAATGGTGCAGGAGCGGGTAATTGGGGTATTAGCTATTTTTAGCCAGAGCACTCTGGAACCAGAATTTTTGGAAGTCTTACAAACCCTTTGTACGATCGTGGCGATCGCCCTAGACACTGCATTGCAGTACCAACAGGAAAAGCGATTAACTCCCCTTGCTACCCACTTCCCCCCCTTTACTCACTTTTCTCTATCGGATCAATTAGTTGTTTTGCTGAAGTCTGCTCGCTTAACTTTGGTGGGAACAGAGCGATCTCTCACCCCGTTGATAACCTATGTTTTTCTAAGTGTGGCAGAATTGCTAGATAAGATGGGCTGTACTTATGGGCGATTGACGTATACGGAAACGGCTGCTGTTTTAGAAGCAACCGTCCCCCTCTCATCAATTCAAGATTCGCCCCAATGGATAAAATGGGAACAATGTTGCTCTATGGTGACCTACTTAGGCGGCACATTACAAACTCAATCCAGTGCCAACCAGCAAGCTTTGCAAGTGATGCTACGGATCTCCTATGCTGATTCACCTGACCATCCAGCAGTGAGAGTGAAGTGTCAATCTCCTGTTCTTCAACTTGCCTTCAGCCAATTGTGCGGTTTAGCCGGATTTTGGGTGTCTCAAGAACCTGATGCAGACCTGCCGTTACTGACAGATGATGTTACTCAAATACAGTCAGCTAAACGAGTGATATGGATTCAACAAAACACCTATCCTCTCCCCAAGAACGTGAGGGCAACAGTAAATTTACACATTACACTCCAGGATCTGAAGCAGACAATAACAGCACTGCAAGAGCAATGCTGTGAGGAAAATAGCATGTCCGAACCAGCCCTGTTGCTTTCAGAACGAGAGTTAGAAATTCTTCGGTTACTGACTCAGGGACATCGCGATCGCGATATTGCTGACCAATTAATCATCAGCGAAAGCACCGTCAAATTTCACATTAATAACGTTTTAAGCAAATTAAAGGCACGCACCCGTTACCAGGCAATTTATCAGGCGATCGTGCAAGGGTGGCTTTAAGTTGAATTCACCACCAGGGTCAGCGTGAACCTCAGTGTTATAAAGAGGAAAACCAGCAGCAGCAATCGCACGTTTAGCAAAGGCGCTGTACCTCTCGCTGCCGCACCTTATATCCTCTGTATCCTCAGGTGTGTGGATATTGCTATACCTGTCGATTCCGCTAGTAGCGGTTCATATTTTTAGAGAGAAGACAAACTGCACGCGATCGCCACCTCTCCTTAAAAGGAGACTGCAAAATTTAGTAATAGGAGATACAAACTATTTCCAGACCTAACTCGTACCCTGGCCACAGGCAGTGAATTGTTGGGGTAAAGTGAGATGAATCATGATTATTCTGTGGTGATTGTCGGCGGTGGGCAGGCCGGCCTTTCCATGAGCTATTGCTTGAAAGCAAGAAATGTAGACCACATTGTATTTGAGAAAAATACGATCGCCTATGCATGGCGGGAAAAACGGTGGGATGCTTTTTGTCTGGTGACTCCCAATTGGCAGTGCCAACTGCCCGGATTTTCTTATCAAGGCAATGATCCACATGGATTCATGGTCAAAGATCAGATCGTGCGCTACATCGAGGAGTATGCAGCTTCGTTTAATCCACCAGTCAAGGAAGGTGTAGCCGTGTTGAGCGTTCGTCGCCGTTCTAATGGGTTTGAGATTACAACCTCGATAGGAGAATTTACGGCTGAACAGGTAGTGATTGCATCTGGGAGTTATCATCTGCCCAAAATACCGAGAATGGCTGAACGGTTAGACAAATCGATTGTGCAATTACATGCTTCAGCCTATAAGAATCCTCAGTCACTGCCTGATCAAGCTGTATTAGTCGTCGGTACGGGGCAATCAGGTTGTCAGATTGCTGAGGATTTGCATCTGGCGGGGAAACAGGTGCATCTGTGTGTGGGAGGAGCACCGCGATCGCCCAGACGTTATCGGGGACGAGATGTAGTCGATTGGTTAGATCAGATGGGTTACTATGACTTACCGATTAATGAGCATCCCCAAAAAGAGAAGGTCAGGACAAAAGCGAATCACTATGTCACTGGGCGGGATGGTGGACGCGAAATTGACTTACGGCAATTTGCACTAGAGGGAATGCAGCTCTACGGACGATTGCAGCAGATTGATGGAAATCTCTTGAGATTTCAGGACGACCTGAAACAGAATTTGCAACAGGCAGATGATGTGGCTGAAAGCATCAAGAGGACGATTGATAGTTTTATTCAAAAGCAGCAGATTGAAGCCCCTCAAGAACCTGCTTACATCCCTGTGTGGGAACCGACTGAAACAGTATTGGCGATCGACCTGACTCTAGAAAACATCGGCACTGTCATTTGGTGTACGGGATATCAATCGGATTTTAGCTGGGTAGAGGTTCCAGTGTTTGATGGCAAAGGCTACCCCGGACACGATCGAGGAGTGACAGAAGTCTGGGGATTGTACTTTCTAGGATTGCCCTGGTTGTATACCTGGGGATCGGGCCGGTTCTCTGGCATTGCTCGTGATGCCAATTATCTGGCAGATTACATTGTTGCCCGTAGAAAAGTGTCTAGTTCTAATGCCTGGAACGTGGTGAATGAGTTTTTGCTGGGTTCATAGGGTTGCCCCCTATCTAAATCGATAGGGAATCAAGCAACCAACAGATAATTTGGCGTGATGAGTTGATTTGCACCTAACGATATTGCCAGACTTAGCGATTTAGTAGTGAAAAGTACAAATCTTTTCTACAATGAACTCGTAGTTTTGTAGCACAACTTTATGGAGAAGAGTATGCCTGAAGTAACGTTTCCGGCTCATCAAGTAGGTGACTTTTTTGTGGATTATGAAGAAAAAGTTTTTCCAGATGTGAAAGCTGAACCAGGTGAGAAGGCATTGGTTACTTTCCATACTGTCGCCTTTGAAGGTTCGATCGGGTTTGTCAACTTGTTGCAAGCGACTCGTTTGCTGCGTAAAGGGTTTGATACTTCAGTGTTGCTCTATGGCCCAGGTGTGACTTTGGGAGTGCAACGGGGTTTTCCTAAATTGGGAGATGCTGCCTTTCCAGGACATCAGAACTTCAATGATCAGATCAGCAAATTTATGACTGAGGGCGGCAAAGTCTATGCCTGTCGTTTCGCTCTGCAAGCACTCTACGGGCATGGCGAACCTTCGCTAATTCCGGGAATTCGTCCAATCAGTCCGTTAGATGTATTGGATTTGATTCTGCTGCATCGCAAAGATGGAGCCTTTATTCTCGATACATGGACGGTCTGACAATGGCTAACTCACGGATTGTGCGGGCGGCTGCGGTGCAAATTAGCCCAGTGTTATTTAGTCGGGAAGGGACTACTGAAAAAGTGCTAGAGGCGATCGCCAAAGCCGCTGATGAAGGTGTCCAACTCATCGTTTTTCCTGAAACATTCATTCCGTACTATCCTTATTTCTCCTTCGTGCAACCTCCTGTATTAATGGGGAAAGAGCACATGCGGCTCTATGAAGAGGCGGTGACTGTCCCCAGTCCTGTAACTGATACGATCAGCCGCGCTGCCCGTTCTTATGGGCTTGTGGTCGTGGTAGGTGTTAATGAGCGGGATGGTGGTTCTCTCTACAACAGCCAACTCGTTTTTGACGCAAACGGGGCTTTGCTCCTGAAGCGGCGCAAGATTACCCCTACCTATCATGAACGGATGGTGTGGGGCCAGGGGGATGGTTCTGGCTTGCAAGTGGTGCAAACGGCTGTGGGTCAATTGGGAACCTTAGCCTGCTGGGAACACTATAATCCGCTAGCTCGATATGCTTTAATGGCGCAGCATGAGCAGATTCACTGTGCTCAATTTCCTGGCTCAATGGTAGGACAAATCTTTGCTGACCAGATTGAAGTCACGATTCGCCATCATGCCTTAGAGTCTGGGTGCTTTGTTGTGAATGCAACGGGTTGGCTGGCCCCAGAGCAAGTGCAGCAAATCACGTCGGATGAAAAATTGCAACGGGTGTTGAGTGGTGGTTGTCACACGGCGATTATCAGCCCGGAGGGCAGCCACTTGTGTTCTCCTGTCACAGAGGGTGAGGGAATAGCGATCGCCGATTTAGATTTTTCCCTCATTACTAAGCGCAAGCGTATGATGGATGCAGTAGGTCACTACTCTCGTCCGGAACTGTTACAACTGCGAGTTAATTTAACGGCTCAGTCAGTCATGACAACCTTTGAGGATGCAGCCTCTTCTATGCTTTACGCTCAGGGGAATCAAATTTCTCTAGAGGGGTTAGTTAATAATCAGAACCACAGAGACGCAGAGGGCACGGAGATACAACCACGCTTATCGATCTAGTTTATGGGTTTTATTGTCTGATTTGGTTGCCTTCCCAAGCACTGAGGAAGAAAGTCTCATGCCCTCTGTTGAAAGTTGATGCAAAATTAAATGGTAGCGCTGTATGAACAAACAGCAATTGATTACGGAACTTCAGTCTTATGGACTGAGTTTGATTTCTTCGGAATCTAGTATACCCGGTCGCAAAGGGGGAGCGGGACCATCAGATCACAGAGCAGTTACGATTGAGGATACAACGGTGATGGTGCCTGTGTTTAATTCTGCGGCAACGCGATCGCCCTATACTGCTGATTTGTCTCCCGATGTGAGTACAGTTACGATGCAAGCAGACTTGCGGTTGAACGGAGAATTTATTGCTGCTATTAGCTTCCCCGATGCTCCCAAATTCTACAATTTGACGACGGCTGAAGGTGTTCCATACTGGAAGATTGCATTACTGCATAGCCGTGATGTCTTAGCCACAACGGTGTTGCAAACCTGTATGCGCTACAGCGATGGTGCGACGGCTTGTCAATTCTGCGCTATTGGCCAATCGTTAGAAGCGGGAAGAACGATCGCTCGTAAAACACCTGCTCAATTGGCGGAGGTCGCTGAAGCAGCAGTGCGTCTGGATGGCGTGAAACACATGGTGATGACAACGGGAACTCCCAACACAGGCGATCGCGGTGCTGCTTATTTATCTGAGTGTGCCAGTGCCGTTAAATTTAGCGTAGATTTGCCAATTCAAGCTCAGTGTGAGCCGCCCAATCACTTTAGCTGGTTCGAGCGCATGAAAGTTGCTGGAGTTGATAGTTTAGGAATGCATTTAGAAGCAATCGACAGCCAGGTGCGTGCCAGGATCATGCCTGGTAAAGCAACTATACCCGTGGATTATTACTTTCAGGCTTTTGCGGTGGCGGTTAAGGTGTTTGGTCGAGGACAGGTCAGCACATATTTGCTAGGAGGCTTAGGAGATTCACTAGAAATCTTGCTGGAGACATGCGATCGCCTGATTCAAATGGGAGTTTACCCATTTGTGGTGCCGTTTGTGCCGATTACTGGAACTCCTTTAGCCAACCATCCTGCTCCTAAAAGTGAGTGGATGTTGGTGCTGTATCAACAAGTAGGGGCAATGTTGCGTCGCGCCAATCTGCTCTCTGCCAACATGACTGCTGGCTGTGCTAAGTGTGGTGCATGTTCGGCTCTTGCCCAATTCGAGTCTTGATTACCATGTCCTATCAATTCAAACTGGCAACTGAGCCAGAGGAAATTTCTGCCTATTTTGCCCTGCGTCGCGCCATCTTCGCGGAAGAGCAGCAATTGTTTCAGGGGGATGACTGGGACGAAATCGATGCAATCGCTTATCCTATCGTAGCGATCGCACCTTCCCATCTTCTTGAAAAAAATAGCTATCTTCCATCTGTTGTAGGAGTGGTACGAATCTATCAGGTTGAACCAGGCATCTGGTACGGTGGTCGATTGGGAACCCATGCCGACTACCGCAAAGGCTGGCAAATTGGCAAAGGGTTGATTAACAAAGCCGTAACTACGGCCCACGCATGGGGTTGCAAGCAGTTTTTAGCTACCGTGCAATTGCAAAATGTTCGTTTTTTCCAACGATTGCATTGGCAATCCTTGAGGGAGGTCATGCTGTGCGATCGCCCTCATCATTTAATGCAAGCGGATTTAAACTTTTATCCACCGAATTCCGAACCTCATCCTATCCTGTCCTCACAACTGCAAAAGGCATCCTGATGTTATCGACTCTGACTCAACACCTACGACATGCATTAAGTCTGCGACAAAAGCAAGATATTCAACTCATTTCTCGATCGCTCTCTGAAAACATGCCCTGGAATTCGGCTACTGTTTTGCTGGGGGATGATTGTGCTGCCATTCCTGATGGCGATGGCTACTTGCTTTTGGCAGCAGAAGGAATGTTGCCCTTATTGGTTGAGGCAGAACCCTGGTTTGCTGGTTGGTGCGCCATTATGGTCAATATCAGCGATATTTATGCGATGGGTGGATACCCAATCGCTGTGGTTGATGCGCTCTGGAGTGAGTCCACTCATCATGCTCAAGCGCTATGGGACGGCATGAAATCTGCGGCCCACGCTTACAATGTGCCAATTGTGGGAGGCCACACGAACTGCCACAGTCCACACTCTGGTCTCGCAGTGGCAATTTTAGGGCGAGCCATACAACTCATCACCAGCTTTAATGCTCGGCCAGGAGATCAACTGCTCATTGCCACTGATTTTCGGGGAAAACCACATCCTCAGTATGCATTTTGGGACGCAGCAACGATCGCTGATCCGTTGGAGCTACGAGAAAACCTGGCAATCTTGCCTTATCTAGCCAAAGCCGGACTATGTGACGCAGGCAAAGACATCAGCATGGGGGGCATCGTTGGCACCTTATTGATGTTACTGGAAACTTCCAACTGTGGAGCCGTTCTGGATCTCAATTCCCTCCCCTGTCCCTCAAGTATATCTCTAGAGCGTTGGTTAGTCAGTTTTCCTAGTTATGGTTTTCTGCTCAGCGTTCGTCCTGACTCCGTTGCAGAAATTCAATCTGTATTTCACCAACGTGGACTTGTCTGTGAATCAGTTGGTAGAATTCAGCCCACTGCTCAACTTGTCTTGCAATTGCAACAAGAGTCTTGTGTCTTCTGGGACTTATCACAGCAGCCGTTAACAGGCTTCTCGCTATCCAAGCCATGCAATTGAAAATCGCTCTATTCACCTACTCTACTAAACCCAGAGGAAGTGTAATTCATACTCTGGAATTGGCTGAAGCACTGCATCAACTGGGGCATCGGGTTTGCGTTTACGCCCTTGATCCAGATAACACTGGTTTTGATTTTTTGCTCTCTTGTGACTATCAACCAATTCCAGCGCGATTGGCTCCAAAGGAAATCGATGCTTTAGTTCGGCAACGGATTGGGGAATTTGTTGATTACCTCAGTCAGTCCAATCTGAATGCAGATTGTTATCATGCTCAGGACTGCCTGAGCGCTAATGCCTTAGCTATACTGCTACAGCAACAGCGGATTCCTCATTTCATCCGGACTGTGCATCACATTGAAAATTATAACAGTCCATCTTTGCAGGAATGTCAGGAACGATCGATCCGGGAAGCAACATTATGTTTATGCGTTAGTCAATATTGGCAATCAGAACTCCGAACACAGTTCCGAATTGAAGCTTCACGAGTCGTGAATGGGATCAATCTACAACGCTTTTCGCCAATTCGTAATGGATTGGAATCAGTTCTGAGACAGCGCATGGGATTGAAGGGGTGGCCCATTTACCTGACTGTAGGGGGCATTGAACCCAGAAAAAACAGCCTGCGCCTATTACAAGCCTTTGCCCAGGTACTCAAACACTATCCCACGGCTCAATTAGTGATTGCTGGTGGGGCGACGTTGTTTGATTATCAAGCTTATCGAGACGAGTTTTTTGAATTGGTGGCTCAATTGGGAATTGAGATAGGTTGTTCTCTGATTTTGCCAGGCGTGTTGTCTGGTCAGGAACTTCCGGCACTGTATCGCCTCGCTACTGCCTTCGTTTTTCCTTCAATCCAAGAAGGTTGGGGCTTGGTGGTGTTGGAAGCGATCGCCTGTGGTTTACCCGTTATCACCTCTGATCACCCCCCGTTTACCGAATTTCTTTCCCACAAAACTGCTATTCTGGTGAATCCTGAGTCGGTAGAGGCGATCGCTTCAGCGTTACACTTGGTGCTGCAACCTGAACTGGCTATGTCTTTAGTGCAACAAAGCCAATCTATCTTGCCCTCCTACACATGGAAAAATTCTGCTAAACTACACCTACAGTATTATCAGTCCTTGCTGGAATGCATTGAGCGAGATGGCGTATGAATTCAAGTTGTCATGCTGTAATTTGCTTCCTGTAGGGTATGCAGCGCAGCGAAATGAAGCATTTCTGCTGAGATTCTGAGTCCAGCGGCCTCGCTTCGCGAACGCTCCACTACGTTGCGCTTAGGATTAAGGATTAAATAAAACCCAAAACTTTTTTGTGGGAAGCGCGGCGCAGCCGCGCTTCCCACAAAAAAGTTCGGTTTTATCCCACATTCCGCCCTTTAACTGTCACACCAAACTATTAAGCTTCAAATCTAGTCATAGCAGGAGTTTTAAGATATTTAGCTCAAATGCACTACTACCTTATTATTCGCAATAAGTCAATCTAGTTGAAAATGGATCAGGGCGCGATCGCCGTAAGCTTGATTGCTTCGTCGTTAATTCTCAATGTGCCAGTTGGAAGTGCGGAATGTGGGTTTTATTGAATTCACGTTCCTTAGAATGACAATTCATGCTTTGATTCAACAACGCCTGAAAATCTGAACCACAGAGACACAGAGAGCAGTAATCAAAATTCTGCGCTTTGGGGCGTGCGGGGAAATGGAATCACGTCGCGAATATTGGCCATTCCTGTCATGAACTGGATCAACCGCTCAAAGCCTAATCCAAACCCAGCATGGGGAACGGTGCCATAGCGTCGCAGATCGAGATACCACCAAAGTTCCTCTGGTGGTATATGCATAGATTTCATCCGTTGCTCTAACACCTCCAATCGTTCCTCGCGCTGAGAACCACCAATAATTTCACCAATGCGAGGGGCTAATACATCCATCGCCCGAACAGTTTTATGATCGTCATTCAGACGCATATAAAACGCTTTAATTTCAGCCGGATAGTCTGTTACAATAAGTGGCTTTTTGAACAGTTCTTCTGCTAAATAGCGTTCGTGTTCCGACTGCAAATCCAATCCCCAGGTAATGGGATATTCAAACGATCGATCGGCTTTTTCTAAAAGGGCAATCGCCTCTGCGTAAGTAATTCGACCAAATTCGCTGTTAATAATTTGTTCGACTGTTGATAAAACAGAATTGTCAATCCGTTCATTGAAGAATTGCATATCTTCAGCACAGTGTTCCAGAACATACTGAAAGACATGTTTCAAAAATGCTTCTGCCAATTCCATATTGCCCTCTAGCGCACAGAAAGCCATTTCTGGCTCAATCATCCAAAATTCTGCCAGATGGCGAGAGGTGTTGGAGTTCTCTGCCCGAAAAGTCGGTCCAAAAGTATAGACATTGGTGAAAGACAGGGCCATAATTTCTGCCTGCAACTGTCCACTCACCGTCAGAAAAGCGCGCCTACCAAAAAAATCCTGGCTAAAGTCGATGGCTCCCTGCTCAGTGCGTGGTACTTGCTGCAAATCCAACGTGGTGACGGTGAAGAGTTCTCCAGCTCCTTCACAGTCGTTAGCAGTGATGAGCGGCGTATGAATCCACAGAAATCCCCGTTCCTGGAAAAATTGGTGAACCGCTGTGGCACAAGCATTGCGGACTCGAAAAATCGCTCCGAGGGTGTTGGTGCGCGATCGCAAATGCCCAATCGTTCTCAAAAACTCGAACGAATGCCGTTTCTTTTGAAGCGGATAGGTTTCTGGATCGGCTCCACCATAAACCATAACGACTTCGGCTCTCAATTCAATCCGTTGCCCTTTCCCAGGAGACGGCACTAAAACTCCCTTGATTTCCACAGAAGCCCCCGTATTTAACTGCCGAACCACCTCTGCATAGTCTGGCAGATCCTGATTGATTACAACCTGCAAGCCCGCCATTGATGAGCCATCATTCACCTCAACAAAGGTAAACTCTTTCTGTTCTCGTTTAGTACGAACCCAACCCTGGATCGTCACAGCTTCATCAGGTTGAGCAGATTTTAAGAGCGTTGCAATACGGCTAGTCATAGGTAAAAAGGGCACAGGGTTAAGAACCTGAATGTACTTCAATAAACGATCTTAACTAAAGATAACGATTGAAGCGCAAAACTGCCATGCCTGTAACTCAAGAAACCGATAAATTTTGAACGGAACTAAATATTGTAGGTGTCTGGTTTCGTTCCCCACCAAGTCCATTGAAGAAAAAATCCGGAATCAATCAGAAGAACTGCTGAATTTCTGCAAACAGGTTTAACATAAAGTTGTCAAGTGATCTAGTTTTACCATGCTCCTTCGTTATGTTAAATCCCAGTAAATTACTCATTGATACTTTTGTTCCTGAGCTTAGAAATGGCTATCAGGCGATCTATGGTGGTCTTAACCCCAACTACGCAGATATTACTGGCTGGGTAGGCAACATGGCGCTAGAGAACATTGCTAACAGCAACGCCCTTTACCATAATGTTGAACACACTGTTTTCGTATCGTTGGTTGGGCAGGAGATTTTGCGTGGTAAACATATTCGCGAGGGACATGTCTCCTGTGAGGATTGGCTACATTTTGTCATCTCTTTGGTTTGCCATGATATCGGTTATGTCAGAGGCGTGTGTCGTCAAGACCGAATTGGCAAACGAGAATACGCGACTGGCATTGGCGGAGAAACCGTGATCCTGCCCGTAGGTTCAACCGATGCCAGTTTGACTCCTTATCATGTCGATCGCGGCAAATTGTTTATTAGTGAACGTTTCGGTGGGCATTACCTGATTAACGCCGAAATTATCAAACAAAATATTGAACTGACCCGCTTTCCGGTTCCACTGGATAGTGACCACCAGGACACTCTCCATTACCCTGGTTTGGTGAGAGCCGCTGATCTCATCGGTCAACTCTCTGATCCGCGCTATCTAGAAAAAATCCCAGCATTGTTCTACGAATTTGAGGAGACTGGAGTAAACCGCCTCTTGGGGTATCAACATCCTGATGATTTGCGCTTGAACTATCCTAAGTTCTACTGGAAGAGCGTTTATCCTTACATCAAAGATGCCACTGATTATCTAAGATTGACCCAGGAAGGCAAGCAAATCCTGGCAAACCTCTATACCCACGTTTTTGAAGTAGAACACGAAGAGAGCTTGCAACTGGTCGGAGCAGCATAGACTTGTTCAGACCATTTCTCTGTGCTCTCTGTGCCTCTGTGGTTTTACACTCATGCATCAGTTGCGATCGCCTCCCAGGCTAACACCAGCAACGCATTAACAATCGCTGCTGCGACGGTCGATCCCCCTTTGCGACCTTTCACTCGAATTTGATGAACAGGGCTGTTGGCTAATGCTGCTTTTGCTTCTAAAACTGCAATAAATCCAACAGGGGCACCAATCACCAAACTGGGTAAAACTGGGCTAGTTTTCATGCAATCGCACAAGGCTAACAAAGCCGTTGGAGCATTGCCAATCACGTAAATCGCCTGGGGGTGCTGTTGCCAACATTTCAATAAACCCGTTTCCGTGCGTGTTTTACCTTCTTCTGCCTGTTCTACCTGCTCAACCGCAGCCATTACCGAATTACGAAAAGTTTTTGCAACTAGTGTGAGAATTCCCTGTTTGACCATGTTGACATCTGTGATGATGGGGATACCTTGCTGTAAAGCTGTCATTGCTACAGCGATCGCACCTGGGCTAAACTCTAATAACTGCTTAAACTCAAAATCTGCTGTACTGTGAATGATGCGACGCACAATCGCATATTCCTTGTCGGACAGAGTGTGATCGCCAATTTCCTGGTCAATGATAGCAAAGCTTTGAGTTAGGATGGGATGATTGAGGGAAGTCATGTGAGACGCTTTAGAGAAAATATTGCGTGATTACCCAGGTAGCAAAATCGCGTTGAATGGGATTACGGGCAGAGAGCGATCGCCATAACCAACGATTCACTTGCCTATGTCGTTGAGGTAAGAGGAGCACCAGACAGGATAATCCGATGAGTAACAGGGCAGCGAGGGGAAAGATAAATAATAAAGGAATGCACAGTAAAAGCGCTAATCCCATCACAATACTAGCCAGTCGCCACAGTAGGGATTTGAGGGGTGGGGCAATGGGATGGGGAATTTGGGACAGGAGTTGATATACTAACCAGTGATGGGCCGATACGATGGCTCTGCCTTGAGGGTGAATGAGATAGCGATCGCAAATTTGATGTAAAATATTGCCATCCCAAGCGATAACAGACTTTAGTACTAAATCTCCATCTCCAAAGGGAGATACTTGTAACGATGAAGTTTGAGGGGTTTGTGCATCAGGAAACGGGCGATCGCTGTAATAGGTGCAAAAGGTCAATCCAGATTGAGGATAGCCTGTCTCGTCCAAAAGAGCATAGTGTTGTAGACGGGTGAGAAGACGAGGGGCAATGCTTAAGCTGTTAGGCTGAATGAGCGATCGTTGAATTGTGAGTAGAACTTTTTCATGTAAATAAAAAGCGAATTGCCCTTGTTCCAGACAAATTTGGATTTTGCTTGCTAAATCAGAGTGGTCAAACTCGGATTGCGTCGCTGCAAATTGAGGACGAACTTGACAGTCAAAAGTATCAAAAATACTACTTTTGGGCTGAGGGGGGGAGCTAATTAGGGGGCGATTGCCTTTGACCATTAGAAGCAGCTGAATTCAATTGAGTAGGTGGCAGATTCACAATATTCTGAACCAGCCTGAGCACAAAACCAAGTAGTCCTTGCCATTGCTTTTCTGCATAGGCAACCCCTTCATGGTGCAGGTCAAGCATGACATCTTTATGGATGTGGTTCAACACTGTTGCATGATACCGGTTTGTCACTTCACCATGCAGATGAATGGATGTTTGAGCATAAATCATATCCAATTTTTCAGGATCAAAACTACTCTGATCCAAAGCCATTTTTAATTCACTTAATCTACGTAAACTGTGAAGAAACTGAAAGTTTTGTAAGAGGAGATGGACACGCTCAGGATCGCGATCGGGGTCAGGCAAACTGACATTAGCAGGGTAGGAAGAACCGATGAGTAAGTGATAATCATCTGAAGCAAGTCTCTGGCGCAGGCGGACGTAGCGATCTTGAAGTGCTTTGGGAATTCTGCGGTCTTGAAAATAAGCGTGCTCACCAAGCTGTGAGGGAATCATGTACAACTCTCGATAGGCCACAATTGGATTAAATGGGATGCCAGAAATCTCAGGCACAATCATCGTGTTTACTTCTAGTGAAGTCATTCCGATCAACGCATCTCCCAGAAAATTTACAAAGCCATGCAATTTTGCTTGCAAAACTTGCGTTGAATCTTCTGAAGGATTTGCTACTGGTTTCAAACTTGCCATATCTGCCTTAACTACTTCCCATACGCTGAGGTCAACCCAATGTCTTCTACAGCAATCTTAAATTAGCTGCTCCAAAACTAACGCCTTTCGCCTGATTCTTCAATTTGCTCCAATAGTAACTCTGAAAATGGATTTTCTTCATCAAGCAGAAAATCAGTCGAGAGGGTTTGGCTCTCTTGTAGATGGGTTGAATCTAGTGCCATCTTCGCAGGTTGAACAACGGCTGGAAAAGCATCCTCTGGTTCATCAAAAAGTGATTCCAGTCTGTCTGTCCTCTGACTGGGAATAGAGGGTGAGTCAGGAGAATTTGCTGTAATTTCGGTCTCGATTTCCGTGGAAGCAGGAGTTTCGACAAAGAGAGATTCCAAATCTACATCCGCTAAAACTTCGTCTAAAGGAGAGGTAGAGGGTGCCGAGAGATCTTCAAACAAGTTATCCAATTGAATTGAATTTGAAGCCATTGCAGGGGGTAACTCAGGTAAAGCAGGGTTAGTTCCCCCCGAAGAGGGGCGGGGATGTTGCATAATCGCTTCCGACTCAGTAGGCGGTGGTAGGTCTGGAGCATCCGCAAAGAGCGATTCCAGATCCTGCTCGTTCTCCAGATCTGTTACCGCAGGTGGAGTTGATTCAGGGGCATCGGCAAACAGAGAAGCCAGGCTGGTTTCATCCATCTCGGCAGCGGCAGGAGATGTCGGAGAGGCATCGATAAACAACGACTCCAGGCTATCAACTCGCTCTTCTGGCTCTAAATTGAAATCTACTCCTTCTGAGGCGATCGCCCACAAATCATCAGCGTCACTAAAATCCGGTTCTGCTGTCACTGGCAGTTGAAGTTCTTCAAACTCAACAGATTCAACCAGATTCAAATCATCTGCAATTGGCGCAGCCATAGACGATGTTGCTGCAACAGCATTCTCAGCAGGGGTAATTTCTGCCACCATCTCACCTTGATTAAAGGAATCTATAGCAGGGGATTCACGAGGCATATTCGGTGGAATAGCAGTTTCGTACCCACCTCCTGCATCTCGTAGAACTGGAGATTCCGCAAATAGCTCATCTGATGGCAGCAACCCAGAAGACAAATTTGTCTCTGTTTCCCAATTATCGATACCCCAAATCGTCTCACTTCTTGAAGCATCTGCTGGGTTTGCTCCCGACTGCTCACCGAGCAAAGCACTGACCACCGAAGCAACATCTTCTTGCGATTGAGATGGTGTTGGCAAGTTATCCAACGAGAGTACGTCATCAAGAGTACCCTCCTGGATTACGGTTGTTGCTTCTGGAGTCTCTAAATCGTTTGAACTGGCTTTGGGCAAGAGTGCTGAGGGGTCAGAACGTTCTGCTGCTCTGCCTTGATCAGTCGTCAAACTCCCCCAATCTGCCAGTTCAATTTCTCGCAGCACAGCCTGAAGGGGTGCGTCTGAGTTAGAGGTATCAGCAGCCACTGGTTGCTCGTTGATCTGGGTTTGGATATCCCCTGCTAACGGGAGTGGCATCACATCCGTAACGGTTGCATCCCGATCCATCAGGGCATCAATTTCGACGATGGTCTCTTCGCCAGGTGTCTCGAATAAAGCTGCTTCAGTTTGATTCTGCTCATCTGCCTGCTCATCTGCCTGCTCATCCGCCTGACTGAACAACGACTCATCCCAGGCAAACAGATTTTCCGAAGGATTTGCCGTTTCAAAAGAGCCTTCAGAGGTTTCCTCAAGATTTGGACTTAAATTTAGAGTTTGTAGGTCTAAAGCTTCTGGATAAAATCTGGCTTCGCGTTCTCGAACCGTGGCGATCGCGGGTGTTGTCAAACCCGGTTCAGGTTCAATCCCCAACAAATTTTGACTGAAAATCTCATCATAAGAGGGCTTAGTAAACTCAGAGCGATCTAGTTCGCTGTCTGAGGGTAGTTCCGTGAAATTGCCGTCCTCCAGCAAATTTGATGCAGTTGCGTCGGTATCGACGACAGAAGTGGGGAGGCTGTTTGGGCTATCTGTGGTATCCGTTGCCTCTGTATCCATCACAGCATCCATCAGAACCAGATCAGTCAACTCGGTGTCTGTGGAGAAATCATCAGATCTCGTGGTGCCAATAGCGGCAATGCCCAGGTCAAATTCTGAATTCAAAGGTTCCGACATACCCTGCTCACCCCAACTCAATTCTGTTTCAGTCACCTCCACATTGTTGTTGGGAGTTGCCAACTCAGATGACAAGAGCGGCTCTGAAGCAGGTATGACATCCAGTAAGGCAGTCAGGGTGTGATACAGGCGCTGAAGGTTTTGCAGATTTAGGTGAATGGTTTCTTGACCACGATTCACTTGGTCTAGATGGAACTCTCGCAGTTCACTGTAGGTGCCGCTATTCAAAAATTGACGACCAATTTGGTTGTCGATGCTGCCATCAACGATATTGATGCGGGTAAACATGAAATCATCTGCTGGGGGGATGGCCTCTTCCAATACCTCCACGGCGGTAGGCACGACCCGAGTTGTAATCTTCAGTTCGATCGCTTCCATCAAAGCGACTTTGAGCGCCTGACGAAGATTTCCCGCCTTCAATTGCTGCTTAAATTCTTCACTGGTCGCCATAGTTCAATGTCCAACAAGATTAATCCCACTGAGATAAGCGATGAATCACAGTTTTAACAGAAGTTTCCTGTTAATGATAATGTGAAAAACTGCAATCAATAAACTCATGTTTGCAGTTCTCGCAGATTTTGAATAGGCTTGATCAGGAATTGTATTTCGCACGGCTCACTCAGGTCCGTGGTGAAAGAGTAGCATACGCCACTCGCCCACCACGTAGACAAAGCAATCATTGCAAGAGCGTTGCATGAAGTAGTAAATTTTTCTCACAAGGTTAGCACTGGCCAATCTGGCTCACGCAAATAGCAAGTCATATCATCAAATTTTCTTAACTCTGCCTGATGGATTGAGAATAATCTAGAGTCAGGTGTACTTAACCACTCCTGATTCAAGCGCTCAATCACCTCCTCCAGCGAGTTGCGGTCGGTTTCAGATGCTTCATCACCAAAATACCCTAGAGTAATATGAGCCGTCAGGTGATATTGTTGGTCAATCCCCAGAGCTATCAACGAAGGGTTTTGATAAATTGCTCGTCGGAGTTGCAATATACGTTCATAAGATTCTTCATTCTTGGGTAAGAGACCCACCCCCAGTGCTCGGGGCATGATGATTAATCCTACGAGTTGCCAAACTACTGGTCGCGGGCCTTGTTGGCAGTGCTCAAAGCTCTTGGCAATGCAGTTTCGTAGCTGGGCTTGAAAGTCGGGGTTTTCATTGGCATGACGAAAAGCCCCATCCCAAATCAGGTCAGCTAATGTCATATGGAAACTTTTAGCTGGTACAGGGATAAACAAACTCGCGGGCAGGTGTTGCACCAATTGCTGTTGCAATTTTAGTAAGGATTCATAGAGGGATAGATTGTCTCGCTCCTCTTGCCACGGAGGAGTGATCACTGAGTATCCGGGGAACGGGGTTGCCTGATATTCCCCAGTCGTCTGTTCTCGTCGAAATTTGGGAGAGGGCTGGATGTGCTGCACCTGAGAGCGGTAAGCCTCTGGCAACATCATGCGTGCCACTCGGTTGATATAAACCTGATAATTGTCGTCCAAGCTCGATCGCCTCGCCTTTCAAAATTAAAAAGAATCTGTCAGGAGTGGAATGTATCGATAAAGCCATTCCACTTACTATCCCACCTGATGGTTTCACAAGGAAAGGGACTCAGTCCTAGTCTTTAATTTAATCTGTAATTCAAAGGGAATCTAGTTTAGGACTGACGCACTTTGTGTAAAAAACCAGGACAGCCAGGGAATTTGTAGGGCGTGAAGCGCTCTACAAATCCCACTCGCGTAAGTCCCATTGTTGACCGATTCTAACTCCAGTCTTCACGCTGGTTACTCCGCCCTCTATAGACTTGAGCGGCTTGATGAATTTGCCGAGTTTGTTCAAATAGCTCTGCTTCTGTCAAGTTCCAACGCTGCAAAACCTGTTCTAGATCTGTCTGAATATCCCTGGCTCCAGGGAAGCCTTGATAGCGAATTCGCAGTCGGGCCAATTCAGCCAGATGGAAATCAGTCGGCTCAGCCGTCAGTAGGGAATTGACAATCTCGCGATCGCTCGCCCACAAGGGATGTTGCTGGTCTTTTGATGTAGAGTTCTCCGTATCTGCCATTGTTCTACTACAGGTTTGACTCTAGGAGCGGGAGGAACCCAGGAAACACTCTCGCATGGAGACAGTTTACCCTGTTTCTAGGGGCTGACCCTGCCCAGTTGCTTCACCATCCAGATGGAATGGGGTTGGTAGCCCAATTTGGTGTAAAGGCGTAGGGCTGGTTGGTTGGTTTGAAAGACGTGTAACCCAATTTGGCGATCGCCTCTGGTCATTGCCCACTGCTCCGCCCGACGCAGCAAAGCTGACCCCAGCCCCCGACAGCGATGAGCAGGTGCAACATAGAGCAGAAAAATATGGGCATGGCGATCGCCATAAATTTGATCAATCGCGGTTCCCAGCCAGAGACAGGCGATCGGTTCCGGGGAAGCATTGGGGGTAATCCACCACAACGGCGTGTCTCTGTTTAGGTGTTGATCCACTGTTTGAGCTAAATGGGCAATCGAGCACTCTGGATAGAGTTCCTGGTAAGTGCGCTGCATGAACTTAACCAAGATGGCGCGATCGAGGGTTGAACCAGAGCGTAACTGATAACCTGGGATGCTCCATTCCATGATGATAAAGAAGATTGCTCGATGGACTCAACAGGTGCAGGCGCAGCCATGTCTTCGGGTAAAAAAATGCGGATGCTGACCACTAGTAAGGAAACCAGGAAAATTAACACAACAATCAAAGGGGCAATATACTGCCGAAAAATTGTCATAATCAACTCATGATGTACTATCTAGAGCCTATCTGAAAAATGGTTGAAAGAGTTAATTGTTTGACTCGATCGGCACACAAATCATTTGTTTAACCTGGCATGTTTCTTCCTCTTTCAAACCAGTTAAAGAATCCCAATTTTCTGTAAAACTAAAGACAATCTTTAAATTTCAATCAAAATCGGGGATCTCGTTAATGCGGTTAAAATTAATGTCTGTGTACCCAAACTAAATTGGCTGAATTAGATTTTGTGCTTGCGTATATTTATGCACACCTATTTGATTGCTGGATGGCTCAATGATCATTACCCTCGAACTTAATGCCGATTGTATTCATCACCTGGATCTTTCGCCAGCCGCAACGGTAGTTGAGAAATGGATACGGGAAGGAGCAAGCGCCACTCAAGATCTCAAGTTGCGATTTGAGATTATTTATCCTCGCGATCCCCTTGATCCAAGAGAACTTTCTGAAATTCCTGAAGTGCGGCTCTGGTTTGTCCGGTTGGATGCCCGCTACCCGTGGTTGCCTATCATTCTGGATTGGGAGGTGGATCTAGCTCGTTATACTGCCATGTTGGTTCCTCATCAATTTAGTCCCACAGAAGGAATTCAGTACAATCCCGAAGCTCTGGAATTGTTTGTCATGCATAAAGTGTTTGTGCTGATGGATTGGATGCAGCAACACGGCATCAGGAGTCGCACAAAATTGAAATTTATGACGCAAATTCTGGGGTATGATCTGGATGATGCCTTTTTTGATTTATTTTCAGGTTCGTGAGGTGCTCCAACTCAAATCTTGGATTGGTGCCTGACTTGTGTGGGCTAGAAGTTCGCGCTACGTTTTAACTCTAGACAAACCCACTCAAACGGCAGCGTCTAGATGAATTCTGACAAAGTGAGCTAGCCAATCTTTTACCTGATAGGTTGCTCGGCAATCATCTTCGTTGTATTGCAGAATATCTTCTAAATAAGACCGATCGCCTGTTTGCATCCACTGCGAATACCAGTAAATAGATTGAGCACCGTTGGCTTCTGGGTTTCGCCAATTAAACCCTAACCATTTGGCGATCGGTTTCAAAGCATAACTTTCAACTGGTAGGGTTACAACCCTGGTAACTCGCTCATGCAAATCAACCATGCGGTTAAACAATGGCTCAATGCGCTGGTAGGGAGTGCGATAAAGCTCTCCAAGTCGTTTGATGGTTTGAGCTTCATAGGGACAGAAGTGAAAAATGGGAGCTTCCGGGTAAGTCCACACCAAATCTAAAAACTGCTGCCAGACGACGTGCTCATCCTCTGGGGACTTGGCTAACAAAGGATGAAAGGTTTCTGTAGCGTTGCGGCGATCGACGACTAATACCCCATGCAGATAAATCACGTTGTATTCTGGGGCCGCTTCAATATCAAAATAGAGTTCAACAGAAGCCGTTGGCAGTTCCATCTCAGTCAGTAGAGGGTGTTGTGAGGCAGGCGTGTGGGAGATGGCGATCGCTCGATTTTGCAAAGTCGCTTGAGCTTGTTGGATCAGCTTGTGAGCGACAGCGGAACCAAACCCCGGCAGGTGTTCTAATTGCTTGACAGAGGCGGCTGCCAAAGATTCGACAGAAGTTAAATTCAGCAGTTTGAGATGGGTGTAGCGGCTGGGAGTAACTCCGGGTAGAAGGGAAAGATGCTGTTGCGATTGAGCGACTTCATAGCAATGGCTAAACCAGTGACAGAGATTACACCGACTGTGGGTAATAAACACTTCCGGTTCCTGCCGTGCCACTAAGGTTTCAATACAATCGTCCAAAACGACTTGCATCTTGGGCAGCAGTTCAACTAGATCGACCGCATAAACTCCTCGTTGGCGCAACATCAACCAACTGGTCTCAGGCCAGGCTCCTTGAACCGCAGCTAAGACATAGGCATGAAAGGCAGCTTTAATCTGATAGTCGAGCTTTGGCCGCTTACCCAGCCGAATCTCAGCGGGAACATATAACCAGTTGCCCCAAATGGAATTTCCCGGTTGTCGGATGAGCAGATCTGGACAACTCACCAGTTGCACGCCTGCGCTTGAATGCAATAATACACCTCGACCAATGCGCTCGACCCCTTGTTGCATGAGTTTCAAAGTGGCTTCGGCACCTTTTTGCCAATCCCCTTGGAGATAAGTTGGCTGAGCACTGGGCTGGTGGCTCAACACCTCAAGCTGGTGAGCAAAACTATCCTGGCGCAGTTTCAACAGATAATCACTAGGTGGATCTTGGCTGGAATTGTAACCAAAAACATCTAAATAGGCGCGACGGTGACAGCGTTGAAAACTAAACAACAAATCATCCGTCAACCAGAATGGGGCGATCGCAGAAGCCTCCGAACTAGATGCAGCCGACTGGGGCAGCAAAAATAGAGAGGTTGAGCGATGACCATCAACCTCCTGGCAATTGGCCCGGTGAGGATTAACGGACAAGTTCCTCCAAAAGTCGTCGGCTGGGTTGGATGAACATAGGCAAGCACTAGAGTTCAAATTAATTGCTTACTCGTTAAACGTACACTGTTTACCGAAAAAACAAATGAAACCTACAATACATATGCTCAAGGCTTCGATAAGGCATAGCACGCACCTGTGGCAGGCTAGTCAGGGAACAGCATTTTATGAGAATCAAGTTGTGAGAATCAAGTTGTGAAAAAGGATGTTAACCTGCAAACTGGGTGCAAAGCACAGTGCCAATCCCTTGGCTCAAATGCTCTCTTCTGCTACTGGCAAAAGCAATTGACTGATAATAAAGGTTGAACCTTACCTCTGCATCCTCTGCGCTTTTGCAGATCTTTTCATAATTCCCTATAAACCAGATACACCCTTAAGCGGCGAAGTCAATGAATTGACGAATTGGCGAATTATTAGAAGCTTAATTCAGATAACTTAAAGAAAACATATTTCTGGACTGCCTCTTCATAAAACTTAACACAGATTAAAATTCCAAAAACTTAGATGGAAATTACTCAACTGCGACGGGTGACTGTTTCTCCTAAGCAAATTTTGCACCAACAGGTCTGCTTGACTGCTGAACAGCAACACTATTTGCGCCGTGTCTTACGACTGCAATCCAATGACCAATTTATTGCGATCGACGGTCAGGGACAAGGCTGGCTCGCTTCCCTGGGAGAAACTACCGATGCCTGTCTTTTAGAACCGATCGCCTTTCAAACCGAACTTCCCCTGCCAGTTTTGCTCTTGGTTGGACTGTCTAAAGGCAACAGCATGGACGAAATTGTTCGCCAAGCAACTGAATTAGGCGTATCTGGAATTGTGCCCGTTTTGAGCGATCGCACCCTGCTTGACCCCAGTCCTCAAAAATTGCAACGTTGGCGACGGATTGCCCAGGAAGCAACTGAGCAAGCTGAGCGTCCATTCATGCCGATGATCTCCGATCCCTTATCTTGGAAACAGACTTTGGCCAAGTGGCATCGCGAGACGGCTTACTGTTATCTCTGTGTCGCACGAGGGGAAGCATTGCCTTTGTTGAACCAACTGATGGCGCTTCGCAAAACCCTCTCTGCTGCCCAGAGGCTTGCTGGCACAATTGCGATCGCCACTGGACCTGAAGGTGGCTGGACACCAACAGAAGTTGAACAAGCGATCGCCGTCGGACATCAACCCGTTTCTTTGGGAGCACGCATTCTACGAGCGGTAACTGCCCCCATTACAGCGCTTTCTATTACTGCTGCTGTATTGGAATCTGAAATTAGCCATATTTGAACGTGAGTCTCCCCTGAGGAGGTGGGGGTGTTGCACACCCCCACCTCCTCAGGAAGCAGGAAAGAAAACTGAGTTTTCTTAGGAGTTCGACGAGCGATTATTGAACTCGCGTTTCCTTAATCTACATCGCAATTAGCAGGAAACGTCTAAGCTGAGAGAAGTGAATCCTCTTTCTGGCTTTTTGCCTATGGCAACTCCATCTCCGCTGGAACAAATTGCAACAGCCCTGGTTAAGAAAAACTATCGGTTAGCCGCTCGATTGCTGAAACCGTTGCTGCAAGACTGTCCTCAAGATCCGTGGGTACAGCTTTATTATGCTCAACTGCAAGAAGAACTGGGCAAATTAGAAAAAGCTGAGATAGTGTATCGCAAGCTGCTGCGAGAAACGACCATACCCAAAATTGCCCTGCAAGCACGGCAAGGATTGCAACGGTTAGAGAATGAGATCACTCAAGAACCATCGGCGATCGCTCAATCACCCTCTGATCCAACAGATGCAGAACCTGGCTTTTTAATCTTAGAACCATTGAGTCAGGAAGCGAAACAAGCCATCATTCCAGCGTTTGCTCGTCTCGCTAAGATCGATACTTATACGGCTCGGATACAACTCTCTCACCGCCATTGGCGATTAGGGCGGGTTGGTGCAATGGGCGAATTGCAGACCTATGGACAAGCATTAAAACAGGCAGGGTTGCTGACTTTTTGGATTTCCTTATCTCAAATTCAGCAAATCCGCGTCTTTCGAGTGCAATATTTGCAAATGGACTCTCACCGTCCCACAGTTGTCTGTCGCAACGAGGCTGGGCAATTGGGCAGCTTGACCTTTGACTGGTCTGAAGTGAACCATCAGATCAAGGGATTGTTGCCCATCTTCGAGCAGGTCGTAGACTTAGGCCCGTGGAACAAACTCAAGCGACGCGAAGAAACTCAGGATTATGCTCATCTATGGGATCTGCACTTGCCACAGCGCAAGTGCATTTTGCGATTTTGCGATCGCACTTACCGATTTCAACAGGGGATTGACTTTAGCAGTGACTCAACGGCAACCAATGCGATCGTTCAGAACACAACTCGACTGAATTGGAACCGATTGCTAGATTTCCTGAAAAGTCATTTGCAGCACACCGAAGTCTGGCAAGACTTTACTCCATTTGCAGAAACGTCCCTGGACTCCCTGGAATTTGTCGCAGACCTTGATCCCCATATTGATCTACTGCGACAAAATAAAACGGTCTGGGACGTAGCTTTCCACCTTTATAGCAGCCTTATCTTTCTCAGAGATCATGCCCTTTAATCACTCTACTGGTGGAAGGGCTTAATTTGAGAACTGGCGTGAAAATAGAAATCTCCTGCAATATAACAGAGAGTTTCGACTGCGCTCAACCCGCCGTATTCCGAGGCTGAGCGTAGCCAAAGCCCAGTACTATTAGGTGCATTTCTCTAGGCTGGACATCAATAGGCCCCTGATTCTATTGCATGAGATTTGTCAAAAGGGTAAGCTGCTTACCTACTTTTGAGGGGTCACTTGCTTCGCCATTTCCATGTAACGATTCAAGCTTGGGCCGGGCCGGCGGCGACTGTTGGAACTAACTGAACCCAGATAAGTGGGCGCAAACACCGCTGGAGTAGATGGCTTGGTCGCTGCGACAGCCGCAGAGTTGACAGCCACAGGTTCGGTTGATGCGACAGCCGCAGCAGAGTTTGCAACCTTACCATTCATTGAACCGTCGCCGTTGCTCTCAGCCTGAGCTTTGGCAGCTTTTCTGGATGGTTTTTTAGCGGGTGCTGGAGCCGCAGACTGAGCCACAGCTGCCGGTTGGGGGGCTATAGCAGGTTGAGTTGCTACCGCAGCAAGAGCAGCAGGTTGGGCCGCTGCCCCTTGAGGCACGGATTTAGACTCGTCATATTCGAGATAATATTCTGACTTCTTGAAAATGTTGAACACTTTGAAGATTCCTCCTAAGAAGGAGAAGAAACCTCCAATCAGTCTCTTAATTACGCCCATTATTGCGATCGCTCCTAAACTTTAAACTTTTACAAAACTTATAGAAGGTTTACTCGCTGCCAAGCAGCAATGAATAAACGCTCAAAAACTTGAGGTGCGTCAATGTTTATTATCAGATTTGATGTATCTCTAATGCAAGATTAATTCAATATTAAATTTGCTGCTCCTCTGAAAGAGGAAGATCAACTCGTCAACTGGCTGGCTGAGTTAAGTTCAGGTTTCCCATCGACAATTGCTTAACTTTCCTGTATCGACTAAACGAGGGTTAAACCCTAAAAAGGAAATATATCGTCAAAACTACCCACAGCAATAGTTCAGACAGTTGTCCTGAAGGTATTGATTTTGCGTGCGCGGCGCGCACGCAAAATCAATACCTTTACAGAATTTGTCCGGAGTGTTGTTAAATGAATCAACTGTGATGTATTACGACGGGCATCATAATCTGGTATTTGAGTTCGTCTCGCTGGGTGAGCCAAATTACGATTGCTTACCAGCAAGTTCAGCAACAGTAATTTGTTGCCCACTAGGAGGGCGATCGCGATGACCCAAGCCAAACAACGGTTTTCAACTTTTGAGGAATACTTAAGTTACGACGATGGAACCGATACGCGCTATGAAGTGGTTGACGGGGGGCTAATTGAGATGCCTGCTGAAAGCCCATTGAACCTGGACATTGCCCTATTTCTGATTGAAATTTTCCTGCAAATTGTTCCTCGAAGTCGAATTGGTATTAAGAATTTGATTGCAGTTAATTCTTTGAAGGTGAGTGCAAGAGAGCCTGATCTAACGATTCATTCTGCTGATTCAAAGCAGGCTATCAGTCAGGAAAAACAAGCACTTCTGCCAATGAATAGCCCTGCGCCATTGTTAGTCATTGAGATCGCCTCATTTGGTGAGCCTGGTGAACCAAATTATGATCGTGATTACATTGAGAAGCCTAAAGAGTATGCAAACCGGGGTATTCCTGAATATTGGCTAATTGATCCAATGAGAGAGGTGGTGCTGGTACTGACTTTAGTAAAAGATACCTATGTAGCGACAGAATTTCGAGGAGACGATTGCATTCAATCCCCCACCTTCAATCTGCTGAATTTGACCGCACAGCAAATTCTTACAGCCGGAGAAGTAACCGGGGATAGGTAAACACATTTCTTAGAAACATAAAGAATTAAAAAGAGATGGAATTCTGTCAGAAATGGGTTGCCTGATTAGAGTGACTAAAGCGAAGTTTGGTTCGATCGCTACCCCGAATAGTCCTCAAACCACGAGTTATTACTGCGAGAGAGCTTAATTTACAACAACTTAATTAAAGATGTAGAAATGACTCTGGTAGCAATCAAATAGTCATTGAACCTGTACTAGCTGCGATCTAAAATCCAAAATCCAAAATCCAAAATCCAAAATCGATATGCTCCCATCTGCATCCCCTTACCCCTATCAAATCGGCGGACATCTGCCAGCAGATGCTCCCTGCTATGTCGTGCGGCAAGCGGATGAAGAACTCTATCAAGCACTGAAAGCAGGCGAATTTTGCTATGTGTTGAATTGTCGGCAGATGGGCAAATCTAGCTTACGGGTACGAACTGCCCGACGCTTACAAGCTGATGGCATTGCCTGTGCCACCATTGATCTATCTGGGATCGGCAGTCGGGGGATTACGCCAGATCAATGGTATGCCGATATCGTGACTCGATTGATGCGGGGATTACAACTTACAGGAAAAGTGAATCTGCGAACCTGGTTGTTAGAACATCAGGATTTGTCTCCAGTGGGGCGCTTTTGGGAATTTTTGGAGGCGATTGTTTTGCAGGCGATCGCCCAACCCATAGTTATTTTTATTGATGAAATTGACAGCACCCTGAGCCTACCCTTCAATACCGATGACTTTTTTGCTCTGATTCGTTCCTGTCACCAGCACAAGCAATTGACCTTTGCTTTATTCGGAGTCGCGACTCCCTCTGATCTGGTGGTTGACAAAACTCGAACCCCATTTAACATCGGTCGAGCCATTCAGCTTACGGGGTTTCAGTTACACGAAGTCAAACCTCTGGCCACTGGTCTGGTGGGCACTGTTGAAGAACCGGAAGCTGTCTTGCAGGAAATCCTTGCTTGGACGGGAGGACAACCTTTTTTGACGCAGAAATTGTGTCAACTTTGGCATGAGCAGAAGGATGAAGGGGTAGGAGTTCGTGATGAGGGTAGAGTGCCTGAGGCAGCTTCGCCGTTTTTGACGAAATTGGTGAGGCAGGTTCTCACTCAACACGGCTCGATCGCCATTCAGGTCGCCAATCTGGTGGAATCTCGCTTGATCGAGAATTGGGTCGGACACGACGAACCACCCCATTTAAGAACCATTCGCGATCGCCTCTTGCACGACGAACAGAGAGCTAGTCGTTTGTTACTGCTCTATCAACAAATCTTGCAACGGGGAGAAGTACCTGCGGATGATTCTTCTGAACAAATAGAATTACTGTTGTCTGGTTTGGTGATTAAACAACAGGGCTGGCTGAAAGTGTATAACCGAATTTATGAGCGGGTGTTCAATTTAGAGTGGGTAGAAAAGCAGTCTCAAAAATTACGAACTTACTCGCATTTGCTGGAGGCATGGGTCGCCTCTGGTTACCAAGACACCTGCCAACTGTTGCAGGGACAAGCACTAATAGAGGCGCAACAATGGGCGGATGCTAGAACATTAGATCCCGAAGACTACCGTTTTCTGGTGGCAAGTCATTGTTTGGATAAGCAAGCTTTGCGATCGTCTCTGGAGCAAACAGAACGAGCGAATCGGCAGTTGCAAGCTGAACTAACACAAACAAAACAATTGCTTAAAAGACAAGTGGCGATCGCACTAGTTTTGCTGCTTTTATGGGTAGGAGTATTGATCTTCTGCTTCCAAGGGAATTTGTAGGCAACTCATGTAAAAAAGTCGCAAATTTGGTATTCAGGTTTCACTTAAGACTGCAATAGCAAAATCTTCAACAAATGTTATTCTCTGCTTAAATTGTTTAATCAGGAAGAAATTAATTGTTCCCTTCAAAACTTTAAATAAGCCCGATGTTTGCAAATTTTTCATTAGAAGAGGAGCATTCATATGGTGTCTTTTCAGTAGCATCAGTTAGCTTTGAGTTGATAATGCCTGCTCTGCGAGAAGTTTTGCTTCAACTACTCGTAATTAACTCGAAGCATTTTATGAAACAGGAATTGCACGCAAAATTGTTGCATTGTTTGCTCAATCGGAAGACTAAAGCTCAGGGCTTTACCATTCTGGAACTTATGGTAGTTCTGATTATTGTGGGGATGCTGACTGCGATGGCATTACCCTCTTTTCTGAGTCAATCCAACAAAGCTCGCCGCTCGGAAGCTCAAACTTACATGGGCAGCATTAATCGGGGACAACAAGCTTATTACATTGAAAACCAAATTTTTGCGACCGCTTTGGAAAATTTGGAATTAGGTCTTTCAGAATCACAAAGTTACAATTATTCGGTTGCCAGTGCTGATCAATTGGCAAGCGTTGCCAAAGCTGAGCCTAGAGGGGCTGCGCTGAACGGTTTTGCAGGCAAAGTTTGGATTGCCACAGGCAATGACCTGAACTCTACCGTCTACGCCAGAGTGTGTGAAGGTCCTTTAGGAGTTGCTCCAGACGACTGTCCTCCTTGAGTTTTAAGGAGTAAGTTAGACTATGTTCATCATTTACGGCTACAGATAAGCAGGCTATAACCCTTGCAGCAGCTTGATCTGCCAGTCCAAAATCGTAAATCTAAAATCCAAATTGGTATAAGTTAGACGGCAGGTAGATGTGCTGCTCTAGAGCAACTCAGATTTCTTTGGATAGATTAAGGTTTTGAAAGGTCAATGGGTTGCCCTTGTAAATTGGGGTTGGGATCGATCGCTAACTCACGCAGTAATGTAGGCGCGATATCGATACTGCGGAGTTTTGCAATGTTGCCTTGACCTATTTGAGGGCCAGCGGCGTAAAAAATTCCTTGCATTTCAGGTGATGTAGCATCGTAGCCATGTGTTCCATAGAAACTGGGAATAGATAAGATTGGCTCATTAGCAATCGGATCGCCCAGACGAGATACAGGCGGTCTTTGCACTCCGTCGAAGTTATAGCCTGTTTGTAAAAGTGCAAACACATCTCCACTATCCTGCCCAATCCATGCCGTCGTACTTCTGCCAAATTCAGGACTGTTCCAGTCGTCAGGGACGGGACGAGGATAAATCTGGTTAAAGATTGGGCGGCGATCGCCTCTCGTGTAGTTTGCGTTCTGATCAACGGCGGCGGCTAAAGTTTCGATAATTTGCTGTTGTATTTGCACATACTCTGATCGACTGACAATGCCATCCGGTTCTCGTCCCTGCAAGTTGATGTAAATATTCACCGCTGAGCCAGAGGGAATAGCTCGGACGCGATCGCGCTCTAACCCCTTAGCCTTGAGTAATTGCTCAATATCAACCGCTGTATGGAAGGGAGCAAAACCGTGGTCAGAAGTCACGATTAGATTGCGATTGAGTTGCCCGGTGCGATCGGTGCCGATCGCTGCAATCAGACGTTGTACGGCTGCGTCTGCTGCCTGATACGCCAATTGGAGATAGGTTTGATAGCGTTGGATCTTTGCTGGATCTTGTCCGCTCAGGATCGTGGTGGCATCACGGGGGTTAGTCGCCTGTCGAGGATCGGTGAGCAGAAATTGATGCCCTGCCCCATCGGGTTGTACTAAGTAGGTCAGGATCAAATCGGCATCTGGGTTTTGTTGAATTGCTCTTAAAGCAACTTGCGTTTGATAATCCACAAAGGTTTGCACCTGATCCAGATAGGCGGTTTCTAATTCCTGATCAGAGAACGAGTCTAGTCCTGGACTGAGCCGCTGCACCAATCGAAAGTCGGGTTGGGGGGGCCAAAACCCCACATGTTCGTTAATATCATCCACATCAGCCAACACCGCTGCATTGCGAGGAATCGCATTGACGGCGTAGCGCAGCAAGCGTACCGTCGAAAGGTCAGAAGCGAAGGTGCTGACAAAGAAGCGAGTTCCTGCTCGACTGGGGCTACCTTCTAAATAAACAGGTTGAGATGGTTGATTAACCTGGAGATAGGCAGGCCCGGTGGCTGGCAGTTGAAACGGGCCTTGGGAAATCCCGTGGGTACTATCGAAAATTACCAGTGTGTCGTAGTCCTCAAGGGAATTGTCTGTTGTGTCGATCGCTGCCACCTGAATCGAGTAAATCTGCTCTTCCACCGTTAGCTCTTCTAAAGGCATTCTGTTTTGGAGAACTGGACTGAGCGATCGCCACCCTGCCTGCCTCAGTTGTTCGACGACCTCGGTGCCCGCAGAGACAAAATCCCTCCGCGTCAAACTGAATCCAGTGGCAGACCCCAAACCACGACCAAATGGCACCGTGTAATCCACCGTTCGCACCTCTGCCGATTGCAACACCGTTTTTTGGGTCGGCTCTATAATTTCGGCCCCATCTGCTCCTGGGAATGTGGCTGCAACAACTTGTTTACCTGCTTGTCGCAAGGTCACCCAGAGCGGCGTTACTGTAGGTGCCGTTGCTTCTTGCCCTGACAGGTAATGTCCACCTATTGGAGCCGCAAAGCCGCTGATTGTCTGCTCGAACGGAGTTCCCAACAGATGAAAGCGATTGGCAGTGATGTTATTTTGTACCGCTGTTGCACCTGTGGCGATCGCAATATGGGAAGGAGCCGTCAAAGAAGGGGTCGCGACTGTGAATTGCTGAGCACTTACGCCCTGCTGCTGCAACCATCCGAGACCGCGATCGGCAGGCAGAATTCCCTGAGCGATGAATTCCTCCACGAGGTGTGGGGTTGCTCCGTCTAAAGAGAGCAACACAAATTTGGCAGCAGGTTGGCTGCGGAGTCCCTGTGGCAGAATCAGGGGCAGTCCTATACTGGTGAGTAAAGCCAGAAGCAGAAAACCCCAAAAGGCGAGGAAGCGAGGATAATTCATAAAACTCCAGAGGCAATTGACATGGTCAAGGTGACACAGCTTAGAAAATCGCAGAAAAACTTTTCTAGCTTTAATCTGAAAGAGGCAATGAAGCAACTTAATATTACCGATCTCCACCCCTGGCAGATCAGCGCTCCTGCCATTGCTCCCAGTGAATTTTTCCAACAGCGGTTGAAACGTTTAGAAGCCTTTGACTTACAAAGCTTTGAACGTTCCAAAGAACTCTTAATTGATGCATTTTGTGAAGAAGCAATTCAAAGTTATCCCAAATTAAAAATTTGGAAAGGGGCTAGCCTGGAAGGGAAGTCCGTTAGCGGCAATGTGGATTATTTAATTGCTGAAAGGAAGCGATATCTAGAAGCTCCCTTGCTTTGCATTGTTGAAGCCAAGAAGGACGACTTTGAACAGGGACTCGCTCAATGTCTCGTTGAGCTGCAAGCCTGTCAGTGGCAGAATTCTCGATTTGAACGAGCGATTGATGTAATGGGTATTGTTACTAACGCCAGTCTATGGCAATTTTATCAACTCCTATACTCTGGGGAAGTCTACGAAACCCTGCCCTATGGTTTGAATGATTTACCTGCAATCCTGGGTGCTCTCCACTTCGTCTTTCACCATTGTGAACAAAACTTAAGTAAATAGGCCAAATAGTCCAAACTGACACCACCAAACCCATGCCAACTGAAGATGAACTCGATCGCTGCCACATTAGGATTAAGGATTAAATAAAACCGTACTTTTTGGTGGGAGGCGCGGCTTTGCCGCGCCTCCCACCAAAAACTTTGGGGTTTTATTTAATTCACATTCCTAACAATACTCCGGACAGAATTTGAGCAGATTTTGAGGCTTAAACTCCTATCCAGTCGTAGGCTGGCTCTTTTTTTCAAAGTCAGGGGTAATGCTAACTTTGAAAAAATAACTCTATTCCTGAACTGTATGCTCTGAAAGCCTTGTAGTCGCGTTCAAAAAAACTGTCCGGAGTATTGATTCCTAAGTTATCTTGGAGTGGGTCGTTAACCCAGTTACAGCAGGGTCAACCTGATGTAACTCCGTGATTGGTTGATAGGGGCGCGACGTTCGCGTCTCTTTTTTTGGGGGTTGATGGTATGGTGACTCGGCGATCGCTGCTCCTCTCTGCATCCAGTTTGCTGCTTGGTCAACTGCTGACGGCCTGTGGAGGTCGTTCCGAAGCAGCCCTATCCGTGCAATTGCTAGCAAATTCAATTCCGGCTCAAGGGCTGCGTCTATTCCGCAGACAGGTGGGTCGAGATGTAGATTTGCACCTTGTTCCCATTGAGCAACTGACTCTGTTGTTTGAGCAACTGCAAGTCTGGCAGTCCAGCGCAGAGCAGTTAGGCGGCTTTCCCTTAGCTCGTTCTCAACCCCGTCCCATTGCTGATCTGGTCACTTTAGGGGATTTCTGGCTACCTGCTGCTATCCAGCAAGGATTGATTCAACCTCTCGATCCCAAACCGTTGACCCAATGGTCAAATCTGCCCGATCGCTGGCAAACCCTGGTGCAACGAGATGCCCAGGGGCAACTTGATCCTCAAGGACAGGTGTGGGCTGCTCCCTACCGCTGGGGGACAATGGCAATCGTCTATAGCATTCAACCCTTTGCTGATCTGGGTTGGCGACCTCAAGACTGGGCAGACCTGTGGCGACCGGAGCTAAACAGGCGCTTTTCGCTGTTGGACCATGCCAGAGCGGTAATTGGACTGACCTTAAAAAAAATGGGGCGATCGCTCAATAGCGAAAATTTGGCTGACATCCCTGGTCTGGCAGGCGAGTTGCAAGCTTTACAACAACAGGTGAAGTTTTACAGTTCTGATGTCTATCTCCAACCGTTGCTACTGGAAGATACCTGGCTGGCAGTGGGCTGGTCGATGGATATTGTGCCCTTGGTGAGGCGCGATCGCCGCTTTGCTGCGGTCGTTCCAGATTCAGGCACGATTCTGACAGCCGATCTCTGGGTGCATCCTGGTTCAGCTAAGGACTCTGACAAGCCGCAGGCTCCCACTAACTCTGCCAACCTCTCACCGTTAGCTAATCAGTGGATTGACTTTTTTTGGCAGGAACAGATTGCGATTCAATTGTCTCTGTTAGGGTCGGGAGCTTCGCCTCGGCTGACCACAGACCGCTCCATGGAGTTACCTCAAGCCTTGCAAGACGATTCTCTGTTGTTGCTCGAACCTGAGTTGCTGCAACGCTGCGAATTTCTCCAACCCTTATCACCCGCTGCCACAGCAGAATACGAACGGCTTTGGCAAGAGATGCGTACCTGATTCTATACCTTGTCACACAACGAAAAACCGCTCGTCGAATTCACGTTAACATCAATCATCGAACTCCTAAAAACGCAGTTTTCTTTCCTGCTTCCTGAGGAGGTGGGGGTGTTCACACCCCCACCTCCTCAGGAAGCCTCACGTTTGAACAAGCCACTCACAGTCCTGCATTCTGGTTTCTGAGATTGGGAAATAAGACCTGGCAGTTTGGCTCAGAGGTAAATTCCGATGTATCTAGGGATGCTAATGGCTGACTCAGCGCTTGAGCACTAAACTGATCTGGCTGGCTTGATTCACAAATGTAGGCGGCTAGTAATTCTCCGCGAGGACTCACGACCCGAGTGTTGAACTGATAATCCTGGGAGGGCAACCCTTGAGGAGTGGGGCTACCAAAAAAAGCAGAGGAGCCAAATCGCGTGAGAAAGGAAAATTGAAAAAGATACCGCTGGGCATAGTCAAATGTGCGATTGCGCCAAACTAAAGGGTTAACCAATACATCTACCCGACGAGGCACTTCAGCACCGCTTGTGAAAGCCACCCATCCATTTACTAATTTCTGCCCAAATTGTTCCTGAGTCCACCATAAACTGGGAACGGTCAGATGAGTCTGACAAACAATCTGGTCTGTCGCGATCGCCCCCTCAGCAACCAGCGCACTGTCACACTCAGCCCCAGCCGGAGGGGTGCGAAAATAATCCAGGTTAATAGGGGCAGTCAGCAACGCTTGCGTTTGCGGACTGTGTTGAGCGTAAGGTTCGTAGTCCGATAGATTAGTAGGTTGGGCGATCGCAGGAAAGGTGATACCAAGGAACTGGGCAATCCATAAAAGCAGCCAACCCTGATGCTTACTTTTCTTTGGGGAAATAATGACGAACAACGGCTTCATAGGCTTCATTGACTCGTTGAGCATACTCTTTCGTCCCTCCGGCATCGGGATGGGCGGTTTTCATCGCTTGGCGATAGGCTCGTTTAATCGATTCTAAGGTGATGGGCGTAAAGGGACTTAAATTGAGCAGAGCCAGGTAATCACCCAGGGTATTTCCAGGTTTCCTGGAGGCCTGATAACGAGTGTCGTGTGGATCATAGGCTGATTGCTGCTCTCGCTGAGCGCGATCGATGACAGTTTCTAAACTGGCGATCGCCTCTGGTTCCCAGCCAAACATCTGAAACAACTCAGTGTGACGCTTGGCCACCCTGGTCGCAATCCGTTTGAGTTCGGGCAACCAGGAAGTCTGAGAATTCCGCACGGTTTGCCAAAGCGCTTCGTAGGCCGTAAAGCCGCCTCGACGGTAGATGTAGTAATGTTCGCCCGTATCAGGATCAATGTGTCGCCCAAACTGATGCAGGATATTTGCCCCTTCGTAACTGATGCCATCTTTGTCATAGATCAGTTCATAAAGTATTGCCAGGGTAGGACACAACTGGCGCGCCCACTCTAACTCACACAAGGCTACCCAATCAGGGACATAAAACAAAGGAGTAGCAGCGTTGGCTTCTCGATAATTGACACTGTATTGCTCGTAATCCCCAACTGTACCCCATGTCTCCTGGATGCGATCGAGCCAATCTGCCTCAGTTTCCAGCGATGTTGCCACCTGCTGTTCCACTTCTACCAGAGACTTGAGTTGATGAGCCACTTGAACCAACTGGGACTCCACCTTGTCCAACCGTTGGCTGAAGTGCAGCGCAGTTGCAGTAATTTGGTTGGCCAAGGTCTGCGCGAAACTGGCGGTCTGCTGCTCCAAGGCAGATTGCAAGATCTGAGCGAATTCTGCTGCCTGTTGGTCAAGTTTCTGTTGGAGCACCTGATTTTCTTGTACGAGGGTTGCCAAACGGCTCTCTACAGACCGCTGATGGGCAGTTAGTTCGCTCAATATCTCCAGCGGTATAGTATTTTGTTGAATCCCAACGGGTGGAGCGATCGGGCTTAGGGGAAATGGGTTAAGTTCTGCAATGGGTTGCAGTTCAGCTTCCTCTCCTTTCCCTGATAGGGGCGAATGACTAACGGACGATCGCGCTTTCACAGGTTTGGAATAGAGAAAGCGATCGCCTTGCTCCGGTTTATAACTCAACAAATCAGCTTCAGTAGATAATTCCCCAGCACTAAAAATTAAAGTAATTTCTCCTGGAGAATAAGCCGCTTTGCCCGTCTTCCAATCCTCAATCAACCCTTGACAGAGAGTTGCAACCAAAAAATCCGTCGCTTGCCGAACGACTCTACAGCCCGTTTTGGTTGCCCGCAGATAGCGCCCCTGCAAATCTGCGATCGCTTCTTCAACGTCCCCTGCTGCAATTTTAAAGGTGACCTTCAGGGATTTGGATTGCATTTCAACTGGTTTATAAATTAAGAACCGCGTCAGGCATTGTCTGATCAGGCTGATTCATTCCGCTCTAGCTCAATATACAGTCCAATGTAAGAATGCAGCATTTGGATCAACAATCTAGTGCTCTGTCAAGGGAGTTTTGAGGGGTAGCGATCCCTCAAAACGGTGATTATCGAACTTACGTCGCGTCAAGATTGCAGATTGAATCCAAAATCCAAAATCTAAAATCCAAAATGAATTAACCCAGAAAACCTAGTTTGGTAGACCACGTAGTCACGAATTACAGTTTGCGCTCCCAATTCTCACGTCCGAAAATTCAAATTGCCCTGTATCTCAACATCAGCCCTTGTAAAAATTTCCTAAGTAATCCCATGTAATACCAATTCTAAGAAAACCAAAACCAGATAATTTTTTGAAACTCGCCCTCAGGGCGAGTTTCAAAAAATTATCTGTAGTGGGTTTTTAGAGAATTGGTGTAAACCATGATCAAGCAGCACTAGCACGACCTTAACCCAATCACGCCAAATTTCGCGCTGTCCTCTCAGGGTTAATGGTCAGGAGACATAAGAGTGCAGGGTAGCATTGCAAACTTTTTCCCTGTCTTGTCGTTTAAACAACCAACATCTAATCTGGGTACTGGGGCAAGATGAATATTGTTAGACTTAAGCCTAAATCGTCACACAGGGTTCCTCTCATCGGTTGAGGATAAATGATAATCAAAACGGAAAGTCAATCTATGGCTAGTTCTACGATCTAGTTCCTAACCTCAAGCAGGATGCCTATCATCATTTGTAGGGAAATTTTTGGAGTTGCAGCAAAAAAAAATGCCCAGCGCTGAAGGGCTACTGGGCAAAACGCTATTCAACTCCTATGGCTCTATTATTTCTGACCTGACCCTCTGGCACACTCCGTCAAATGCTTGAATGTTCTCAGCCAGATTGCTTAAGCTTTTTCCACGCCAGTACCTCGAAGATGCAATAACAATGGCTAGCCGAATTACTTACTACTCTAAAGGTTCAGGGCGTGCCGCCAGTGCCTCTCTCATGCACAATGCAGCTGGACAAGAAGGGCTATTTCGCCGCTCCATCTTTGTTATGCTGCTGATTACGACTCTGATGAGCCTCTGTTTGTCTCGTTTGGTCTACATTCAGTTAATTCATGGAGAACGGAATCGAGAACTGGCTGAGCAAAATCGAGTCCGGCTGATCCCAGTTCCGGCAGAGCGAGGCAACATTTTGGATCGCAATGGCAAATTAATCGCTGCCAATCGCCTATCTCGTTCGGTTTACCTGTGGCCTCGGCAACAATCCCCTGAGCAATGGCGGGAAACCGCAAATCGGTTGAGTCGTATCCTCAATGTTCCTGCTGAAGAAATCATCGCTCGGCTAGAACAGGCAGGTTACGATTCTCCTCTGCCCGTCAGAGTCAGTCAGCAAATTACTCCAGAAATCTTTGTTGCTCTGGCAGAGCAAGCTCCTAGCTTGTCAGGTGTCGAAGTGTTTGCTGGTTCAACCCGTTATTATCCCCATCGCTCATTGGCGGCGCATCTCCTGGGATATATTGGTGAAGCGAGTGAAGCAGATATGAAAGCTAATCCCAATTATCCTGTTGGGATGATTGTTGGGCAGTCTGGAGTAGAACGGTTAGCCAATGCCCAGCTAGAAGGAGTCTGGGGAAATCGCCTGGTTGAAGTCGATGCCAATGGAAAAGAATCTCGGCTTTTAGGGATTCGATCTGCTCAATCTGGTAGCCATGTTAAGTTAACGTTAGATCTGGAACTACAGCAAGTTGCTGAGCAGGGATTAGGCGATCGCCGGGGAGCAGTGGTCGCTCTCAACCCCAAAACAGGGGAAGTATTGGCTATGGCCAGCGCTCCCAGTTTTGACCCCAGTATCTTTACCCGGCGCTTTACACAGGCTGAATGGCAACGCTTACAAGAAGGAGATCAACCTTTCCTGAATCGGGCCATGCAAGGTTATCCACCGGGGAGCACGTTTAAGATTGTCACAGCTGCCGCTGCGATCGAATCGGGTCGCTTTTCTGCTCAATCTAGAGTGGGTACTGCCGCTTTTATCAGTCTAGGTGGCCACCAATTTTGGGAAAGTAGTCGGCAGGGATTTGGGGTAATCGGTTTCCGGGAAGCCTTGGCTTTTAGCAGTAACACTTTTTTCTTTCGGATTGGCATGGCAGCAGGTCCAGAAGAAATCGCCACATGGGGTAAAGCGCTAGGGATTGGGACGGCTGGTACGCTCAGTTTAGATGGCGGCAATGTCGGAGCAATTCCCATCCCATCTGAAAAGGAGAAACTCTACGGAGAACCCTGGTATGCTGGAGACACGGTTAGTACATCCATTGGCCAGGGGCTGGTGCAGGCGACTCCGCTGGAGCTAGCAGTAATGGTGTCTGCGATCGCTAATGGTGGCTGGCGAGTACAACCTCATATTCTTGATAGCCAGACCAATGCTTACTTTTCTCACCGCAAGCACACTGGACTGGCCCCTGAAACCATTGCCGCCATTCAAGCAGGATTAGCAGCAGCTGTGGAAATAGGCACTGCCCGCCGACTCAATGATGGTTCAATCCCGCCCACGGCAGGCAAAACAGGTACAGCAGAAAACCCTGGACCAAAACCCCATGCCCTCTATGTAGGCTACGGCCCGATCGACGATCCCCAAATTGCGGTTGCGGTAATTGTGGAAAATGGTGGATATGGTGGGGTTGCTGCTCTACCGATCGCGCACGAACTGTACAAAACTTTTTTTAAGGTTCCAGCTAAACTAGCTAATCAATAAATGCAGGTGTGCGCCCCAAACTGCCACATTTATCTCCAAGTTATACATCAGTCTCCCATTACCCAAATCCTCTGGGTGATAGCTAGTCACGATACGATAGTAGACGTAATACCAATCCTAAGAAAACCAGAACCGGATAATTTTTTGAAACTCGCCCTAGGGGGCGAGTTTCAAAAAATTATCTGTAGTGGGTCTTTAGAGAATTGGTATGAGACATAGATGAAGCCCTAGTGCTTCAATTCCAAGTCTCAGCTTTTCTTTGTACTTTGTTCTAGTCCCTCCAACTCACATATTGATAAGGTTAATTAGCAGTAGAGTGCATCCCACTTTTGCAATCTTCTAAACCCAGTTTTGCGAGTGGTGCGGTGGCAGACCGCACCACTCGCAAAATAGAGATGCACCCCAGCGTTAAGGTTAATTAGCCGACTCGGTCTAATCTACAAAGCCTAATATAGACAGCTAAGTTGAGAGAACCAGGCCGATAGGCACACGACTACCAGAACTGGATGATAGGATGTTGATTGAGTATGGATGAGCTAGAAAACTGCTACAGATTACTAGGGCTTAAGCCTGGTGCCTCAATGGAGGAGGTGAACCAGGCTTATCGCGATCTGGCTTTTATTTGGCATCCCGATCGCATTCCCAGCGACAATCCTCGACTCCAGGAAAAAGCTCAAGAAATGATTAAAGAGCTAAATCATGCTCGCGATCGCTTGCGCTCTCATAAACCCGCAGCGAAGCCAGCGGCTCCCCAACCCGCTAACCCATCTAAATCCACTTCCCAATCTAAATATCGCTACCAGCCTCCTCCCCGTCCTCACTACTATTACTCTCAACCCAACTCATCAGCGAATCAACAATCTACCCAGTCCAATTCTCACCAATCTCAGTCTTACAACGCTCACACTGCAACAGGGCAGACTCAAAGTAACTCACATCGTTCTAATTCTCAGTCTTACTCTGATCCTTACACCTACAATCCTTACCATTACGCCAGTCATCAAGCAGCCCGTAATCAATCTCAAGCCAATCAAGCACAAACCAATCAGACACAAACCAATCAGACGCAAACCAATCAGACGCAAACCAATCAGACGCAAACCAATCAGACGCAAACCAATCAGAGACCCGGAACTTCTCCTGATCTAAGCGGGGCTGATCTAAGTGGAGCAAATTTGCGGGAAAAGGATTTGTCAGGTAGAAATCTGAGCAATGCTAACTTGAGCAGTGCCAACTTAACCGATGCTTTTTTGCACCGCGTCAATCTTTCCGGTGCCAACTTACAGCACGCTAATCTCTTTCGCGCCAACCTGCTAGAAGCTAACTTAAGAAATGCTGATCTGCAAGGGGCCAACTTGATTGGAGCCGACCTGAGTGGAGCCGACCTCAGCGGAGCTAATTTAAAAGATGCCCGTGTTGGAGTGAGCGATCGCCTGATGGTGAAACTGGTTGGAGCAAACCTGAAAGGCGTAATCATGCCTGATGGCAGGGTTCATGCTTAGGGATCGGTCAATTTGAGCTAGCGATAGAATTTCTTCTAAATTAGGCTGAATGTATGCTTGGCCACAGTGCTTAACTTAGGGTTGGCTACATCTTTAAAGAAGGATTATATTTAACTCATTGAATCTTAGGATTCCCCAAAGCTAAGGATCGCGAAATGTCTACCGGGTCTACCAATCTATCTATTAGCTCCGATAATTCTGAGATTTCAGGCTCAGCATCTTCCAGCTTGGTTCATTCTGTTTTTATGTTTAGAACAATTCCGCCAGAACGGATCGGGCTGAGTGGAGAGTATGATTATCAGGGACTATCCAAGCGAGTTGCTCTAGCATTCAGACAACGGTTTAACTCTGCTGAAATTGCTAATCTCAAGATTAGACAACGGGGTTCAGTTGTTGTATTGACGGGCAGAGTCTTAAATCAATCCCTATTGAATCGGCTGGTTTGCGTTGCACTAAAGGTGGAAGGCGCAACAGATGTGGAAATCCTGGGGGTGCGATTATTAGAGACTACTGCATCATCCAGCGTTCCATCTCTGTTGACCTGTCGATTGCCCTAAGCACAAAACTAGCCTCTCTGGGAAGTGAGTTTTGCTATCTTTAGGGTCAGCCGCTTTAAGAGTACCATCCAAGGGGAAAGGTGCTGAGATCAAGTATCTTCAGGGTAAATTTATTAACCTGGCAGCTATAGCTCTACTCCAGATATAGTTCAAATGATTTCCAGTTCTAAGCCCTCGCCGTGGAACAAGTTATAAGTATCATGGTCAGTGATGTTTGTATCGCTTAATTCTAAGTTATAGAATTCCATCACGTCTTGATCGAAATAGGGTCCAGCGTGCCAAGTGCCGAGATTAAGCTTGATAAAACAGTTTCCAGGGATCCGAAAAGCCACGATCGACTCCACAGAAGGTTTGGCAGTTTCTCCTGGGGGCGCGACTGCGATAAACCATTCTTGCTGGGCGATCGCTCCCAGACATTGAGTGCAACGTAAGTGGCGCGTGATTTGTGAAAATTTGCGTTTTTTGTACGCTAACCGCATGATGTAGAAGCGCGGGATTCCCTGTGTCAAATTCAGTTGAGCGTCTTGCTCATCAAAAGATTTACCATCCTCAATGGCAAAAATGACCTGCCCATATGGATGAAAGTTTTCAGGGGTTACTCGTTGAGCCAGCAAATGTCGGGTTGTGGTCGGTTGACTCATAAATAATAGTCTCTGCTTTAGATAATAGTTCTGAATAATGAGTTAAACGCAGTTGGAATGCAGCTTGATCAGGCTTCACCTGTTTGACAACACTACGCCATCCTAAATTCGTCACACCTCTGGTTTTAAATCTCGTTCCATCAAAGCTTCAACCGCCTGCTGCGGAGTGATTTTGCCATTTAATAGTAAATAGACTTGATGAGCTACGGGAACTGCAATATTTTGCCTTTGAGCCAGAGTGGCCAAGACATTGGCAGTGTTAATGCCTTCGGCTGTCCCTGAAATTTCTTGCAACACTTGGGCTAAAGGCTTCCCTTGAGCCAATCCGTATCCAACTTGATAGTTTCGACTGAGGGCGCTGTTACAGGTCGCTAGCATATCTCCTAAGCCAGAAAGTCCATAAAAGGTTTCCACTCTGGCTCCTAAACAAATGCCCACATGGATAATTTCTGGTAGCGCTCTCGTAATCAGCCCTGCCTTGGCATTTGCCCCCAGTTGTAACCCGTCGCAGACTCCAACGGCGATCGCAATCACGTTTTTCAAGGCACCGCCCAGTTCCGTACCAATCGGATCAAGGTTGGTATATACCCGAAAACAATCAGAGGCAAATACACGCTGCACTGTCTCGGCCGCTGCGCAATTGAGGCTAGAAACCACCGTGGCAGCAGGTAGTCCTAACTCAATTTCTTTTGAAAGGTTGGGGCCAGACAGTACCACAATTGGGTGTCTGGGAAAGGCTTGCTGCCAAATCTGAGATGGCGTGCGGGTCGTGGTTGCATCTAATCCTTTGGTTGCCGTTACAAAAATAGCCTGTTGGGGGAGTTGCATATGCAGCAAGCGGGTGGTTAACTCAGTCACCCCACCCATTGAGACAGCCGAGATAATGATATCTGCCTGACCAATAGCAAACTCCAACGGGGTGTGATGGTGACGCGACCAAAGATTGACGAGATGACCATTACGCTGTGCCAGTTGAGCTAAAACAGAACCCCAGGCTCCGGCTCCAAGAATAGCGATTCTGACAGGTTGAAGAGTAAATGGATAGATCAACGCGATCGCTCAAGTTTAATACAAAGTGAATTAGGTTAAACAGCTTCAATGCGGCATTGAGGGTTGATTTTGTCGGTGAAGACTTTATTTTCACTGACAAAACCGGTCTTACCCTGAACAACACTAACACTTTGGTCAAAGGGCAGCTTGACTGAAAGATCCATTGGTGCAGGCACCATATCACCTCGAAAATCAAGCAACTGAACTATCACCAGATAGATCAGACTGATCAGAATGGCGATCGCTCCTGTAATCACAGCGACAACTTTTGAACGATTCATAAAATTTAATCCAACAAATAAATACACAATCTCATCCTGCTTTGTCTAGACTGGCACAAAAATTGGCAAGAATAGAGAAGAGTTATCCCTCTGTATTCAGCCAATTTTCACTTGCAACTGCCACCTGTCGCCATGAATGTCACTTCTGCATCAGCCACTCAATCAACCACAACTGAACCAGCGATCGTGGTTCAAGCCTCAGGATTGAGAAAAGTTTATCGCACTGGATTCTGGCTCAATCAAACAATCGTGCCGCTACAGGAATGCTCTCTCACGATTTATCAAGGAGAAACATTTGGGCTATTGGGGCAAAATGGGGCAGGTAAAACAACCCTATTGAAGATTCTACTGGGGATCATTCGTCCCAGCCGGGGACAGGGCTGGGTATTAGGACAACCGTTAGGCGATCGCGCTACCAAACAACACGTTGGCTATCTGCCTGAAAATGCCTATTTTTATGATTATTTAACGGGTTGGGAATTTCTGGAATATGCCGCCGGACTGTTCCGAATCCCTCGGTCTGTGCAACGACAGCGCATTCCAGAATTATTAGACAGAGTTGGCTTATCTCTTGCCGCCGCTCGCAAAAAACAACTGCGCCAATATTCCAAAGGCATGTTGCAGCGGATTGGATTGGCCCAAGCTTTGATCAACGATCCAGAACTTTTATTTTTAGATGAACCCATGTCAGGACTCGATCCACTAGGGCGCTATCAGATTCGAGAGATTATTCTCTCGCTAAAAGCCCAAGGCAAAACCATTTTTTTCAACAGCCATGTGCTGTCAGATGTCGAGTTAATTTGCGATCGCGTCGGTCTATTAGCCAGGGGAGAACTGATTTGCGTTGGGACTATAGAAGCTTTGCTGGGCAAGGCTCAGGGTTACTTTGTCAAAATCAGCGGCGGTAGTTTTGAAGTATTACGGCAATGGTTGCCCGATCTAAAATTTCAGAACGATTGCTGGCAAGGACACCTGAAGGGGGAACCATCAGACTTTCTGACAAGTTTGCGCCTGATGAATGCCCAAGTTGTATCTATGAATCTGGCTCGCCCCTCTTTAGAGGAATTTTTTGTTCAACAACTAGAGCAACGGGGCATGTTAACGAGTCAGTGACAAAAGTGCTCACTACGAAAATCCATACCGATGTAATGATGTGTTGATTGACACACTATATTTGAGTGATTATTCTATAATACAGATGGCCGAGCGCGGCTCCTATGAATGAGTGAAAACTTCCTCTTTAGCTCACTCCATGCGGAATGGAGATTGCTTAGCTCGAAGCTGTTATAGAGGGATGCACAGTTTTGCTACTTAAATTTTTTGTTCGGTGTTCCCCGGTTGTTTGCACCATGCTGCTGCCTTATGATTCACTCTGTCTCCATCACTGCTAAAGAGCCTTTCCGCGTGGCCAAAGTTCTCGCTGAGATTTGCCAGGGAGAAATCAGTCGTTGCCCTGTAAATTTAGAATGTTATTACATTCGGACAGGTGGGTCTCACTATACGACTCTACGGGTTTACCCCTTAGGGACAGAGTTGATGCCCGGTGGCGGTCAACAAGAATTCGTTTTTATTCAAAGCTCTTTTGCCCGCACCTTCACTGCTATTCACGCTACTCTATCTGTCCCCACGAGTCAGGCAGAGATTGAACAAATTGCCCAGCGGGAAGGATGGCGAGTTTTGCATTGCGATCGCGGCGACTATGAGGTCATTGAACTTTGGGTCGAGAACAAGTTACTCCTCGAACTGCTCCCCCCCGCAATCGCCCCCCAATACACCCAGTCCATGCAAGATTTATCTTCCTAGCAATTACCCTCATTACCAGGCTCCAGTTTGACAATGCTTCTCTGCAAGCTCTAGCTTCCCAACTCAGGCTAACGATCACATGCGTCTCCAATAAGACGTGAGTTTGACGAGCGGTTTTTCGTTGGGGCGGGCGCAGCCCGCCCCAACGAAAAACCTTGTTTGGGGGCTGTGGCGCGTCGCACTGTCAGCCGAAAAAAACCGCTTATCGAACTCCGCCTGCTCGCTGAAGCGTGGTGGGTGCGTCGCACCCACCACACTCCATGGGAGACTCACGTATCACGTTAAAACTGCTAGGGTTAAGGAGTTTAATCTCTTGTATTCTATAGTCAGATCTGGCATACACTAACTGCAATAGCGCTACAGGTAGTGCTGCGTAGCATTGTACCTGCTAGAATTTTCTAATCAATTCTGTTAGAAGGGTTCCAAATTGCTAACCACCGATCGCCCCGAACACCCTCTATCCCGACCACCCTATCAGCCGCTATATAAGCCGAACCAGTTGATTTGTGGTCAGGGGCATACTGCTGTCGTGACTGGATGGACAGTGAAGCAGGCGATCGCAAAACAGTTACACCCCCACGAATATGCTGTGATTGGTCAACTATACAGTCCCACCAGAGGCATTAGCTTGCTCATTCGCAACCTGTTAGCCAATCCCCATGTCCGGTTCCTTGTGATTCTCAATGCCACCAAAGAGGATCGCAATGCGGGTGGTTCTCAATGCCTGCTAGACTTTTTTCAGAATGGCTTTGAGGCAGGTCAGAGCGATATTGGTAAGCCCTGCTGGGTGATTCGCTCGGCGATCGCAGGATACATTGATTTCGAGATTCCGTTATTAGCTCTAGAGGGATTGCGTCACTCCATCGAGTATCAAATGGCTACATCCATCAGTGCAGCAAGCAGCCAAGTAAAATCCTATGCGTTACGCACCAGCCAACCGTGGGGAGACCCGCTGATTTTTCCGTTCGCGGAATCTGAACCGACGACGCTCCCTGGCCCTCGCTACGGTCATCGCATTACAGGCAGAACGATCGCTGAAACCTGGGTTAAGATCATCCATCGCATCAAGACGACAGGGACGATCCGCCCGACTGGCTATGATGGCCACTGGCAAGAGTTGATTAATCTGATGGCAGTCGTTACAGATGAGCCACCCGAATTTTATTTTCCAGAACCAAACTACTTGCCCGTCGATCGCGAGTTTATTAGAGAATACATTTCCCAAATCCTGGAGGATGCTCCCTACCAAGAGGGAGTGAAGTATACTTATGGTCAACGCTTGCGCTCTTGGTTTGGTCGTGATCAAGTGGAGCAAGTCATTCACAAACTAATCAAAGAAATTGATGCAGCTAGCGCAGTCATGACATTGTGGGATGTGAAAGACCATGAGCAGGGGGGAAGTCCCTGTCTGAATCATATTTGGTTAAGAGTTGTAGAAAACGAATTGTCTTTGACGGCAGTGCTCCGCAGCAATGATATGTTTGCTGCCTGGGTGGCTAACGCGATGGGATTGAGGGCACTACAACAACACATTCGGGATCAAATTTCCCAGCGCTCCTCTCACCATCTCCAGATGGGGCCGCTCATTACCATCAGCCAGAGTGCTCACATCTATGACGACACTTGGGAGAATGCAGATAAGTTAATCGAGCATCAGTACACTGCTATTCAGCGCCAGCAACTATACAACGATCCATCAGGGAATTTTGTGATTGAGATTGATCAGGGAGAGATTGCGATCGCCCAGACTACTCCTGGCAGTGGTGAAACCGTCAAACGCTATCGGGGTAAAAATCCACTAAATTTGATTCGACAAATTTGTATGGCTACTCCGGCCATCCACCCAAATCATGCAGGTTATCTAGGAGTGGAGTTGCAGAAGGCCTGGCAGTGCCTTGAACAAGGAAAACACTATACTCAAGACCAAGGATAATGGGTGCTTCTACAAGTCGGCCAACCTGGGATGAATACTTTTTGATTTTGGCGAAGCTAGCAGCAATTCGATCGACCTGCCTTGCACGCCAAGTCGGAGCGGTGATTGTCAAAAATAAGCAAGTCCTGGCAACGGGCTATAATGGCCCCCCCTCTGGCTCAGTTCACTGTACTGAGCAAGGATTTTGTTATCCAGGATTACTCAACTGTGATGCCAGCAAAACCTTACCCTCTCGTGCCATTCACGCTGAGGCTAATGCCATCGCTCAGGCGGCCAAACACGGCATCTCCACGGCTGGTGCCAGTATTTACGTGACTTTAGAACCCTGTTTGTCCTGTCTAAAACTCATCATTTCCGCAGGTATCTCTGAAGTTTATTACGAAGTGAGCTTCGATCGAGCAGAAAATTTCCCCCTGAGGGACACTTTTATCCATGAAGGTTTAGTGACATTAAAGCAAGTTCAGCTAACGCGAGAAAACGCTGAAAAGGCAGTGTTAATTCTGAAGAATCCCACTTCAGCTTTAGTGAAACCTACATTCAGTGTTGAAATGCAGGGTACGGAATCAGATTCAATCTATTGAAGTCCAGGTAATTATTGGGGTTTGGAACTAGTTGACTGACAAAACCTTTTTGCCCTCACCCCAAATCCCATGTGCTCCATCATCTTCGTGTCAGCCATTTCGAGCACTTAAATTAACGCCTCAAATCAGCGGCGGCAGATCACCTTTGCATCACAACCAAGATCTCTAAATCGTCCGCTGCAACACGGTTGTGAGACCGCCGTTTGCTCAGCAAGCTTCTGCCGTAGCCAAAGATTAACTAGAGTTTCGACTTTTACTCCACGCTGTCGGGCTTGTTTCTCAATCTCAGTGAACAGATCAACTTCAAGTGGCACAGTGTAAGCGATCTCAAACTCGACATCAGGCGCATCGGTGTCAAAGTCAGTGAAATCATGAGTATCCCAAAATTCACCAATTTTTTCATCGGTGTCTGCTTTGGAAATGCTACTGAGTTAATTGATCCCGCGCCTAAGCGATGGAGTATTGGGAAGGGGAGTTATACCATTTTGGATTATAGATTTCCGATTTTGGATTGCAGAATGCTTGACCAGCTAACCGTTCTGGCAATTGAAATCATGCACATATCACCCAAAATGGTATTAGTCATGATAGAAAGATGGCTTTTTGAATGGCTATTATACTAACAACAGTGGAATCGTTTGATGCCCTCCGTTAAACTGGGTATTACAGAAAGCGTCCTACTCACACTAGGACTCATAGCGACTCAGCCTGATTTGTTCTATCTGCTAACGCAATAGTTGAGACTTATGATTGACGTTAAAGCCGCAGTTGAATCTGCTTATAAGTATTTTCAAGATATTCAAAACATGGTTGGGGAAAAATTAGACGACTTAAGATTGGAGGAAGTTGAACTATCTGAAGATAAACACTCCTGGCTCATTACATTAGGTTACGATCTGCCTGTTAAAAGTCGCAGCCAACTTGAGGAGTTATTAACGTCTCCAGTCGCCCCTAAAAAAGTATTTAGACGTGAATATAAATTGTTTCGGATTAACTCTGAAACAGGAGAAGTAGAATCGATGAAAATCAGACAAGTATGACTGACAGTATTCAACGTCTCTTCAGTCAATACCGTCAAAAGGGAATTCTAATAGACACCAATATTCTACTTCTGTATTTTATAGGAGCTATCAATCGAGCAAGAATATCGAAATTTAATCGAACAGAAAAATTCGTACCTGAAGATTTTGATACGTTGCTTGAAATCATGTCATTCTTTTCAAGAAGAGTGACAACACCAAATATATTGACTGAGGTCAATAGTCTGACAAATCAGCTTGGAGAACCAGAGCGTTCACACTGTTTTGCTGTTTTCTCTAGAAGCCTATCTCTGTTTGATGAAAGCTATGTTGCAAGCAACCCTATCAGTCAACGTGCAGAATTTTTGAGGTTTGGGCTAACAGATTGTGGAATTCTCGAATTAGCTCAGGATCGATTTCTTGTCCTGACAGATGATTTAAAGCTGACAGTTCACTTGCACAGTCAGGGAATTGATGCTATCAATTTTAACAATCTTCGTACCTTAAACTGGAATTAAGGAATCCTGGGAATTTTACCTAACATTATCCTGCCAGAGGCGATCGCCGAACTTTGTCAGAACGGTTTCCAGTTGTCCATTAAAAAGCCGATCCAATCGATCGAAGCCACCCCCCTGCGTCTTAAACTCACCCTGGTCTAAGGCTTCCCGCTCCACAATCACTTCCACCTTTAACTGTTTACCAATCCGCTCCAACCACTTGCGCTAGGGAGCAGGCCAGGCTTGTTTCGCCATTCAGAACTAAATCCTCATTGGACAAGGGTGGAAAATCTAAGTAAATTGTCCGCTTCAGAATCTCTAACACTAAATCTAACCGCTCTAAGTCTGTCAAGCGGTCAAAGGTATCTCAAAGTTCTTGCACTGGAGCAGTCATCGCTGTTTCTCTGTATCTGGCGATAGGATAACACAGGTCTGGCAGCGACCTCTGCTGATCCTTGTGGGATGCCAACAAAATCACCTATCTCTTTTGGTGTTTTCCTTCAGTGACGGCTAGTCACCTTGGCATCTCCATTGAGTCTCCTCATCCTCCGCTGTGAAGTTGTTACGTGCTTTATTTTCCACTTTTGGATTAATTTGACGTTAATTCAAACCCAGGTGGGTAACCAGCGGCGGATAATTAGCCCTTCAGGAGACAACGGCAATCCCAGATAAAAGGGCAACCAGAATACAAAGGCTAACAACACTAGAAAAATAATTGAAATACCTGTCATGCGTTGCCAACGATCGGAACTGCGTAACCAGCGATGTACTAGTAGTGCGATCGCTAACGAGGAAAACACGGAAGCACCCATGTAATGATATAAGAAGGTACAACGGCTCACTTTAGCCCAAGGCAACCAGTTCGCTAGCCAATTTAAGACTAAATATAAAACTGTCCAGACGTAGGGTGTGAATAGGGGAAGACGCGATCGCGGTTCTGCTGGAATACGAGTGATTGCCCAATTGATGAGACGTAATAGTAGCATTGTGGTTAGCAATAGTATCGCCGCTGTTGAGAACCACCACAATATCGGATTACCAATCGCATGAACATCATAGATGACACTACCCAATTCCTGGGGTAATGGTGGTCCCACGATTGGAACAGGTTCGTTTATCGCTTGAGCGGTTTTGTAGAAATAGGCGATCGGACGGATCATCAGTGGCCATTGATACCACGGAGAGCAGTAGGGATGGGCATCCATGCCCCCAACTCGATTGTGATAATCCAATACTTTTGCCTGCCACTGCCAGAAACTCGTGCTGGTGTCCAACCGCATGTAGGGTATCCAGGTCAAGCGATAGCAGAGAAAAGGAACTAATCCCAGATAAAACAGGACATGCCCCAAATGCAAATGATGCATATTTTCTAATGGACTTCGCAGCAAATCGGCTCTCATGGCTGTTGTCGCTGTGTTGTTTTGGGGATTCAGTAATCCAGGACGTAACCGATCCAACCAGTGGATGACCCAAACGGCAGCCCATACCAGATACGCCCCCAGGAGAAATCCAGCCCCGTTCCATTTGATAGCGATCGCGCCCCCCAAGCAGCAACCCGCCAGTAACAGGAACAGAGCGAACCAGAAACGGTGATGGCTTCTGCCGGAGTTGTGATTGACTCCAGCCATTCTCCAGCCATCTTTCTGATTCAGCGCTAATAGCAAAAAGAAGTGCCCCAATAAGCCAAATAAAACTAGATAGATATTATTCAAAGCGTAACGGGACTCGACCAGAAACAATCCATCAACTGCGGAAAACAATCCAGCAATCAGGGCGTAGCTGCGCCGATGAGTGAGTTGCAGAGCGATGCCAGCCACTACTAAAGGAATGAATGAACCTGTGAAAGCATTTAACCAACGATAACTGAAAGGGGTTAACAACATTCCCGTTAACCCATTCATTACTCCTTCATGACCTCCTGGAAATAGCTGGGCTAATTGGATGCTCCAGGCGATCAAATAGTTGGATAGGGGAGGATGCCCACCAAACTCCTGCACGCCATTGAGATAGCCTCTGGCAAAGTTGGCATAGTAGACTTCATCAAAAACCAGCGTGTTAAAGCGACTTAATCCCCAAAATCGCAGGGCTAACGAACCAAGCAGCAGTCCGAGTAGACCAATACTAAACCGGGGGATTTTAGCATCGGTTGGTTTGAAAAATACCATTGTTGATTTGTAGGAGCAGGTCCCGACAGAGTTTCTGCTGATTATCCTACCAAAAACAAGCTAGGAGCCTGTTCTTTTAACCTTCAGATCCTACTACTACTTATCGCCCTCATCAAGAGGGCGATCGCTGGGCACCCCCATGCTGACAAAAAACTGTAAAGTTTTATGAAACGGTACAATAGTCTATGGAGACATGTCTGGTTTCGTTCATTTTGAACTTTCTGACGGCTCTCACCTCATACTGTTGTGAGGAGAAGTGAACTGCTATTTGGCGATTTAACGCCCTTGGAGGAAAAGCCATGTTAGAACTTTATCAATTTGAATTATCGCATTACTGCGAAAAAATTCGGCTGATTTTAGATTACAAAGGACTGCCCTATCGCAAAATCGAAGTCACTCCCGGATTGGGTCAGCTAGAAGTGTTTCGCCTATCAGGTCAGCGACTCGTACCTGTCCTTAAAGATGGTAACGAGGTAATTGCAGATTCAACGGCGATCGCTGAATATCTCGATCGCAAATATCCAGATAAGCCCATTATTCCTGCTGATCCAAAACTGCGAGGACTGTGCTTATTGATGGAACAGTGGGCAGATGAGTCCATTGGGTTAAATGCCCGGAAATGTTTGATTGGTGCGATCGGCAAGGATCAGGCATTCCGACAAGCCGTGCTACCCAATCAGACCCCTGATTTTCTCAAGTCCATTTTAGGATCGGTGCCGAATGAACTCTTTAGTGTCTTAGGGTTGGGTGTCGGAGGAGCCGATGCCATCAAAGAAGCCACAGATGCCATGAAACGGGATTTGGCTTCGCTCTGCTACATTTTGATGGAACAACCTTATCTGGTGACAGATCAGCCGACTTTAGCCGATTTCGCAGTCGCCGGACTGACCATGTATGTCAAATTCCCTGCTGGAAACTATGTCGATATTCCTGAATCGCTGAAGGGCAAAGGTGTTTCAGGGATTGCCGATATTGGTACATTTGAGCCATTTTTTAGCTGGCGCGATCGTCTCTATGCTGATTACCGTCGCATTGGTGTGCCCAGTAGTACTACATCAAGCTCCGATCGCCCCACTTCTATCAACATTGACTAGCCGCATTGACTAGCCACCCCCACCTCGTTACCAAGTTCCTGTTTGAGGGCTGTGGCGCGACGTGCTACAGCCCTTAAACGGCAGTTTTTTCGTTGGGGCGGGCGCAGCCCACCCCAACGAAAAATCGCTCGTCGAACTCGCGTTGATAAGGTGTGTTATTGAGCTTGTGAATTATACCAATTCTCTAAAAAACCACTCCAGATAATTTTTTGAAACTTGCCCTGGGGGCGAGTTTCAAAAAATTATCTGGTTCTGGTTTTCTTAGAATTGGTATTAGAACGAGACCATGGCCTCCAGAACTTTGATAATTTCGGTAATTAGGTTAGACCAGATACTAAAACTAATGGGAATCCCCAAGACGATGCCTGCGATCGCCCACCCTCGTTGATGGGCTTGGAATTGCTGGACACTGCGCCAGCGCTTGCTCTTCCAGGCCCAGGCATTGCCTTTGGCTCCCAGATACAGCGCAATGAAAAAGGCTCCGCCTCCGGCGGCCCAGCAGAGGAGACCAAGATACCAGAGTCCGTTGGTGAAGGGCCAAAACCAGGGAAAGAACAAGGCTCCCCAGTTCCATCCCTGAATCTCGTCTGGGATCGATACGGCTGCGCTCAAGCCACTGCCAGAGGTGTTGAGCTTGCGACTGCTAGTAGGGCGAGTTGAGACAAGGGTAGTAGTCAGCTCGGCTTGCAACTCTCTCAAAGCAGCACGAGCCGTTTGGAAGCGATGTTCCACACAAGGCTCCGACAGTTTTTGAATCCATTGCACCAGAGCAGGATTGAGACTGACGCGATCGGCAAATTGAATGCGTAACTCTTTGTGGGGTAAATCGGCGGGAGCAGTACCCGTCAGCAGATGGATCAAGGTGGCACCCAGGGCGTAGAGGTCAGAAGCAGCTATGGTTCGTCCACCAAACTGTTCCATTGGGGCATAACCATAGGTGCCTACAACGGTAAAGGTTGACCCTTCGATCGCCGCCCGATCCTGAACCGCTCCAAAATCAACCAGGTAAATCCGATGATCGATGCCACGAATCAAATTGCTGGGCTTGATATCCCGGTGGATCACAGGCGGACTTAATTCGTGCAGATAAATCAGAATTTGTAACACCTCTGCGGCAATCTGTCTCACCTCGGTTTCAGTGAAGCGCTGCCCCTGAGCCAGCAATTCTTTCAAGGATGCTCCAGGAATGTATTGCTGCACCAAAACAAACCACAGGATGCGATCGTCCACGCTGAAGTAATCAATGTATTGCGGAATTCGATCGTGCTTCAAATGCTTAAGGACCTGGGCCTCTCGTTCCAGCAATTTGAGTTCTTCCCATTGCACCTGGCCACCGAAGGGCAATAGTTTGAGAACCACGTATTTAGAGGGAGCGATCGCAGGATCGATACAAGAATCTACAACAACATCTGTATGGGCAGGAGCAGAGTCCTCTTGTTCTTCACCCGGAGAAGATCCCATCTCTGTAGGATCAGAATCAACCCAATGCAACTCTTGGGTTGGATCGTTAGAGGGTTGAACCAGCGAATCTATCTGCCTATCATCAGGGATATGATCCACAAACTCACTTAAAAGCGCTACCGACTGTTGCTGCTCTTGACAGGGAGCATCATCCATTTGCTCACTTAAAACCTCTACTCTCTGCCTCTCTAATGTTTGGGCATCAGGGGTGTGACAATCTCCAGCAGCTAAATCGATCGCCAGCCACGTTTGTCGGGAGGGCAGGTGCCCTAGTTGCCGCACAAGTTGATAACGATGTTCAAGAATTTGCCCTACCTGAAGCATGTGTACCGCTATTGGTGGAAAGTTCCCTCCAAGTTAGCACTTCATTTTAGATTCGGTAGCGTTTCTCAACTGGGGTTGTGCGATGTGGCAGCAGCGCAGTGCTGCTGCCAATCACGAGCCAGGATTCAGGGGCATTTCCAGGGTCTTCACCAAAAAAGCCCAGCGATCGGTTGCTTCTTCGATTTGTTTAGCTGTCGGTTTACCAGCCCCATGTCCTGCTTTGGTTTCAATCCGAATCAAGACAGGAGCATCCCCATGGTGAGCCGCTTGCAGAGCAGCCGCAAACTTAAAGCTGTGGGCAGGAACAACACGATCGTCATGATCTGCCGTTGTGATCAGAGTGGCAGGATAGGAAACACCAGGTTTCAGGTTATGAAGTGGCGAATAATCATAGAGAACTTTAAAGTCTTCTTCGTTCTCTGGAGAACCATACTCAGCGCACCAGGCCCAACCAATCGTAAATTGATGGAATCTCAACATGTCCATGACTCCAACTGCGGGTAGAGCAGCAGCAAACAGGTCAGGACGCTGGGTCATGCAGGCCCCCACGAGCAATCCACCGTTACTCCCACCTGCGATCGCCAACTTTTGTGGAGACGTATAGCCGTTGGCAATTAACCATTCGGCCGCGCTAATAAAGTCATCAAACACGTTTTGTTTATTGGTTTTCATCCCTGCTTGATGCCATTCTTCGCCGTATTCGCCGCCGCCTCGCAGGTTGGCAACCGCATAAACGCCGCCCATCTCCATCCAGACTAAATTGGCAGGCGAAAAGGCAGGGGTAATAGAGATGTTAAAACCACCGTAGCCATAGAGGTAGGTGGGATGATTGCCTGGGAACGACAAGCTTTTTTTGTGGGTAATAAACAGGGGAACTTGAGTACCGTCTTTACTGGTGTAAAAAATTTGTCTGGTTTCGTAATCGTCAGGCTTGAAATTGACCTGGGGTTGACGAAACAGGGTACTTTCGTCGGTCAGCAGATTGTAGCGGTAGATGGTGGTTGGTGTGGTGAAGCTGGTAAAGCTGTAGAAAGTTTCTGTGTCCGATCGCTTACCATCAAATCCGCCTACAGAGCCGATCCCAGGCAAACTCACTTGCCGCACAAATTCTCCTTGCAAGGTAAAAATCCGGATCTGGGTATGGGCATCTTTGAGATACTGGGCGATAAATTGGTGATTTAAAACACTAACTCCTTCCAGGGTTTCAGCGACTTGCGGAATGATTTCCGTGACTTCACCCGTGTTCAAGTCAATGCCAATGACCCGGCCTTTAGGTGCATCGCGATCGGTACGAAAATAAAAGGTGCCTGATTCATGGTCAATAAAGTCATAAGCCGCTACGAATTCTTGAATCAATTCCACGACCCCATTGTCTGGATTTTGCAAATCTTGATAAAAGATCAAGTTTTTGGAGTCCGTTCCTTTCCAGACCGCAATAATCAGGTAGCGTCCATCTTCTGTGACATGGCCCCCAAAGCCCCATTCTTTCTGATCTGACCGTTCATAGATCAACCGATCCTCAGTTTGAGGGCTGCCTAAGCGGTGGTAATAAAGCTTCTGGAAATAGTTAACATCTTCTAACTTGGTGGATTCTTGCGGTTCGTTGTAGCGCGAATAAAAGAAGCCCTCATGGTCATGCGTCCATGATGCTCCAGAAAACTTAATCCATTTCAGGTGATCAGACAAATCTGCTCCCGTCTCCACATCGCGGACTTTCCACTCCTGCCAATCTGATCCAGAGGTCGCCAGCCCGTAAGCCAGAAACTTGCCATCTTCGCTAATGGACAAGCCAGACAGGGCTACTGTGCCATCGGGTGAAAGTTGATTGGGGTCAAGCAGAACTCTTGGGGACGCTTCCAGACTGGGTAAGGTGTAGAGGACACTCTGATTCTGCAAGCCATCGTTTTTGAAGTAGAAATAGCGATCGCCCTGCTTAAATGGCAATCCGTACTTCTCGTAATCCCACAATTGGGTCAATCGCTCTCGAATTTGCTGACGGTCGGGAATGGATTCTAGATAGCCAAAGGTAACTTGGTTCTGGGACTCAATCCATTGATGAGTGTCTTCAGCTTGGGGATCTTCCAGCCAGCGATAGGGATCGGCGATCGAGATGCCATGATATTCGTCTACCTGATCAATCAGAGGACTGGTTGGATAGACCATAGGAGAAGTTGGCGAATTAGAAGCAGTAGACATGAGGCGCGTCTCAAGCAACACCCTCCAATCTATATCAATCTGTTAAGGATTAAAGATTAAATAAAATCCAAAATCTGGAACAGCATTTTGACGAAAGATGACTGACGAAACAAAATCAAACTTTAGAAGTATTGAAAATTCATTGATCCCTGAGAGGGAAATAGAGGAATTACGGAAGTTTAGAAACAATTGTGCCCAAATTTCCAGCGTCGCCGCAAATTTGGGGATTGTCCTTCAGCTAGTTTTTGATTTAGGAGTAATGACTACATCACCAGTAGTTCATTTACGTTGGTTCCTGCCCTCAGGCAGCATTCAAAACAGTTTGGCTTACATGTAAGTTGTTCTGCTTCTTGGAGTTTGCCTGTTGAGTTGTAAAGTTTGCTTAATTGAGTCCAGGGTTGCCGTGATCACAAAATCCTGGGGTAAATCAATCTTTCAGCCTAACAATTGCCTTAAACTTCGTCAATGTATCCCATAGCCTACAGACTGCGCTTGACATCCTGCTTTATAATTTGATTTACCAAAACTTTAGATAAGCTTAATGTCAATCTTAGTGACTTTCGTCCAAGTTGTGTGTTGAAGGTTGCGGACTGCCTGTTGATCCCACTGGATGGGTTGTTAGGAGTCATCAATCGGTTGTCACGAGCAGTTGTTGAACGATTGCTGAGCTACGGTTTTCGATTTACCTAGACCTGTATGTATAGCATTGTTAACAAGTAAAACAGGGAGACAGGAAAACATGTCAGAGAACAGGGGACTGTATATCATCCTGGTCAGCGTTCATGGCCTCATCCGGGGTCACAATCTCGAACTAGGACGAGATGCCGATACAGGAGGGCAAACCAAGTATGTGGTTGAGTTAGCTTGTGCTCTGGCAAATCATCCGAAAGTCGATCGCGTTGATTTGGTGACTCGGCTAGTGAGTGATCCCAAAGTTAGCTCCGATTACGCCAAGCCTATTGAATCCCTCAACGATAAGGCGCAAATCATTCGCCTCCCCAATGGTCCCCGTCGCTACCTCCGTAAAGAAGTGCTCTGGCCCTATCTAGATGGTTTTGCTGATGAACTTCTGCGTCATATTCGGATGGTAGGTCGATCGCCCGATGTGATTCACAGCCACTATGCCGATGCCGGATATGTTGGTTGTCGAGTTGCAGGCTGGTTAGGAGTCCCTCTGGTACATACAGGACATTCCTTGGGACGGGTGAAGCAGCAGCGCTTGATTGAACAGGGAACTAAACCAGAGGCGATCGAAGAACATTTTCACATCAGCACTCGCATTGAAGCAGAAGAAATGACGCTGGCCAGTGCGGCTCTGGTGATTGCTAGTACCTGTCAAGAGGTAGAAGAGCAATATGGCATTTACGATCACTATCAACCAGAACGCATGGTTGTCATCCCACCGGGCGTGGTTTTGGAAAGATTCTACCCACTGTCAGAGTTGCGATTGAAGCATCGTGAAACTGTAAACGGAATTAATCACACTGCTGTAACTGCTAACGGTGCAATTGCCAATGGCACTGCTCAGACCGCTAGCGCTCAAGCTAGCACGGCTTACATCGGTGCCGCACAGCAGGGTGCATTGGCAAATGGAGCATCTGCAACGGTGACTAATGATGGGGCGATCGAACAGTATGCTCCTCCGATTCAGCAGGAGTTGAGCCGATTCCTGACTGATCCGCATAAGCCGTTCATCCTGGCCCTCTCTCGTCCTGCGATTCGCAAGAATGTAGGAGCCTTAGTCAAAGCCTACGGTGAAGACCCAGAATTGCAGCGATTGGCCAACTTAGTGTTGGTGTTGGGCAGTCGAGATGACATCAGTACGATGGAAAGCGGACCTCGTCAGGTGATGACAGATCTGTTGATGATGATCGACAAGTACGACTTGTATGGCAAAGTGGCTTATCCCAAGCGTCACGCTTCTGATGATGTGCCCGATCTGTATCGCTTAGCAGCCAAGCAACGCGGTGTTTTCATCAATCCTGCCTTAACCGAACCGTTTGGCCTGACTTTAATTGAGGCCAGCGCGTGTGGAGTGCCGATCGTGGCCACAGCAGATGGTGGCCCCCGTGATATTCTAGCAGCGTGCCAAAACGGGTTATTGATCGACCCATTGAACATTCAGGACATCCAATCTGCCCTTCGCACTGTCCTCACGGATACAAACCAATGGAAAACTTGGTCAGATAATGGCTTCCATCGAGTCCGACAACACTTCTCTTGGACAAGCCATGTAAACACCTACCTGGATCAGGTCTTGCAATTGCCTCAACGTCGGGTGCAATCAATCCTCAGCCCTCTGCCCAAAGCTCCAGAAACTTTCCTGCCCGACAAGAACCGACTGCCGACGGCCGATCGCTTCCTGATTTGCGAAATTGATAATACGCTTCTAGGTGACCAGGAAGCCCTCAAGATTCTAATTCAGCGATTGCGTAATGAAAGCCCAACTACTGGAGTGGGTATTGCTACAGGGCGCAACTTAAAAAGCACTCTGGAAATGCTAGAAGCATGGCGTTTCCCTATGCCAGATTTGCTGATTACCTCTGTAGGCAGCGAAATCTACTATGGTCCTCAAGTCGTAATTGATACCTACTGGCAACGTCATATTGACTATCGCTGGCAACCCGATGCGATTCAGGAAGCGATGCATGAGTTACCAGGACTGGAACTTCAGTCTCCTGAATCCCAAGGGCGCTTCAAGATTAGCTATCTGCTCAATCCAGAAGAAGCTCCTAACCTGAGGGAGATCATGCGGCATTTACGCCAGCGCCATTTGCACGTCAAAGCGGTTTATTCTCACAGCATGTACCTAGATCTGTTACCGCTACGGGCTTCCAAGGGAGATGCTCTACGCTATTGTGCATTGAAGTGGGGTCTACCGATTAAGCAGTTCTTGGTAGCGGGTGCGTCCGGTAATGATGAAAGCATGTTAACTGGTAACACAATGGCAGTAGTTGTAGGCAATTACAGCACTGAATTGGAAAAGCTAAGAGACTGCCCTCAAATTTATTTCGCCAAGGGTAAGTATGCTTGGGGCATTTTGGAGGCGTTAGACCAGTACAACTTTTTCGGCTCCCAACCGTTGAGAGGGCTAGAAACGGTCATGGCCTAACTTCCTGGTTCTCAAGCTCCAGTTTGGGAACTGCTTTGGAAAAAGCCCCAGCTTCTCCACAGGAAGCTGGGGCTTCTCAAATGTGTCGTTAGGTGTACGCAGCACTGTAAAACTAAGCGTCGGGCAAATCTGGCTCCGGTGGTTTGGGCTGATCGAGTAAGTTCTTCTTCGAGACTTTGACTTGCTTCCAGAGGGCTTTAATCTGCTCGTAGGCATCTAGAGGAGTAATCTTGCCTCCTGTCTCCAAGGCGCAAATGATTGAAACCCGGTTGGCAAACTCTTGCAAATTGGCATCAAAGGCTAAATTCTCTGGAGAAAAATTGCCATAGAACTTAGATTTAGGATTTAGGAATTGATTTTTAGATTCATCAGTACCCTCAGTCATAACACCTCCAGAGTGGGGCAAAGCTCAAGTTATATGTAACACGTTTACGAGGAATGCGAAAGTTTCATGAATACGCTGGTGCGTTATGCAGGTAGCTTTGCGGCGCAGTAATCACAGACGATTTGCACAATTCGTTGGGCAGCGTGACCATCTCCAAATGGGTTGATGGCATTGGCCATGGCTTGATAAGCCTGTGGCTGGCTCAACAACATTGCTGCGGCATCTGCGATACTCTCAGCCCCAGTGCCAACCAGCTTTGCCGTTCCAGCCGTGACAGCTTCGGGTCGTTCTGTCGTCTCTCTCAGAACTAATACTGGTTTCCCCAAGCTGGGGGCTTCTTCTTGTAACCCACCAGAGTCGGTTAGCACCAGATAACAGCGCTGCATGGCTCCCACCAGTTCAGCATAATCCAGCGGTTCTGTCAGAAAAACTCTGGGATGGTGTCCGAGTTGGGCTTGTAACGGTTCACGCACGACTGGATTGCGGTGCAGCGGCAGCAACAGAGCCGTATCGGGAAACTTGTCTAAAATTTGCAGAAATCCCTGGCTGATGTGGTTGAGCGGTTCACCCCAATTTTCCCGACGATGCACAGTGGACAACAGCACTCGATGCTGGTTCCAAGCCAATTTGGGAATGGAACAGGCGGGATGGCGTTGGGCGATCGCCAACAACGCATCAATCACCGTATTTCCGGTTTGGTGAATTTGACCGACTACACTCGATCGCTGGAGGTGTTCAACCGCTAATGGCGTAGGTGCAAAGTGCAGTTGGGTAATTTGGGAAATCAGGCGACGATTGGCTTCTTCGGGATAGGGATTCAGTAGATCGTCGGTGCGTAATCCCGCTTCAACGTGACCCACGGGAATCTTTTGATAAAATGCCGCTAGAGCCGCAGCAAAAGCGGTTGTCGTATCTCCCTGAACGATTACTAGCTGGGGTTGAAGCTTTTGAAACAGGGTTTCCAGTCCCCGCAAACTGCGACAGGTGATATCCGTCAGGGTTTGTTTAGGTTGCATGATTTCCAGATCGAAATCCGCTGTGAACTCAAACAACTGCATCACCTGTTGCACCATCTCGCGATGCTGCCCCGTCAGTACCACCTGTGTATCAAAATAAGGCGATCGACGAAATTGATGGATCACCGGAGCCAATTTGATGGCTTCAGGCCGAGTGCCCAGAATGATGCAAACACGAATGGGAGCGATCGACATAGGTAGAGAGACAAAGGATTGACGAAGCCTAATGTCGATCGCTACTCTAACACATAAACAAAATTTGCTATTTGTTCGCGTTCTCTCCACCCGCGAGTTTCATAAAATTTGCGCTTGTAAGAGTCGCGATCGCGATGATTAACCAACATCAGCCGGAAACAACCGCGTCTTTGTGCCTCAGTTTTCACAGTCTCTAGAAGTTGAGTGCCAATACCGCATCCCTGAACTGTCTCATGCACAAATAATTCAGAAATAAATCCTTCTGGCGCAGGCAGCATCAGGTAAGGAAGCCAATGCACTGCTACATAACCAGCTACCCTGCCGTCTATTTCAGCAACATAAATGGAGTGGCTGTCATCTGCATGACAGAGTTCTAAATGGTATGCCATGCGTTGATAGCTTACTTCAGTTGGTTCTGATGCCAGATGGTTAAACAGACCCACGGACTTCAACAAATCAACTAAAGCCTCTCCATCCTGTAATTGAGCTTTACGAATGACAGTATTCATGTTGAGATTCATGTTGAGATCAATGGAACACAACTGAGGTGGTCTCCGACTTCTGAAAAATTCGCAGATCTTTCAAGCAAACACAACAGTGCGATTGCCATAAACCAGCACTCGATTTTGCAGGTGGAGGCGGACGGCCCGCGCTAACACGATGCGTTCTAAATCCTTGCCTTTACGAATCAGGTCGTTGATTTGGTCGCGATGACTGACCCGGATTACATCCTGTTCGATAATGGGGCCTTCATCCAGATCCTCGGTGACATAGTGAGCCGTGGCCCCAATGATTTTGACTCCGCGTTCAAAGGCCCGTTCGTAGGGGTTGGCTCCTGGAAACGCAGGCAAAAAGGAATGATGGATGTTGATCACTTGAGGAAACTGGGCGATGAAGTCAGCACTGAGAATTTGCATGTATTTGGCTAGAATTACCAGATCAATCCGGTGTTGCCGCAACAGATCCAGTTGTTTCGCTTCCTGCTCTGGGCGCATATCGGGCTTCATCGGGATATGGTAAAAGGGAATGCCGAATTGGGTAGCGATCGCCTCCAGATGGGGATGATTGCTCATAATCAAAGGAATTTCGGCGGCAAACTCGCCCGATCGCTGCCTCAAGATGAGATCCAGCAGACAATGATCCTGACGGCTGACCCAAATGGCCAGGCGAGGGACGGTATCTGAAAAGTGAAGCTGCCAGTAAGCTTCTAAGGGCAGGGCGATCGCGTTAAACGCCGGACCAATTAACTCACGCGGCAGATTGAAGCCCTCTAGCTGCCACTCAATCCGAGTTAGAAATAGCCCCGCTTTGAAGTCGGTATGCTGGTCAGCATGAATAATATTGCCGCCATTGGCATATATGAAGTTGGCAAATTTGGCGACGAGGCCGCGCTGATCTGGGCAGGAAATCAGCAAAGTGGCAGTGGGAAGGGTCATGGAGATCAATAGAAAATCGTGTTCTCAGAATATAACTCTGCAATCATCCTGACCAAAATTTTTGCTATGAGTTTCGTTGAATTTTCTTACAGGAAATTTACAATCCCAGCCCAATTTGCAGTTGAATAGAGTCAAGATTCAATATGCGATGTGGTGTAAGCGCGTGACTTTGATTCCCCCTCTTGATTTAACTCAACAATATAAACAGATTAGTGACGAATTGGATGCTGCGGTGTTACAAGTGCTGGCTTCAGGGCGATACATCGGTGGAGTCATTACTGAAACTTTTGAGCAGGAATTTGCCCAATACATGGGCACAGAACACTGTATTGGGTGCAATTCTGGCACCGATGCCCTGTTTTTAGCCCTGCGTTCCCTGCACATTGGGGCTGGGGATGAGGTAATTACCACTGCTTTTTCCTTCTTTGCATCGGCTGAAGTGATTAGTGCTGTAGGGGCCACTCCAGTCTTTGTGGATATTGATGAGCAGACGTTTAATCTAGATTCCAATCAAATCGCAGCAGCGATTACCCCTCAAACCAAAGCCATCATGCCTGTGCATTTGTTTGGGCAACCTGTAGACATGACGCGAGTGATGGCGATCGCCCAAGCCCACGATCTTTGGGTCATCGAAGACTGTGCCCAGTCCACAGGTGCCACCTGGAACGGAGCTAAAGTGGGGAGCATTGGTCACATTGGCTGTTTTAGTTTTTATCCCACCAAGAATCTGGGAGCCAGCGGCGATGCTGGAGCCGTTACCACCAACGATGCCACGCTTGCCAACACGATCCGCCAACTGAAGAATCACGGTCAACCCCAGCAATATATCCATGACGCGATCGGCATCAATAGTCGGTTAGATACTATGCAAGCTGCCATTCTCCAGGTGAAATTGCGCTATTTGGATCGCTGGAATCTGCAACGGCAAGCGGTTGCCGCTCAGTATCATGTTTTGCTGGAGCCTGTACCAGGTGTGATTCGACCCCAAACGATCGCAGGTGGAGAATGCGTTTGGAACCAGTACAGTATTCGCTTGCCTGCCCCTGTCGGGTATAACACAGCAATACAGGGAAATTATCGCGATCGCTTGCGTCAAGCCCTCAAGCAACAGGGAGTCAGTTCCACTATATACTATCCCGTACCGCTACATCTGCAACCTGTTTATACGAACCTGGGCTATCAGATAGGACAGTTGCCGCGATCAGAGCGAATTGCTCAGGAAGTTCTCTCCCTACCCATGTTCCCCGAACTCTCTCTGGAACAACAAGAGCAGGTCGTGTATGCTCTCAAAGATAGTTTGGCAGAGGCAGAAAAATGACTGAAATTACACCCGTTGTTTCTAAAATCTGGCTCTACCCGGTGAAAGCCCTGGATGGCGTTGAAGTCAGTCCAGCCACGTTGCTGAGCAGTGGAGCCTTAGAGGGCGATCGCAAGTTTGCCCTATTTGATGCATCGGGGCACTTCGTCAACGGTAAACGACAGCCACGAGTCCATCAGTTAAGATCCCAGTTTGATTTAGAGCGTGGCATGATTCACTTGCAGACACCAGACGGACAAACAAGGACTTTTCCTTTGGAGGCACCTTCCAAGCCCTTGGAGGACTGGTTAGAAGATTACTTCGAGTTTCCTGTACAACTTCAGCAGAATCACGAGATGGGCTTTCCGGACGACACCAAGGTGCCTGGACCAACTATCGTTAGTGTGGCGACATTAGAAGCGATCGCCTCCTGGTATCCCGACTTGGACTTAGCAGCCGTGCGCCGCCGCTTTCGCAGCAATATTGAAATCTCTGGGGTGCCCGCTTTTTGGGAAGATCAACTGTTTGGACAGGATAACCAAACTGTATCTTTTCAAATTGGCGACGTGCAATTCCAAGGAGTGCATCCCTGTCAACGCTGTGTTGTTGTCACTCGTGATGCTGAGACAGGAGCCGCCTATCCCAATTTTCAAAAAACCTTTGTGGCTCAACGCCAAGCCAGCCTACCCCCTTGGGCAGAGCGATCGCGCTTCAATCACTTTTTCCGCTTAGCGGTTAACACTCGACTGAATACTTCAGAAGCTGGGAAAACAATAGCTGTGGGCGATCGGGTCAGAATGGTTGCTTGAGTCCTTTAATTTCGATCATTGCCACCATCGCTGCCACCAGAACCACCACTATTACCACCAGAGCCGCCTCCTTGGGCTAGGGTAAAACTTTCATTGGACTGAACCTCAGATAACGCTAAAGCAGGTAATCCCAGCAAGGTGCTTGTACCAACCAAACTTACTAAAACCGCTAAGCGCTTTAATGTAGTGCTACTTAAACTCATGTCAGTCTCCTAATATCAAAAGTCATGAAGTCCTATAGAGAAAAACTTAACTCTATTACTGAGATGGGCTGTCTATCAGAAGGTTATGCTATTGCCACCCAAAAGATAGGTTTGGTTTTCCAGCAAAATGTTGTCTTCCGCACAACTAGTTTTCTGTCTAGAAATTTTTCAGGGGTCTGTGACCCCTGAAAAATTTCTTGAATTTAATTTTGATTTGCGAGATACCCTGTAAATCAAAATTGACAGACCACTAGTAGGCTGAGGCACAAATAAACCTATCCTTGCTTAGCCTGAAAGCTAGGCAAGAGTAGATGAACTTATGCCCTAGTCTACTAGCAGGTATTTTTTGCGATCGCCCCGCCAACAATCAACCTGAGACAGCAGCTTGTTGGCTGGAATTGCGTCTCAGCAGCCTGGAAGCAATCAAAGTCGATTGCTAGAGATGCAGTTTACAGCAGGGTCAACCTGAGTGATATGATGGCGCTCAGTTTATTTTTTTGCGTGACAACTTATTGTTTTGAGGTAGCGGTGGCCAACCATGACAGAAGCGATGGTTAATCCAGTTTCTCAATCCCTACCAACCAATCGCCCCTGCGTGTCAGTAGTGATGCCTTGCTTGAATGAAGAGGCAGCGATTGGCAGTTGTATTCAAAAGATTCAGGCAGCGTTCTCGGCGGCGGGAATTGACGGAGAAATTGTAGTTAGCGACAACGGCTCGACCGATCGATCTGTTGCGATTGCTGAAAGTATGGGCGCACGAGTCGTTCACCAACCCCTACGAGGCTATGGCCATGCTTACATGAAAGGATTTGGCAGCGCCAGAGGAAAGTACCTGATTATGGGAGATGCCGACGATACCTATGATTTCAGTTTGATTCCATTGTTTTTGGACTATTTGTGCAATCGTGGCTACGACTTTGTTACGGGTAGCCGCTATTTAGCAGGAGGACACCAGACCATTCCGCTGCTGCATCGAGTGTTTGGCAATCCCGCCCTAACTGCTTTGCTCAACTTTTTGTTTGGCACGCGCTACACGGATGTCTACTGCGGTTTTCGAGGCTTCACTCATGAGGCTTACTCGCTAATTCAACCTGTCAGTCCAGGCATGGAATTTAATTTAGAACTGGCAATTAACGCCGGATTAGCTGGCTTAAACATCGCTGAAATTCCAATTCAACTCCAGCCGCGAAAAGGCGAATCGAAACTCCGCACGTTTCAGGATGGTTGGCGCAGTTTGCGGATGATGTTATTGTACTGTCCGAACAAAGTGTTCATGCTGCCTGGATTGACGTTGTTATTTCTGGGCTTGCTGATTCATGGATTAGTGTTGGCAGGAGTGTTGCAATACGATGGTCGTTCCTTTGGTGCGGTAACCAGCGTTTTTGCCACTATTTTTAGCGTCGTTGGTTATGAAGTATTAAGTTTGGGATTGCACGCCAAAACCTATTCCTGGAGTCGGCGGTTCGATCGCGATAACCAACTGTTAAAAGCCTTCTATAAGCGCTTCAAATTGGAAACTGGCTTAATTTTTGGGGTTGCAATGGTGTTCGTGGGCAGTACCATTCTGATCTCGCTCATTTTGCAATGGTTGGATTCTAATCTAATGCCGCTGCCCCATCCAGAATGGGCCTCTTTTGCAGCCACCCTGGTGATTATTGGATTTGGCACAATCTTTTCGTCGCTGTTTATTTCGGCCATGTCAATGCAAAAAACTTTTTCCTATGAACAACAGGATTAAACCCATGCGTCGGAGTCAATATGTTGGCTCAAATGTTGGTGGATTAGCCAGTAAACTTTCCTGGTATGCTCGTCAGCGCATGTTTGCCTCGCTGATGGAAGTGGCTCAACCTACAGCAGAAACCACAGTTCTAGATGTTGGGGTTACATGCGATCAACGAGAAGATTCTAACTTTTTCGAGAAACTCTATCCTTATACCGATCGCATCACTGCTGTAGGGTTAGAAGAATCCTATTCGTTAGAACAGGAATTTCCAGGCTTGAAATACATTCAAACCAGTGGTTCCTGTTTGCCGTTTCCTGATCAGAGTTTTGATCTGGTCGTCAGCTTTGCCGTTTTGGAACATGTGGGCGATCGCCACCATCAAGCCGCGTTCATTCGTGAACTGTGCCGTGTGGGGCGCACCTGTTGCATTACCACACCGAATCGCTGGTTTCCCATCGAATTCCACACGGTTTTACCTTTAGTTCACTGGTTGCCGCCTACCTGGTTTCGGCAGATTTTGCGCCGGTTAGGCAAAGCGTTTTGGGCGCAAGAAGAGAATTTGAATTTGCTATCGAGTCAAGAGGTGATGGCCATGATGCCGCCGACCGCTCAGGTGTATCAACGGCATTTCAAATTATTGGGGTGGGTTTCTAATTTGTTCTTTTATATTGTCAATCCCCAGCCACCCAGTCGTTGATCAGTTTCTTGAATTAATCTGAGAACAGGGAGATTGTGGACGGACGAAGCGCGTCCACAATCTCCTGAACTTCGGTTTGCCAGGTGGAGTAGTTTCACCCAGCAGCAACACGACTCCAGCCATACCCTCATTTCCAGTCAACCCCACCTCGACGAGTTCGCTGTGGTCAGCGCGTTGATCCAGGTCAGCAACGCTAGAAATCGGCGATTTGCGGTGAGGTAGAACTCTTATACCAATTCTAAGAAAACCAGAACCAGGTAATTTTTTGAAACTCGCCCTGGGGGCGAGTTTCAAAAAATTATCTGTAGTGGGTTTTTAGAGAATTGGTATTATTGGGAAGCGACGGCTGCCAAAATGGCTCGGAAATCTATCAAGATGGACTGGGTGTTTTCAGGAGTCAGGACGGGCACATGCACAAATAAGCAGAGGCGATCGCGGTAGTGAGCCTGCAAATGCTGGAGCATGGCATGATACAGGGTATTGCAAACAAATTGTCCGGCATCTTCGCTGATGTCTGTGCAGCCTAAATCAGGCAGAAGGCGATCGAGATTGACTGGTGTATAGAGGATGCTATCTTCTAGAACGGCTCTAGCTTCCAGGTTGAGGCGATCGCGTTTTTCTGCCATGCCACAGCAGATCACGACTTCGGGTTGCAGTTGTTCAAATTGTGCGATTACTCTCTGGGGAGCCAATTCAAAATCTACAGGTAGGAGCCGCAGCATTTGCCAGTCAGCGGGGTAGGGTTCTTGTTGCAGCAGTTCCAGCAAATCATCGGAAGAGTTAGAAGACTGTTCGGGCTTCCAGGTGGTAAAAGAGGTTAAAAGAATAGTCTTAGGCATCGTTACACCCCAAAGGCTAAAAGTCTGATTCTAGAATGAATTAAGGGACGCACGAAAAAGCTTCCCCTGCTGTATCGACTGCGGGTTTGGACTGTGCTCAACCCGCTATTTGGATCTAAGCGCAGCCGAAGCGGGCTGAGCGCAGCCGACGGGGGCTGAGCGCAGCCGACGGGGGCTGAGCGCAGCCGAAGCCCAGGGCATTTCCCTGCGTAAGCTGCAACCTCAGAAGACCCGTCAACGTCAACTGAGATAGCTCTGTACCTTTAAACCCCTGTGCCCTTCTTGTGCCTTTAAGACTATGACTAACTTTTTGTTCGATTTAATACATCGCTTTCGTCGGCGCTGGATGTATTCCTGTGTTAGCCTGCTGGTGGCATTTGGACTGGTTCTAACCATGCCCCATCCCGCTCCAGCAATTCCCTGGTTAGAACTCTTGATTCGGGGAGTTCAGGTGATCCAACTCTCTAATGTTTCGGATGAAGCAGAGGTGCAGTTGGGTGGACAAATTAACCAACAACTCCTCAGACAGGAATTTCGCTTGTATGATGACGATCGCAGCATTAATGATTACGTCAAAGCCATTGGTCAGCGTTTGGTGCCCCACAGCGATCGCCCTGATATCCCCTATGTGTTTCAAGTGGTCGATGACGACCAGGTGAATGCTTTTGCTACGATGGGGGGATATGTATATGTCACGACTGGATTAATCAAAACCGCTACTAATGAAGCAGAACTGGCTAGTGTGCTGGGGCATGAGATTGGCCATATTGCAGCACACCATGCCTTAGAACAGATGCGTGATGCTGCTCTAACCCAGGGCTTGGCAAGCGCAGCAGGTTTGGATCGCAATGCAGCAGTCAACATTGGCGTAGAACTAGCTCTGCGTCGTCCCCATAGCCGCCAAGACGAACTGGAAGCAGACCAACTGGGCTTAGCTAATCTAGTGGGGGCGGGCTATGCGCCCTCAGCGATGGTGACATTTATGGAAAAGCTGTTGGGTCAGCGATCGATTCCCACTTTTCTCAGTACCCATCCAGCCACCTCCACCCGCATTGAGGAATTGAATGAACAAATTGATCCAGCGACCGCTAATGTGGGAGCTGGACTGGACAGTGCCAGCTATCGGGCAACAATCCGCTCTCTGCTGAATTAGAACGAGTTCCTGCCCCGCAGCAGACGATGGACTTAAGCAGCATACTGCTGTACCGCTTGCACCAGATACTCTGTCCAGTAGTTGACCAATTCCGCCGAAACGGCTTCCACCATCACTCGCACCACTGGCTCAGTGCCAGAGGCCCGGACTAGGACGCGCCCCTGATCTCCCATATCGGCTTCGGCAGTAGCGATCGCCCGTTGTAACATTTCAGACTGTTGCCAGTTGAGGCGGCGATCGCGATTCTCGATCCGGACGTTGCGGAGTAATTGGGGATAGGTCTGGAAACTGTGGTTTACCAATTCGGACAGGGAGCAACCGGATTGTTTGACGATGGTAGCCATATGGAGGGCTGTTAACATACCGTCTCCAGACACGCCGTAATGAGGACAGAGGATGTGTCCCGATTGCTCACCGCCCAGCATGGCTCCTCGTTGCACCATTTCAGCATGAACGTGCTGATCGCCTACTGCCGTGCGAATCAGTCGCCCCTCTTGCTGTTGCCAGGCCCGTTCAAAGCCCAGGTTGGCCATCACTGTAGTAATAATCAATCGTTGCGGCAATTTTTCAGCTTCTTGTAGCGCTCTACCCCACAGGTAAAGAATGTAATCTCCATCTACTACCCGCCCCGTGGCATCCACCGCCATGACGCGATCGGCATCGCCATCAAAGGCAAATCCCAGATCTGCTGCCTGGTCTTGCACGGCGGACTTTAAGGCCGCAAGGTGAGTCGAACCACAATTGACATTGATGCGATCGCCATCAGGTTGGTCGTGGATGCAAATCACTTCTGCCCCACTCAACTCAAACACTTGGCGACCCAGGTGAGCCGCTGCCCCCCAGGCTAGATCCAGCACAATCCGCAACCCACTCAAATCTACAGCAGGCATCACGGAGTGATGTAGAGAAGTTATATAGGTTTCCAGCAGTTCGGGACGATAATGATGCTCACCTGACCCGGTGAGATTTGCCCAAGTGATTGAAGGAGTCGATCGCACGGCTGTTTCAATCTGGCTCTGCACACTTGCTGCCAGCTTCGTACCAGCGGCACCAAAGAACTTGATGCCATTATCTTCTGGTGGATTGTGGCTGGCAGAAATCATCACTCCACCCAGCGCAGATAAACTACTGGTTAAGTAGGCTACCGCTGGAGTGGGACACAACCCCAAATTCCAGACCTCCAACCCAGCCGCGTTCAATCCTGCCGAAAGCGCTAGAGCCAACATATCGCTGGAATTGCGAGAATCTTGTCCTAAAATCACCGGGCCAACAGCACCCGTGGCTTGAGTCTCAATTAAGGTGCTGCCAGCCCAATAGCCAACATGTAACGCCAGGGAAGCCGTCAGCCAATCCCCCACTCGTCCCCGAATGCCATCCGTGCCGAATAACTTATTAGAGGGCAATTGCAGGGGATTAGAGGCTAAACTCATCAACCCATCGGCAGCGATCGCCTGAGGTGAGATGATTTGGGTAGGTGAGCCAGCAATATTTGTAGATTTTGTAGTTACAGGTAATCCGACCATACAATATCAATACTCCACACATCACACACCGGAAGGATAGCATTAGAATGCTGGATAGCCTAACAAACTTTTAAAGTACTGGTCTAAAATACTGGTTTCACAAGCAACTGGAACAATCTTTTAGCTCAGCTTTGAAACTGGTCTACCTGGCAGTAGGTAAGGGTATAACAACATATCCGAATATCTAAGTAGCAATCTCAGGAAACTAACTAATTCTGGAGATTTATCGTGTTCTACTAGCTTATTAATTTTTATACTGCTAATCTGAACAAAGTTTCATATTGTCATAGTTGATACCAGCTCTACTGTTGTTTACCCCAATGGTGCAAGTTACCCAGAACAACCCAGTTCCTATCCCTGTTAAAATCCGTTCCTGTTTTTGCGGGTATTCCCACTTCACTGCTGGCGATCGCACAACGACTTCCTCTAAGTTAAGGCTGTTATGGACAGCACTGTGTTTGCTGAGTCTTTCTTTTGCTACCGAAGTAGCACTCGGATTTCACAGCCACAGTCTTTCTTTAGTAGCAGATGCTGGACACATGCTGGTTGACGTGATGGCCTTGGGGCTGACTTTGATTACAGCTTGGTTCGCCCAAAAGCCTGCTCAAGGGCAAGCGACATTTGGCTACCGTCGAGTCGAGATCCTGGCAGCCCTGACCAACGGCTTGAGTTTGTTGGTCATCGCTGCTTTGATTGCCTGGGAATCAAAAGAGCGCCTCCAATCTCCAGAACCTATTCTGGGGTTACCCATGCTGCTAGGAGCAGGATTGGGTCTCATCGTTAATAGCCTCAACCTGCTGCTATTACACCGGGAAAGTCATCAAGATTTGAATCTACGGGGTGCTTTTCTACACATGATGTCCGATGCGGCCAGTTCAGTTGGTGTAATTTTAGCGGCGATCGCGCTCTATTGCCAGGGTTGGGTTTGGATGGATGCAGCGGCTAGTTTACTCGTCGCTGGGCTGACTTTCATGAGCGCAATTCCCCTGGTCTGGGAAAGCTTAACGGTGTTAATGGAATATGCTCCTCGATCAATCAATCCAGAACAAGTCAAACAAGCGCTTTGTGCTTTCAACTCCATACAAACTGTGGAAAAACTCCACATCTGGACAATTGGTTCAGGACAAGTTGCCCTCTGTGCCCATCTCACGATCGCTCCTTCAACGCTGATTGAGCAAGATCGGTTGTTAAAACGCTTACAAGCCTATGTAAAGCAGGAGTTTGGTATTGAGGAAGCCATCTTGCAATTAACTAGCGGGGAATTCAATAGACCCGTAGAACTTCATCCTCTACTTAATTCAAATTTAACCTCGGTGTTTGCAAGGAAACACGGAGAAGTTGCCTCCTAATGTTACATTTGAATTGAAGGTATGAGCAGTCATTCAATCCTTCATCTCCATAGCTTTAATTCTTCCTGATGAGCCGCTTTTGTAAGGAATTGCCCCCACTTGCTCAAATTCCTTCAGGTTTAGCCTTTAATTCAGGTTACATCTACAAATACTGTTCTCTATTAACTGCTCCCAGAAACAGAAATCCTCCCACAAGAGTTGATTGATGCTGTTTATTCCTGGTTTCCTTTATGAGTAATCCCCTGCGGGTGGCTCTGGGATGCCTGCTATGCCTGCCCGTTTGGGGAGCGATCGCTACCCCAATTGAAGCATATCCGCAGTTTCATCTCATGCTTGATTCTGGCACTGTTGGTCGTTATCGACAATTGGAAGAACAGGCGGAGATAGAGGCGCAGCACCTGATTGAACAGGCATTTGCCCAATCCCCAACGTTGACTGAGCTGTCAGTAATGCTGCTAACGGAACGCGGTGGTCAGGTTGCGCCGCTGCTGTCTGTGCAGGTTTCGCGATCGGATTGGCAACGTTATCCTGATGTCAATCATTGGGCTACCTACTTTAGAGAGTCTGCTGAATTTCTGGGATTCCGTACACCCATCTCAGAGACGCTTCCTCAACGCATACCAGCAATTTCTGCTCCCAGTGTGTTGGATGTGAGTGAACCCAATTTCTACAACTGAATCAGTGTAATGGCTGTTTACCTGCTCGATTGGATAGTACCATTTCACTTTGCGATATGGGTTTCTATGCTCCCTTTTCTATCTTTCATTCAGGAGGCACTTTGGTGTTTTCAACATTGAACAAGACATATCAAAGGTTGATTTATTTTGTATGCGGCTTGTTAGCCACGGTTATTCTTTCGCTCATTACATCTAATTTGGCGATCGCCCAAGCCACCGTGCGCTTAGAGGTTCAATCAAGCCCTGTGGTCTCCCAAGTGACTGCAACTCACCGAACCGCCTTGTCATCCAGTGCTTTTCAAGAAGTAGCTGCTTCTCATTTAGAGCCAAATTTCTATCCCTAAATTGTGCTGTCGCAATCCGGTTTTGATTTCTTTCAGTTTACTGAGGAGAAACCCGAATGCTTTTAGGCTTTTGCCTCAGAGCTTCTTCAAACATCAAATAGGATGCCAACGGTTCTAGAGCTTGTCTGTTGGTTTCACCCCTTGTAAGTGGAACGGCAAAACGATATGGCCGCTCTTCCTTCAAATCATCTTGAACGAGCTTCAAGTTGCTTTCGCCTGCATGATTGCAGCCGTTTTTCTGCTGTTCATTTTTTTTAATTGTTCATGTTTAGTCCATCCAGTTCTGGATGCATCCCTGAAGGTACTTCCATGATTCATTTCACCAATAGATTGATTCGTCCCTTGTCAGGTCTGATTGCGGTTCTCTTCTGCACCCTGACCCTGGTTTTCGTGCCTGGAATTTGGCAGGAAGTTTTGGCCGCAGGTCGCGGCAATGGCGTAAACGTCATTCTGATGATTGGCGATGGTATGGGTTGGGAAATGGCTCGCTCTGCGGCGATCGCCAAGGGAACTCCCCTCTACACCAGTGGTAAAGGCAGTGGCTTGAGTTTTCAAACCCTCTCCGGGTATGCCCTCGCCACTACCTATGGCACAACCGTAGCAGGAACCAACGGAGCTTTCTCAACCAATAATTCTGCCTTGACGGGCAGCAATCCGATTACGGGTCAAAGTCCAGTACGTCCTGGATTTTCCTTCAAACCACTGCCCTTCAATCCTGGTATCAATGCGGGCGGTGGAGCAACTGATCCCAGCTTAGGCAATCTGGTGGGATATGACCCCAGTCGGGGTGGTCCTAATGCCTGGACACCGATTAGTCCAACGGTTGCTCAACAGTCCGGTTATGACAAGGAATACATTAAGTTGAGCTATCCTGACTCTGCCAATACAGCAACCACGTTGTACACAGGTGTAAAGAGTTACAATAACGCAATGGGCGTAGATTTATTCGAGAAGAAACTGACAACGATTCAGGAAAGGGCTGCTCTTCTGGGTAAATCGACAGGCGTTGTCACCTCTGTACCCATCACCCACGCTACGCCAGGTGCTTCTATTTCCGCAGTTAACCGCCGGAATAAGTACGATAACAATTTCCCCGATTTGGACAACATCCTACAGCAGTCGTTGCGCTTGTTTAAACCCACTGTTCTGTTAGGTGGTGGACATCCCCTTGACTTTGAAAACCGCACCAATGCTGGGCCCATCTTCAATTACACCTACATTCGTGAGTCTACTTACAACGAATTGAAGAGCAACCCCACCAACAATCGCTATGGCTATCGTTTCCTGGAGCGTGGCCCTAACGCGGCTCAAACATTGCTCAACACAGCCAGACAACTAGACCCCAATCAGGGAGAGCGGTTATTAGGACTTTATGGAGCGCGTGGACAAAACGGCAATTTGCCCACCCGCAGCGCTAATGGCGATTTCAGCACCACAGGTTTGGATAACTTCTCCGTTTCTTTCACTGCCATTCCCAATGGTCAAGTTCCTCAACCGGATACGATTCGCCCCCTTGCTGCGGGTGAAACGGATGCTCAGTTTATTGCTAAAGAGCGGAATGAAAACCCTACCCTGGCAGACCTGACCAAAGCAGCTTTGGAAGTTTTGGGCAAAGACCCGGATGGTTTCTGGTTAATGGTGGAAGGTGGCGATATCGACTGGGCAGCTCATGACAACAACATGGATAACCTGATTGGCACCATGCTGTCCTTTGATGCCGCCGTGCAAACGGTGATTGATTGGATTGGCACCCACGGAGGCTGGCGCAGAAACGTTCTGATTGTGAGCGCAGATCACGACCATTACCTGACGTTGAACCCCAATTTCCCTGATTTACTGAAGCAAAAGGGAGCCGATACCCTCACCTTTGTAGAAAACAAGCCAGATGCCGCAGGACATTTCTGGGGGTCTGATCCAACTATCAAGTATGGCTGGACAAACCACTCCAATCGTCCTGTCCCGGTCTATTTCCAGGGCAACACCTTTAACCTCGGACGTTACGTTGGTCGAGGATACAAAGTTTATGGCTTTGACGTGCCTGGAATTCCTGGATTAGTAGACCAGGCTCATATTTACGAAGCAATGTTGACGGCATTGACTGCACCCATACGTAATCGCTAACCGTTTCAATCTGAATTGCATCCTTCTGGTATAAAGGAGGGCGCAGAGATTATCTCTCTGCGCCCTTTGCGGTGTCGGACAACAGATACTCAACCAGTTCACGAAATCCTGCGACTTCGGAAGCCTGCGTGACGTAAGTCGGTTGATGGGTCAGGCGATCGCGATAATCCAACAAATTGGCCACCCCAACGGACAGAGGAAAGCGATCGCCGTCAAACAAGCTTTCATCATTGGGGCTGTCTCCTACGGTAACCAGTTGGGTAGGAGAAATCTGGGGAAAATGCTGGTGCAAGACAGTCTGCAAGCCAGCGGCTTTATCCTGATTGAGGGGTTTAATGTGACATTGCACAGTACTATAGGTGAACCCCCAGTTCTGAGCGCGGCAGCGATCGCTCATTTGCTGCAACTCTAATGGACTCAATCCCTGGACATCAAATGTCCAATCGGTCAAACGAAATAAATTATCGGCAGCAGGTTGAATCTGGGGAAACTCGGCTTGCAGTTGGGCAAACAGGGTTGCCAACTGTTGCCGATGGTCTAACCAATCAGGATTTGCTCCCCCTGGCAGCGCCACCAGAACTTCTGGTTTACCAACTGTCTGATCCCAGCCCCGGTTAAAAAAGAGACCCCCATTCTCAGCGATCGCGCCTGCAATGGGTAAATAGTTGACGACCCCCTGCACCCAACCCGCCGATCGCCCTGTGACAATCACCACCTCAATTCCAGCCTGTTGTAATTCCACCAAAGTGGCTAGTAATTCTGCGGTGAACTGACCTGTCTGGGTCAACGTCCCATCCATATCGGTTGCCACCAATCGAATTGTTTGACAGAGGTGACGCTGCAATTTTTTTAGAGGCTGGAGCATCTTTGAGCAATTTTTTGCTGTAACTTTCTGATTCTATTCGTAAAGTTTCTGAAGCAGAAAGAGAAGGGGGAAATGCACTTTAATCAAGTACCGGGTTTCGACTCCGCTCAACCCTCGGCGACTCCGCTCAACCCTCGGCGACTCCGCTCAACCCTCGGCGACTCCGCTCAACCCTCGGCGACTCCGCTC
>Ga0224723_1000027_pt1 | contig 93159 bp, 81 predicted proteins | sample Balambano_FR2_Me_FD_161647 | JGI IMG/M metagenome (GOLD analysis project Ga0224723, IMG submission 161647) | Freshwater sediment microbial communities from Lake Towuti, South Sulawesi, Indonesia - Balambano_FR2_MetaG | ecosystem: Environmental > Aquatic > Freshwater > Lake > Sediment | place... | reverse complement strand
GAGGGAGGCTAGGGGAAGAAAGGGGAAGAGGAGAGGGAAGTTCTTGCGTGGCTGAAAGGCGGTATAAATTTCTTCTAAGAACAGACTGAAGGTTGCTTTTGCTGACTTTTTCGCCGAGAGACTCTGACAAAAGCTGCCACAGTTTGGAGCCGACATCCTTGATATAACCAGGGTCATATCCTGCTGAGTCGGCAATTTCAGCATAGGTCTGTCCTTCCCAGCAGCAGCGGAAGACAACTTCTTGAACGTCGTTTAGGCGTTCTTGCTGTAAGGCTGTATCTAAAATAGCCAGTGCTTCCTCAACGGACATCTTGACCTGCCTTACGTCGATCTCCTGTTCATTTCACTAAACGTGGTATCCAAATGGTAGCCTTATTCTCATCCTGCGCGATCGCCCTCTCACTCCAATTAAAGTATGTCTGGGACAAAGCTACCTATTCCAGAAGCAAACCAAAGTGGGTTTGACCCCAGTTGAAGTGAGTTCAGGGATAGAGTCATCTGTTCTAGGAATAAATTGAAGTGGGTTTCACCCTAAACAAAGTGGGGGGCAGAGGTGGATAGTTCTATTCTCAGGGTTAAATGAAGCGGGTCAGAGATAGAACCATCCGTTCCAAAAATAGAATGAACTGAGGTTTGACCCAAAACCGAATTGTCCACACGTAGGATGAAGCAAGTCTAATGCAGAGTCACCGCTTGATTTTAGGGTAACGTGGCTCGTAGTCGGCGCTTCAGCGCTAAAGCACTGACTATAGCAGTACGAAGATTGGTTTAGGACAGGCGATAAGCAGCAAAGCTTGAATAAATAAGGCTCGGCTTCATTTCTCATCCTTCATCCCTCATCCTTACTGCCATACCAACTCTGATTTTTCAGTTGTGACGCAGCACTAGCGCCAAATCGTTGAATTTGAATAGGGGTTTACAGCGTCTTACAGATGAATAAACAACAGGTAGGGGCGAACGGACGTTCGCCCCTACAGAGATTTGTGTTTTATGCCAACGAAAACTGCTATGAGCTGATCTGGGTAGGGCTAGAGACGTAACCCCCGCGAGTCTGGTGCGGTGGCAGAGTTTGCGTTTGATGACAAACACCCGTCTTAACTTAAGCGCTTTCTAATCTTCGTGATCTTCAAATGGGTCGCTAAGTTCTTTAGAAGGAGGCCCAAACGAGGTATAAATAGAGAAGCCTGTAACGGCTAGCAAGAAAACTCCGATAGAAATGCTAAAAACTGTTGCGGGTTCCATAAGCGATCAATTATGAGTAGTATTCTCTTATAATATTACGGATCGTTAAAATATTGAGATTTATCGCAGGTCACTCATGGCACAACAGACTCGGTTGGGAAATCTCCTCAAGCCTCTAAACTCCGAATACGGTAAAGTTGCTCCCGGTTGGGGAACGACACCGCTAATGGCGGTCTTTATGGGTTTATTTTTCGTGTTCTTGCTGATCATTCTGCAAATTTATAATTCTTCCTTACTGCTTGAAGGTCTAGACGTAGACTGGAGTACATTGGGCAAGTAGCTTTTGGCAGATTGCTTACTGCTTGTAGGTCTTCCTTTGGTTGTGGATATTGGATGAATCCTTGCCCCGGCTCGTCCGGGGTTTTTTGTTCGCCCTATACTAAAAAGTTGAGTCTATCGTTGAAGGGGCGATCGCCCACCCACAGTTTTAGGAGAAGGCACGATGAATGTTTTTGGAATTGGTTTACCCGAAATGGCGCTGATTATGGTCGTTGCCCTGCTAATTTTTGGCCCCAAGAAGCTGCCAGAAATTGGCCGTAGTCTGGGCAAGGCAATTCGCGGCTTCCAGGAAGCGTCTAAGGAATTTGAAAACGAATTTAAGAAAGAAGCAGAGCGCATAGAGAAAACCGTCAGTCAACCGATGGAAGCTAAGCTAGAAACCCCGTCTTCACGCAAGGCACTGGCTCCTACTGCCTCGGCTGAGACCGAAGCTGAAGCGGCTGAAGCGGCTGAACTCGCTGAAGCGGTTGAAACTGAGGAAATTGCAGAGGAGAAAGTCGCTCAGGGTTAGGGGTTGAGGTTAGGGATAGGTGAGATGGCAGTGAGCGATCGCTAGCAGTGACAGACAGTTCAACAGTTCAGATGACAGACACTTCAGCGGCCCCTAAGTTAGTGATTCCGCAACTGATTGTGGGGTTGGGCAATCCGGGGGCAAAGTACGACAAAACTCGACACAACATTGGCTTTGAGGCGATCGACTTGCTAGCGCAATCGTGGAACATCGATATGTCTGAAAACCGTAAATTTCAGTCCACTTTTGGCGAAGGGCGAGGGCCGCACGGTGACAAGATTCGCTTGCTGAAGCCGCTGACCTACATGAACCTGTCAGGGCAGGCAATTCGAGCCACAACAGATTGGTTTAAGCTGCCACCGGAGTCTGTGCTGGTGATCTACGATGATATGGATCTGGCAGTAGGCAAAATTCGGCTGCGGCTCTCTGGCTCAGCGGGCGGGCAAAAGGGGATGAAATCAGCGATCGCCCACCTGGGCACACAAGATTTTCCCCGCCTTCGCATCGGCATCGATAGCCCTAAAAACCTTACTGCTTCCGACAAAGATACCGTTTCTCACGTATTAGGGCAATTTTCTAAAGCAGAAGCGCAAATCATGGCAGAAGTGCTGCAAATGGTCTTGTCAGCCGTCGAGCTAAGTCTCAAACAGGGCGTTGCCAAAGCGATGAGCCTCTACAACAGTCGCTCTGTGACTCCCGATGATCGCATTGCGTAAAGCTTAGTTTAGAATCCCAGCATGGCACACCAGAACTGACCCTAAGATTAGTAGGAAATAGAAGCAACTGTGAGTTCTAAGCGTCTACCTGAAACGACTGCCTATGTCCGCATTACTCACCAGTCTTGGCAGCAGGGCAGAATCGAAGGTGAGGTGAGAGCGAGTGACTATCACTGGCAGTTTCAGTGGCGCTTTAACCGAGGAGAGCTATCTGTTGAGCCGTCGCTAGGAAGAGCGCTCATTCAAGAACCCCTGGGCCGCTTCCTGGAAAAATGTGACTACCAGCTTGAGCCAGGTGGAGATTATTCGTTTACGATTCGGGCGGAAATTTAACTGAAGTTGAATTTTTCCTGTGTCTACACAGGAAAAATTCAACTCTTTTTAATCCGTCAACCTGCCCAAATAGCGTTCAATTAAGAGAATCGCCACGATGTCGTCGATGGGGCGGGGAAGGGTGCGAATGCCTTGTGGCAGCAGGCGGAATAAACCTCTAGGCGGGTACATTTGCCAGTAGCGATCGCGAGCTTCCAGGGTGCTAAACCGTTCGTCTACCATGACGATTCTTAGAGGTTCTGACAAGTTGCTGTCAAGCTTTTGCTTCCAGTCTTTGGAACTGGTCTGGTCGCCCATTACCAGCAGTGAAATTGGGAACTGTTGGCGTAATGTTTGGATGGTAGCGATCGCCTTCTCCGCTGGGATCACCTCACGATATAGGAGACTGCGATCCAACCCCATGACAGCCAGACCGCACTTTTGACGACCGGGATCAAAACCCAAAATAGCTGGCTGGTTGGAATCTAGAAATAGGGATGCCATGCAGTTTGGAGAGTTAAAATTTCTGAAAATTCGTTCAGTTTGACTGATCCTGATTATTTCGCTCTAGATCATCTCGTCCTGAATTATTAGAGTCGGATTCGGACTGCTCTGGGCTGGTGGATGGGGAACTGGGTTGTGGAGCAAATAATGCAGGAGATTGTCCTGTTCCAAACAAAATCTGACCATCTTGAACTGCAACTAGCTCTAGCCTAACTGGCCCTGCGGTGTAAGTAACATCTGAGGCGATCGCTTGGATTTCAATCGGCTGATTGTATTGCTTAACCTGTCGCAGAAAGCTGATCAAAGTTTGAGTTCGGCCGTCTGCCACCTGCGGCACATCTAACAATATGCCTGCCTGTCTCGCCCGAAATTGAGAGGCTGCAACCAATAACCTGATTCGATCTAGCAGTTCCTCATCAGTAGCAGTGGATGGATCAACAGAAACGGTCGCTACAATTTCTCCATCTAAAAACACAATTTGGTTAGGGGTAGCAGCAGCAAATACCTGAATACACGATTCTCCTGCTACGACACATGGTTCTCCGACGACGTAATTGCCAGCCGAAAGAATTCGCACAACATATTCTTGTCCATCTCGAATTTGGCTAACCAGCCGTTCAACCTCAGCATTTGTAATATCAATGACTTGCTGATCTAAATCGTCTGCATCAGGTAAGACTTCTTGAACTGCGACTCGATTTGCCTCTAGCAGCAGCCGATAGATCACCTGAGGCGCGACGGTTGGATCAACGATGCGAAAGGCACGAGAGACAAGAGCCTGATTTCGCAGGAGAGCGACGTTACCTTGACGTAATCCTTGAAACTCACGCTCTAGAGATTGCACTTCTTGAGCGAGAAATGCTCTTTGGGCTTCAAGCTGCCGCAGCAGTGCTTCTCGTTCGGCGATCGCCTGATCCCGCAGAGCCAATTCTTCTTCTCTTTGGCGAATCAACTGTTGCCGTCCAGCCTGAAGTTCTCGAATCTCTGATCGAAGGCTGTTTGCCTGCTGTGTCACTCGACCCAGTTGAGCGCGGGCCCGTTCAAAGCTAGACCGAATCCGACCCAGTTGGTTTTGAGTGCGATTCAGTTGGTTTTGGGACTGGTTTAATCGGGCAGCAGTTCTAGCTTGACGGGCGATCGCCGCTTCCAGATTTTGGTTAATTTGCCGCAGTCGGTTCCGTGCTGCCCTTTGCTGCTCAATGGCTTCATCTCGTTGAGCCTCAATCTGCTGCTTTTCTTCGCTTACTTCTTCCAGGTCTTGACGGGCGGTCGTCAAGTTTTCCTGAATTTCTTCGTAGTCAAAAATGCCGCGTCGAAGCTGCTCACTTAGGGCAAACAGGAGCGCAAACGTAGAGGCAGAAATGACGCTACCTGTGAGAATGGTGACAATGGTTGCAGTCTGACGGGGACGCAGGTTAAACAGCGTTAACCGAGCTTTGCCCACTCGCATTCCCAGGCGATCGCCCACCGTGGCAATCACCCCCCCAAGTACCAAAATTGCTGCAATCAGGACTAACTGAGCGGTCATCGCTGGCTAGAGACAGTCCAGATACAGCCTACTGCATTCTGAACGACGTGAATGGGTGGTTGCGTTGACTTAAGTGAACTGCTGGCTGAGGGCAACGGGATTGTGAACGGTAATTTTCTTCTTGTGAATAGAGATCATCTTATCTTGTCGCAGGTCGCCCAGCAGACGAGTCACCGTCACACGGGTTGAACCGATAGCTTCAGCGATCGCCTGATGAGATAGCTTCAGGTCAATCGTGATCCCATCCGGGCTGGGCATTCCAAAGTCACGGCAGAGAATCAGCAAGAAACTGACCAGGCGTGAACCCATATCGCGGTGTGCCAGCGTTTCGATCATCATCTCGGTTTGTAGAATCCGAGACGAAAGCCCCTGAAGCATCAGCATCGACAGTTCAGGGTTGTCTTTCAGCGCCTTCTCGACCTGCTCAATGGGTACAGAGAGCAAATCTACGGGCGTAAATGCGACAGCATGGTAAAACCGATCAGAACGGTGCCCCGTAATTAGAGACAATACACCAAACACGCTATTTTCTCGCAGCAGCGCCACCGTGATTTCCTCTCCAGCTTCGTACACCCTGGACAATTTCACGGCACCCTTGAGCAGAAAATAGACGCGCTCAGCGGGATCACCCGGAAAGAAAATAGTCTTACTTCGATCAAACGACTCCACCACTGGCGGAAAAGCGCCGCCGCTCAGCTGCCGAAAGACATTCGCTAGCGGTGGTCTATCTTGCGTCACTACCATACCCTCGCCCTACCCACTGTCGTATAGACTGAATCAGGTCATGCATAGATCCCCTGCTTCCTGTGAGAGATCTCTGACTTTAGAACACTAAAACTTAACTGCGAGACAGTTTTTTGTACACGGTGATACAAAACTTGCTAACCTGTATCGAAAGCTCCTCCGTGAATTCACCCAATTTTGCTTTGACAGCATTCAGTTCACTTGAAAATAAGCCAGGTTTGAGCTTTAGTGAAGGGACTTGAAAAGCTTATGTTATCTAGATTACAAGGCGATCGCCCCAAAGTAAAACAGCCGTATCAAAACTCATACTCTATCCTTCGCTCCTGGTTTTCCAGTATTCTCCTAGTTGCGCCTAAATAAAGATTTTTCACAGATTCTCATGCTGAACTTGACTGGCAAAAACGCTCTCATCACAGGCATCGCCAACAACCGCTCGATCGCCTGGGGAATTGCCCAACAGCTTCATCAAGCTGGAGCCAATCTGGGCGTAACCTTCCTGCCCGACGACAAAGGACGGTATGAAAAGAAAGTGGCAGAACTGGTAGAGCCGCTCCAACCCAGCCTGTTCTTGCCTTGCGACGTGCAAAACGATGAGCAAATTGAGTCAACCTTTAAAACCGTTGGAGACAAATGGGGCAAGCTCGACATCTTGATTCACTGCCTTGCCTTTGCCAATAAAGACGACCTGACGGGCAGCTTCAGCAAAACTTCCCGCGATGGATTTAACCTCGCTCTGGATGTTAGTGCCTATTCACTGATACAGCTTAGCCGCGCCGCCAGCCCACTCATGACCGAAGGCGGCAGCATCATTACGTTGACCTATCTGGGCGGCGTTCGGGTCATTCCTAACTACAACGTCATGGGAATCGCCAAAGCCGCTCTAGAGATGAACGTCCGCTATCTCGCCGCAGAACTTGGGCCCCAAAACATTCGCGTAAATGCCATCTCCGCCGGCCCAATTCGCACCCTCGCTTCTTCAGCCGTTGGCGGCATTCTAGACATGATCCACCACGTCGAAGAAGTTGCTCCCCTGCGCCGCACCGTCACTCAAACTGAGGTTGGCAATACGGCTGCTTTCCTGGCAAGTGACCTCTCCAGTGGCATCACAGGTCAGGTTCTCTACGTCGATTCGGGCTACGCAATCATGGGAATGTAGAGCAATTTTTGGCAAACAAAACATTTGTAGGGGCAAGAGGCAAGATCTACAACTTCAAGAAACAAGATCTGCGACTTCTTCGAGAAGTCGCAGATCTGAGCGCTGGGTTTTACAATTAATGAGCTTAGACAGTTAGTAAATTTGGCTCAGGTTCATGCAAACCCGTGACTCCGCTGCCGTAGAAAAGCGCACGCCCTCTTTCACTTTAGAATTGCCTGCCCGAACTGCCTCCGTCAGCCGCAAAACGGGGGAAACTGACGTGCAGGTGAACCTGAATCTTGACGGACAGGGAACTTGCAAAGCGGCGACGGGAATTCCGTTTCTGAATCATATGCTGCACCAGATTTCCTCGCATGGCTTGATTGACCTGGATGTACGGGCAACGGGCGATCTGGAAATTGATGATCACCACACGAATGAAGATGTAGGGATCACGCTGGGGCAGGCGTTGGCGAAGGCATTGGGCGATCGCAAAGGCATTGTCCGTTTCGGTCATTTCCTCGCACCTTTAGATGAAGCGCTGGTGCAAGTGACGCTAGATTTTTCTGGACGACCCCACCTCAGCTACGGCTTGCAGATTCCTACAGAGCGGGTTGGCACTTACGATACACAACTGGTGCGCGAATTTTTTGTGGCGATCGTCAACCATTCCCAAATGACGTTACATATTCGCCAACTGGATGGGATCAACTCTCACCACATCATTGAGGCAACCTTTAAGGCGTTTGCACGGGCGATGCGGATGGCGATCGAGGTTGATCCTCGTCGGGCACACACCATTCCCAGTTCTAAAGGTGTGCTGTAGATGCCGGAAGGGCCAGAAATTAAGCGGGCGGCTGACCAGATCTCAAAGGCAATTGGCGATCGCCCCGTTACCGAAATATTCTTCGCCTTTGAGCGTTTAAAGCCCTATGAATCAAAGCTAACGGGCAGAAAAGTTGTATCGGTTACTGCCAAAGGTAAGGCAATGCTGATCGGCTTTGACAACGGATTCAGCATTTACAGTCACAATCAGCTTTACGGTAAATGGGTAATCCGCTCCGCTTATTCCTATCCCACAACAAACCGCCAGCTTCGGCTTGCAATTCACAATGAGAAAAAATCGGCTTTGCTCTACAGCGCTTCTGATATCGAGGTTTTAACCGAACCCGAAATTCTGATTCACCCGTTTCTCAGCAAGCTGGGACTCGATGTTTTAGATGAAGCGACTACGGTTGAGCAGGCGATCGCCCGTATCCAAGACAAACGCTTCTATCGCCGCAGCTTCATTTCCCTATTGCTTGACCAGGGCTTTTTCTGTGGCTTGGGCAATTACCTTCGCAGTGAAGTGTTGTTTGTCGCAAAAATTCATCCTGCTCGCCGTCCTACCGACTGTTCCCCTGAGCAAATTGCTGCCCTGGCAGAAGCGATCCTCTCGGTCAGCCGCCAATCCTACCAAACGGGCGGAATCACAAACAATCTTGAATGGGTCGCGCAACTCAAAACTCAGGGGCAAAAGCGCTACGAATACCGCCACTACGTATTTAATCGAGCCGACAAACCCTGCCATATCTGCGACACACCGATCGTTAAAGAGTTCGCAGGCGGACGGCGATATTACTACTGCCCAACCTGCCAACCCCGCTAGAGAAACTGGTAAGGGAATGAGCCACAATTCTTGTAGGGGGGCATCTTGCCCGAATGCTACACCCTACAAACTTTAGGTTACAGGTTAGACCGTAGCAGGAGCTCCAGCAGACTGGGTTTGCTGCGCCATCTCAATCAGACGGCGAATTCGCTCTTCAGTAGGAGGGTGAGTCCGAAACAGCGTTTGCAGTCCTTCCGCTGAGAGTGGATTCACGATCAGCAAAGGCGACATCGCTGGGTTGCCGTGCATTGGAATTTGGTGTCCCACCTGTTCTAACTTCTGTAGGGCACTGGCTAGGGCAGTCGGATTTTGGGTAATTTGAGCCGAACCGAGATCTGCTGCAAATTCGCGAGTGCGCGAAATCGCCATTTGAATCAGCGCGGCAGATAGGGGAGCCAGAATAATCAAAAATAGTAGCCCGATTGGGTTAGCACCCCGACGACTATCTCTGGTGACAGGGCCATACAAAGCACCTAGCGTCAGAATTCGACCAACAAACGTAACAGCACCACCCAGCGTTCCTGCAACAGCCTGGGTCAGGGTGTCACGATTACGAATGTGGGTTAACTCATGCGCCAAAACGCCCTCTAGCTCATCAGGAGATAGCAAACTGAGAATTCCTTGTGTGACCGCCACAGCAGCATGGCTGGGATCGCGACCTGTAGCGAAGGCGTTGGGTGACTCGGTTGGCACCAAAAAAACCTTAGGCATGGGAATTTCGGCGCGATCGCTCAACTTAGCAATCATGTCGTACAAATCAGGTGCTTGCTCACGGACAATCGGCTGAGCCTGATAAGCTGCCAGGGCTGCCTGGTCAGAGAAGTACCAGGAACTCAGACTCGTGAAAGCGGCGATCGCCAATCCCCAAAACAGCCCTTGTTCATTCCCCACTAGATAATAAGCAACTAAAACTATCAGCCCACTTAGCAGCCCTAACAGAGCTGCCGTTTTAATTTGATTTCCAAACATAGCTCACTCAAGTGCATCAACAAGTTATATAAGTAAGCTTCAGAATCCCAGACGGCAGATATCTTCTGGGTCTACCAAGTGGGTGAAATAATCTATATCTAAAGTCAGGACTTGTGATAGTGTTTCTAATTTGTTGCTCTATGATCTCTAGTCGGGAAAGCTTTGAAACAGCTATATTCACCGAGGCTGTGGCAATGAAACCCGTTCTTCTCTATCCGGTAATGAGTTTGTTATGCAGCTCAATCTAATCATAGGACAGCAGTTTGAAGATTATTTGTCAGAGATTAAGATTCCGATAGAACTTCCTCGTTCAGTCTGCTCAGTTTGGCGACAAGGTAAGTTTTGATCGTATTCAATTGTTGTGTCTTCTCAAGAATCTCTTCAATTTTGCGCTCAATAATCTTGATTTGGTCTTGTTTAGACATTCCGCCGCCCCACTCATCAAGCAATTGTTTAATTTCACTGAGGGTAAATCCCAATCCTTTTCCTTGAGCAATCATGCGAAGACGATCGACTGTTTCTAGGCTGTATTCTTTGTACACCCTTGTTCCTGCCCGTCGATCTCTCCCTGCAATCAGTCTCATTTTTTCGTAAAAACGAATGGTGTCTTTTGATAACCCTGTTTTTCTAGATAATTCACCAATCAGCATGGAGCCACCTAGAGCTTCTAAAATCTACTTGACTGTGGAGTATACTCCATAGTTTACGCTGTGCGGTATCAACCTCTAAATCTCTGAAGGTGATATCAAGCATGAGCAGAACTGTTTTAATCACAGGTGCTTCCAGTGGAATTGGCGAGGCAGCCGCAAAGCATTTTCTGAAACAGGGATGGAATGTTTCAGCCACGATGCGATCGCCCATTCAGGCAGGAGATTGGACAAAGGTAGAAAAGGTGATTTGTCCACGCCTTGATGTCACATCGCCTGAGACAGTTGAGATTGCTGTTCATGAGACAGTAGAGCATTTTGGGCGAATTGATGTGCTGGTAAATAATGCCGGATATGCACTTATGGGTCCGCTCGAAGGTGTAACTCCTGAACAATTAGAGCGCCAATTTCAAACGAATGTTTTTGGATTGGTGTCTACGATTCAAACAGTTCTTCCAATTCTGCGACGACAAGGAAGAGGCACAATTGTCAATGTCGCTTCAATTGGAGGTCGCCTCGCTTTTCCGCTTGCCTCCTCTTACCATGCCACTAAATGGGCTGTGGAGGGGCTTTCTGAGGCTCTGCGCTACGAGTTGCGTCATTTCAATATTCAAGTCAAGATTATTGAGCCAGGTGGAATTAGGACAAATTTTATCAATCATGGTTCAACCTGGGCAAATCACCCAAATTATGCCGATCTGGTTGAGCGTGTGAAAAACTTCAGTGAGGGGTTAAACGATTCGCTACCTGGACCCGAAGGAGTTGCGAGAACCATTCATAGGGCTGCAACTGATCGCTCTGAGAGGTTGCGATATTCCCCGCACGGCGAAGTCTTCCTGCTCATGCACGCTATCCTTCCTGATTTGCTGTGGCGATCTCTAGTTACACGTATGATGCTTGGGAGCAGGAAATAAATCTTATATGACCAAACGCCGCATAACAACCCGGCTGGAGCGGACTGACAAGACTGGTCGGTGGTGTGGTAGAAGTTACTTGCAGCCGCTCAGCCGGAGCGTTAACTTACGCTTTGTACGCCGACGATAAATCCTGCACAGAGCGAGGAAACTGGAGAACGCCCGAAAAAACGCTGCATCTGTGTGAGTTAGCAGGTGGATGGTTGGGAGGATTTGTAGCCCAGCGAAGACTTCACCATAAAAGCAGCAAGGAGTCTTATCAATTGGAGTTTTGGGTGATTGTTGCGCTTCACTATGTCGCCTGGTTAGGCTGGCTACTTTTTGGCAGGCTCATAACAGCTTGATCCCTACTGAGTGAGTTACTTATGGCTTTAGCGATCGCCGGAGAACGCAGTGGAGTCGGCAAAACAACGATCACGCTGTCTTTGCTAGCAGTTCTACAGAAGCGACAGTTAAGCGTACAGTCCTTCAAAGTTGGGCCGGACTACATTGATCCTATGTTTCACCGCTACGTCACAGGACGGGCGTGTCGCAACTTAGATCCGGTGTTGACTTCTGAAGCTTACGTGCAGCAGTGTTTCGCCCGTCATACCCAGACAGTGGATTATGCAGTGGTAGAAGGCGTGATGGGTTTATTTGACGGCGCAACAGGAGCCGATGACACTGCTAGCACTGCCCACATTGCTCGGTTACTCAACATCCCCGTGCTGTTAATAATTGATTGCAGCCGTTTGTCGCGCTCTGCCGCTGCGATCGCCCTGGGATATTGCTCTTTTGATCCCCGGCTTGAGTTTGCCGGAATTGTGTTGAATCGAGTGGGGAGCGATCGCCACCTGGAACTGCTCAAAGCTGCTTTAGAACCACTAAACTTGCCTATTCTTGGAGTTTTTCGTCGCCATGATGACATTGCGATTCCCGATCGCCACCTGGGGTTAGTTCCCACTGCCGAACTACCAGTCCTGGATACCCTGATCGAGCGTTTGGCAAACCTGGGAGAAAGTTGCTTTGACTGGTTGCGTTTGCTTCCTCTGCTCAAAACTCGTAGTTCGCTCTCAATCGCCAAAAGCAGCATATATTATTTAGACCAACCTGCTGCCCTCACCCTAAATTCCTCGTCTCATAGAGAAGGACTTCAAGTGGAAGTCCAAAAGCCGAAAGCCAAAATTGCTGTTGCCTGCGATTGCGCCTTCAGCTTCTACTACGCCGACAATCTTGAACGACTGGAAGAACTGGGTGCAGCGTTAGTGTTTTGGAGTCCGTTGGCTGATCCCGCTTTGCCGACCGGAGTTCAGGGGCTTTACCTGGGGGGTGGTTTCCCAGAAGTATTTGCGGCGGCGTTGGCAGACAATCAATCTGCTCAACAGAGTGTCAGGCAAGCGATTCAAGCTGGAATGCCAACTTATGCTGAGTGTGGCGGTTTGATGTATCTGTGTGAGCAAATTATTGACTTTGAGGGGCAGTCCTGGACGATGGTGGGCATTTTGCCAGCAACAGCTACTATGACAGGACAGCTAACCCTGGGCTATCGGCGGGCGATAGCGCTTCAAGATAGTCCCCTTCTAGCAGCCGGATCAGAAACTTGGGGACATGAGTTTCATCGCTCAAGCCTGAGCGCCAAATCAGCATTGCCTTTATATCAGACTGGAGGATATGCCTCCGATAGCTTGACGCATCTAGAAGGGTGGCGATCGCACCAGCTTCATGCGTCCTACATTCACCTGCATTGGGGATCGCATCCAGAAATCCCGACTCGGTTTTTGCAATGCTGTCTTAAGTTTGGCAATCTTGAGTTTGGCGAACCGCTATAGTTTCCAAACACACATTTCATAGAAAGATTCATAGAAAGATATCGATTCAGTAAAACGAAGTGAGTTCAGCGGCGATCGCCTCTGCGAAGGAGCTATATTTTAATCAAGCTGTCAAGTCCGAAAATACGGAAAGATAACTCCCTCATTCACCCTGCTGGAGGAAACAATAGGGTGAGGTGCGGATGCGCTTTCGCAAGTTAGATTTGACAATAGCCCCAGTAGGTTGAGGAGGGGAAGGCAATGCGTAAAAAACTAATTCAAGCCGCAGCAATTACTTTCTTATTACATCTGCTGATGGGAGTTAGCGCATCTCGTGTAACTCAAACGGCACCGGGGGCTTCGACGCTAGATTTGTCTCCTCACACCGCAGAGTTTCCTAGAGAAGAAGAGCCGTTAAGAATGCAAAATTAGAAGTTAAAGATGAGTCTGAATAGCAGAATTTTTAACGACTAATTTTGTTGAATTGGCTCAGGACTTTCTGGGCTGGGCGGTTGGCTAGCGGCTTCAATCTGCTGAGTAAAATAACTTTCCCGATAGCTAAGCTGTCGCGCCAATTCTAAACCCCGTCGGAAGGCGGCGATCGCCTGATTAGTGTTGCCCCGCTCACGCTGAAGCTGACCAACCTGGTCGTAAGCCTGCATCATGCCGTAAGTGTTGTAAGCCTGTTGCTCTACGTCAATCAGCAGTTGGTAGACCACCAGTGCGTCATTTGGGCGATCGAGTGAACGGTAGAGGTCAGCTAATTTTTGCAGCGCTTCGCTGGCGTAGGCGTACTGCTGCCCCGATCGCGCTACCGCAAATGCTTCCTGATAGTGGGTCGCGGCTCGGTCAGGACGTTCAATGGCTTGAAAGCTATCGGCGATCGCAATTTTCAAAGGTGGGATCAGCGTATATTCCTGGCGACTCTCGTAAACGCTGACTAGCTCCTGCTGGGCGGCGATCGCTTCCTGGGGCTGGTTATTTTCCTGGTGAATGTAAGACAACTGCTGCAAATATTCCACCTCACGGGCGCTGTCACCTCTAGCGCGGGCAAGGGTCAGGAGTTCTTGATAAGCTGCCGCCGCCGCAGGATAGTCAAACCAGGCAAGGTGCAATTCTCCCAGTGCAATCAGCGTTTCCTGCTCGGTAGCTGTATCGCCCTGCTGTCGAGCTTGAACCAAAATCTGGTCATACAGTGTCACTGCTGGGTCAATCGCCCGCATCTGCTGGTAAGCCTGAGCAATTTTGAGCAACAAATCAAAGTCGGGGGGCGTTTCAGCCTGTACTTCTTGTTCAATCTGTTGCAGGCGTTCGGTGATCAGCCGAGTTTCAGTGGTTTGGCTTTCTCGCCAGGCAATTTCCCCAACGCGGCTGAGGGAGTCTACTTCTTCCTCGACTCCTAAGACTCGCCGCAGCCGCAGTTCTCGATTCCAAATTTCAAATGCCCCCGCTGGGTTTCCAGCAGCAAGCTCTCGCTCTGCCTGGACGCGCAGTTCATCCAGGGCAGTTGCCAAAACTCGCCGCTCTTGGGGGCTGAGGGGTCGATCGATAATTAACTGGGGAAACAGCGGATCGGATTCGTCAACCTCCAGTGGGTTGGGCGGAAACTGGTCTTCCTCTTGGGCGATCGCAATCATCGTAACTTCAGGAGCCAGAGGAATGAGCTCAATCGCTCCTACCAGGGCGATTGCTAGCGGAATTGCTCTCAAACCTTTGCAACCAAGCCATTTCAGAGAAACCTGAAATTTGTATCGAGCAGTACGCGACCCCATTATCCCTCCTGAGAGAACGAGTTAATAACTACAGGAAGCGAAATATCAGAAATCTATCATCAGAAACCCATCGCACCATAGCTTACCTACTGGGTCATCCAGCCGCACCACCCACTAGTTTAAACATTCATGTTTGGAATTTACACAAGTGCGCTACGCTACTATAGCGGTTTTCAACTGTATTCAGAGTGACTGGTTGAGCGGTGCTAACCTTGATGCAATTCAATACAGTTTTGTTAGCAACGATCTATTGACATTCCGTTGACATTACTTAGATACCAACAGGGGATAGCGTGAAGGTTTTGGTGGTTGGAAATGGAGGACGTGAACACGCCCTCGTCTGGAAACTATTGCAGTCTCCACGAGTCCAGGAAATCTTTTGTGTCCCTGGGAATGGTGGCACAGCCCAAATGGAACGCTGCCGTAATCTAGCGATGTCGGTTACCGCCTTTGAAGGCATTGGGCGTTTTGCTTTAGTCAACAACATTGGTCTGATTGTGGTTGGTCCAGAGGTGCCGCTTGCCGCTGGGATCACCGACTATCTTCAAGAACAAGGGCTGACGGTGTTTGGCCCAACCCAAGCTGGCGCACAGATCGAGTCAAGCAAGGCTTGGGCAAAAGATCTGATGCGAGAAGCAGGGATTCCAACGGCTGAGGCGGCTGTGTTCACTGATGTGCGAAATGCGATCGCCTATGTTGCCTCCCGACCCGCACCGATTGTGGTAAAAGCCGATGGTCTGGCCGCAGGCAAAGGCGTAACCGTTGCTGAAACTACGCAAGAAGCAGTTTCAGCGATTGAAGCAGCTTTTGGCGGACAGTTTGGTGAGGCAGGGCAGCGCGTCGTGATTGAGGAATGTCTAACCGGGCAAGAAGCTTCTGTCCTGGCAGTGACAGACGGGTTGACGATACGCGCTCTGTTGCCTGCTCAAGATCACAAACGAATTGGCGAAGGCGACACGGGTGCAAACACAGGCGGCATGGGGGCTTACGCTCCTACGCCAATTGTCACGCCTGCCCTGATGAATCGGATTCAGCGGGAAATTTTAGAACCCGCGATCGCCACCCTCAACCATCGCGGCATCGACTACCGGGGCGTTCTCTACGCCGGGCTGATGATCACACCAGCAGGCGATCCTAAAGTAATTGAATTTAACTGTCGCTTTGGCGATCCGGAAACGCAAGTCGTTTTGCCGCTGCTCGAGACTCCCCTGGAAACCTTACTGCTAGCCTGTGCCCAGCAGCGTCTAGCCCAGCTTCCACCGCTGACCTGGAAGCCTGGGGCCTCCGTCTGTGTGGTGGTTGCAGCAGAAGGCTATCCCGATGTCTACCGGAAGGGCAGTCCTATTGAGGGCATTCAAGCCGCAGAAGAAGCCGGAGCGATGGTTTTTCATGCGGGCACAAAGCTGAAACAGCAGCAGCTAGTCGCCGACGGAGGGCGCGTCTTGGGCGTAACCGCAGTGGGAGACAGTTTGGAAGAGGCGATCGCCAAAGCCTACAGAGCCGTTGACTGCATCGAATTTGAGTCAATGTATGCTCGCCGTGACATTGGCCACCGTATCCTCACTGCCCATCCTTCTCTTTAATTAAGATGTAATACCGTTTTTACATGAAGCTGAGCATTTGGAGCGTGCCCCGCTCCAAATGCTCAGCCTTAAAGAGAATGGTGTAACAATGTGATAAAGAATAGTAAAGAACGTAAATATTCCAAACAGATTATGATGGTAAGTCTCTAGATCTCTTGCCACTCTCTCGCTCCGATGGTTCTACCTTGCTAGCCTTCCTCAACAAGATTAGAGAAATTATTGCCCGCTGGTGGTCTGAGTTTACGCTTCAGACTCGTTTAATGGCAGCGGCTACCTTAGTAGTGTCGCTGATCATGAGCGGACTTACCTTTTGGGCGGTCAACTCAATTCAGCAAGACGCTCGGCTTAATGACACCCGCTTTGGGCGTGACTTGGGGCTATTGCTGGCTGCCAACGTTGCGCCGTTGATTAGCGATGATAACCGCACCGAGCTAGCCCGGTTCTCCCATCGCTTTTACAGCAGCACGTCGAGTGTGCGCTATATGCTCTACGCCGACGAAGATGGCAACATCTTTTTTGGCATTCCCTTCTCCGAGTCAGAGGTGCAGAACTCGCTGACGATTCGGCGGCAGATGAAGCTGCCCGACAACTACGCCAAAAATATCGATTACCCAATGGTGAGACAGCACCTCACCCCTGATGGTGAAGTCACTGATGTATTTGTGCCGCTCAACCACAACGGTAAGTATCTGGGCGTGTTGGCGATCGGCATTAATCCTAATCCCACAATCGTTACCTCTTCTCACTTGACGCGAGATGTCACTATTGCCGTTTTTGTCTCTATTTGGGTGATGGTGATTTTGGGTGCCGTTTCCAATGCCTTGATGATCACTCAGCCCATTAAGGAACTGCTGGTTGGGGTGAAGAATATTGCCGCTGGCAATTTCAAGCAGCGAATTGACCTGCCTTTGGGTGGAGAGCTAGGAGAGCTGATTCTCAGCTTCAACGAGATGGCAGAGCGGCTAGAGAGCTACGAAGAGCAAAATATTGAAGAACTCACTGCTGAAAAAGCCAAGCTAGAAACCCTAGTCACTACGATCGCCGATGGAGCGGTTCTGCTCGACAACAATATGCAGGTGATTCTCGTTAACCCGACTGCCCAACGGATTTTTGGTTGGGAAGGAAACGAACAGGTGAGTGGTGAAAACGTCTTGCACCACCTGCCAGAAACGGTCAAAGCCCAGCTAGCTCGACCACTTTACGAAATTGCCACAGGTGAATCTTTGGCTGAGGCTCTGCGCGATCGCGAAGGCACCGAATTTCGCATTACCATTCCTGGCACAACTGACCGAACGGTGCGAATTTTGCTTACCACTGTGCTGGATCAGGCGCGAGAGAACGTCCGAGGAATTGCGATCACTGTCCAGGATATTACCCGTGAAGTGGAGCTAAACGAAGCTAAGAGTCAGTTCATTAGCAACGTTTCCCATGAACTGAGAACGCCGCTGTTTAACATCAAGTCTTTCATTGAAACGCTGCATGAGTATGGCGAGAATCTCAGCGAACCAGAACGCCGCGAATTTCTGGAAACTGCTAACCGGGAAACCGATCGTCTGACTCGTCTAGTCAACGATGTATTAGACCTGTCGCGCCTAGAGTCTAACAAACGCTATCACTTTGAAGCGGTTGAGCTAACCCAGCCGATTGAGCAAACCCTTCGCACCTACCAGCTCAACGCTAAAGACAAAGGAATCGAGCTAATCCAGGAGATTGCGCCAAATTTGCCGCCCGTGTTTGGCAACTATGACCTACTGCTTCAGGTGTTAGCCAATCTAGTTGGGAATGGACTCAAATTTACTAAACCCGGAGGACGAGTCGCAATTCGGGCTTATCCACTGGTGCTGCAAGATGCAGCGCCAACCCATGTACGGATTGAAATTTCTGACACGGGCATTGGGATTGATCCAGAGGATCAGGAGGCTATCTTCGATCGCTTCTTCCGCGTTGAAAATCGCGTACACACCCTTGAAGGTACTGGCTTAGGGCTATCGATTGTCAGAAACATCATCGAAAAGCACCATAGCTCAGTTCATCTAGTTAGCGAAGTGGGAGTAGGCACTACCTTCTGGTTTGACCTAACTGTTTACCAGGATGCTCCACTGGTAGAAACCGTTCCAGCGGAAAGAGCAGCCCTCAGCGGAATGTGAATGCCTTCCTAATTTTGATGTCGCTGCGACCTCATACTGCCGCGCCTGGTGATCTAAAACTTGGTCGAAAAGCTGTCAAATATACCTAAGGATGTACCCAAGCTGAAAGCGAAATCGGCATTATAGGAAACGAGCAAAAACCGATTGTCTTTGTCCGCGACAACGGACTCAGCTTTGGTCTACGTTATGCTCATAGGCTCTTTGGTATATTTCAGCGATCGCACAACGAACCTGAAATCCAGGGAACTGGAATTGGACTAGCAAACATTCGACGCATCATTCACTATCACGGCGGTCAAACCTCGGTAGAAAGCAAGCTAGATCAAGAATCTACCTTCTATTTCTCACTGCCAAAACGACCTCAAAGGAGTGAGGAATGACTGAGCTAAGGCACATCTCGCTAGTCGAAGACAGCCACTACGACGCTGAACGCATCTCCAGCTAAGACCTGGGCGTAAAAGCTTACGTTGTAGAGCATGACCTGCAAAACTAGCCTGTGGAGACGACAGTGATGCAACCGCTGCATATTCTTCTTCTTGAAGATAGTTTGCTGGATGCAGAGTTAATTCAAGCAAATCTGAGAGCTAGTTGGAGCAACTGTAAGCTGACCCGCGTAGAAAATCGGGCAGACTTTTTGGCTGCGTTGGAGAGCCACACATTTGACCTGATTTTGTCTGATTACTTGCTGCCAACGTTTGATGGACTTGCAGCTTTAGAGATCGTCTGCGATCGCCATCCCGAAATTCCCTTCATTTTTGTGTCTGCCAACCTGGGTGAAGAAGTGGCGATCGAGACCTTGAGAAACGGCGCAACCGATTACGTCCTCAAGCAGCGACTAGAACGCCTTGCCCCCGTAGCAGAACGAGCTGTCCGAGAAGCCAGAGAGCGAATTGAGCGCAAATGGGTTGAGCAAGAAAGAGCGCAACTGCTGACTCGACAGCGCCAGTACACCAGCCGTTTGCGAAAGTTAGCCAAGGCCTCGATCGCCATTAATTCTCTCCTTTCGATCGACCAGACGCTGAAGTTAATTACAGAACAAGCCAGGGAAATCATCGAGGCACACCAGTCTGTCACCAGCATGACCACAGACGGCAACTGGGCCCAGGCAATTAGCGCTACGTCGCTATCTGAAAAATATGCTAGGTGGCGGGACTACAAGGAACTCCCCGACGGCTCTGGCATTTATTCTCTAGTTTGTCGAATGAACCGTCCAATGCGAATGACTCAAGCAGAGCTAGAATCCCATCCGGCTTGGCGCGGGTTTGGCAGGGAGATGGATCGTCATCCCCCGATGCGAGGTTGGTTGGCTGTACCTTTAATCAGCCGTCAGGGAAACAACATTGGGCTAATCCAGCTTTCGGACAAGTATGAGGGCGAATTTACCGAAGAGGATGAGGCAATTCTGGTGCAGTTGGCTCAGGTGGCAGCAGTAGCGATCGACAATGCCCGACTTTACCTGCACTCGCAAGAGACAAACCGGATCAAAGACGAGTTTTTGGCAACGCTTTCCCATGAGTTGCGATCGCCCCTTAACCCTATCCTGGGCTGGTCTAGACTCCTCCAAACCAAACGGTTTGACGAAACAACGTTAATGCGTGCCCTGCAAACGATTGAGCGAAATGCCAAACTGCAAACGCATCTAATCGAAGATTTGCTAGACATTTCGCGCATCATTCAAGGCAAACTGGCGCTGAAAGTTAGCTCTGTCAACCTGGTTGCGATTGTCGAAGCGGCAATTGACACCATGCGTCCTGCGGCCGATGCCAAGTCCATTCCGCTCAAGGTGATGCTAGCTGAGCCTGCGTCAACCCCCTCAAACGGTGCAATCGTTGAACCCGAATGGAAAGTTGATGCTGACCCCACTCTTCTTGCTCGGTTTCAAACGATGGGCGATCCAAACCGACTTCAACAAATTATTTGGAATCTGCTGTCCAACGCAATCAAGTTTACGCCTCAAGGGGGGCAAGTCGAAATTCGGCTGTCGTTGATTGAGCCTGAGACGACCCTAACTGCCGGAATATCTAAAACCCCAATTCAGACTCGCTATGCTGAAATTGCTATCCGTGACACGGGTAAAGGCATTAAACCCGACTTTCTACCCTATATTTTTGACTATTTTCGTCAAGCTGATGCCTCCATCACTCGTGTCTATGGCGGGTTAGGGTTGGGGTTGGCAATAGTTCGCCATTTGACCGAGCTACACGGGGGCACAATCTGTGCTGAAAGTTTTGGAGAGGGACAGGGGGCTACCTTTACAATCCGCCTGCCGCTGTTGGTGAGCCAACCAGACTCAAAGGAACTGGGTTCTTCTGCTCCAGCAATCAACCTTAAAGGCATTCAGGCTGTCGTGGTAGACGATGAGGTAGATACCCGTGAAATCATCACGCTTATTCTCGAAGGCTATGGCACTCGCGTAATTTCTGCTATATCGGTGAGCGAAGCGCTAGAAGCAGTGGAGCAATTTACTCCTGATGTTTTGGTGAGCGACATTGGAATGCCGTTTGAGGATGGCTATACCCTGATTCGTAAAGTTAGGGAACTAGAGCCAGACCGAGGCGGCATGATTCCGGCGATCGCCCTCACCGCCTATGCCCGACCCGAAGATCAGCACCAGGCGATTGCCGCAGGCTTTCAGCTTCATGTCCCCAAACCCGTTGAGCCAGAAAAACTCGCCAAAGCCGTAGCAGAGTTAGTTGGACGCACTCCTGCTGGGTAAGCGATCGCGGCCAGGTTAGAGATAGGGGAATGCAGCGCTCAGATCTGCGACTTCTCAGAAAAAGTCGCAGATCTTGTCTCTCTAGGTGGACGCTACCGCCAAAAGAACTGAATGCAAGTTCGCAGCGTGGCGCGATCGCCTTCCCTTACTCGCTCAACCTGACCGTCTCGCTCAACCTGACTGTATTCACCCAGATCGAGCATCTCTTCCTGAAAATCCCGCCTCGAAGCCGGATCAAAGGGCGGAAAGACGCGAGTTACATTCACAATCTGATTTCCTTCGGCAAAACCTCTAAAGCAAAAATTGCCAGCCTCAGAGCGCATCGCCCCAACGACAGTACGTCCGGCTTTGCGAAACCACACAAACTGACCAGCCCCCCTTTCAGAAAAGCTGGGTTGATAGTAATACTCACCCGTAGGCAGATTTTCAAGCAATGGGTCTGGTGTAGCGCTAGCCGTCAAAGCAACCAGCAGCGCAAGAGAAGCGGCAAATTGAGCAGGAATCTTCATAGAAAAGGGGGGAAATCTGTTCAAATCATAAAGAAGGTAAAAACCGTATTCTGGAATACACTTTAAGGCATGACTTCAAGAGAACTTGTATAACTGCGACACTTACACGTATAACGCTCATTACTTAAAACAAGAGCTGGGATTAATTCTTTACTGCTTTGCTGGAAAGACCTATTCAGGATAAACAGCCATCGTGGGCGATCGCCCGCGTAGTCCGTCAACAGCAAGCCGTCAACAGCAAGCCCTATCGCTATTCACGGATTGAATCGACGACCGATTTTTCGATCGGTGTTCTTGGTCCCAACTTACAAGCTGTCGAGAGCAATTGCCCAACTTTAATTAGCCCTAAGTTTTTGAAGTGCCTGACTACTCCGTAGTCAACTTACAGCAGTTTTCAGTGGCATAAACGCAAACCTCTGTAGGGGCGAACGACCCCTCGCCCCTGCTACTTGCTTGCAGTGTTGGGCAGCTTCGTCTTTTTGGCAACCTACCGATTCAGGCTAGGCAAAACTTTGCTGAGTCGGTTACTCATTCACCTTCCCTCAGTCGTCTACATCCTTATTGAATACTTTGTCTACTGTGCAAAATTTAATTCTTGCTCACACTCGCTCTGCCGCAAATTCAATGGTTGCTCCCCTGAGCCGTTCCGCTTTAACCGTACCTGTCCAGCAATTGATTTTTATTGATGCGGCTGTGCAAAATTATTCTGGTCTTGCCGCAAGAGCAATTCCAGGCGCAGAAGTGATTGTTCTCCATCCCCAGGAAGATGGGGTGACGCAAATCAGTCTTGCTCTGGCACGCACTCCTGTTTCCAGCATTCACCTGGTGGCTCATGGTGGCCCCGGTAGCTTGCAGCTTGGCAATACCAAACTCAGCCTTGATACCCTGACGCAGTACCAATCCCAGTTGCAGCAGTGGCGCAGTGGCTTGAGCGAACGAGCCGAACTGCTGATCTACGGCTGTCGAGTCGCCGATACTGCAACGGGGATGGCTTTCATTCAAGCGTTAAAGGAACTGCTTGGCGTTGAAGTCGCTGCTTCCACAACTCCCGTTGGCAACTCTGCTCTGGGCGGAAACTGGGATTTGGATGGGAGGACAGGTGACATGACGGCTACGCTAGCTTTTTCGAGGGAGGCGATCGCCACCTACCCCGCCATCCTGGAAGACGAAACCACCGTTTTCATTGATGAAGACTTTTCAGATGCTAGCGGCAGCGCACCACCCGAAGGCTGGACTGTTAACGTCATCGAAGGTAATCCTGAAACTGACCTCTGGCGATTTGATAACCCTGGCAACCGGGGCTTTATCGGTTTACCGGAACCCTTTGCCATTTATGACAGTGACGCGCTCTCTGATGATGATGTCGAGGAGAATATTGCGTTTGAATCGCCTGTATTCGATGCCTCAGATTCAGAAGGTGTTTTCCTGAAATTTGACCAGGAATACTACGGCATCGCCGCTGGCATTAACGCCAGTGAAGCCTTTGTCGAAGCGTTTAACGGCAGCGAATGGCTGGAAGTTTACTCAACCGTAGACGATGCTTTTGGCACGACGATCGTAGACCTGACTGATGCGGTGGCAGGCGTTGAAAATGCTCAGGTGCGTTTTCGCTTTGACGGCAACTGGTCTTTTGTCTGGGCACTCGACAACGTTGCGATCACCGATGATTTAGCCCCTGGCATTGTCACTCCCAGTGGGCTTGTGGGGGTCAGCGAGAGCAATGTCCCTGACCCGCTAGACTTTCAGTTTGTCTTGCAGAGCCGCCCGACTTCAGACGTGACGCTGAGCTTTACCGTAGACGGTGAGCAGCTTCAGCCAATTGAGCCGATTACGTTCACGGAAGAGAACTGGTTTTCGCCTCAGGTTTCAGTGGTGGAGGCGATCGCCGACGACATTCCCGAAGGCGAAGACCAGAGGACGACTGTTAGCGTCACCGTGACCAGCGAAGACCCCGACTATAACGGGTTAGTTGTAGAAGACGTTCCAGTAGAAATCACAGAAACTACTATCCCCGGCTACACCAGCTACCGCACCGTCGAGAAAACCTACGCTGACCTCTCCCAACTGGCAACGTCAAATCCAGACCTTGCTAGCTGGGTAGATATTGGCGACAGCTATGACAAAGTGACTCCCGGCGGTTCAGCAGGGTATGACATCTTCTCCCTAGAAATCACCAACCAAAACAGCGGTGTAGAAGACAAACCCGTCTTCTTTGTCCAGGGGGCGATTCACGCACGGGAATACACCACCACAGAATCGGTCACTCGCTTTGCCGAACAGCTTATCGCCAGCTACGGCACCGACCCTGAAACTACCTGGATTCTGGATAACTTTGAAGTTCGCGTCGTGCCCATCGTCAACCCTGACGGGCGCAAATTTGCTGAGCAGGGCTATTCCTGGCGCAAAAATACCAACCCCGGCGATGGCACCGCAGCATTTCCCAGCTATGGCGTTGACCTCAACCGTAACTACGGCTCTAAGTGGGGAGAGTTTGGAGAAGAATCATCAAGCTCTGATCCGGCTGACCTGACCTATCGAGGCACTGCTGCCTTTTCAGAGCCGGAAAGTCAGGCGTTGCGAGACTATCTGCTGGAAACTTTCCCCGATACTAAAGGCCGTGGAGATTTTGATCCCGCAGCGGAAGATACGTCAGGAGTTTACATTGACGTTCACAGCTTTGGCAATCTGATTCTCTACCCGTTTGGCTGGACGGAGGAATTTGCTCCCAACCAGGAAGGGCTGCGGAATCTGGGGCTTAAGTTTGGCTACTTTACAGGCCTGGTGGATGAAGCCTACGACGTTTCTCAGGCGATCGGGCTTTATCCAACTGTAGGCACAACGGATGACTGGGTGTATAGCGAACTGGGCGTTCCGGGCTACACCTTTGAGCTAGGGACAGAGTTCTTTCAGGACACTGAAACGTTTGAAAACACCATCGTCAATGAGGTCATCCCAGCTTACTTCTATGCTGCCAAGTCAGCCCGTGCGCCTTACAAAACCGCAGGTAGCCCGGATGTCACTGGCGTTTCGGTTGATCTTAGTCAGGTGCTTGCGGGGGCAGCCGTAGAGCTTTCTGCAACGGCAGACTCCACTCGTCTGGGAGACGGCATCACGGGAACCACACCGGATGATGTCGAGATTCCAGAACCCGAAGTCATCGGCGGTGCCCGTTATTCAATCGGTACGCCTTCCTGGGTAGAAGGAACGGAGACGTTTGAGCTATCTGCTGCGGACGGCGCATTTGACGAAGCGATCGAAGAATTGGAAGCTACCATTGATACGACTGGTTTGGAAGTAGGGCGCTACACCATCTTTGTAGAAAGCGCCGATGCAGAAGGTAACTACGGCGTTCCTACGGCTGTCTTCCTGGATGTGTTGGAGGCTCCCGCTGCGAATGCGACGGTCTTCGACGGCAACGCAGAAGTTGACCGCTCTGTAGGCGACAGCGGCAGCGATGTGATCTACGGTCGGGGCGGCAATGATGTTTTGGCAGGAGGTGAGGGTGATGACCTGATCATCGGCGGCGATGGAAATGACTTGCTGCGTGGAGATCGCAATACCTCCTCCTCTGGTGGCAGACAGGGAGGGGATGATGTCATCTACGGCGGTCGAGGCAGCGATCGCATTAGCGGCAAAGGCGGTGACGACAAACTCTACGGTGATGCGGGTGATGATGTGCTGTACGGTGATGGAGGTGACGACCTGCTTTGGGGCGGCGCAGGGAATGATCGTCTATACGGCGGCAAGGGCAGCGATACCTTTGCGATCGGCGTAGGCGGGGGCACAGATTACGTTCACGATTTTGAAGTCGGCACAGATTTGATTGGGCTAGTTGGCACACTCAAATTTGGGCAACTGTCCATCACTCAAGAGCGAAATAATACTGCAATCGGATACGGAGACAATATACTTGCAGTTCTCCATCAAGTGAATGCTAGTACCCTGAGCGAATCCACTTTTGTTCCGGTCTAGTCGTCGCTGTACTCGCACAGGTCAGGACAGAAGAGGTGGGGCTTTATCTGAAACAAGTAGAAAACGAGCGCCCAGATCTGCGACTTCTCGAAGAAGTCGCAGATCTTAGCCCCTTGAGTCAAGGCTATTCGGCTTAAGCCCCTTGTTCCGTAGGAGGGATGCATAGTCCTGTTACTGGCACATCCCACAAAATTCGGTCAGATCTCATGGGATGCGTTAAGGAGATTTCTGGCAAACAAAATACCTATAGGGGCAGGTTTAGCATCAAAAGGTCAACTGCAAAGATTCTGGCAAAACCTGCCCCTATCTGAGGGTAAATTCTTTCTTAGAAATCTCCTAAGTGCTAGCTGTAAAGCATCCCATGAGATCTATTCAGCAGCGATTCAGCATCGTTGAAGAGCAATGCAATACCGTTGAGCAGCAGAGCGGAATGACTCAGCAGCAGAACGGAATGACTCAGCAGCAGAGCGGAATGACTCAGCAGCAGGGCGGAATGACTCAGCAGCAGAGCAGCACCATTAACTTACACTGTTCCAGGCTTGTCTGACCGCTCATCAGAGGAATCACAACAAATGTGCATTAGCTTACCAAACAGGATTCTGAAATCCGCTAAGGTCGTGCTATTGCAGGTAAAGTGTGATCTTGGCTACATCTCCATGCGTCTAGAGCAGTTAAGAGCCTTTTTGGCAGTGGCGGAGACGGGTAACTTTCAGCAGGCGGCCCGGCTCTGTGGCGTAACGCAATCCACAATTAGCCGTCAAGTGCAAAGCCTGGAGGCGGATTTGGGGTTGCCGCTGTTTCATCGAACCGCCCAGGCAAAGCTGACCCTGGCGGGCGATCGCTTCCTCCCTCGTGCCCGCAAAATCTGTCAGGAATGGCAAACTGCTATCCAAGAATTAGTAGACCTGCGCGAAGGCAAGCAGCCAGAACTGTGCATTGCTGCAATTCATTCCGTCTGTGCTTACTATTTACCGCCTGTGCTTCAGCGCTTTTGTCAGGATTATCCAGATGTGCAGTTGCGGGTGACATCATTGGGCAGCGATCGCGCCCTCAAAGTTTTGAAAGATGGGCTGGTGGATGTGGCGATCGTGATGAACAACCGCTTCCTCACCGCAACGCCAGAGATGGTTACGGACATTCTTTATAACGAGCCAGTCGAAATTTTGATGGCAGTCGGTCATCCCCTGACCCAATATGAACAGGTGCCCTGGACTGAGCTAGTGCGCTACCCCCAGGTTGTGTTTAAGGATGGCTATGGAATGCAGCGGCTCGTGCAAGAGCAGTTTCAGCGCCAGGGTGCAACGCTAAACGCTGTGTTAGAACTCAATACGCTCGATGCCTTTCGGGGAGTCGTGCGTCAGGGAAAACTGATCGCCCTGTTGCCCAAAGCTGCTATTCTGGATGCTCAACTCGATACGACGCTAGCAGTTCGCCCAACCGAGGCACCCGTTCTGATTCGGCAAGTGGTTTTAGTGACGACTCAAGATCGGTTGCAGATTCCTCCGATTCAGCGTTTTCGGGAATTGGTGCATCAGCTACTTGCCCCAGAAAGCGATGCTGCAAAACTGTCTCAACTTGATGCTGATGCTTCACCGTCCGGCGCTCACTGTCAAATTCGGCGCTGCTAGGGGCGCTATTCAGAAAGATACTCTTATGTTTTTATCAGGGCTAGGGCGATGAGCGATGCGTTCAGGGAGTTATTACGAAAAGTCGGTAGCGGGTCGCATACCAGCAAAGATTTAACGCGCTGGGAAGCGGCCGAAGCAACCCGGATGATGTTGACCCAGGAAGCGACCCCGGCTCAAATCGGCGCATTTATGATCGCCCATCGAATCAAGCGTCCCACAGGTGAAGAGCTAGCGGGCATTCTAGATGCCTACGATCAGCTTGGGCCAAAGCTACAGCCGATCGCCTCTACTCACCCTGTAACGGTGCTGGGAATTCCCTATGACGGGCGATCGCGTACTGCGCCCCTCAGCCCCATTACCGCTTTGCTGTTAGCCGCCACAGATTGCCCCGTGATCATGCATGGGGGCGATCGAATGCCAACTAAACACGGCATTCCCTTGATTGAAGTTTGGCGCGGGCTGGGGGTGAACTGGGCCCTGACACTCGACCAAGTGCAACCCGTTTTAGAACAAACCGGACTGGGATTTGTCTATCTGCCCTATCATTTTCCGCTGGCGCAGGGCTTAGTTGCCTATCGAGATCAGATTGGCAAACGCCCTCCCCTGGCCACCGTCGAGCTAATCTGGTCGCCCTACGCTGGAGATGCTCAGTTCATTGCCGGATTCGTCCATCCGCCCACCGAAACCATGTTCACTGAAACCTTTGCGCTGCGCGGGGTAAGCCGCTTCGCCACCGTCAAAGGACTAGAAGGAAGCTGTGACTTACCCCGCGATCGCACTGCCATCATTGGCTTAGGACAACCTGACGGTTCGGCTTTAGAACGACTGCTGCTGTCCTGCCGCGATTATGACCTGGCCGGTAAAGATGTTCCTCTGACCAACGTGACGCAACTGGTTGAGGACATCCAAGCTGTCCTGCAAGGAAAAGCGATCGAGATGATGCAGTCTGCCATCTGGAATGGTGGCTTTTATCTCTGGCGCTGTGGTGCCAGTTCTGATCTCCAATCGGGTTTGACTCAAGCAGAAATGCTCCTCACTTCTGGACAAGCTCAAGCAAAATTGCAGCAGTTGAAAGCGGCTGTCAGTGCCTTTGTAGCGGTTCCCAGTTAACGTAAATTCGGTAGCACCATTTCAGCCGTACATGATGGGGCTGGATAGAAAGAAGTTTGCACTACAGAAAAACTCTACCCCTCAACCGCAGGCTCCGGACGATCAGGAAGGTTGGCAATTGGGGCATCAGGGATGTTGACAAGTAAGGCACTGCTCTGACGCTGAGGTTCACCTAACATCACCAGAGAGCAGGTTAGCTGCTTCACTACTTGAGTCGTGACATCGCTAATTGCTAGTTCGCCAACGCTAACCCGCCGCCGCAGCGATCGCAGCACCACCAGATCGTAAGACTGAGCCTCCTGCAAAATCGCACCCGCAACATCATCATTGGGAACAATGCGAACCTCAGAATTGCTGTTTGGAGAGCATTTGGCCAATAGCAGCTTTAGCTGTGACTCCATCCAGCCAACGCGATTTGAAGAAGCATGGCGATCGCACACGTGCAACAGCGTCACCTGTGCCTGGTTCTCATCTGCCAAAACCTCAGCAAACCGCACCATTCTTACAGCTTGCTGCGTCAGGTTCTCAATCGGCACCAAAATTCGACGAAAACTTGTCGGCGAATCGAGCAGACGAGTCACCGCAACTGGACAGTGAGAAGCCCAGAGAACGCTATCGATCACGTTGCCAAACAGCCGCGCCCGAAGTCCTGTCGTTTTCCCCCAACCCATGATAATCAGGTTGGCGTTCTCCTCCCGACTGGCCCGGCTGATTCCCTGAGCGATACTGTCATCAATGCGTAGCAGCGGTTCAGCCTCCACCCCAAATCCTCGACTCATTTCAGTTGCGCGGTTCAGCAGCAGATCGCTTCCCTGCAACGCTTTCTTTAACTCAGGAGCATCCATGTGAGCATGAGCCGCCGTGATCGAAAGGGGAATCACCTTACCCGACTCATGCTTAACCAGTAGAGCCGCCATCTCAATCAAATAGCGCTCTGTTTGGGGGTTATAAACTGGCACCACTACTGTTGAAGCCTGACTGGGCACATCCTCTCCCCAGACAACAGTGGAATTTCCAGATTCCAGGCTACTCGCGGCTGGAATCAATCCGACGGCACTGCGAGCCGTAATCAAGGGTCCTAGAGTTGCTGTCACCAGCATCAAAACGATGACTGCATTTAACACATCCTCCGTCAGTAGCCCTGCTCGTACCCCTACCAGTGTCGCAGCCAGCGTTGCAGCCACCTGAGGCATCGACAGCGACCACATTGTAATCATTTCGCGAACGCTGTACTGATAAGTTAGCTTGGCGAAAAGAGCAGCCAAAAACTTACTGCCAATCAACCCTACAACGATCGCCAGGGTTAGCTGAATTGCCCCCAAACTGCTGATAAATGCCGGAATATTAATGAGCAAACCCAGGTCAATAAAGAAAATCGGCACAAATAGCACCGTACCGACAAACAGTACTTTTTCTTTAACTGGGCCCTCCCCAACCGCATTGTTAACCGCTAGCCCTGCTAAAAATGCTCCAACAATCTTTTCGACCCCAATAACCTCAGCCCCCACTGCGGCAACAAAAACCGCCAGGAGAATAAATAGAAACTGGTTGCCTTCTTCGTCACCCGATCGACGAAAAAATTCTTTGCCGAGCCAGTTGAACCCAAACAAAACAAGGGCAGAGTAGACTGCAAGCAACAGCAACAGCCTAACCAGGCTAAGAGTATCAAAGTCGCCACCATGAATGCCAACACAAACTGCTAAAACCAGCAGCGCTCCAATGTCAGTAAAGATAGTTGCCCCAATGGTCACGGTTACGGCTTCGTTGGTAACAACTCCCATGCGGCTGACAATAGGATAAGCCAGCAGCGTGTGGGAGGCAAATAGAGAGCCAATTAGAATCGCCGGATTCCATCCAAAGCCAAAAAGCCGTCCTACAATCGTGCCAAAGATCAGAGGCACGATGAATGTGAAGAAACCAAAGCCTGCCGAACGATGTTTGGTCGCTTGGAATTGCTCAATGTCAACCTCTAAACCTGACATAAACAGCAGGTAGATTAAACCAATGTCAGAGAGCAACCTGATGGTTTCTGAATCTGTCTGGAACAGGTTCAAGCCATTTGGACCTAACACGACTCCTGCCGCGAGTAACCCAACCAATCCGGGCAGGCGCAGCCGCTCGAAAAAGATGGGGACAATCAAGATGACCGCTAGCAGGATGGCAAAGGAAACGACTGGTTCGATGTGCATGGGCTTAGGACAAGTCCTCTAGGGTAGATGACGAATCAGGGACACGATCTACACCAGGATAACCGAGTTGTGAATTTGAGAGACTGATTTGATTTGTTTGTAAGTGCGGGCAAAATGCCCGCACTTACAAACAAACTAAACACACTCCTTGAGGAGTTGGGTGATGTTTAGAGATAAATTTGGTCGAGGATGACGCGCAGCCGATCGTAGTCGTCTTTGAGTAGGATGCTGAGCGATCGCCCTGCCTGGACTAACCAAGTGCGATCGCCCTGGCGCAACTGGTATATTTCTCGGATAGCAGCGGCTGCTAAACTTTCGACTGGAGCGTTTCTGACCTGGAGCAACGTTCTCAAAAAGTCTAGCTTTTCGCTGAATTGAATTACCTCCTCCGGATTGCAGTAATAGACTGCCTGATGAATTTGGGGTGGACGGGGCGGCAGATGTTGGTGAATTGTGCCGCTAAGCTGAGTGCCATTCCCATAGCCGTTGTTGGAAGTGCGACGCGGTTGAAAGCCAGCGATCGCCGCTCGGAATTCCGTTTTCAGCATGGCAAAAATCTGCGGCTGCTGTTCTCGCAAATCCTGCAAAGATAGTCCTAATGCTCTAGCTCGATGTATCGAGTCAATCGGGCTAGTCGTCACATGATAAACCACTGCGTAAATTTGGTTTCCCGACTCCTCATCAGCCGCCTTTACCCAACTGCCAAACGGTGGCATTGCCGCAAAACTTAAATCTTCTGGCTCCAAACATTGAGCCAGAAACTCCGTCGTTGCAGTTTCGATCACTTCTGCAATGTAGCTGGGGTGACGGTTTTGGGTAGAAAATTGAGGCAGAGGAAGGCGCATAGCAGCAGTTTTAAGTTTCTAAAGCAGGGCGTACATACTTATTTGTAGAACAAGAGACTTTAAGCCCCCTGTCCAGGCAAAGCAGAGCTGAACTCACTCAAACACCACACCCTATGAGAAGAGTGTGGTGTTAACGAATTTGTGATAACTCATACATAACTCAAAACGCCTTATTCAGGGCTGGGTTTGAGTTATTTTTTGCTACGCCCTGCGGTCGCGTCTACTAGCTCTAATTCCGATAGACGAAAGGTAATTAGCTTATCCCAATTGCCACCCTCAAATAGAACGGCTGCTTTGCCGTCGCTAACCCGCTGCACTAAGCCCTGAAAGGCATAGTAGGTGTCGTCTACATTTTTGACTCGAACGGCTGAACCTGGCAGAATCATGGCTTCTTTTTGCTAACGATATTTGACTTTATATCTAAAAGTCTATCCCGTTTCCCTGACCAGCGCCGCCGTCAGAACCTTAGCCTGTGTCTATGATTAGCGACCGATTCGACTAATCCGATCGCAATGAAATTGGTCAATAGTGCTGCTTTCCCGTGACTGAGCCAGGGCAAAGGAATTCCTGTAATCGGCGCAAGCCCAATCGTCATGCCGATATTAACGAGAACCTGAAACACAATCATCGACAGAACACCAATCGCCAGCAAAGACCCGAAATTATCTTTGGCATTTTGGGCAATGATTACCAAACGCAAGCAAACTAGCCAAAACGCAAAGATGATTGCAATGCAGCCCACAAATCCAAGCTCTTCCCCAATGGCCGAAAAAATAAAGTCGGTATGCTGCTCTGGAATGAAGTTGAGTTGGGTCTGGGTGCCGTGATTTAGCCCGCGTCCCCAAAGCTGTCCGGCCCCGATCGCAATTCTCGACTGAATCAGGTGATATCCGCCGCCTGTCGGGTCTTTATCAGGATCTAAGAAAAGAATTAGCCTATCTTTTTGATAGTCTTGCAGCAACTCCCACAGAACGTGTCCTAGCCCTCCAGAAACCAGGTTGACTGCCGCTGCCCCCAGCGCCCCATACCAACTCCAGGGAAGAGTGCGCCATGCGATGACGATTATCAGGGCAACCCAGCCTAACCAGGCAGGTAAATATACGCCAAACAGAATAGCCGAAACTAGGGGGGAAACTAGCAGAATCAGCCAACCCGGATTTGCATTGCCCCAATAGAGCATTCCTAGCGTAATTGCTCCAAATACGAGGGAGGTGCCCAAATCTGGCTGAAGCAAAATTAAAATCCAGGGAACCGCTGTGATCAGCAAGACTTTGAGCATTGCAGAAATTTTAGACGCGGTTCGCTCTTGCATTACGGCTGCCAGGGTGACGATCAGCCCAATTTTGGCAAACTCGGATGGTTGGACGTTGAAGCTACCTACCTCTAGCCAGCTTTGAGCGCCGTTGGCATCTGTACCAACCAGGATAACGACCAGCAAGGAGAGGTTGGTGATGGCGTAGATAATCCAGCGCCACTGCACCAAAATTTCATAACGAGAGCGGGCGATCGCCAGTGCTGCCACCAGCCCAACGCCGCCAACAACCCAGTGCTGCCACCAAAAATCACTGGCTCCGCGATTAAGTTCTGTACTGCGGATGAAAATGCCGCCGATTGCAGTAAGCGCAATGGGCAGGAAAAATATCAGCCAATCTACTTCTTGCCAGGGTTGAAGTAGGGTTCGCCAACTGAGACGGACTACAGATCGTTGCAGCATAGGAGAAGGGAAAGGAGAGAAGAATCGGAAGTTAGGTGAGGGCAGCAATGGAAACCCTTGCTGCAATTTGTTGGGCGATCGCCTTCAACGCTTTGGCTGAGGCAGAGTTTGGGAATTCGACCACGATGGGAATGCCGCGATCGCCCCCCTGCCGCAAGGATATTTCCAGCGGAATGCAGCCCAGCAGCGGCAAATTTAGCTCCTTAGAGGTTTTTTCGCCACCGCCTGACCCAAAAATGTCGTATTGCTTTTCGGGCGCATCTGGTGGAATAAAGTAGCTCATATTTTCCACAATTCCTAGAACAGGCACCTGCATCTGTTGAAACATCCGTAAACCCCGACGAGAATCGAGCAACGCTACTGTTTGCGGAGTGGTAACAATTACCGCGCCTGCCATTGGCACCGCCTGCGCCATTGTCAACTGGGCATCGCCCGTTCCAGGTGGCATATCTACAATTAGATAATCCAAATCTCCCCAACGAACCTGATAGAGAAACTGTCGGATAATTCCATTGAGCATTGGTCCGCGCCAGATTACGGGCTGGTCGGGGTCAATCAGGAAGCCCATTGAAACCAGCTTCACGCCATAGTTAAAAGCAGGTTCCAGCACTTCTCCCTGGGGCCCTTGCTGTACTGCTACTTTGGCATCTGCCAGCCCTAGCATAGTCGGTGCATTCGGTCCGTAGATATCTGCGTCAATTAATCCAACTTTTGCGCCAGTTTCCGCCAGTGCGACCGCGACGTTAACCGCAACCGTACTTTTGCCCACGCCGCCCTTGCCGCTGGAGACTGCCAGAATATTCTTCACGCCTTCGATCCCCGTGCGGTCGGGCAAGGATTTTTGCTGCGGTGTCTCTGCCGTCACTTCAACTGAAATGTTGCTTACACCGGGGAGGGTTTTAATTGCTTGCTCACATTCTTCAACAATAAACTGACGCAACGGGCAGGCAGGCGTAGTCAGCACCAGCGTAAAGCTGACGTTGCCTTCGTCGATCTTGACGTTGCGAATCATGTTTAGCTCCACTAAACTCTTGCGGAGTTCAGGGTCTTGCACAGGTTTGAGTACTTCTAACACTGCGCCAGTATCCAGAGTTTTGACCATCGTACTCTCCACCCGCTTTGAAATAGTCGGGGTAGCTTGGTATCTTCCTACGTGTTGATTCTACCGTTGGCAGGCGTAGGTTAACTGGAAATGCCTGACAAGCAGCTATTGAAAATGTCTGTTAGAAACTATTGAGCGATCGCCACCAAACGCTGAAACACCTTTACAATTCTGATTCAGCCAAATCCGCAACAAATAGTTTTGAATAACTCCCTTACCGCGTCTGATAGCCCTGGTTCACTGCACCCAGCAGCCAGCCCCGCACACCAGAATTAGAACACTCAGAAGATCCTGAAAGCTGTTGTCAACTGATTTAGATGGAGGGGAAGGGGCAACTACCCCGGAAGGGGAACTGCTTCGCATCGCCTGAAGTTCTTGCTCCGCCGCATGGGCCAGCTCCGCCGCCACCCTAGAAGCATAAGGGCGAATAAACGACCACACCACTGGAGAGAGCCAACCCTTAAGGGTCACTGAGTAAGACACACGAGTTCCCCAAACCGTAGATTCAACCCGATACGTCACCCGTTCCTCAACTCCAGGAATTGCTAAAACCCTAACGCTCAAAAGCTCTCTGGGCGACACCCGCTCCACAAAAATCTGAATCGGAATTGGAAATCGCCGCGTCACCGCCTGATAGATCAATCCTGGTTTTGGAATCAGACCTTTAGGAGCATTCGTACTGGCAAGGAGTGGATGCCACGATACGTCTGCTAAATTCACAACCTTTTGCCACAGAGCATCAACCGATGCCGAGCTAATTGCTTGATAAGTGCCAACAAGAGGACGAACCCGATTTGAATCTCGGTGAACAAATCGAACCCAAAAGCTCAACATTGACAACTCCTCGCGCAACCAGCCACTAAACACCGCATCGTAGATTCATTGAGACTGATTTGATTTTTGTGTAGATGCGGGCAGAAAGCCCGCATCTACACAAAAACCTGAACATACTCGATTCAAATCGAGTCGTGAGCATCTCGCCCGCAAATGCCTCTAGATTCTTCCCAGACTAATCCTCCAGGTTGTTTTTGATTGTAGTCATCCCAGTAGTCTAACCGTAAAAATAAAGCGTCTAGTACAGGACTCGTAACGTTAGTTAGCAAACAAAATTAGTGAATGATTAGCCAACGAAAATTAGTGGATGACCAGAATTTGCACACTTCCGAGCGGAACAAGGGGTTTAAGCCCAATGACACTAATTCTAGAAGGTTAAGATCTGCGACTTCTTCGAGAAGTCGCAGATCTAGGCGATCATTCTTACTCCTTGAGGGACATTCGTTTAAGTTCCTTGTTTACGAGGCGATCGCCCACTCTCTATCTAGTTTCCAAGCTTTAGTTTGGGAACCCAAAACGGGCATAGCAGAAGTTTTGGCTTGCGTGAGCACTTCTGCTCAGAGTTGCTTCACCTCAGACACGAGCTGGGCTACCATGTCTTTAGCCCCGCCAAACAGCATCATGGTCTTGTCTTTATAGAACAAATCGTTTTCAACACCCGCAAAGCCAGCGCTCATGCCGCGTTTAATCACAATCGTGTGCTGAGCTTTGTCTACCTCTAAGATAGGCATTCCATAAATTGGGCTATTAGCATCGCTTCGGGCGGCAGGGTTCACCACATCGTTTGCCCCAATGACCAAAGCAACATCGGTACGCTCAAATTCAGGGTTAATGTCATCCATGTCATAAAGCTGAGGGTAAGGCACGTTTGCCTCTGCTAGCAGCACGTTCATGTGTCCGGGCATCCGTCCAGCCACCGGATGAATCGCGTATTTAACTTCCACGCCCATTTTCTCTAGCTGGTCTGCCAGTTCTCTAACCGTGTGCTGAGCCTGAGCAACTGCCATTCCATATCCAGGTACAATCACGACCGAACGGGCATAGCCCAGCATCATTGCGCCTTCCTCTGCCCCAATCGACCGAACGATCTTGTCCTGCTGAGTGCCGCTGGCTCCTCCGGTTGCTTTGGTTGCACCGCCAAATGCACCAAATAAAACGCTGGCCAGAGAACGGTTCATTGCCTTGCACATAATTTGCGTCAGGATGATACCCGAAGCGCCAACCAGTGCGCCTGCAATGATCAGCATATTGTTCATCAAGACAAAACCTGCGGCACTCGCTGCCAAACCGGAGAAGGAGTTTAATAGCGAGATCACGACTGGCATATCTGCACCGCCGATGGGCAACACAAACAGCACACCCAAAAGCAGAGAAATTCCGTTAATGACCAGGAAGATCGTGGGGTCGATGGCTGTCGTAATCAGGTAGGCACTGCCTGCCAGGAAACCAACCAGCAAGAGGATATTGATAGGCTGCTGAAGCGGGTACGTCACAGGGGAACCGCTCACCAAACTTTGCAGTTTAGCAAACGCCAGAAAACTTCCTGTAAGGGTGATGTTGCCAATCAAAACGCTGAGAATAATGGTAACGGTGGCATCTAGCGGAACGGGGTTGCCAGTGCCCATCAGCCGCCAGTATTCACCGACTGCGATCAGGGTAGAGGCGGCACCGCCTAAGCCGTTGAGCAAGCCCACCATTTGGGGCATAGCGGTCATTTCGACTTTTTGAGCGGCGATCGCCCCCACCAACGATCCAACCACTACACCGACTAAAATCATCTGGTAGTTCAACACTGACTGATTCAGCAGCGTGGCAACAATTGCTAGGAACATTCCGATCGCCGCAATCAAGTTACCCCGACGTGCAGTCGCAGGCGATCCCAACTGTTTCAACCCAACAATAAACAGGGAGGCTGCAACCAGATAGGTAATTTCAATTCCAGTTGGCAAAAACTCTGTAAACCCGCCGCTCATGCCTTCACCTCTTTCTTCTTAAACATTTGCAACATCCGATCGGTCACCAAAAAGCCACCCACGACGTTGACGGTTGCTAAAACTACTGCAATCAGTCCCAGGATGACGGTAACATTCCACTCTTGCGCTCCGGCGATTAGAACTGCACCAATGACGGCAATCCCAGAAATCGCATTGGCACCCGACATCAGAGGAGTATGCAGGGTAGGCGGCACTTTATTGATTACCTCAAATCCAACAAACGAGGCTAAGACAAACACAACTAAACCAGTCAGTAATCCTGCTGTCATAGGGTCACAAATTCCTTTTACAAATTCACACTTTCACAGGCTTTTTACAGCGTTGGAGGTTACAGCGTTGAGGGCTGAGGACTGGCGGCTCCTAGAGCTTCGCGCACCCGCTGATTGCGGATTTCTCCAGCATGGACAACGCAGGCACTGTTGATGATGTCATCCTCAAAGTTGAGCTGTAGTGCGCCGTCCTTCACGAAGTACTGCACCAGCGTCAGCAGGTTTTTGGCATACATCTGGCTGGCGTGGATAGGCATAGAGGCAGGCAGGTTGATCGTGCCGATGATGGTGACTCCGTGATGCACAACATCCTTGCCGGGTTCCGTACAGGCACAGTTGCCGCCTTGCTCCGCGGCCAGGTCAACGATCACTGAGCCAGATTTCATCTGGCTGACCATTTCTTCAGTCACCAGTAATGGCGCTTTTTTCCCAGGCACCTGAGCAGTGGTGATTACCACATCAGATTGGCGCACGTGTTCGGTGACGACTTCTCGCGATCGCTGCTTAGCCGCTTCTGAGACTTCTTTGGCGTAGCCACCCGCCGCAACTGTGTCTTCCTCTAGCTTCACCTCAACAAACTTAGCCCCAAGACTCTGCACTTCTTCTTTTACCGCAGGTCGAATGTCAAAGGCCTCAACTACTGCACCAAGACGACGAGCAGTGGCGATCGCCTGCAACCCCGCAACTCCAGCACCCATGACAAACACCTTTGCTGGAGCAATGGTTCCGGCTGCGGTTGTCAGCATTGGGAAAAACTTAGGCAAAGCCGCCGCTGCAATCAAAGTCGCTTTATATCCTGCCACCCCAGCTTGAGAAGACAGAGCATCCATACTCTGTGCCCGACTGCTACGGGGAATCATCTCCATGCTGAAGGCTGTTATTTTGCGTTCGGCCAAACTCTGAATCAGTTCAGGCGTTCCCAGTGGGTTGAGAAAGCTGATGAGAATAGCCCCTTCTTTCAGAAAATTAATTTCAGGCTGTCCATCTCTCTCCTGTGGCGGGCTAACCTTTAGCAGAATATCTGCCTCACCCCAGAGCTGAGCCGAATCGTGGATAATTTTTGCACCTGCCGCTTCATAATCAGCGTCAGGGAAGTAAGCCCGCTCTCCCGCTCCAGTTTCTACCAAGACCTCAAGTCCCTGCTTGATCAGCCGAGTAACCGTATCAGGAATCACCGCAACCCGACGCTCTCCAACCTCAATTTCTCTAGCGATAGCTATTTTCATGAATTCCCCTTGGTGTTCTTGAATTCAAGTCAACAAAAGTTAGTTAACTCTGTTATTTGCAATGCCTTGAGTTGTTAGATGCATTGCACTGAGCAGCAGAGCCTGATTGTCTTCGCTACAGAAGCACGAGCTATTGAAATAGCTCTAAGTTCATTGCTTCTAGTAGAAAATCTATGTCTTTGTGCTGTTAGAGGGTGGAGCTAGACTTAACCCCCTGAAGTCTTTCCACTGCCTCGTCTACATCATTTACAAAATCTCGAACAACTCTATTGTGGCTATTGTTTGGTCTTTTTCTGGCTATTGAAGCCTTCCACTCAAAAGAGACATGGCCTTGAATCATGCCAGAGACTGGACTCGATCGCTTCTCTACATTTCGTTCTTAACTCTGTACACTCGTTCGCTTTACTTGCTCTAACCCGATCTAATAGTCAATTTAGCAAGTCAACTAATACTCCGGTGAATATAAATTGAGAACTTTAATTCATGAGAATTCAAGTAGATCCTTAAACTTGAAGCCAATGCACATTACCTCTATCGTGTACAGATCGTTATGCATCTTAGGTCAATTTTTTGGAGCCTATCTATATCTTCAACTTGTCTTATAGATCACGTAAAACAGGTTGGGAAGAATTAAATTTCTTTGACTATTCCAGCACTACTTTTAGGTGAAATAGGTGAAATTTAGGTATAAATGTTCACGACTAGCTACATTTCTTTATGATTTGAAGCGATCGCCCTCAGCACAGAATCCAACGCTAGTTTTCTGCTAGTCAAAGCTTCAGCAGATATCAGCGCGGCACTTTTTACACCGGATTGCGTCGATTCACCAGGGAATCATTCAATTACCCACCAATCCTGCTAGAGTCAAGATTGGTGAAGTTCCGTGATCCAGATTGTCAAATACTTAGTATCCAGGTACCAGGTTCATGTCTCCTAAAGGCTCATCCATCCGTCGTCTACTCTCAGTTTTTGCAGCTACAGGTTGCCTGCTAACCGGGTTTTCTGCTGTTAGTCTGGCTCAGGGTTTACCGGGGCTGACCATCTTCAGTGGAGTTGACCGGGAGTATCAGCTAGGCTACCGCCTTGACTATGACGGCATTCCTAACCGCTTCGATCGCTACCGTTTGCGAGTTCCTGCTGACAAGATGGAGCTAGCGGTAGCTCAGTTTGCCATCACTTACCCCGACACCTACGAGGGCACCTTTGACCCAGATGAAATTGAAATTCGCATTGATGGCGAAAGCATTCCTCTAAGTGAAGTTAGCTGGGATGAGGAAAATCGTGTCATTGAGATTTACCCAGAAGAACCCGTTCCCGCCCGAACTCGCGTTGAACTAGTCTTTTCTGATGTCCGTAACCCAAGATTTTCTGGCACCCACTATTTCAACTGCCTGGTCCGCTCTCCCGGTGATTTGCCTCTGTTGCGCTACGTCGGCACCTGGATTGTAACCATCGGTCGGTAATCTATTCCCGGTGTCGTCCATTAAGCCAAAGAGTTAGCGGTTTCTAACTCACCCCAGTCTCAAAGGGTTCCCGCAGTTGCCTGAAGTGATATGATGGTGGACTGTGAGTTTTTGAATGTGAAGAAATTCGGAGTATTCTATGACTAAGCGCACCTTGGGCGGCACTAGCCGTAAGCGAAAAAGAACTTCTGGCTTCAGAGCCAGAATGCGAACTCAAACTGGGCGGCGCGTGATCAAAGCAAGGCGGCGCAAAGGTCGCCTGCGGCTTTCGGTTAGCTAAGGGCTGCACAATCTAGCTGGCTTGGAGGAAGCAAGCGCGTTGTAAAACAGCTTGAGTGGTATAAACGTGGCTTTGCCTAAAGTTCATCGGCTTCGACATCGCAGAGACTTTAGTGCGGTTTACCGATCGGGTCGGCGGCGTTCTACTCATCACCTCACCCTGATAGCACTGAAGCGGCGATCGCCCAAAGCAGCTTGCGAAGACCAGAGCGATCTAATGTCGGAGAAATTGCTGTCTGAGGAAGTATCCTTTACCCAAATTGGCATTTCGATCAGTCAAAAAGTAAGCAAGCGGGCAGTCGTCCGCAACCGCATTAAGCGGCAGATTCGGTCTGCGGTGCAGCAGCTTTTGCCTGAAATCCCTCAAGGTTGGAAAATCGTGATTGTCGTCAAACCGACTGCAACTCAGTGCGATTATGAGCAATTTCTGCAAGAATTGAAGCAGTTATTAAAAAAGTCTGAGGTTGTGAATGGGAATTAAGGAAGAGGTGTTTTTTGAGGGTGGACCCCACATTGGAGATCTAATTTTTAATTTGCTTCTTGGCTTAACCATAATTTGCCTGCCGCTAACAGTGGGGGCAATTGTCCGTGCCCTGTGGCTGCGCTATCGAATCACAAGCCGCCGAATTTCAGTAATAGGTGGCTGGTTAGGGCGCGATCGCTCTGATGTTATCTACTCCGAAGTTGCCAAAGTTGTTACTGTTCCTCGTGGTTTGGGTGCCTGGGGAGATATGGTAGTCACACTTAAAGACGGTAGCCGCTTGGAACTTAGAGCCATACCTCGATTTCGCGAGGTTTACGACTACATCAATCAGCATCTATCGGTTAAAGCCCAGCAGTCCAGCGGTTCAGTAGGTCAGTGATTCAAGGAATTGGGTCAAGGAAGGGTGGGTTACACTCCTCTCTTGAGGATTAGCACATTTGTTTAGTATGCCGATAGACTTACAGGCTGTTCGATAATCAGATAGATTAGACTCAAATAACTCAGAGTACGTAGGTTGACATAGAGCACATGGATTTTGGTGTCGGGTTTCTTTCCAACAATGTGATGCTGCCAATCCTAGATTTCTTCTACGGGATTGTGCCAAGCTATGGTCTAGCCATCGTGGCTCTGACGCTAGTTATTCGGTTTGCCCTTTACCCACTCAGCGCAGGCTCGATTCGCAGCATGAGGCGAATGCGTGTTGCCCAACCCGCTATGCAAAAGCGGGTTAAAGAAGTCCAGGAGCGCTACAAGGATGAGCCTGCCAAGCAGCAGGAGGAAATGAGTAAGGTTTATAAAGAATTTGGTAACCCACTGGCAGGGTGTTTCCCAGTTCTTTTGCAAATGCCTATCCTGTTTGCTCTGTTTGCCACCTTGCGTGGGTCGCCTTTTTCTGACGTTAACTACTCTGTCAACCTGCAAATTTTTCCGTCCGAGCAGATTGAGCAGATTCAGCCGCAGGCGTTTGTTACCAAGCCACAGAACATATATGTTGCTGATGGCGTTCATGCTCCTGTGTCTGCGGTAATTCCAGGAGGAAACCGACTGGCAGCAGGTGAAAAGACCAGCATTGAGTTTCAAACCGCCGAAGGGACTCCGCTCAAGCAGCTTTTAGGCGAATATCCTGAAACGCAAATCATCCCTGGGTGGAGAGTAACCAAAGGTGAAGACTTAATTCGGTTTGACGAAGATGGAAACTTGGAGGCTCTTAGCCCTGGTGAGGTAACGCTTCAGGGCACAATTCCAGGGCTGGCAGCAAACAAAGGGTTCTTGTTCATTGACGCGCTTGGTCGAGTTGGGGCCTTCGATGAAGGTGGGGCAATCCACTGGGATATTGTCGGCATGGTTATCTTCTTTGGGCTTAGCCTCTACATCAACCAGCTACTCTCTGGTCAGGGCGCTAGCTCAAATCCTCAGCAGACTGCGGTAAACAAGGTTACACCTGTTCTATTCTCAGGAATGTTCCTATTCTTCCCGTTGCCTGCTGGCGTACTGATGTACATGGTGATTGCCAACATTTTTCAAACGCTGCAAACGTTTATCCTGTCGCGAGAGCCTCTACCTGAAAATCTTCAGAAGATTGTGGATGCTGAGGAGAAAGCAAGCGGGAAGTCAAGTGATGACGAAGAGGGTAGAGAGACTCTTCCATTCGAGCCAAAGCGTTCTAAGAAAAAGGCATGATGGTTGCGCCTATGGATGAGAGCCAATTGCAGCGCGGGCAAGAGTGGTTAGAGAAGCTGCTAGAACTAGCTGGATTGTCTGCTTCAGTCGGCACGGACGCGGATCAAACGCAGCAGGAAGGCAACTACTGGTTAGCAATTGACTCTGCATCTCTGACTTCTGAACAGGTTGAAACTTTAATCGGTGTAGACGGATCTGTTTTAGACGCAGTTCAATATCTGGCAAATACAACGCTTAATTTAGGGCAGGCAGAGGATCAGCAGTGCGCCTACACAGTTGAGCTAAACGGCTACCGCGCTAGGAGGCAGGCTGAGCTACAGGCGATGGCTGAGCAAGCGGCAGCTAAGGTGCGTGAAACAGGCGAAGAGTTTGAAATGGTTGCACTGTCGTCTGCTGAGCGTCGCCAGGTTCATACTTTTCTCAAGTCCTTTGAAGATTTGGAAACTTACAGCCGAGGACGAGAACCCGATCGCCGTCTAGTGGTTCGTCCACTCCAAAGCTAGTTGAACGTCTTGTCTGTCCGTCCATGCAGGTGGTAGAGGAAACTCGCGCAATTCTAATTTTCAAGATTCTTTAGAGATTTTGCTGGAACTGTAAGCAGGAGTTTGATTGGATCGATAGACTGAAACTGTTAGGATTAATACTTGGCTGAGCGTAAAGCGATTTTATAGGATCGCTCACTCATGGAAGCAATTTATATTCCACGATTAGCTAAAGCACCTGAACAAACGGAATATGTTCGAGTCAAGGAATATTTTCCTGCTTTAGCAACGTTGACCCCCGTTCAGGGAAGCTTGCAAGTGACTCATCGAGGAAACTACCTGGAAGTTTCTGCCCATGCGGAAACGATTGTCACGCTAAGCTGCGATCGCTGCCTCCAGCAGTACAATCACCGCCTTTCTATCGATCCGGTTGAGCTAATTTGGCTAGAGGAGCCAGACGAGGACACGGACGAACTTCTGGTTGAACGCGAGGTTCCGCTTGAAGATTTGATAGAAACGCTCTCGCCACAGGGCTACTTCAAGCCAGACGAGTGGCTGTATGAGCAGCTTTGTTTAGAAATTCCGCAGCGCCAGATTTGTGATGCTGCTTGTGCCGGAATTCAACTTGACACTCAAAATGCCGAGCCAACAACTGACCGCCGCTGGGCTTCTTTAGAGGCACTGAAAAAACAAATCTCTAACTGAGTCTGATTGAGGGCTAAACTGGGAATTTGGCTTTCAGGATTGAGTAATTAATCAATTTATTCTTAACTGACCCTTAACCCAAACCTCGGAATGAGCTTTAGTGATGAGTTTGAACTTTTATTGCGCGCCCGCTACCCGCTGATCTACATTCCCACGCGAGAGGAGGAGCGGATTGAAGGGGCGATCGCTGCTTCTGCCAAACAGCAGGGCAATCGCGCTGTTTACACCTGGGATTTTGTGGATGGCTACCAGGGCAACCTGAACGATGCAGGGTTCGGACGACGCAATCCGCTACAGGCGTTAGAACTGGTCGAAAAATTGCCTGCCTCTGCGTCAGCAGTCTTCATATTGCGAGATTTTCATCGTTTTTTGGAAGATGTTGCCATCTCTCGTAAACTGCGAAACCTAGCACGATTGCTTAAATCCCAACCTAAGAACATTGTGATCATCTCGCCTCTGGTGTCTATTCCCGACGACTTGAGCGAAGTGTTAACGGTCCTAGAGTTTCCATTACCCGGTACGGTTGAAATCAAAAGCGAAATCGAACGCCTAACAACCGCAACCGGACAATCTCTAGATGGACGAACTTTAGATGAAATGGTGCGCTCCTGTCAGGGCTTATCAATTGAGCGGATTCGCCGGGTTTTGGCACGGGCGATCGCCACTCACGACAAACTTCAGCCCGAAGTTGTGGATTTAATTCTGGAAGAAAAGCGTCAAACTATTCGTCAAACCCAGATTCTTGATTTTTACCCCGCAACAGAGCAAATTTCCGATATTGGTGGTTTAGACAATCTGAAAGACTGGCTATTGCGACGCGGCAGCGCTTTTTCCGAGCGGGCCAGGCAGTACGGCTTGCCTCATCCTAGAGGGCTATTGTTAGTGGGTATTCAGGGAACAGGCAAATCTCTGACGGCAAAAGCGATCGCCCACCACTGGCACTTGCCGCTGCTGCGCCTGGATGTGGGTCGGCTGTTTGCTGGACTCGTTGGAGAATCTGAATCGCGCACTCGACAGATGATTCAGCTTGCAGAGGCTCTGGCTCCCTGTATCCTCTGGATCGACGAGATCGACAAAGCCTTTTCTGGGTTAGACGGCAGAGGCGACTCTGGTACTACTAGCCGCGTGTTTGGCACCTTCATCACTTGGTTAGCCGAAAAAACGTCCCCTGTTTTTGTAGTTGCTACTGCCAATAATATTCAAATGCTGCCGCCAGAGATGCTGCGACGGGGACGGTTTGACGAAATTTTCTTTGTGGGTTTGCCCAATCAGGAAGAGCGCAAAGCAATTTTCTCAGTCCATCTATCTCGCTTACGCCCTCACAATTTGAGGAGTTATGATTTAGACCGTCTGGCTTATGAAACGCCTGATTTTTCTGGGGCTGAAATTGAGCAAATTTTGGTCGAGGCAATGCACATTGGCTTTAGTCAAAATCGAGACTTTTCCACCGATGATGTGCTAGAAGCAGCCAGCCAGATCATTCCTTTAGCACGAACTGCTCAAGACCAGATCAAATTTTTGCAGGAATGGGCTGACGCAGGCAAAGCTCGCCTAGCCTCCAGGCAAAGCAATTTAGGTAGTCGTATTCAACATCAGTCACTGTAATGAGTTGGTCTGGAATCGCAAAGTTTTTTACAGGGTTTGTGCTGGCGATCGCCGTTCTGTTTTTCGCAGGAGTCAGCACTACACGCTACTTGATTACTCGGTTTACAACGCCACCACCTCGCCCCACCTTTCCCAATGAGCCGTCTGCTCAAGCAGATGCCCCCGCTGAGAGCGTTTCACCCCCCGCCGAACCCCCTATCGAAGCAGTTCAACCTTCTCCTACCCTTACTCCATCGGCTACTCCTACTAATCCACCTGGTGCCTACGAAGCCCTCGTAACCCAGCCTATTGGGTTAATTTTGCGGCAGGAACCCACTCAGGACTCAGAGCAAATTGGAGGCATAGGATACGAAGAACAAGTGGTCGTATTAGAAGAAAGCTCTGACGGAGAATGGCTGAAAGTTCGGACATCGGAAAACAACGCTGAGGGTTGGGTCAAATCAGGCAACACGGAACGGTTAAACTAAACTTCGGGGCGAAAGTGTTAAGAACGTTAACTGAATCTGAACCTTGATTACAAGATTTCTGCATCCGTATAAAGGATGAAAACAAGAATGGTAGGTTGATTAATACTTACTAAGCCATTAATCAACCTTAAAAATATGTACGATAGATCGAAGAAAGACTGGGTTAGTGCTGCTGTTACTGCGGGTTTAGGGGCAGGCATCGTAACTTCCTTTGCCGTTAGTCAAGGACAACACCCTGCGATCGCCCTGGGGATCACGGGTTTCGCTATTATCGCAGCTTTGATCGTTGATCACTACGCATAGTTTCATATCCCATTTAATTTCCAGCATCCTACCTACTCTGTCCTACTAACTCCTCTATAGCTTGAAAGGTTAGAAGTACTCTTCCGTGTTGCAGAAGGATACTTCTAACCTTTTGGTTATTGAATCATAAGACCGCTATATCTAGATCGCCTGGAAATGGCATAAAATACTTGCCAAAAGCGTATGAGAATTTGAAGTGCAAAAGGCTCTAGATTGGACTGATCAAACAATGCATATTCCGAAAAGTGCAGGACTCCTCGATTGCCAGCGCCCCAACGTTTTCCTGCTTCGTCTATTGTTTTTTACGAGCATTCTAGTTGCCAGCAGCGTTAGTCCAGTTAGAGCCATTCAAGGGGGGGAGGAAGGCGATCGCATCCTCATACTCACCTCCCAAACAGAGGGTTTTTCAGAAGCTCCAATTCTGATAAGTCAAAGCTTTGAAGGTTCAACGTTACAACTGGGTGACAGCGGGAATGCAGTTTCTCAGCTTCAAATCCGGCTAGCAGAATTGGGCTATTATCAAGGCTCTATCAGCGGCATTTTTGGCCCGGCCACTGAAACAGCCGTAGTGCAGTTTCAGCAAGATAATGGACTAGCCGCAGATGGCATTGTTGGTCCTGCGACACAATCGGCTCTTGGCGTTACTGCCACCCCCTCATCTGCTACAGATGATGTACTTCAGTTTGGCAGCAGTGGCGAAGCCGTAACTCAGCTTCAAACCCGTTTGGCAGAATTAGGCTACTTTCAGGGTTCGCCAACAGGAAACTTCGGCCCAGCCACCGAAACAGCCGTAATTCAGTTTCAGCAAGCGAGCGGGTTAATTGCTGACGGTGTGGTTGGAACAGAAACAACAAACACGCTCTATGGATCTGTTAATCCTGCACCACTTGTTCAAGCTGCGCCTCCGATTCAAACATTCAACCCTGTTGCCAGCGACAACAATAGAATTCTGCAACTGGGGGATGTCGGCTCCGATGTTACCAACCTTCAGCAGCGATTGAGCAACCTTGGCTACTATCAAGGGCCAATTGATGGCAATTTCGGTGCCGCAACTCAGTCCGCAGTCACCCAATTTCAGCAAGATAATGGGCTCGTCGCGGATGGCATCGCTGGACCTCTAACGCTCTCATCGATTGGAAGCGTATCTCCCAGACCTTCCGACCAACGCCCATCAGCGCAGATTCCTAGTACAACTGGACAGCCCTCTGGGCGGTTTAGCGTACTAGAGTTACAGAGAAGATTACAGCGTCGAGGCTTCTACTCAGGACCGTTGGACGGGGAGTTGGGACCTGGAACCAGACAAGCAATAACTGCTGCCCAACGCGCCTACGGACTCACCGCTGACGACATCCTGAATGGGAGATTTCGCTAAACTCCATCAGATTGGCAACAAAGCTCGCTGGCACGTTGGGCAAACAGCATGGATCGTCAATTGACAATCGAGCAAATGATATCCTTCCTTTTGGGCGGTTTTAGTTCCCGTCTTTAGAATTGAATCGTTCTTAAACTCAATCGTCTTGTTGCATCTTACACAAATCAGATGGTGATGGTGATGCGGGTAAGGTTGATTGAGTTCATAGTGTTTGTGTCCTTCAGCTAGCTCAAGCTCCCGCAAAATTCCCATTCGAGCCATTAGCTTGAGCGTCCGATAAATCGTTGACAAGCTAATATTTTCGCCCTCGCCTTGCAGCAGATGATAAAGCTCCTCTGCGCTCAGATGTTTTGCTTTCGGGAGATTTTGAAATACTTGCAGGATGGTTTCACGTTGAGGCGTTAAACGCCATCCCCTCTCGTTCAATTCTGACTTGAGTGAGGTTGCTGTGTACAGTGCCATATTGACCTTCTCAATAAAACCTCTTTAATGAGAATGATACACAATCAATTCGTTATTTTCAAGAAAAAGAGCTTGTTGAGAATAATAACTAATTAAACTTCCCTCTAAAATGGATACTTTGAACAGTTAATAACTTTGTAATAGCCTTGAATGGCGCAAAGAACGCTTACACCAGTCAAAATCGTTGCTTCAATATGCTGCCTTAAGATTTATTGAGGAGTTGGGAATGAAGATCAAGTAAGATGGCTCTAAATCAAAGTCAGTAAAGTTTTCCAGGTTCCAGCTTGGCTTAACTCTTGACGGGTTGAAGTGTCTAGCGGTGAGCAAAATCAGAATGAGCCATGCTGAGCGCGGCGCACAACAAGAAATCTAAATACACTTACTCCCTTCCCGGTTGACGATCAGATACTAAAAGATTAGGGATGCACCCCCGCGACGCGGGGGTGCATCCCTAATCTTTTAGCGGAAAAGGAGTAGGACGTAAAGGCATAATGCCATAAGCGGGTTTCTAGGTTAAAGATTCGAGGTAATCTCTGACTCGATTACGACGCTTGGGTTGACGCAACTTTTGCAGTGCTTTAGCTTCAATCTGGCGAACTCTTTCTCTAGATAAATCCAGTGCCCGACCAATTTCTGCAAGGGAGTAAGGGTGTCCATCTCCTAGTCCAAAGCGCATCCGAATCACGTCTCGTTCGCGACTGGTTAGATCGGTCAGCAGTTGCTGCAAGTCCCGATGCAAGGCTTCTCGCATCAGCATTTCTTCGGGAGATACGCCGTCGGTTTCCAGTAAGTCACCAAGTTCTGTGTCTCGCTCTTTGCCCACCTTAGTTTCTAGAGAGACAGCACGCGGCACTCGCAACAACACCTCTCTAACTTGAGGTGGAGTCATGTCTAGCTCAGCAGCGATATCTTCAATGGTAGGAGTTCGCCCTTTCTCTTGGGAAATTTTGCGCTGGGCTTTTTTGATCTTGTTAAGTTTTTCAGTAATGTGAACGGGTAGGCGAATAGTGCGACTTTGGGTGGCGATCGCTCGAGTAATCCCCTGACGAATCCACCAGTAGGCGTAAGTGCTAAAGCGATAACCTTTAGTAGGGTCAAATTTTTCTACGGCCCGCTCCAAACCCAGCGTCCCTTCTTGAATTAAATCCAGCAGTTCCAGTCCTCGATTTTGATATTTCTTGGCGACAGAAACTACAAGACGAAGGTTGGCCTTGATCATGTGATCTTTGGCTCCGGTTCCTTCTACCTCAATTTGATCCAGTTCTTCAACCGTCAGGTTTGCTAGCTCTGCCCAGCGTCGTTTGCCCGCAGCTAGTGTTGGTCTGAGGTCGGCAACTGAAACACCGCCCTCGGCTGCCCACCGTTCTAAGGAAGGGCGATGCCCCAAGTTAGAAGCTAGGCGATCGTGAGCCTCAATCAAACGGACGTATTGTTGGATTGGACTATCACCTTCAGCAGCGGCAGCAGTGCAAAGTTCTAGCAGTTTCATATAGCGCTGAACTCTTTGTGCTTCTGAGACTTCTTCATCTCGTCCTAAAAGGCGAACTCTACCAATTTCTTGAAGATAGAGCCGCACTAAATCGGTAGTGCGTCGTCCAGCCCCTTTGCTGAAGTTGCTAGTTTCTGAATATTCCATCTCCAAGCTGATCAGATCGTTTTCCATCTGCTCAGCATCAATATCACTACCATTGCCATTTGGCTGAAAGCTAAGGGAATTGGCTGGCTCGTTGTAGTCTGCATCAGCGTAAAAAGGTTTTGCTGGCATGGTGATAGTCTCAGTTGCTCAAGTTGAAAGGGACTCTTCTACTGCTGCTTAGCGCATTATTCCCGCGATCCAGGACTAAGTAACAATGCTGAGAGTTCCGTTGGCGGGTTAGGTAGGTTGGACTTGTATGAACTAAACCAAATCAATGACCGCCGTTGTGTATGTCTCCTTGAATGGAGGACAACTTCCCGAAGGGCGCAGTCAAATCATTGGATTAACTTCACAAGGCATTGGCTCGGCTGCCAGTATAGGGAGTGACCCACTGCCGACGAGTGATTTGGGTCGAGGGATAGGGTAATCTACATCACCCATAACGCTGATTCCTGATTGCGCTCCGGATCTTTTGGATCAGCAAAAACCACGTTTCAGTCAATCTTTTGCTTAAGAGCGCTGATGTTTTCTCTCAAATAACTGCAACCATTTGTCTGTTAGTTGTTCAAAGAATTTGCAAGAGATTCTAAGAATTCATGACAGTTCGTCAATGATTGAAATGATGCTTGCCCTGCTTGTACTACAGTTTAGTTCGATTAAAGACCAATCTTCCTCGCTCACAATAACTTCACTATTCAGCCCAAAGGCCTTAAAGGTTTCGTGAAAAATTAGTGGTTCACTCAGTATTTACTCCCACATAACCTTAAGCGTGACGGTTTTTCTTAATCTATGAAGAAAAGCTCCTGTACTTGAATTAAGTTCCTGATTCGCTATAACTTCATGAAAAATTAGTATCGAAGAAAAAATGTAATAAGTAATCCGTTTCATATTGAGGTGAGGTGGGTGGGTTGTATCTATCTCCATCTCAACATGAAACTTAATTTGAAAAAGATCGGGTGAATTATCTAGGGCAAAAGTTCTTTAAACTGCAAAATGACCTGGGAAGAAGTTAAAGTTTAGGTTCAGTTTTTAGGGTTCGGATTCAGCTAAAGGTTTGACTACACGGGCGATCGCCTCCTGCACAAAACCCTTAATGAACTCATCCCGACGGTTGAGTTGAAACTGCTGCTGCACCACTTCGGTCATACCACCGTCTCCCCAATCCTGGTTGTTGCGGAAATATTCAATAAAACTTTTTCCTGCGATTCGCGTTAGGTAGGCGGCTGTGACTCCTTGAATTGCTCTGCCCACGAGAAATGTAGCGACGTTAGTTTGCAGCGTGATTGAGAACAGTTCAACTGCGCCTCTAACAATTCCTAAACCAGCCAGAGTTTTAGCAAGGGAGATAGCTAATTCACGTCCTCGATCAAGGTTGATTTCGCAGCCGTAAACTTTTCCAATCTCTACCACCATTTGAGCATTAATGGCGGCAGTCGCTAATAAGTCTATGACGGGGAGGGGAGTGACGGAGATTACGCCTGCTCCAATCCATTGAAAGCGATCGACAATTTTTTCTGCTTGTTGAAGTCGCTGCGCGTCAATCAGTTGACGGGCTTCTTCACCTAAGCGCTGGGACTGTAGCAAGATATTATCTGCGATCAGATCTTTTCCTTCTGCCCGTAAAATAGCTGCCATGCGTCGGAGGAGAGGTAAGATTTCGGGGGTCGGCTGAAAGAGTTCGCCGCTTTCTAGGGGGACGGGTTGGGGGCGTGCGGCAACTGCTACAACGTCGCTGGGGTCGATAAATCGGTGAACTCGCTGGCGAAGGCGAGCTAGGATTTCTTCTCGATCGGCTTCGGTGTAAAGGTCGATTTTGTTGAAGACGATGAGCGATCGCTTTCCAATTTCAGCTAAAGTCCGTAGCGGTTCATATTCAGACTTGCGGAGGTCATTGTCCAGCACAAACAGCAGCAAATCGGCTTCAGTTGCCAGTTGACGGGCCAGCCTTTCGCGTTCAGTACCGACTACACCTGCCTCTAGAATACCGGGAGTGTCCGTGATGAAAATTTCCCGCTCTAGCCCCTTAAGCTGAAAGCGATAGGTTTCACCCGCGACTGTAGTACCCATTGGTGCGCCGACCTGTCCAACGATGCGACCAATCACCGCATTTACAATGGAAGTCTTTCCGGCAGAGCCAGTGCCAAATACGACGACGCGCAGTTCCCTCCGAGAGAGGCTCTCTTCAATTTCCAGAGCACGATCAATTAAAGCTTGTCGAGCTACCTCATCTTGAATTTGGGCAACCTGCTGCCGGATTGCTTTCAGGCTTTCTTCAGCGGCTTCTGTCTTTTGTTCTGGCGCTTGCGGAAGAGGACGCTCGGAGCGTTGTCCGGGACGCTGAAACAGAATGCTGTAATAGATAAGTGTTGCAATCAAGGCAACGAGCAGCACGATCAGCAGCAGCAAAAATAGATTGCCCAATAAAGGCGAAGTGAATGAGATGCGGAAATAGAGCCGGGAGAGTGAATCGAGAAACCAGAGCAGCAGTCCTAGAATTAGGACGATGCCAACTAGCAGTACCAGGATTCGCGACCAGGACATGAATAACTTATGGGATTAATGGTCAGACGTAACGTTTGACTGGCTAGGCTCAAGATCCTTTTCATTCTAATTCCATGCCAGGACATTACTTGCTGAGGAATACGAATCAAATAAAATCTGAAGTTTTTGGAAAAGGGGTTCACTATGAACGGCAAAGTCGTCAACGATAGGCATCAACTCTAAAATAGTCATCAGCAAAAAGTCATAAACTTAGCCAAACGACTTGTGAAGCATTGCTCAATCACGGGTAGTCAGGGGTCACTGGTCAAGCTATTTCACTTCATGCCACATAGTTTTGAGGGACAACCTTGTGAGTAAACAACTTCAACCTGGGAGTTCTAGACGTTTTTCAATTTGCTCTATCCCAACCACCGCTACCGTTCAGATTGGCATCAGACGGACTGCTGTCTGGATAGGACTGGCGACTACGGCTTGTTTGGTAGGGCTAACATCTCTGCCTGCGATAGCCCAGGCGGGTTCTAACTCAACTTCTAAAGTTCTAGAAGATTTTTCTCAAGCTCAAAGCACTCCCCAACCTCAAAACTCTTCTCAGAGTAGCGCTGACCCTACTTTAAATATTGGAATTGTGCAGCGATTTGGCTCTGAATCCGGAGATGAGATTACCTTACAGCCTTTGACAGGCGATCGCCTCACCCTACAATTTGAAACAGGCGGTCAGATGCAAACGGTCACCGCCAGCACCGTCAAATTAGAAATCACGATGGAGCCACTAGCTGCGCCGCAGGTGAATGAGCGAGTGGTGCTAAGTACCCATCGTAGCTTTGAAAGTGCAGAAGATAGCGCTAATCAATGGCGATCGCGAGGTGTAGAAGTTGAAATCGCCCAACCTCGACAGTGGCAGGTTTGGGCCAAGCGTGATGTCTATCGTAGTCCACTGCTCCGTCGTCTGCTGTTTCAAAACCTTCAGGCAAATGGGTCTAGAAGTGCTTTCCTGGATACGCAGATGCAGCAACAGTTGCCTAAAGCGGCATTTGTCGCCAATGGCTACCGCTATCAGCGAGATCAAGTGAAAATCACAACGGCGAATCGTCGAGTGCAGGTAACACCCAGTCGCAGCGACGGCGAACGCCGTCTCTATGGAGGTAATTTGAGGCTTCAGCCTAATGCCTATGGCACTTATACGCTAGTGAATGAGGTGCCGATCGAAACTTATTTACGGGGAGTGGTGCCCCACGAAATTGGGATTGGTGCGCCGCCAACGACCATTGAGGCTCAGGCAATTTTGGCTCGCACCTATGCACTGCGGAACTTGCGCCGATTTGCGATCGATAACTATGAGTTATGTGCTGATACGCAGTGTCAGGTTTACCGAGGATTATCCGGTGCCCATCCTGAAACCGACCGGGCGATCGCCGCTACCCGTTCCCAGGTATTGACCTACCAAAATGAATTGGTTGATGCCCTATATTCCTCAACAACAGGGGGAATCACAGCGCCCTTCAGCGATGTTTGGAATGGACCCGATCGCCCTTATTTACGCGCAGTCGTCGATTCCGTACAAAACATCTGGGATTTGTCGCGCTATAGCCTTGCAGACGAAGCCAATCTTCGGAACTTCATTGGTCGTACCGAGGGCTTTAACGAGAATGGCTGGGACGTGTTCCGCTGGCGAGTGGAAAGCCCAATGACGCAGATCACCGCTGATTTAAAGGAATATTTGACTGGAATTCAGCATCCTTTAGCAAACTTTACAACCGTGCAGCAGGTTCAGGTGGTTGAGCGATCGCCAGCAGGCCGCGTACAGCGAATGGCCGTTCAAACCGATCGGGGAACCGTTGAATTAGAGAAAGACGAAATTCTAAGGGCTTTTTATGCCCCCAATAGCACATTATTCTACATGGACCCTATCTATGAGGCGGCACCTGGAACAACCTCTGGGGTGCAAAGCTCTACAGAAGAACTAAGCGTTCAAGGGGCGCAAAATCCGCAGCCCGCTGAATCTAGAGTTTTAAAGGGTTACGTCTTTGTCGGTGGAGGACTAGGACATGGAGTCGGCATGAGCCAGACGGGAGCCTACAATTTAGGCGATTTGGGCTGGACTAATGCTCAAATCCTTAGCTTCTATTACCCTGGCACTCAACTTCAACCCCTTAGCGATGCAATTACGTTTTGGCGCGATCCGGCAGCGCTGCAAGATCTACCCAATGCAGGTGCAGAATCGTCAGCACCAGCCCAGTAGGGCTTAGCACTGAGCTTGAAGGCAATTCATAATACCCACAAAAGCAAGCAGGGGTGAGGATAATTCTCCCCTGCTCCAAAGCAGTAACATCTCATTTAGCGTTTGTGCCGGGAGTGAACCAGTGGAGGAGGCAGAGAGCATTCATGCGATCGCAAAGCTCCCTGTCTCTCTAGAGCAGCTTCACCGATTAGTACAGTTCTTCTTCTTGGTGAGTGATGATAGTGCAATCAGAGGTCGGGTAAGCTACACAAGTCAACACATAGCCAGCCTCAATCTGATCATCATCCAGGAAGGACTGATCAGACTGATCGACTGTGCCCTCTTTCATCTTGCCAGCACAGGTAGAGCAGGCCCCTGCGCGGCAAGAATAGGGTAGGTCAAGCCCCTGCTCTTCAGCAGCATCCAAAATGTACTCGTCATCGGGTACTTCAATGGTGGTGTTCAGCCCTTCGGCCTCGTTGACTAACGTGACCTTAAAAGTCGCCATGCAACAATCCTCTCAATGTTTAAAACGGCAGTGTGAGTGACCTTCCGCAAGACATCCACCCCTAATTGAGCAAAAGCTTACGTGCGGTAACTCTTCTCTGATACTACGAAAAAATCTAAGATCTGTAACGTCCAATTGATAGATGGGCTGAATGGGATTAGTAATGAAAGCTATGAAATTAAGCCTAAATTACTTATACTTGAACGCTGATTGTGTTAGTGCAGTCTATAACTAATACAGCTTTCCAACGGTAGCTCTTTTCCATCAGGAGCGAGATTTGCCGGAAATTTGCCAGTCCTGCTATTACACTATTCATATGTTCTACTAACCTTTGGATGTCTAATAAATTAAAAGTGGTTATAGGTGTAATAGGTAACAGTTATTTTATTGAAATTAATGGTGCAGAGATAAAAGCTCTTAACTTATCATCCATCAGCATCGCTCTCTAAAATAACCTTAAAAATCGCTGTCGGTTTGTCCAGCACATCTTGCTTCAAAATTATTGTTGCTGTGGCTAGTTCCCATAAACAATTACATCTCTTGATTTACCCATGTCAATACCAATTAGGGTTGGATTAGTTGGTACAGGCTACGCTGCCAAAGTTAGAGCAGAGGCTTTGCAAACTGACCCGCGATCGCACCTTGTCACGGTTGTAGGACACACTCCAGAAAAATCAGCAGCCTTTAGCCAAACCTACGCCACTGAAGCTTCAAATTCATGGATGGAGCTAGTACAGCGAGAAGATCTAGACTTGATCATCATTGCTACTGTCAATCGAGATCATGGGGCGATCGCTCGTGCCGCACTTCAAGCGGGCAAACACGTCGTTGTAGAATACCCGCTCTCCTTAAACTATGCCGAGGCAGAAGAACTAGTTGAACTAGCACAGGCAACAGGTAAACTGCTGCACGTCGAACACATTGAACTGCTCAGTGGAATTCATCAGGCAATTGTGGATGCTCTCCCGGTGATCGGCTCAGTGTTTTATGTTCGCTATGCCAATCTCAATCCACAACGTCCAGCCCCCCAAAAATGGACTTATCAACCAGATTTATTTGGGTTTCCGCTCATTGGCGCACTTTCTCGCGTTCATCGGTTAACCAACCTGTTTGGTCAAGTTGGCTCAGTCAACTGCAACGCTCGTTTCTGGAATACAAATTCATCTGATTACTACACCGCCTGCCTATGTACAGCGCAACTGCAATTTCAAAATAGTATTGTGGCTGACCTGACTTATGGAAAAGGCGAAGTTTTATGGAAATCAGAGCGCAGTTTAGAAATTCACGGCGAGAAGGGTGCCCTTCTATTTGAGGGCGATCGAGGAATATTGGTTCAACCAGACACAACACACCCTCTAGAGATTGGTAGCCGCAAAGGGCTGTTTGCAAAAGATACAACTGCTGTACTAGATCACCTGACCTCAGGTGCTCCCCTTTACGTTACTCCAACCGCCAGCCTGTATGCCCTCAAAATAGCTGATGCTGCCCGTCGCTCTGCTGAAACGGGATGTAGTACCAGTTTCACGGACCTGTCACCGAGAAATTGCTCTTGACAAAATTGCTAAAGCAAGAGCTTCTTCATCGACCCATTACAATTCAGCAGTGGGTCATAAAGATATCGAGAAAACGGAGATGTCTTTTAAGTGACTACTTGAACGCTGAAGTATAAATGTGGAGAAGTGTGGAATCAGTATTTCTCTGTCAGCAAATAAGTGTCTTTAGCGCTAACTTAGGATAAAAGTTTTAGTTTGGGAAAGCAATCCTCCAGAGAGGCTTTTGTAACTTCCAGAGCATTCACAAAATTCTCTACCCCTTTTACCTTCCTTGACGGCATCCTAATTTAGCCTAATTCTTTGGTTCTATAGCAAGGAGGTAAATTTTTCCTATTAATTTACTCTTAATCATTTTTATGTCTTCTTGTATTGAAAAAACGGTACACAGTTACCTTCTCAATAGTCATTCTGTACAGGTAAGTGAAAAACCTTTACTAGTAGAATTTTTTTAGCTGCGTATGATGGTTTTAACTGACTTTTTCATCCCTTATCTGAATACTTTCTAGTTTGGCTTATTCTCTGCCTGACTTCTCTTTTTGTCTCTATTTAATGTAGATTGCGATCGCCGCTAAGAATTTGGGCAAGCTACTTCACAGCGGCAATGTTTGCCCGTGTTTCAGGAGCATCTGTATCGTCTGAAGTCAATTTCGGGCGACGATTTCCTCACTTTCGAGTCATTTTTTCGAGTCAATTAGGAATATTGAAATCTCTTTACATCTTTATATTACTCAATATTTCTACTTTACGTCTAAAGAATCCATATAAAAGCTGGATTCCTCTTCATCAAATCGATTTTTTAGGGGTGAGTTCTCACTATTATCATCGAATAGTCTGGGTAGTTTGGGAAATTATTCTGCTTACGAAAGGTTGATTCTTATATCCATGAAACCTACGGAGCCTTAAATGATTACTATATTGAAGGGATTAAAACTTAACAAGTTTGAACTGCAAGTTCCCCTAGAGATTCTATTAGTTTTTGCGATCGCCCTGGCAGTCACCATACGAATCTTGAACTTGGGCAATCATGAATTTTGGTACGACGAGGTTCTGTCCCTGCTGCTGTTTGGCGGACAAAAAGCAGCCTATGACCCTCCCGGAGATGTGCCCGTTATCCTATCAAGCTATACCTCCTTACTTAAACTGCCAGTTGAAACGAGTTTAGGAGACATCATAGAGACCCTGAAGCAAGTTCTAAGGGGCATTGCAGGTGGTGAACCTCACCCACCGCTTTTCTTTTTAAGTCAACATCTTTGGTTACGGCTTTTTGGTAACGCTGTTGCTCAGGTTAGAAGCTTAGGAGTTTTACTAAGCTGTATCGCAATATTCTGCGCTTATGGGCTAGGGCGAGATGTACTGGGACATCGCGGCGGCTTAATCTTCGCAGCATTGCTTGCAACCAACTCTTTTTATCTATTTCACTCACTCAATTTGCGAATGTACGGTCCACTCGTTCTATGGGTTGTTTTGAGCGGGTGGGCGCTTGTCCGTTTGATTCGCCAAAACTCTGCCGAAGTAGACGCAACTTGCCAGCAACGGTTGATTTGGAGTTGTCTGCTGATTGGCTCAGTTACAGCCGGATTATTAACCTTCTATTTCTTTGCTTATTGGGTGATGGCACTGGGAGTGCTAGTACTCTACCGTGATCGACAACGTTGGTTTCAGCATGGGGTAGTACTCGGAATTGGTGTTTCCCTGACAATTCCCTGGGCACTTTGGGGAGTTCGACAACAGGCAAGAAATGCTGATCTTGATCGGTTCGCTGAGCCAATTGGATTTGTTGAAGCTTTGTTAAGACACTTTCGGGATGCCCTTGAAGCGATTGGTATTCAATTACTGTCGGGTGGTTTTTCTACCAGCATTCCTCAGGGATCTACTGTTGTAATTGGCATTGTTGCTGTTGGAATGCTGTTGACCTGTTGTATTGGGCTTTGGCGACAGGGTGAATATCAAACTCTGGGGACTGCCTTGATACTAGGAGCTTTACCTTTGGCGTTAGCACTAGGTGTAGATATTGTCACTGGCAAATTTACGCTGGGTTGGGGATATGGCAGAAGCATTGTTTTTGTTCTACCAGGTTGTCTCCTGCTGTTAGCTGCATGGCTAGAGCGATTGACTAGTGCTTGGCAAAAACCCTTAACTGCACTCTTACTCGCTGTTTACATTGGTGTTAGTGCAGGGGATTTTAACCTTCGCGATCGCCAAATGTTCCACACTGTTGACCAACTGATTCAGCAAAACGCAGAAACCCCCACTTTAGTCGTAATGAATTCTAAAGCTTGGGGGCACGTCTTGCGCTTGGCTTACTATGTCAACCCTGATGCACCTGTAAGCCTGTTAGCTGAGAAGCCTGAACAGCTTGCTGCCACTCTAGAGAAAGCGCTAGCTGACACCGCGTCAACATACGAACGCATTCTATGGCTTAATCCTGACCGACCTGTATGGAGTGAACCTGAGACAGAAGCTGAAAAGCAGCGGTTTGACCAAGCTGTTCTACAGGTTCTACAGGCTCGTTATGAACTTATGAATACTGAATCTCTGACGGGAACGATGGATTTAGATCGGTTCATGCTCAGTCTCTACACCCAATCGCCTGCTAAATAAATCACTGGAGCTATTTAAGATGACAACTCAAAATTCCTCTGCTTTGTTGGAGGTGCTTTCTGGACCTTTGCAAGTTTTTGGCTCCCCTACTGTTTCCCAAAACGCTTATATTCATGATCAGGACAATTTGAAGTCGCAGCACTCTGTCAAGTTCTCTCTAATCATTCCAACCTACAACGAAGGCAGGAACATTCAGGATATTATTCGGTTGCTGAGTGGTTTACTGGATCAGGCGCTACCAGGTGAATATGAACTGATTGTTGTTGATGACAACAGCCCAGATAGAACCTGGGAAATAGCCCAAAACCTGCTGTCAGCTTTTCCCCAGCTTCGGGTTATGCGCCGTCAGCTTGAACGGGGGCTTTCTAGCGCTGTCATCCGAGGATGGCAAGCCGCAAGAGGAGAAATTCTGGGAGTCATTGATGCAGATTTGCAGCATCCGCCAGAGGTTCTGTTAAAACTGCTCGACGCAATCGAGCGAGGAGCCGATCTCGCTGTCGCTAGCCGCCACGTTGAGGGAGGTGGCGTGAGTGAGTGGAGCCTTGCCAGACGATTTCTATCACGTGGCGCTCAAACGCTAGGGTTAATTTTGTTACCCGGGGTTGTAGGACGGGTAACTGATCCGATGAGCGGCTACTTTATGGTGCGTCGTCGTGCGATCGGCGATCGCACCCTTTATCCGCTCGGCTACAAAATCCTGCTAGAGGTTTTGGGTCGAGGAGACATTGAGCAGATTGCTGAAGTTGGCTACGTCTTTCAAGAAAGGCAGCAGGGAGAAAGTAAGGTTACTGCCAAACAGTACATCGAATATCTTCACCACTTAACCCGCTTGCGAATTGCTAGTGGGCGACTAGGCCGTGTTCAGCAACGGTTTGAAATTCCTCTAGGTCGGTTAGTTCGCTTTGGTCTAGTAGGAATTAGCGGCGTGTTTGTAGATATGACACTGCTATATCTGCTGAGCGACCCAACCACTCTCGGCTTGCCGCTAAACCTCGGCAAGAGCATTGCCGCAGAAATTGCCATCTTCAATAACTTCCTGTGGAACGATGCCTGGACATTTGGCGATTTGTCTAGCAGTCAAAAGGGGATGCAGAAACAATTCAAGCGATTTTTGAAGTTCAATTTCGTCTGTTTGGCTGGGTTGGTTCTCAATCTTCTGACCTTTGATGTGCTGGTTTATTTGCTAAGCGTGAATCCCTATCTGGCAAATCTGATTGCGATCGCCATCGTCACTGTTTGGAATTTCTGGCTGAACTTAAAGCTAAGCTGGCGCGTTACAGAGGTGAAGTAATACAGCGCTAAACGCCCACCTTAGGGCACGTGGCGCTATGTCTCAGTCGTCATGAATTTCGACGGCGATACCAGGTTGCGCCTGCAACAAGAATGCCAATTAAGCTCAACGCTACTATGAGAGGTATGGTCTCTCCCGTTCTCATTGCATTTATTCCAGAACTGCCAAGCATGACAAACGGTAAAACTCCTGGCACAGTACCCAGTGCTGTGCCTAGTGTGTAGTCTTTAAAGCTGACGGAGGTGAGTCCAGCGGCAAAGCTTACCAACCCGTAGGGAATGATCGGCAACAGGCGAATTGCAAACATATAGAATAGTCCACCCCGGACCATTTCGGCATCCATCGCCTGCCATCGCCCAGCTAGTCGGCTTGCCACCAGTTTATGCCCTACGGTGCGGGTAAAGGCGAAGGCAGCGATCGCTGCAATCAGGGCAGCAAGACTTGTCCACAGTGTACCAAGCCACACTCCAAAGATTGCACCTCCCGCCAGGTTTAGCGCCGTCGAAGGCAGGATCAAAAGAGTTGCAGTAACATAGAGCGCAATGTAAATGACAGGTGCCCAAACTCCAGCCTGTTCTAGCCAAACTTGGATTTGCGCTGGATTAATTCCACTTATCAGGTAAGCGGTAAGAGCCGTTGCAACGAGGCAGGTAGCAGTAAGCAAAACGGCTCCCTGCTTAAGCTTCAACATGAAATAGTCTCCAGGTTGCTAGCGGGCTGAATTGCTCGTCTCGGTTAACCTTCCATCAAACAGGATGGTTTGCATGGTTTTCGGAATAATTTTAGGGGTGGCGATCGCCCTCAAAGCCGTAAGCATCTCGCACCAGATACAACGGTCGTCGTTTAACTTCCTCATAGACGCGCCCCAAGTATTCGCCAATAATGCCTAAGGTAATCAGTTGTACACCTCCTAGAAAAAGGATAACGACCATCAGCGAAGCATAGCCTGGAACGTCAACTCCCCAGATCAGGGTACGAACAATTAGAAATGAGGCATAGAGAAACGCAAATACAGATAGAATAAGCCCCAGGTAGCTCCAGACCTTGAGCGGCACTGAGCTAAACGAGGTAATTCCGTCCACTGCAAAATTCCATAGCCGCCAATAGTTCCATTTCGTGCGACCTCTATAGCGTTCGGCCCGGTCGTAGAAAACTGCGGTATTCTTGAACCCAACCCAGGCAAATAGTCCTTTCATGAAGCGAGTTCGTTCAGGCATCTGCTTCAACACCTCGACGACACGACGATCGAGCAGCCGAAAATCACCCGTATCTCGAGGAATTGGGACAGTACTGACACGCCCAATCACTCGGTAAAAGGCACTAGCTGTAAATCGCTTAAACCAGGCTTCTCCTTGACGCGATCGCCGTGTTGCGTGAACCACATCATATCCTTCGCGCCATTTTGTGATCAAACTTCCAATCAGTTCAGGCGGATCTTGTAAATCTGCATCAATTGGGATAATGGCATTACCCGTCGCGTAATCAATTCCTGCGGATAGCGCAATTTCTTTGCCAAAATTACGGGACAAACTCAAGATTTTGATTGCAGCGTTGTGGATACGCTGCTCAATTAAGCATTTCAACGTGTTGTCTGTACTACCATCATCAACACAAATAATCTCATAACTTAAATGAAGCCCTTGCAGCACGGTCGTCAATTGCTCAAACAGGTAACCAACGTTTGGTTCCTCGTTGTGTAGAGGAACTATCACAGAAATTTCTACATTACCTGCACTTGTACACATGATTGAGGAAGTTCACCGTCCAAGCTTATTGGCAATTCCATCACACCCACCGGGGATCGTCAATCGAGTTTTGGAACCACCCCAAGCACAGCAATATTGCCGCTGTTCTTCTGATATGCGTTGTGCGCCCGTGAAATCTGCGTTTTCAATCACTGCTCCAGTACAAGTTCCGGTTGTGTAATCGGGAATTTCTGTACGGCTGCGAGGCGTTGCAGTCGATGCTGACCCGTAGAACAAACGAGTTCCCATTAGGTCGGCTCCAGCCAAGTTTGCATCGACTAGAATAGTCCGAGATAAATTAGCCTTTACCAAATCACAGCGTCCCAGGTTAGCCCGAATCAAATTCGCATCACTCAAGTCTGTCCACCGTAAGTCTGTCCCGGAAAGATCAGCAGCAGCCAGCATTACGCCCAAGTCGATAACGCGAATGCCAAAGTTACGGTCTTCTTGATAGCCCCCTACCCCGTCTAACATGGCTCGACCGAGGCGGCGATCGCGCATGAGTGGAGTCAATAGCCTGGAGCGGGAGAGAAACCGCAAGACCTTCGCCTTGCCCCCTGCATCAATGCTGCTGAGGATGGCGGCTGTTCTACCTTCGGCGATCGCCCGTTCTTGGGGCCAGTCCTCCAGCAACCCCTCTTCATCCAGCACCAAATCTGAAATTCCCTGAAAGTAAGTGTCGATGGTTTGCTGTTGAGTAATCAGGTTTTGCTGAATCGTCAGGTCTTTAGAAATGACATATTGTCGCCAGGCTACATACACCGCCAAAATCGCAATCAAGATTTGCCCCAAAGCACCCAGAACTTCGCCTAGCGCCCCGATCGCTTCCCAATCAACCAAACCCCACCAAAGCCGTACTTGCTCCAGTGTGCCGCTGAGTACCAGCACACCCAGGAGGGCAAACACCAAACCCAGTATTGCAACGGTTATTCGCCACTGCTGCTCAGAGATTGATTCTGTGAGAGCGTCTTTCAGGGGTGCCCAAATAATTCTCAGAGATACCAGGAAAGCGACTGCCGTTCCCGCTACTCCTAACCAAAAGCTACCGATGATTAGTCCAGTAGCCATGATGGCGATCGCTAGCAAAATAATCAGCCAGTAAGGTGGCGGATTACGCTGCTGGGACACGGCGGGATCATGTTTCAAGGCATAGCTAATTGCCGTATGCTCATTATCTTGGCTTTTAGCTATCTCGCTTTCAGCCATAACCGACCGTTGACTTGCATCAGTAATCGACTGGGAAACAGGCTGATTGCCTGTTCCGTTGGGGCTGCTGGATGGCGTTGCCTGTAAGTCAGCCTCATCAGCCAAAGGCGAATCAGTCCTGGATAGATTGGAGTCCGGTGTCATATTGTCTTATCAGCAACCATCTTAGGCAGACCCATGCCTTATTAGGATATGCTGATGCATCAAAATTGAGTCACAAAAGCTAAAAAACCCTCAACTTAGAAAAAGATAGACGAAGCTATCTATACCGAGTCGAAGGCTTTTCTGAATTCATTCTTTTGACTCAATGCTACCTGAAAAGTAATCAGGCACCTGAACTCGTCTAATTCACGATTCTAATTGGGCAAAGGACTGAGTAAATTTACCCCTTCGTGGGCTTCTCGCTGAATTTGGCCAGTGTGAACGGCATCATAAAGCCGCTCTAAAGCTGCCAGATCTGCTGACTGATAGCCCCTCATTGCTAAGACCTGACGGATCAAACCTTCAGATTCAACGCTAAGGCAGCCTGTTTGAAAAGCTGATTGAACAAGTCTACCGATCATATGGCTGGGGCATCCTTATCAGTGAACTGTAATTACTAATATCAATGATTTACAGCACCAGATGACTGACTGAGATCGCTTGGGGGTTGTGATCCCACAAAGCTCTAGGCTGTGATATCGGTCACTTACAAACAAACCTGATTCACTCAAGACAAACCTGATTTGACATCCCTGAATGGCAGCAATTGGGTTTAAACCCTTCACCTAATTCTGCATGGTGAAGAACGAGAATTTGTTAAGTTCATATCAAGTTTTTGTGGTGTTCTTGTTAGGAATTTACGAGTCTCATGGGTTAGTCTGCTTAGAATATTTGAATAGTGTAGAGAAAAATATAAAGAAATTGGGGTAGGGCAACATCCCTACCAATGCTTTAATTACGTACATTTTCAGGATCTGGATTGTGGATTAGTCAAAAATGAAGCAAGATTTTAGTGGGCAAAAATTTCTTGTGCGCTAGTTTGCCAATCGATTTAGTAGATGAAATTTAACTTCCAGGTAGCTTAATTTCGGTGCGATGGTGAGGAGTAAACCCAATGGCTAATCAGAATGGTGTCAGCTTATATCCGCCGTCTGTAGTAAACCTGGCAAGCGTAGGGGATGTGCAGGCGATCGCCCACTGGCTCAATGATTGTCTTACTCCCCAGGGAATCTACGCACGGGTGGGTGCTGCTAAGCCTGGTCACTTGAAGGTAATCGTGGAATTCGAGCGACTGCCTGAGCGCGATCGCCTGATTCGGTTTATTTGTCACCGTCTCTGTAAACTCAACTCCAGTCAGATCAAAGGAGTGCAAATTCTAGCTCAACGAGCAGGTACTTCAGCGACCGTATGGAGGCAGTCTGTCCGCATCAATACGCTCGCTAGCCGCGCCTCAAATCAGTCGCCGCTGCTGCCCGCTGCCCGCAGTGCTGCCCTTATCAGGCGACAGAAAGCCTCTCCATTAGTTCCTTCTGTGAGTCAGCAACTTCGATCTCGATCTTCGCTACTCAGCGGCTCGGCTGCGGCGGCATTTCTAGTCGGCTGCGGATTTGAGGTATTAATTCAGCACACCGGAGCTTTGGCTTCCCAGTCTGGGCAGTCTGAAGCGCCTGAAGTGAGTGCCGCCCAGCTAAACTCCCAGCGCACTAATACTGTTCAAACCTCACAAGATGAGGTAACGGTATTTCAACAGCCTGTTCTAAACTCCCAGGATCCGACTGTCACGCTGACTTTTGGGGATGATGCAGCCTTAGGAATCCTGGGAGCTACGTCCACGCTTCAGGCTAGCTCGGTAGGAAGAAATCAGTCTAGTCGGGCTGATGTTGCTACGGCTCACCTGGATGCGCCGCTGGTGCAGGTCAAGCCAGATTCCTTAGAGGATGAAATAGCCCCTGAACAGCTTCAAACGCTGATTGACAGCCGCATTAACCTGGTCACTTTAGCTGGCAATCAGGCGATGGAGGAAGGCGTAGATGAGCTGGAGAAAACATTGGAAACCCTGGAGCAATTTGGCATTCACTCGGTTGGAGCCGGACGAAACCGCCGCGAGGCAAGTCGTCCGGAGATTCTAGATGTGAAAGGACAGCGCATTGCTTATTTGGGTTATTCGGATTCGGACTTGAATGCAGCTAGAGACAGGGCGGCTGGGGTTAATGCTAATCCTGAACGCCGAGTCGCCGCAGACATCCAGGCAATTCGCAATCAGGTAGATTGGGTTGTAGTGAATTATCACTGGAGCCAGGAGCTAGAAACAGACCCAACTCGTTCACAGGTTGACCTGGCGCATCTGGCGATTGACCAGGGTGCTGACCTGGTGGTGGGATATCACCCTAGTGTGCTGCAAGGAGCAGAGATCTATAAGGGAAGGGCGATCGCCTATTCCCTCGGTAATTTCATCTTTACCCACAGCGACAGTCCTGACAAAACCAACAGCACTGTAGCCAGCGATTATGACACTGCTGTTCTCAAAGTTTCTTTGCGAGAGAACCAGATGCGGCTAGAGTTTTTGCCTGTAGAGGTGCGACAAGACAAACCAGAAATTGTTGCAGGCGAAAAAGCAAACCAGATTATGCAGCACATACAGCAGGCTTCTGGTGCGTTTGCTCAGCCAATGCAGTCCCCGGTCGTGTTGAATAAGCGATCGCAAGATACACCCTCAGAAATTCCTCCTTCAGAAATTCCAGCAGAACCTTCTGTACCCAAACCTTCTGTACCCGAACTAGATCAGCCTTTAGTCCCATCTGAACCGTCCCAACCTTCTGATTTCATCACCTATCCAGACGCTTCCTCAGGTGAGACGCGGCTCAATGAGGTGCAGCTAGAAGAAACGCCTGTTGCACCATTAGAGCCTTTCACATCGGAACCGCCTCCTGAAAATGTTACGGATGATGCTAAGTCATTTCATATCTGGCCAGATGCCGAACTTCCCGATGACTCCAGGAAGGATACTGAAATCAACGCGATACAGCTATCGCAACTCGAACTGCAAATCCAGACTGAACAGGTGGGTGTGGGTGGCGAGTAAGGCTCTACTGCTTCATGCCCACCGGTGACGCTTGATTGCTATAGTCACAGTGTGGAATTGGGAGAAGCCTGTGTTTGCGATCGACCTTGAGCAGAAGCAATATAAGACCTACATCCTCTCTGACCAGACTGCCCAGTCTCGCTTGGAAGTTGTCCCAGAACGAGGCGGCATCATCACCAGTTGGCAAGTTCGCGGTCGGGAAATGCTCTACCTTGATACAGAACGATTTGCTAACCCTGAACTGACAGTACGCGGCGGCATTCCTATTTTGTTCCCTATTTGCGGCAATTTGCCGGATAATGTTTATACCTACCAGGGAGAATCTTACACGCTAAAGCAGCATGGTTTTGCTCGCGATCTGCCCTGGGATGTGACCGACCGAGTTACCCAAAACATGGTCAGCATTACGCTGGTGCTAAACAGCAATGACCAGACTCGCGCCGTCTACCCATTTGACTTTCAGCTGATCTTCACTTATCGTTTGCAGGGCAACAGCCTGGAAATCCATCAGCGCTACGTCAACCATTCTGCTGAGGCAATGCCCTTCTCAATGGGTCTACACCCCTACTTTCAGGTCTCCGATAAAACTCAACTTCAGTTTGAGATTCCTTCTAGCCAATTTCAAAACCAGCGAGATAAATCTGTCCAATCTTTCTCCGGGCAGTTTGATTTTGAACTGGATGAAATTGATGCTTCGTTTAGAGATCTTTCTAGCCAATCAGCAGCGGTTAACGATTTGGAACAACAAACTTGGCTAAAGCTAGACTATGGCTCAGCTTACTCAATGCTAGTGTTTTGGACGGTCAAGGGCAAGGATTTCTATTGTTTGGAGCCTTGGAGCGCTCCTCGGAATGCTTTGAATACAGGCGATCGCCTGATTCATCTAGCATCAGGTGAAACTTTAGAAACCTTCGTACAGTTAACCGTTGAACGCTGAGTATGTCCTGTGGGATGAGGAATTCCGCCTAGTCCATTAGGACGGGCAAGATGCCCATCCCCCAGGAAGTTAAAGCTTTTACATACCCCATTACTGCTGGCGGACTCGATAGCTGCCAACAATTGTCTCAGCATCAGCATTGTAATCAGCATATGCCTTGTTAATGCCATACAGGTTGAGGATAAAAATCGTGTCGCCACGCTGTTCAACAAAGCTAATTGCGTCTAGGTCATTGCCATCGGTATCTCGACCGACCCAATCGACTCGGATGCTGCCATCAGGTTGAATTTGAGAACCTTGCCACGCTACATCTTCAAGCCGATTTTCATATTCTTGTTTCAGCGATTCCTCCAGTTTCTCTGTACTTAGTTGCTGTCCTTGAGCAGAACCAAAGTCAACCGAACCGCCAAAGCCTTGATCAGCAGAAACAAACGCAATACCGCTGCCAGTCTCCTGATGAGTGTAGCCTTCTGGGAAAGAGATCTGGAAAAGATCGCTTGGCTCCTGGTAAGTCGTTGCGCTTGATGAGGCAGAACTATCAGGAGCGGGAGAGGCAGGTGCCGAGGGACTTTCAGGAGCAGAAGTTGCATCAGGAGAGGCAGCAGCATCAGGAGAAGCCGTCAGCGGAGACGCGGGGGAGGGAGATTGAGTCTCTGTTGAATCGGTGGATAAGGAACCACAAGCTGAGACAACGACTGCCGAAACAATCAAGAAAGCGGAAAACAGAGGAGAATACTTCATCAGAGTCTGTATTTACTGAAACACCTTACGCTATATATCTACATTGACAGGTGGAATGAGTACCGAAGCATTACTGAAACTTAGCTAGAATTTTATGGAAATTATCTTTTTAGACTTGCTTGACACATTTAGGGAATGAACTGATAAGATTAACAAGGCTTCGTTGGGGCGTAGCCAAGTGGTAAGGCAGCGGGTTTTGGTCCCGCCATTCCCTAGGTTCGAATCCTAGCGCCCCAGTTTTAGGGACAATTTGGATTTTTGTGTAAATGTGAGTATTCTGTCCACATTTACACAAAGGCCTGAGTACACCCCAGTTTTATGAAAGGCACCGCATCTACTCAACCTTCTCAGTGGAAAGTTGGTTTAATTCTCACGGTAGGTGTACTCTCTGCCTCAACTGCTGCAATATTTATTCGATTAGCGCTCGAAGCAGTCGAAGTTAGCAGTGTCGGCTTTAGCTTAGTGTTAGCAGCCTCGCGCTTAACTCTGGCAGCACTATTTCTAATTCCAGCCTGGGGAAGCTTTCGGGTTTCCCAGTTTCAACACAGCGCGTTGGGCTATTCAGCGGCAGCGGGTTGCTTCCTGGCGGTTCATTTTGCCAGTTGGATTACCTCTTTGTCTTATACCTCGGTTGCTGCCTCTACCGCGCTGGTGACAACCAACCCGGTTTGGGTTGCAATTTTGTCCTGGCTTTGGTTTGGTGAAAAGCCGTCACTAAAAGCGGGTGTTGGGATTGCGATCGCCCTAATTGGCAGTCTGTTGATCGGGCTGAGCAGCTCGGATAATAGCATCACCAGCAATCCGCTGCTGGGTAACTTGCTTGCAGTAGCGGGGTCTGTGGCAGTTAGCCTATATTTTTTGCTGGGGCGAGAGGCTCAACGGCAGGGGTTGGGGATCAGCAGTCACGTTGTTCTGACTTACACAACAGCCGCCCTGGTTTTGCTACCTTTACCGCTGATTTTTGGAGTTGGCTATATCGGGTATCCTGGTCAGGTTTACCTCTGGATTGCACTGATGGCGGTATTTCCTCAGCTAATTGGTCACACTAGCTTTAATTGGGCGGTGCGCTGGATTTCCCCTACCCTGGTGACGCTGACGATTTTGGCAGAACCCGTCGGTTCAGGAATTTTGGCACTTTTGCTCTTTCGAGAAAATCCGGGGATGCAGGTAATTTTTGGGGCGGCTGTGATTCTAGTGGGGGTGGCGATCGCCGCTTTAGGAGTCACCCCCACTCCAGAAACTACCTCGAATATTCAATAGCCACCTCTAACAATTAGATAGGCACCCAGCAGAGCAGCTAAAGAGGCTAAAAGAGTAGACCAGATGGGATGGGCGCTTTGAACTTTGCGAATGCCGCCAACAGGAATATCTCGCTGAGTTTGGAACAATTCCAGATCGATCCAGGGAGTTGCGCCTCGACGAAACCATCCCGTGACGGTGATGGAGCGATGGACTAGTTCACTGGGGCGAGGAGATTGCAGCAGCAAGTTACCTAGTTGACCCAGTTGAGAGCAATGATGAATCTTAATCAAACCCATTCGGGTATCTAAGATTAGATCTTGCCCCAGCCAGTTACCCATTCCCTGACGGCCTAGTAACTTGCCTTGAATCTGTATAGGTAGGCTGTCAATGGGCAAAGCCGCTGGATTTTTGAGCAAGTCTGGCAGTGATGGCTCAATTTTTAGGTTGGAGGGCTTGATATCGGGAAAGAAGGGGTTGATTCGCAGGAAGGTGCCAATGCTAAAGCCAATCGGAATTAGTGCTATGAGGATGCCGCGATCGCCCCAAAGCCACTCCAAACTCGGAACTTGCGCTAAACCTGCAACTCCACCGACGAGCCACAGCGCCAGAGCAGCCAAAATTCCTAACGGCATACCCAAAAAAGGAGCAACTTGAAGTCCAAATCGCCGTGACCAGCGTGACGAAATGTAGACGGGTTTGGTATTCAAATCCAGTTCGGTTTCTAGCCGCCAGTGACGGGCATAGAAGGCTAAAAGTTGAAGGCGATCGCCCAGTAGTGGATGAGCATTGTTAACAGCTAGCCAGTTGCGATAGGGATTACTCCGATCCCATTCCAGAACTTGCTCTAGTGGGACATGGGCATAAACACTGCCAAGACTTAAGGCAGTTTGATAGCCCAAAGGCGTAAGCATCTCAAAACTCTCTAACAGATTGCTAGTTTGTTTTTGGCGGCGGATTTCTTCGGCAGTCCCAATGGCGATTTTGAGCAGCGCTCGAGTTAGAGCATTGGGATTTCCAGTAATCTCGACGGCAGTGCGATCGCTGTAATAAACCCGCAGCCGCGATAGCCATAGCCCTGACCACCGCAAAGCTCGATATAGCCAGTAGCTAATTGCTGAAATCATCGCTAGACTGCCCCGTATGAAAGGATTTTGCTGGCGATCGCCCCACTGAGCCACCTGCCAGTAAAGCAAATAGGGAAGCTGCGTCACCAGTGTCACCAGCGACAAAATCGCGAAGTCCCCATGAGCGATGTGACCCAGTTCACCCGCATAAATAGCGGCAATTTCATCATCGGCAAGCTGTTCCAACAACCCTTGACTAACAACAATGCAGGCTTTGCGCGGCAGACAGCCATAGGTTAGAGCAAGCGGAGCAGCAGTTGGCAAAATGCTTAGCGTTGGTACTGTCCAGCGTCGTTGACTACAGATTCGCTTTAATACTCTGGCTGATTCTGGGCTGTAGTTCTCTAACCGGGAAAGGTTCAGCGACTTCAGCCCATAAAATCGTCGCAGCAAAAAATTTAGCAGCCAGGGAGAAGCACAAAACAGGGCAACAAGCGAGTAAATAATCCACCAAGTTGGGTCGAAGCTGTAGGTGACGAATCGATATAGACGTAGCGTAGAAAAGACAGCATTTGCGGTTGAGTGTGTCGCTTGTAGAACGGCTTGAATGATCCAGAATAGGGCGATCGCCGTTCCAATTTGGACTAACCACAACCGCCACTGCTTCACCGTGCCTAGCGATGTCCAGCGTTGCGCTCTACCTGCCTGCCGCCACACCGGGAAATAGGCAGTTGCTGAATCAATTTGAGGATTGGTAGACCGAAATTCAGATGAATCGGGCTGAAGCTGAGTGTGCATCTGAATCTGAGTTGGCACGTCAGAGGCAAAATCTGCTCCGGAGTCTTCTACATCAGCAGGCAAGACAAACGGATTAGCTAAATCTTCCTGATCAGTTGGAATTTCATCAGTTTGAACGTTGGGTTCGGTTCCCGCTGTCCCTCTAAGGTCAGGAGGCTGAACCACTGTATAGTTTTCAACAGGAATTGGGGTTGAGCATGTAACAGTCAAAGGATTTGGGTTGAGCGGCACAAATCCTGTCGCATCTGCCTCAGCCCGAACCGGATTTAAGACTTCAGACAAATTTTCTGAAGGGATGAACCCTGTCCGATCTGTAGGTTCCATTGAAGGTGAGGTTGTATGGCGTGCAGCAGGGGTGCGAGTTGAGCCAAAGGACCCACGAAGGGCTAAATTTGCCTGGGGATAGCGTTGAGCAAAATCTGACAGGGTTTGAACTGCCCACGAACGAGTGCGCTGATCGTTGCTGGTTGAAAGGGTTTGGCAAAGTGCGATCGCCTGCTCAACTTGTCCAGTTCCTTGATAGGCCTTCACCAGTCCCATTTGCGCTCTCATCGCGGTTGATTGGCGAGTTGCTTGCAGCGCTGGCTTCAGGTAGGCGATCGCTGCTGCATAATTCTTTTGCCTCAAAGCTTTTAGCCCTTCATCCAGAGATGAATTCAAGGGCTGGTCGGGATCATTGAAGTTAGAAGGAGTCGCGCCCAACTGAGCGGAGTCAGAAAAGTCTTCCATGTTGCTCCACCAGGGTAGATGTGAAATGGTTCAGGGGTATCACCACCTTGTATATTGCCCATTTTCTTCTACCCAGGGATCTTACGAAATAAGAATTCAGTATTTTAGTTGTCGCCTGATTATCGCTGCTGGGCAACCTTGCAGGCCGCCAAGATTCTGTGATCGTTGGGGCTAAGGGTCTCAAGCTGATGATAGCCCGCTAGGTGTAGAGGGGCGATCGCCGAATTGCCAACTGTTGCAACATTTGTGTCTTGCTGCATCTCCACGGTGTAGGAATATTCAGACTGGTCTTCACTATTGACTACCGTCAGTTCTAAATGCTCAACCTCCGGCTCACCATAGAAACAGTCAAAGGCAGAAGCTGGCATATAAAATGCTCCGACAATTTGCTCGTTATTGGCTTCAAATACTAGATAAGTTGAGCCAACCTGATTAGCCTCTGGAGACTGTCCAAAGACATAAACACCGTCTGGTAGAGTCCGTTGGATTGCTGATCCAGATTGAGCCAAATCAATAGACCGATCGACTACATTCATCACGTCTGATGTAGACCGATCGGCTAGTTCTGGCACTTCAGCCCCATGCGCCTTTACAATGGGGAATCCCTCTGCCATTAAGCTCAGGGAAAGCGTTAACAATAACCCAGTAATCGGTTTTTCCAAATAGCGCCAAAAGGAGACGCAGGATTGGATGGAGACGGCAGAATTCAGGAGAAGTAGGTCTGACATGATGGTAGGGGAGCATCTGATGTCAAGGACTATCTCGCTTTTTGGCGGTCTACCAGGTGATTGAAACCGGGCTTGAACCGTGATCTTAAACTCAAAATTGAGTGATTGAAACCGGCTCTAGCGATGATTTAAATCACAGGAAAAACGTTACACACAGATGTCGTGCAGAGATTGCAGCAAAGAATTAGTATTTCTATTACAGGGCATTCAGGGAAATCGGAGCAACTGTATGCAGCTCGATCAAGATAAAAAGCGATGCTTGGATAGTTTAGTCTGGGCAATTGAGCAGTTGCATGGTGATTTGCAGATGCATCGGCTGTATCGAACGGCCGATTTGATTATCCAGACCATGACTGGGCCCTGGCGCTTTTTTCACACCCCTGAACACATTTTTGAAGTGGGCGGAACGGTTGGCGCAACCGGAGAAGCAATCGAAGTTTTAGCTGCTTTATTTCACGATCTGGTTTATGTCCAGGTTGACCAGGGCGTAAGCGTTAACATCAGTAGTTACATTTCTCCCTTTGTTAAGGAAGATTGGGGTAAGCTGATTATCCGCGATCGCGATGAATGGGTGAGCGATCGCCTGTTTGACTTAGTTGCCGCAGTCTTTGGCTTTGTACCCGGTCAAATCCTGCCAACAGGCGGACAAAACGAATTCTTGAGTGCTGTGATTGCTGCCAAGTCTTTAGAAAACCTGCTGCCGCTCGACATCATCACCAAGATTTTGGCCTGTATCGAAGCAACCATTCCCTTTCGCCCTAAATCGGCTTCAGGACTAAGCGCCAGTGATGCTCTGTATCAGCGTTTGCTCGACATAAACCGGGATTTTGAGTTTGGCTGGACAGACGAAAAGGTGCAGGCAATCGTCAAGCAAGCCATTCGTGTTGCAAACCGCGATGTCGAAAACTTTGCCTTTATCAGTTCAGCCCATTTCTTAGACAATACCTGGAACCTGCTGCCAGAGACAAACCATCACCTCAAAAGCGCTAACTCTTATACCGTTCAAGGCTATCGCACCTCTATTCAAAAGATGGAAGGCTTCATGTACTTCCTTAAACCTGAATTGGTCTTTCAACAATTTAAGGGAGAACCCGACGACAAAACCTATCAAGATTTAGTGAATCGCACGCGCAAAAACCTTGAAGTCGCTCGTCTTTATCTGGGGGCTAAACTCGTTTCAATTGGCATTATTGAGGCTCTTTCCTTTAGAATTGGCAGAGACATTCCTATCTCTACCATGATGGGAGAACTGCCCTCTATTGCTCATTCAGCCGCTCAATTAGAACACTTCATTCCCACTATTCCTGCCCACGTCCCGCCTGCAACCGCTTTGGAAAGCGAAGTGCTAGAGCTATTAGAAATTGGGCGCAGCCTCAACTCTTCCTACGATGTCAAAAATTCACCGATCGCCACTTTCGTGGTGAAATCCGTTGGCTTCTCAGAACTGAGAAAAATGATAGAGCAGGCTAAAGCTTTTTTTAGAGGCGATATCTCGTCTGAAGATTTCCTTTCAAGCTGCGACCCAAACGTGGTTAGAACGGTAACAAACGGCGTTTTAGAGTTATTTGAAAGCCGTAAGGTTGCGCTGGGTCAGTTGATGCGATCGCCCTAATAAATTGAGATAAAAACCGAGCGATCGCAATTGATGAACTCTGATTGGATTTCAGCTTCCTGTTCCTCTAAGCAAAGTTCAATAACTTCTTTCATATTTGCCATCAGTTCATCAATCGTCTCTCCTTGTCCATAACACGCTTTGAGTTGAGGAACCTCTCCTATGTAATATCCATCCTCATCCCGCTTAATTACGACATAAAATTCTCGCTGTAAGTTATTCATTACAGATTTGAAACTTCTGGTACGGCTAAAGATATTCTGTTCTCGTTACGGAGAACTTGTGCGTATCTAAATACTTTGATAACCGATCCTTCTGCTAAGAATGAAACGCTTGGTCGCAGGTGGTCAAAGGCAAAAATCACCTGATCTTGATAACCCTGGTTATTCTCACAAACCCAAACAGCCTGAAGTTTTTGATTAATCAGAGGATAGAACCAATGTGACATTGAATTAGCTTGAGACGAACCTGCTGCCGCGCTTTCAGTTTGCTTATCAACTGAGTTAATGGTGATTTCAATTTCGTCTGTATCAGGACAGGCTTTTAGAGTGACAGTGCGATCGCCAAAAGATAGCAAAACCCAGTCCAGACAAAGTTCGTTACTATCAAATTCTTTGTCTTCCTGAACGATCACTTCTTTTAATGAATACCCAATTGGAAATTCATCGTCCACCCTATTTCTCACGCTTCCTTTTTGCCTGCTTCAAAATTTTGATAGCTGTCTCTGCGTCTGCATCTCCTGTTGCTGCCAGGTTAGCCAACTCTCCGACCTTAAGGCTTTGATAATCTGTCCGCACCTGATCAACCTGACTCTGCCCACCGCCTCGCGCTCGAATTGCGCTAGTCAAATTTATATCTTTTAGGTTAGCAAGAGTCCCAATTTTCTTTTGCCCTCCCGGTGTGAGATCGATTTCTTGGAAGTCGTCTGGTTCAGTCAACCCTGTCACCTCTGAAGCAGGGTTTGAAACCGCTCATCGTCTCGAATGTTGTCAAAGTCTGAATCGGTTTTTGCCATCTCCCGATATTTAGCGTCCAAATCTACAGCTTGTTGCAGAACTTGAATGGCTGCTTCTATGTTTCCTTGCAATCCGTAGCAGCAAGACTGATCGTAAAGAATGCCAGCATCATCGGATTTGAGTTCTACGGCTCGGTTGAAGCTCTCAATTGCTTGGTCAAATTGCTCTAGCCGCATCAAGGCTAATCCTTTTCCGTGCCAAGCAGAGTGGTAGTCAGGATTAATCTCCAAAGCTTTGCTATGGCTGCTTGCTGCCTCTTGATATTGCTCTAGCTCACGCAATACATCGCCTCTATTATCCCAGGCACGGTAGTAATCTGGCTTGATTTTAATTGCCTTATCGTAGCTCTCAATTGCCTTCTTTTTGCAACCCAAATTATCCAGTGCAACGCCTCTGTTGCTCCAGGCTTCATGATAATTAGGTTTGATTGTTATAGCTTGGTCATAGCTCTCGATCGCTTCCTCGTTGCGTCCCAAAGCAGCCAATGCATTTCCTCGGTTGTTCCAAGCTCTGTGATAGTCGGGTTTGATTGTTATAGCTTGGTCATAGCTCTCGATCGCTTCCTCGTTGCGTCCCAAAGCAGCCAATGCATTTCCTCGGTTGTTCATGGCATCGTAATTGATGGGTTTAATAGCCAAAGCGTGGTCGTAGCATTCGATTGCTGCACCTATGTGCCCCAAAGCAGCTAGCGCAATGCCTTTGTTATTTAAAGCTTCGTGATCGTCGGGTTCAATAGCTAAAACTTGGTCATAGCTTGCGACCGCTGCTTCATAGTCTTGAAAAGCGATAAAAAGATTGCCCTGCCTGAAAAACAGATCGGCTTTACGGTGATCAGGCTGATGTTTTTCTTGCAGGAGTTCCTGAATCTCTAATAGCTTTTGGTTGCGCTGGGGAGGGGTCAGTGCAAGATATTCATCGTAATCTCCATCCAATAAGATGCGAGATGAGGCTTGCTCTAGCAGATCTGGCTCGACGGGAAAGACACTGACTCTAGATTGCCAGTCGAAGAAGTCAGGGGCGCGTTGAATGAAGTACTTGAGGGCAAACCGGGGGACGATGAAGACAAAGCAGAGGTTGCTAAAGTGGTCGCGAAAGTTTTCCCGCTGCTGGTTGAGATGGCTGAGGATGCGAGGAACGGTATCGAGTTTGTAATAGTCTCCTTCACCGCCATAGCCCGGTTTGATATACGGCTCCAGGGATTTTTCGATGCCTTGAATGAATAAGATGTTGAGCGATTCGCGGTCAGGTCGTGCCGCAACGAGTTGATAAAGGTTGTCAATCGGTTCAGGCAAATTTAGAACGCCGATGTTTTTTTGGGGTAGGTCTTCTCTGACGCTGGCAATCAGGCGAGTTGCCTCACTGGGGGTACACTGCACAAACACAATGCCAAAGCCTTTGGTGCGACGTAGCGATCGCAATAGGGCTTTGTACTGCGCCTCTGCCTCCGGGTTGCTGTCTCTAAAGGGCTTTGCCAGGGTCATGATGCACTGCTCTCAGGTTGAAGCGGTCTGCACTTTGGTCAGCGCCTTTTGAAACTGCTCGATTTCTTCAATTAAGGGATGAATGTTGCACCAGCGCTGAAGTTTCCCTTGTGGATCATAGTAGCGGTATTCCAGCAAACAGCGATTGAGCAATAGCCGCAGATGCAGTTTGTTGTTGTCTGCCTGTTTCTGCTGACAGACTTTTGCTAGCGTTTCCCACTGGCTTTCCTGAATGGTGTTGCGGTAGGTGTCTCGCGCTTCTTCGATCGCCCTTTGCACGGCTTCTGCGGAAATCGGCAGTTCATCTGTCCAATCTAGGGCAGTACGAATGAGCTGCATCAGGTTGCGAACGTGTCCGCCGCTCATCAGACAAAGTCGTTCTAGAGTCGCAGCACTGTCAAAAACTTGAGTGTCTAAGGTTTGTGCCAGTTTGGGATCGATTAGCTCAATCCGTTTTGCGATGACTTCGCGCAATTTGGCGATGCCGTCCGTATTGATGCTGCCATTCTGGTTTCGCACCATCACCATTGGCAGTACGTCTGGCTTGTCGTAGTTGTCTTCCAGTCGAGTAGCCCGCTCTGAATACACCAGCGAAATCGGTACAGTATAAATGACGTGACACTCTAGCCCCCGCAGCAGTTCGCTCCGGTTCAAGTAGATTTCTTCGTAGTTACTGGGTTCGCCTGCGCTTTTAGTTTCTACAATCCGGTCGAGATTGTCTGCTACGATGACCAAGCCTCGACAGTCTTTAGCCAGAATGCTTTTTGCCTCGCAAATAAAATCATTCAGCGCATCAACCAGTGAAGGCGTATTTGCATTAATCTTCTGGCGCATCTCCCGCCGCTTGTCGGGTACAGCTCTGAGGTTAGCGGTGATCTTAGCAAACTGAGAAATTTGTCCTTCTAGATTCAACCCTTCAAAGGAAACTTCGGTTAACGCCAGATCTTTGAGGGTTTGCCAGCGGTCTTTCATCCAGGCCAGCAGCGGATTGTGGTCAGACAGCTTGATCGCCTCTACCAAGTGTCGAGTGCAGGCAAATAAAATATCTGCATATTCCGTATCCTGTGGCTCAATATCCTGTTCGTCTGCGGCGAAGTAAACGACAAAGTATTTCTGCTCTTCTAAATAGTCCTTGAGCCGCAGCAGTTCTGTAGATTTGCCAACTCCCCGGTGTCCGGTATAAAGCTGGCAGGTGGCTTGCCTGGAGCGGGTAATCTTTCTGCCTAGCTCTCGTACAACATTCCATTTGCCTCTGACTTCCTGACAGTCTACGTAAGCTTCTTGTCGGGGCGGTTGAAACGGTTCAAAGGAGCTATAAATTTCGGTGAGCAAGTCTTGCTGCTGCATGATGGAGTACTTGAGAATCTGGGCAAAAAATCTTTACGTTCTAATGTGCCCTAAAACCAGCGAGATTGCAGTTATCCCAAATTAGTAGTCGTAGTAAAGGAGCGATCGCCCCTACTCTTTCAACCCCAACCCCAATTCAAGAAACGCTTACCCAAATTCAAAGAACGGGTACACGAATTCAAAGAATGGGCAGGCAAATTCAAAGAATGGGCAGGCAAATTCAAAGAATGGGCAGGCAAATTCAAAGAACGGATAGGCAAATTCAAAGAACGGGTACACGAATTCAAGAAATGTCCTCGTTACCAAGCTCCGCCTGGTAATGCTAGTCGGGAGGCTCTGCCTCCTGTACCTTATATGAGGCAGAGCCTCAGTGTAGGCATCTCCAGGTTTTACCTGGAGACGAGGGGAGTGGGAGGTAGGGGTATTTAGATTAAGGAAGGGGCGATCGCTCCCTTTGTACGCCCTGCCAAAGTTAAAAATTGATACCTCCAGTTCAGTAAAAGGACTCAGAGCAGTACGCTGCGAGAATTCTGCTGGTGCGCTGCTGACACACCTGCTAGAGAATATGGCGGCTGTATCGAATTGCAGCAGATTGAAGGACGCGGGCTTTGTCCCGTTACAGAAAATGAGGAATCGTAGACCAACCTCTTAGAAGGAGCGATACGAGAAATACCAAATTTTTGTAAACGATTGGGATAAAATCTTCGGGTTCCCTCAAGCAAACGTTGATGAACTTAAAACTTTGGGTGCCTGCGTTTACCGTAACGGTGCTTTTATTGGGTCATGCCACGGTGCAGCCTGTCCATGCTGAGCCGCCTGCTCAGATTGCTCGATCGGGCTGGCAGGTATTCTCGCCTTCAGCGGGAGGTTTCAGTGTTTCAATGCCCGGTGAGCCAACAGAACGATTGGTTCAAGAGTTTCTGCACATGTTTTCAATTGAGCATGACGGCAGAATTTATGCTGTAGGTTACGTAGAGCTAGACGAGGAAAGGCTAAACGCAGCGTTGCAAGAGAACCCAGACGGATTTTGGAATGGCATTCGACGGGGGCTGCTGCAAGATGGGGAGGCTGATTTGATGGGCGATCGCCCCATTTCCCTGAACGGCTACACAGGTCGAGAAATTGAATATGAAGATGCAGATGGGTTGACGGGCAAGGTCAGAGTTTACGTCGTCAATCAGCGCATCTATCAGGTAATGGCCGTTGAGGCAGCAGACGACGATGACATCGAAGACTCCGAGGAAGCCGAGGCATTTTTGGAGTCGTTTCAGTTGTTGGCGCAGTAAATATAGCAAAAGGATGAAGGATGAGGGATGAATCGAAACCCTGGCTATATACTGCTTTGGCGAATCCAATGTTGTCCTGATTAACTCTTCAAGTGCAATAGAGGATTAGGGGTTGGGGATTGAGGATTGGAGGATAAAAGTGCAACCCCTAGCCCCCAGCCCCTAACCTCCCTTCTTCTTCCGAGGTAAACTCGGAGCTTGTCCAAATAAATTGATGCGATCGCTCAATTGTCTCAGCGTTCTTGCCATTTCGGGGTCGCTGTCTTTCAGTTGGGCGATTTTTTCGCAGCTATACATGACGGTCGTATGGTCTTTGCCGCCGAAGACTTCCCCGACTTTAGGTAGGCTGAGGTCGGTATGCTGGCGCATCAGGTACATCCCGATTTGTCTGGCGACGCTGATTTCGCGGCGGCGGGAATTGCTTTTGAGGTCTTCGATGGAGACTTTGAAGGTTTCAGAAATCGCCGTAATCACCGTTTCGGGAGAAGCTTCGATTTGATCAACGGGCGGATTTAGCACCGGAGCGATATTTTCTACCGTCATCGGCAGACCGGAGATGGAGATATAAGCCACCGCTCGAATCAGCGCCCCTTCCAATTCTCGAATGTTGGAGGTGTAGCTGGAGGCAATGTATTCAATCACCTCGCGGGGCAAACGCATATTTTCGTACTCAGCCTTCTTTTGCAAAATTGCCATGCGTGTCTCCAGGTCAGGCGGCTGAATGTCGGCAATTAAACCCATTGAGAAACGAGAACAGAGCCGTTCCTGAAGGCGGGGGATTTGACTGGGGGGGCGATCGGAGGCCAGCACTACCTGCTTACCCGCCTCGTGCAGCGTATTAAAGGTATGGAAAAACTCTTCCTGGGTATATTCCTTACCTTCGATGAACTGAATGTCATCCACCAGCAGCACATCCACCGCCCGATAGTGTTCTCGAAAGCTCTGCATACTGTCTTTACGAATGGCGGCAATCAGGTCATTGGTAAACTGCTCTGTTGAAACGTAGAAAATTCGAGATTCATCATCAATTTCTAAGCGGTAATGTCCGATCGCCTGCATCAAATGAGTTTTGCCCAGCCCGACTCCACCACAAAGAAATAGCGGGTTAAACTCGCGACCGGGCGATTCAGCGACTGCTAGAGAGGCCGCATGAGCCATGCGGTTGTTGGAGCCAACCACAAAGCGGGAGAAAACATATTTAACATTCAAATCGGTTTGCTTGGCTCCCTGCGAAGAAGACTGTTCAACGGGAGGGACTTCTACGGGTAGGGGCCAAAGCATATCCATGTCTTCCATTCCCTCCATCTCGCCTCCCGGCCGGACGTTGATGTGAATCTCGACCGGATGCCCCAACACCTCGTGAACGACCTCGTTCATCGTCTTGATGTAGTATTTCTGAATCCAGTTGCGGGCAAAGGGATTAGGCGTGCAGATAACCAGGCAGTGTTCGTCGAGTTGTTCGACAGTGGCAGACTTGATCCAGGTTTCAAAGGTAGGACGGCTTAGCTGTAGCTCTAGCCGCTCTAGCACCTGACTCCAAAAAATTTCTGGGACGATTTCCACGACAGACCTCTACCGCTAACTGCCAGACGACTAATTTAATCGGCACAATGCCCTGCTGAGCCTGGTTGTTTTACCAGGTGCCGCAGATGTTGCTGACGATGAAGAAGATTGGGGTAACTCTGGATTAACTAGCCTACTAGATATGCCGTTTGAATGCCAGATGAAAATGAGTGAGATCTAAATACAGTAAGGATATAGTGAGGGCAAAGTTATAGTCAGAGCGAAGTTGGGCAGAGCGAAATAGCTAAGGTTTGTAGATTGAGAGAAACGCATAGTCGCAATAGGTACGCTTTGCTTTGCCCATCCTACAGTTTGATGCCACAGTTTGATGCTGATTGAAGCAGAAGGAAACCACTTCATCCCTCATCCCTCATCCTTTCAATCCACTCTTTCTAGCTGCCAAAGAATCTGGTTTCCTTCGCGGCGCACCCTGGAAACGACCCAGTTTCGCCAAACCCAATTGTCTCCTCGGCTGGTGACGGCGCTAGCGTTAACGTCCATCAGGTCAGCCAATTCTGAACTGGTAATCAGATAGCCCTGACTGGCAACTTCATCTGCCATTCGCAGGGTTTCTACCAGGTTTCGCAGTTGGGCAACCCTGACTTCACGAGGAAGGTCAGGAATATCAGACGTAGCTGGAGGAATGGAGTCTACCATAGCTGGATCAGAGGGAACAGCGTCAGCAGAGATGCAACTGGATTGTATCGTCTCTGAAATGTTTCCATTAGTTGCGGTTGCGTCAAATAGTGCATCTGTTGGTGAATTTTTTACAGAGTTAGCGTCAAAATTTGAGATTGCTGGCTTTAGGGTTAGCGTTTGGGGCGATCGCCCTTCCTCCACAACTTGCGTAACCCCTCCCGTAGTTAATCCCTTGCTGATAGGCGACTCAAACGACAACTGCCGTAGCACAGGACTTTTACCCAGGGAAAAGGCACGAGCAATTTGGTCGCATCGTTCGTTTCCCTCGTTGCCCGTGTGCCCTCGCACATATCGCCATTCCACTGGGGCACTCAGGTGCTTACTCACCCGTAGATTCAAGTCGTCGAGCAGTTCCCATAAATCCTGGTTAAGAACAGGCTTTCCGGTTGAGGTTTTCCAGCCTTTCTTTTTCCAGCCTTTGATCCACTTGGTGATGCCGTTTTTGACATATTCGCTATCGGTGTAGAGGTGAATTGGTTCAGACGGGTTGAGGGTGAGCAGAAACTCTAGAGCGGCGATCGCCCCTTGCATCTCCATACGATTGTTGGTCGTGGCTGCGTCTGCTCCACCCAGTTCGTGAACTGAGCCATCGGCAAAGTAAATTACCGTTGCCCAGCCGCCAGGGCCAGGATTGCCAGAACAAGCTCCGTCTGTATAAATACTTTGAATAGTGCGAGAAGGCATGGGCTGTGGAATGAGGCGAGCGTGATTCAGGTTATCACAGACAGAGGAGAAAGGATGAGGGATGAGGGATGAAGTAGGGGTTTAGCATTTGGCAGCAGTCTTTGGGACAATCCCGCAAAATCTCGCCCAAATGCTAAACCCTCAGAGGTTAACGCAATTGTTCAAGGGTTTAATTTACGATCGCAATATGAATTACCTTTAAAGAACGCGGCTGGAGGATGAGCTATGACTCCTAAAATGACGGAAAAGATTGATTTAAGTCAGCTATCTACAGAGGCATTGAAAGAGCAACTGTTAGAAACCGTTGAGGGTCGAGATTCAGAACCCTTAAATCAGAAGGTGCTTTTTTATAAGCAAGAATTAGAGCCACTGTTTACAGAATTGAGCCGACGCAATCCCCTTCCTCAAGCGGAAAATCAGGTACCCTTGATGCCCGGAGTTTGGTTTGCGGTTTGGTCTACCAATCCCTATCAAGATATTTTTCCAGGACGAATTTACGATCAGTCCTATCAGATTTTTCATGGCGATGGCTATTACGCTAACATCGCCCGCTATGCGCCAGGGCACAAGCTTTCTATTCTCAAAAAGCTGTCCAACATTTTGCTTGCCTACGACTTCATGATTATCCAAAAGTTTGAGGTGAAGGAAGGACAGTGGTTGATTCAAAACGTTGGAATTGAGCAAGCTTTTAGATTTAGGGCAATTCCTCTTAGCACTGAACGAGCAGAGAATTGGTTTACGACAAAGGTTGAGGGTAAGCGATCGCCCTCTCCTTCACAATCTGACTCTCAATTTGGCAATGTAGACAAAAGTACAGCTAAAAAGTTTGAGCGAATTTCGTCTGCTTCACCTCAACTGGAACATCTATATATAGACAATGATTTCCGCCTGGTCAAAACTCAGCGCGAAGCAAAACAGCGTCCTTCATATACGATCGCCATTCGTAAGCGATGATTCTAAATGACCTAAATTTCTGACCAATAGTGCTACGTTATGACACCGCATGAAGCAGAAGACAGCCTTGTTTCTCCGGCTATTTCAGAATTTCCAATGCAAACTGCGCCGTTGAAACTGGGCGTGATGGCTTCTGGCAGCGGCAGCAACTTTGAGGCGATCGCTCAATCCATTTACGACCAAAAACTTAACGCCCAAATTCAGGTACTGATTTACAACAATCCTGATGCGAAAGCAGCCACACGAGCCGACTATTGGAAAATTCCATCTATGCTGCTAAATCACCGCGACTTCTCAACGCGAGAAATGTTAGACGCAAAGATCGTTCAAACGCTCCAGCAATATGAGGTCGATTGGGTGATTATGGCAGGCTGGATGCGGCGAGTAACCCACGTGCTAATCAACGCCTTCCCCAACCGAATTCTTAACATTCATCCTAGCCTGTTGCCCAGCTTTCCGGGGGTGCGGGCAGTTGAGCAAGCGATCGCCGCTGGAGTCAAGATCACAGGCTGCACGGTTCATCAAGTACAGCTAGAGGTAGATAGCGGCCCAATCATCATGCAGGCGGCCGTTCCCGTTTTCCCTCACGATACCGTCGAAACTCTGCATCAGCGTATTCAGGTGCAGGAACACCGGATTTATCCCATCGCAATCGCCTACGCCGCAGCCGCGTGCGTAGGAAGTTTTTAAGGAAATTTTTAAGGAGAAATTGTTTTGGGCATGACCGCAACCGGGGTTCAAGGCAATACGATTGCGGCGATCGCCACCGCAATTGTGCCCCAGCAGGGTAGCGTGGGCATTGTGCGTCTTTCGGGTGCAGAAGCAGTGGCGATCGCCCGTTTGCTATTCCACGCTCCTGGTCGTCAGTCCTGGGAAAGCCATCGCGTTCTCTATGGCTACATTCGCGCCCCCCAGACAGAGGAACTGATTGATGAGGCGCTATTGCTGATAATGCTGGCTCCCCGCTCTTACACCCGTGAGAACGTGGTGGAATTTCACTGTCACAGCGGCATCATGGCCGTGCAGCGAGTGCTGCAACTATGCCTAGAGCAGGGCGCAAGACTGGCAGAACCAGGAGAATTTACCCTGCGGGCATTTCTCAATGGACGGCTTGACCTGACTCAGGCTGAAAGCATTGCCGATTTAGTGGGAGCGCGATCGCCCCAAGCCGCCCAGACTGCCCTCGCCGGACTTCAGGGAAAACTGGCACAGCCGATTCGTCAGCTTCGAGCAACTTGTCTAGAAATTCTCGCAGAAGTCGAGGCACGGATTGACTTTGAAGAAGACTTGCCGCCTCTAGATGAAGCTCAAGTGAAAATGCAGCTTGCTCAAGTTTTGGCAGAAGTGGAGCAAATTCTCGCCACAGCCAATCAGGGGGAATTGCTCAGAACTGGGCTAAAGGTGGCGATCGTTGGTCGTCCGAATGTTGGCAAGTCTAGTTTGCTGAATGCCTGGAGTCGGAGCGATCGCGCCATCGTCACGGACCTCCCTGGCACCACCCGCGACGTAGTTGAGTCTCAGCTTGTAGTCGGTGGCATTCCGGTTCAAGTGCTTGATACCGCAGGGATTCGAGAAGCAACGGATCAGGTGGAGAAAATTGGGGTGGAGCGATCGCGCCAAGCGGCTCAAGCAGCCGATTTAGTCCTGTTGACCATCGACGCTCAAACTGGATGGACAACAGCCGACCAGGAAATTTTTGAGCAGGTGCAGCACCGCCCCCTCATCTTGGTAATCAACAAAATCGATTTGGCTCCGTCTGTCTCCCTTCCGTTGCCGTTCCAAATCGATCCTACTGTCAAAACCGCAGCGGCTCACAGCCAGGGCATTGAGGCTTTAGAAAACGCAATTCTGGAAACAGTAAAAGCTAAAAACCTAACGGCAGGCAATCTGGATCTAGCCATCAACCAGCGCCAAGCCGCTGCCCTGACTAGAGCAAAAACCGCACTCCAACAAGTGCAAACCACGATCGCCGAACAGCTTCCCCTAGACTTTTGGACAATCGACCTTCGCAGCGCCATTCAAGCTCTGGGTGAAATCACGGGTGAAGAAGTCACCGAATCCGTCCTCGATCGCATCTTTAGCCGCTTCTGTATTGGCAAATAGTTTCTAACCCACCAATCCCTCTCATGTGATATCTCTGAGTGCTACCTGTGCTTCTCGCCGCAACCCTTTAGCAATCCGAAACAACTCCTGCCCTGTATGCAAATAGTGTTCGTCATAGCTGGAAGTAAAGCGTTCTAGTTCATCAATGCCATCTCCGACCTGGTTGAGACAATAGTAAAGATGTGCCGCAACACCTGCCACATTAGACGGATTTGGCATCGAGCGAAAAGAACACTGAGCCTTTTGCAGATAATCTCGACAGTCATCCAGATAGGTTTGAAAGTCTTCGAGCAACTCATCGTCAAAAGGATCAGCCGAGAGATCGTCAATTTGCTCCCTTAAGGGGTTTAAAACGTAGCTAAGCATCCGGTTCACGGGCTGATAGACCTGGTTCAGCCAGCGCTGAAGCTGTTCATCTGTATCTCGTCCGGTTCGCCGTTGCCGATACTGCTTTTGTGCAGCGGCCGTGCGCTGTTGGCGGCTCCAGGATGAAGTGCTTTCACCATAGGCACCTGCACTTCTTACTCGACCCGAAAAGCTAAGTTCTCGGTCGTAAGACTGCCGCCGCTGTGGATCTCCTAAAATTTCGTACGCAGCATTAATCTTTGTAATTCGGTCGTTGTTTGCAATCTCACGGTTACTGTCTGGGTGAAATTGCTTAGCCAGACGGCGATAGGCTTGCTTGATTTCTGCCTGACTCGCCGCTGGATCAATATCCAGGATTTCGTAGTGATTAGAATGCGCCATAAGCCCATTGTAAGCAACTGGCCGTCAGTAAAATGACAGTCATTGGCTCAAATTTTAAGGGGTGCAGACAATGTCTACGCCCCTTAAAACCATCACCGCATTACCAGTATCGCTATCTTTAGCTCATGACCGCTGAAGCAATTAGCTCTGGATCTTGAAATAGGGGTGTACTTAGATATCGTTCGCCAAAGCTGGGCTGCACCATAACAATCAGCCGTCCTTCATTTTCAGGGCGACGAGCCACTTGAATCGCAGCCGCCAGAGCCGCACCGCTAGAAATACCTGAGAGTAAGCCTTCTTCACGGGCAAGCCGACGACCATAGGCGATCGCCTCCTCATCCGCTACTGTAATTACTTCATCAATCAAATCGACTTTCAAAACTTCAGGCACAAACCCTGCCCCAATGCCCTGAATTTTGTGAGGGCCAGGTTTGCCGCCAGAGAGAACGGGGCTGCTAGCAGGCTCTACGGCGATCGCCTTGAACTCAGGCTTACGTGGCTTTAAGGCTTCTGCTACACCCGTCAGCGTACCGCCCGTACCAATTCCTGCAACTAGAAAATCAACCCGCCCATCCGTATCTTCCCAAATCTCCATAGCCGTCGTTTCACGATGAATTTGGGGATTAGCAAGGTTGCGAAACTGTTGCAGCATATAGGCATAAGGCAACGTATCAACAATCTGCTGCGCCCGCTGAATGCAGCCACCCATTCCCTCAATTCCAGGGGTTAGCTCCAGTTCTGCCCCATAGGCCCGCAGCATCGCCCGCCGCTCTGAACTCATCGTCTCAGGCATCGTTAAAATCAACCGATAGCCCTTTGCCGCCGCCGCCATTGCCAGAGCAATTCCCGTATTGCCAGATGTTGGCTCTACTAAAACCGTCTTACCAGGAATAATCAATCCTTCCCGTTCGGCCACCTCAATCATATTGACCCCGATCCGGTCTTTCACCGAAGCAGACGGGTTCATTCCCTCTAGCTTGACAACAATCTGCGCCTTACAGCCCTCTGCCTGCGGAATTCGGTTTAGCTGTACAAGCGGTGTGCGACCAATCAAACGAGTAACATCGTGGGCAATACGCATGGCTTTAGATATTGATAAATTTTGAATACTGGCTCAAATACTTAGTGACTTTCGAGGTTCTTCTAAGCCAGAAAAATCTGACTCAGATGTAGTACATCAGGTCGAGTTGCTGTCTAGCATCTCGCTTGTCTGCTAAATCTTGAAGCGTGTGCTTTTGGAGTACTGCTTCGGCTGCCAGACAAGCTTCTTTCCAAGCTTCCCAAATTACCATACCCTCCACTGACTTTGTGCCTTGTTTAGGTTCAGGAGGTTGAGAATCTAAACCCTCAATCGACTCAACCACATTCAGCAAGCTAATTTTCCAAGGCTCTCTGGCAAGGATGTAGCCGCCTCTGGCACCCCGCTGGCTACGCACCAGACCAGAACGCCTCATGGTTGCAAGGAGTTGCTCTAGATAACGGTCAGGAATATTTTGCTCAGCCGCAATTTGCCGAATTTGCAGCGGCTCTCCGCTATCGTAGTGCGCTGCGAGTTCCAGTAGTGCAAGGATAGCGTATTCACTTTTACAGGAGAGTTCCACAGGCAATCTTAGAAAGGGGATCATTACTACTAGCCTACGAGCATTGTCTCATAGAGCCATCTCCAGTATACCCCGGTTCTCCAGTGGGGTTTTGCAGGTTTACAACAATTGCCATTTTCTTGCAGGCGTTGCAGCGTTGCCAGGTCTTTCCGGCTCACGGCATCTGCAAGTCCGGCTGCGATCAGTTCGTTTACGCGGTCAAGGGCAGCATTTAGACCCGCTGCAAACTCATAGCAAGTCATGGCGCGGTTGCCCATCAAAAAGGGGATAGGAAGCAATACTTCCTATCCCCTTTACAGAACTAATCTACCCCAAAAGTTAGAAGGTGAAGGTAGTTCTAAGGGCACCGATGATGGTGCTGTCAGTGCCTTCTCCAAGGGGATCATCAATCCAGATAACGCCTGGCGTGATAGAGATGTTGTCGGTCAGGCGATAACGGTAGAAGCCCTCAACCAGGAAGCTGGTGTTAAAGTCGCCGTCAATAGTCGCGATGTAGGTAGGTACACCAGCGAGGATGCCAAGCAAGTTGCCTTCTCCACCCAAATCGGGGAAAGCAAGAGTTCCCTGCCAGCTCCAGGCCTCATCACCACCGGGAACGCCAGCAAAATCAGTGTAAGCAATACCACCACCAATTTCGATACCGGGAACGAGTCGGAAGTTAACCTGACCACCGTAGGTGTTAGCAGCCGCATTGTCAGCGCCAAACTCAGGATCGTAGGAATGAACAAAGGTGACAGCCGCGTCAAAAGGATCAGACAACCAAGTCAACTGACCAATTGCGCTGTAGGGGCCATTAAACAAACCAGAACCCGCTTCTGGGTTAGCTGGGTCATCGGCCAAGTAGCCTCCATCCAGGGAGAGATTGTCGGTTAGCTGAATAATTGCACCGATACCTGCACTACCGTTAGAGAAGTTGTACTGGCTGGGTAGACCGAAGTTAGAGATGGAGCCTTGACCGCCGCTGTCTAGAGGGCTGATGGTGCTAGCGACAAAGTCATCTACAGCGAAGCCATTAGCTGCGATCGCAACTTCAACACGCTCACCCAATGGGAAGGTGTAAACCAAGTCATCCAATACAAAAGCGCCATCTGAGTCACCGCTGAAGGAGAAGCCGACGGGATCAGAGTCGAAGTCTTGGATGTTGCGTACCTGGAAGCGAGTTCTCAAACGGTCTTCACCCGTGAAGCTAGTGTCAAAGTTGAGTCGTGCCCGGTAGCCGAAAGTAATCTGGCTATCAATTCCGTCCTCTTCATCAAACACACCCGCTACGTTGAAGATGGTTTCACCGCGCAGCTTGGTGGTGGTGGAGAACTGGTTGGCTTCCAGTTCAGCCGTCCGCGCTTCCAGTGCGTCTACCCGCCCACGCAGCGTTGCTAGCTCAGCCGCAAACTCTTCTTGCAGGCGTTGCAGTGTTGCCAGGTCTTCCCGGCTCACGGCATCTGCAAGTCCGGCTGCGATCAGCTCGTTTACGCGGTCAAGGGCAGCATTTAGACCCGCTGCAAACTCGTAGCGAGTCATGGCGCGGTTGCCCCGATAGGTGCCGTCAGGATAACCCGCAATCACACCGTAGCGCTCAACAAGGGACTGGAGAGCCTGGAATGCCCAGTCAGTCGGTTGAACGTCAGAAAGCTGAGAGATGGACGTAACCTGATTGAGGCTGTTGCTGTTACCTTCGCTGCTGTATTCCATGATTTGCTCAAGGGAATCAACAGTCGTCATCGTGTTTGCAGGAGCGGCAGCAGGAGCAGGCTGCTCAACTGGAACCTGAGCTAGCTCAATCGGAGTCTCAACTTCAGCAATAGGTTCTACGACTGGTTCAAGCTCAACCAAGTCAACGGTAGAAACCTCTGGCTCAACCGCAAGAACCTCTGCACTTGGCGCTTCGGATTCAGAAGAAGTCTGAGCTTCAATTGCGATCGCTGGACTTGAAACAGCTAAAGCAGTACCCAACACGGCTGGCGTAACCAGCAATGATTTCCACAAAATTTTGCTAATCATGATCCTCACACCTATGTTCAAGAGGGACTCTGTAATCCATTAAAGCCCAATCAAAAACATAGCACTATGTTTTGCAAAATTCTACGTTTTCCAGCGCACATTTCAAAGACTTTAGGATTTCTTGACTTAGGCAGAACCCAACCGTGCGAATCTTCAGGAAACTTCGGTTTTGGGAAGTCTAACGCCTTAGAATCTGTGTAAACAAAACGTAAAGCTAGAGCAGGCTCCATGCAGGCAAGGGGCCTCAGCCCCTTGCCTCAAAGTTGAACACGTCAGTCCTGCTGTTGTCATAGGTTTGGGCTTTAGACCAAAAACAGAGACCGTAGTGACTGGTCGCTCAGCCACCAGTCAGTGCCTTAGAAACTGAAGGTAGTTCGTAAAGTACCAATAAAAGTATCATCCACGTCCTGGTTATTGAATGGATTGGCGATGTAGATGACGCTCGGAGTCAGGGCAATGTTGTCGCTTAGGGTGTATCGGTAGTAAACCTCAGCGAGGAAAGCATTGTCGTCTTCAGCGCCAAACTCGCGTAGATCTGCGGTATAAGTCGGAATACCTGCCAGGATACCAAGCTGATTGCCCTCTCCGCCCAAGTCGTTAATTGCTAAAGTCGCCTGGTAGCTCCATAGTTCATAGTCGGGTCTCCCCCCCAACCCACTTACATCTGTGTAGGCAATGCCGCCGCCAATTTCAAAGGTATCGCCCAGCTTAAAATTTACCTGTGCGCCGTAGGTGTTGGCTACGGAAGCATCACTGATGGCTGCGATGTCATAAAATTCACCAGCACCATAGATATCGCCAAAGCCTGAGTCGTCATAGGCATTGACGTAGGTGAGGGCAAGATCTATGAAGTCGCTCAAGAAGGTGATTTGACCAATCGCACTGTAATCACCATTAAATAAGCCGTTTCCTGCTGATGGATCTTCAGGCTCATCACCAACGTAACCACTAGAGATGCCCAGGCTGAAGCTGTCGTTGTCAATCAAACGGAAAACCAGACCTGCACCTGCACCTGTTCCTGCAAAGCCCTGTTCATACTGCCGAGGATCGGCAAATTCAGAAATAGCACCGCTATCAGAACTTTCGCCTAAAGGAGAAATAATGCCTTCTGTTAGGTCATCAATGTCAAGACCGTTGGCTCCAATTAAGACTTCGATTCGCTCACCCACCGGGAAAGAGTAGGTTAAGTCATCGAGAACGAAACTATTATCGCTATCGCTGCCAGCAGCCTGAAAACCAATGGGATCGCCTTCAAATTGGGGAATGTTACGAGCTTGAAGACGAGTCCTTAACCGATCTTCTCCAGTGAAGCTGGTGTCAAAGTTCAGGCGCACTCGGTTAACAAAGATCGTTTGGTCGTCGAAGCGGTCCTCGTCTTCGTCAAACACGTTGGAGACAAGGAACTGTACTCGCCCCTGTAAGCGGGTCGTAGTTGAAAATTGGTTTGCCTCTAGCTCTGCTGTACGAGCTTCTAGTGAATCAACTCGACCCCGTAACGTTGCTAGCTCTGCTGCAAACTCTTCCTGTAAACGCTGTAATGTTGCTAAATCTTCTTGCGTAACAGCCTCTGCAAGCCCTGCTGCAATTAATTCGTTCACTCGGTCGAGAGCCGCGTTTAAGCCTGCCGCAAACTCATATCGGGTTAATGCTCGGTTGCCTCGATAGGTGCCGTCGGGATAACCCGCAATCACACCGTAACGCTCTACAAGAGATTGAAGGGCTTGAAATGCCCAATCGGTCGGCTGGACATCAGAAAGTTGAGAGATGGACGTGACCTGACTTAGGCGATCGCCATTGTCCTCACTGCTGTACTCTACGATCTGCTCCAGAGAATTGGTATCAGTATCAACAATGGCTTCGCTTGCTGCTTCTGGAACGCTGGTTTGAGGAGGTTGGGTAGATGCGTCAGAAAGTTGCGACAAAACCTGAGGCTCTGCTACTTCGGGCATCTCAACTGCTTCTGCCGCAAATTCTGGTGTAGAAGCTGTCTCAATCGGGGAAACTGCTTCAGTTACAAAATCCTCAGTTGCGAAAGCGGGCTGGTCTGGCGTGGCGATCGCCTCTAAAGGAAGCAAAACAGCGCCAGCAACGGGCGCAGCTAACAACAAACTCCACATCACTCTGGGCATCAACATCAGTTCAAATCCTCACACCGGAACTAACAACTCTGGTTAGAACCGTAAGCTTTGAGACTGAGAAGGCAATTAATATACGCTGAGAAACTAGTGGTAGGGAGATTAACTTAGGATTGTGAATTCAATAAATCCGCAAATTGTACGGGCGGGTTTAGCAGATCAATCGGCACTGTGCCATGAATTTGACGGCAAAACCCGCCCCTACTCAATCTCGATCTTATTTAATTCCCATTCCTTAGGTATAAATTTTGGAGTTACAGCGTAATTCTTTTTACTCGATACCGTTAATAGTCTTTGCCATCGCAAAGTCCTGCTCAGTTAGCCCTCCCGCATCGTGGCTTGTGAGAGAAACGGTCACCTTGCTATAGGAGATGGACAGATCGGGATGGTGTCCGGCAGACTCAGCAGGGTCAACGAGACGATTAACAAAGGCGATCGCTTCTACAAAATCTTTAAACTTGCGAACGCACTTAATCTCTTTGCCTTCTAGCGTCCAACTCGGCAGTTGGCTGACGTGTTCCTGAATTTCTGCTTCATTAAGTAATTGAGCCATAGCTCTTCACTCCCAATTTTCTGCTGGGGTTTTCTTCGACTAGTAGATTTCTCTTTGGGAAACTATCCTTTAAAAAACTATCCGCTCTCACCAGGAAAGCAAATAACCAAAGTTATCAAACTTTATGGGTGAGAGCGGTGTAGCGGGTCTTCAGATTGAAACTAGACTGCCGGGAGGAACTCTATGTTAACCCGGCATCTCTCAGAAGACTTCGTTCCAAGGGGAACTGAAGTTAACTATTAGAGAGCAGCCCCGGCACACAGCCAGCTATGTCCAACCTGATGACCCATGAATTTACTACTATCTTGCATGGGCATCACCTCCTTGTCCCTAAACGGCTTTTTTTTCAAGAGGCAGAGCTTTTCGCTCCGGGTGTTGTCCACCTGAACGGTAATGTAACACATTCACTCAAAAGTGTGGGGGTTAGAAACTGACCGTTGCTGATTTGAAGTGTCGTGCTATGGCAAAAGGATGAAGGATGAAGGATGAGGGATGAATCGAAACCCTGGCTATCAGCGGCATTGACAAGTCAACGTTGTCCTAATCATCGCTTCAACTGCTATAGTTACTCAGTCAAAAACTGAACTAAAAAAAGCTCCTGCCCAGAGACAGGAGCCTTGACAAATCAGCTAAAGACTAAATTCATGCGGTGTGCGACTAAAGGTCTAGAAACCTTGATTTCCTGCGGAGCAAGCATCTTACCTGCTTAATTTAGACTGGCAAGATGCCAACCTCACTGGGGTATTTGAAGGAAGTTGCACATCCCGTTGAACTCTTAAACAAAGAAGCCTAATCCAAGCTTTGCTCGAACCTAGAGAGCGTTACCGCGAGGTAGAACTTCTTCAGGGAATACGAAGTGTTCATGGGGTTGGTCTTGGGGAGCCATCCAAGCCCGAATGCCCTCGTTGAGCAGAATATTCTTGGTGTAGAACGTCTCAAACTCTGGGTCTTCTGCCGCCCGAATCTCCT
>Ga0224723_1000026_pt1 | contig 93588 bp, 90 predicted proteins | sample Balambano_FR2_Me_FD_161647 | JGI IMG/M metagenome (GOLD analysis project Ga0224723, IMG submission 161647) | Freshwater sediment microbial communities from Lake Towuti, South Sulawesi, Indonesia - Balambano_FR2_MetaG | ecosystem: Environmental > Aquatic > Freshwater > Lake > Sediment | place... | reverse complement strand
TTATGGAGTTCCAGTTTCCCGTTGGGCAGCGCCAGCCGCTGCAATGCGAGGTGAAGGTTGAACAGTTTCAAGAGTGAGATTTATAATTCATTAGAATTATGACGATCGATCTACAACAATGTCAGGAAAACTTCAAGCAACGGGCAGCAGCACGCCAGTTTGCTAGAGAGGCGCGGCGACAGCAAGTTCGCGAAGTCGCAATCGCTGCCATTCTCCAGGTACTCCGTCATTATCCTGACATTACCCAGGTCTACCTGTTTGGCTCCATCATTCAGCCTGGTCGGTTCCACAGTCACTCTGACATCGACATTGCCGTTGCAGGCAGCGATGCCGCCACCTACTTTGCCCTGTGGCGCGATCTGGAAGCTGCCTGCCCAAATTGGTTCATCGATCTGAGAGAAATCAATCAACCGTCTTGCTTTGCTGATACCGTGCGTCAATTTGGAGAACTCATCTATGAATCCTCAAGCCGCACTGCTCAAAGCCAGCATTGATGCAGACATTCGAGAAATTGAGGCACTTTACCAGCAACTAGAAATCTACGCCAATGCTTTAGAAAGTAAAGAACAGGTAATTCTAGCTGGCTACTACCTGCACAATCTCTATTGCGCTTTTGAAAACCTTTGCCTTAATGTTGCCAGGGCCTTTGAAAATCAGATAGACGATCGCAGCCAATGGCACGCTGTCCTCCTCAAACGTATGACTCTGGACATAGAAGGGGTTCGCCCCAAATTGCTGAGTATCGAAGTCTATAAATGTTTAGACGAACTGCGCCGATTTCGCCATGTATTTCGTAATGCTTACACTATTGAGCTAGATCCTCAGCGAATTGCGCTTGTCATCCTCCAAGCTCAACGCCTCAAAGAACTTTATAAACCAAACCTTGATCAATTCAAGGGATTTCTGGATTCTTTGAAATAGTTAAGACCGTTATAACGGATCGTGGCAAAGCACTTTTATACATAGTAGGTGGGAGTTGCTGATAAATTTGACAATTTTCAGCACACGACTCCCACCTTTTCTGATCCATAACTCACGTAAAGGTATCAAAATAGACCAACAAAAAGAAGCTATGGCTTCTAGTTCAAGGACGTTGCCGTTGCTTGTAATCTTGCCAATGCTGCCTAGCCTCAATAATGTCCCGCATTTGGGTGCTTTTATCGCCTCCACACAAAAGTAATGCTTGAGTCGCCGTAAATTGACTGAAATAAATTCGGTAACCAGGTCCATAAAAAATTCTCAATTCCCGTACACCCTCCCCAACAGATTTACAATCCCCTAGAGAACCCTGTTTCACCTGATTGAGTCTAGCTTGGATAAATTCCTTCGCTCGTAGATCGTTAAGAGAATCTAACCATTCAGACATGGGACATCTTCCATCTGCTGTCATGTAACAAGGCAACAACTCATCTTGAGGATGCCAGGGTTTTACACGATGACGATATTCAATCTGTGCTTTGTGACTGAGAATGTGTTCGCGTTGGCTAGCGTGAATCAATCTCTCAGTGCTTGTCGTCAGTTTCAGTTCCTCTGTTGCATTCTCTGAATTTGTTGCATCTTCTAATCTTGTAATCTCCAAATATAAACTGTCACAGTTCCACCTTGATCCAGAGTGAAAACTAATTGCCAAAGCATTTAACAAGTATGCAATACCTAATGCATAAGCAGGTTCACCCTGATGCTTAAAATCAGATAAGCTCTCCTGCTCGTGAACAGTTGGATCTGTAACTTCCGTTAACAAAGGTGTCTTAGTTCCAAGTGTACGTAGAAAACTACGCTCCTCCCGTTCGACTTGGTTGTCATTTAACCAACTGGCAACGGGATAGTCAGGTGAAAGGATGAGATTGTAAAGGTTATCTCGAGTACGCAGGGTCTTTACTCCAGAAATCACCGCTGTACTCAACACACTGATTAGATCAGTCATCAACTTTCTAGCAACTCCTCGTTCGCTTACAGGAGACAGAAGAGACAGATCATTTAGAACCATTTCCATCGCCATCGGTTACTCCTCAATAGGCTGAAGTAAGGCGGCAAGATTGTTATCCCACTCATCAAAAAATCCATCAGGCCACTGGTCAATTCGTCCTCTACGATTCATTTTGGGTGAAACAACTTCACTAATGTTTTGCCCTTGGGATTCACATCTTTGAAAAAAGTGCAATCGAACCGCTTTGGGATCGAGATGTCCTCCATGAACAGCCAGTCGAATCCCGTTCAGCACATGATCACTATGGGTTTCCAAAATAATTTGCACCTCTTTAGCCGCAGCTTGAGCTAGTAAATTTCCCATTCGAGATTGTCCTTTAGGATGAAGGTGCGCTTCTGGGTTCTCAAGCAAAAGCAAAGCTCCTGGTTTAGCTGACAGGATAGCTGTAATTACAGGTAAGGTATAGGTAATACCGAACCCAAAATTTGTTGCCCGATACTCTTTACTTAGCCCAAACGAGTATTGTAAGTTCACCAAATCCATTCCTGGGCTATCAATAATGTGAATCCGGGTTCCAGGACTGATTTCACTCAACCAGGCTTCGACCTGACTAAGTAAGTTCAAAGATTTCGCTTGTGGATGACTGAGAGCAGGATTTGGAATTTCAGAGTCTCTAAAGATCGATAAAAAGTGAGCTGTATACTCACCCATAGATCCTAGTTGGCGGTGTTGGCGGACTTGAAAATCAGACATTGCACAGGATGTTCGAGGTCCAAGACGCTCAGCTTGCAGGTATTGAAATTGATCCCCAAATAGACTAAATTGATAGGTTTCGGGCGGCACATCAGATAAAGTTAGTCCCAAAATATCTGCTTCAGGATCATAACTAAACTGCCAAATCGCTTCCTTACCATTCCTAAAGGTTAGACTGATCCCAATTTTATCTTCTTTCGCATCCTCAAATAGAGCATCTTTAGCAGTACCAATATGAACTAGATCACCGTTCAAGGCTAACCCAGTAGTTTTCAATAATCCTTGTTGATATGACTGACGCAATAATAGAAGAGATTGTAGAACAGAGGATTTTCCCATACCATTGAGACCTGAAAGAAGAGTCAAATTCCCAATTTCTAGAGACTGATCCTCAAATCGCTTAAAGTTTTGCAGACGCAGTTGGTGAATCACGCTAAAACCTCTTGAATCAACTGTTCAATGGCGCTAAATCTCCGTTTAACTTTTCTAGTATCTCCTGTTCCTACGGAAACAGATGTTTCAAATTCACGATCATTCATGAGCTTAATGAAACCCTCTTTTAATTGCTCTTTACGCTCTACCAAAGTTTGAATTTGTTTATCATTCAACTTACTCAAATTGACTGACCAGGACTCAAACAGTGCTTTATTAATTGGAGACCTTGGAGCATCATGCTTGGAGCGCTTACGGAAGGCATCATTACCAAATATTTTGTAAGCGGCAGTCATAGCCTGATTAAATTTTTGTTCTAGGTCATTGATATCCTGTTCACTCATGTCATTAATTTCTGCCATGACATCACTCAAGAAGCTATCAAATTCTGTAGCTTTATATTCATCATATGGATGAATCACAAAAGCCAGAAATCGGAGGATAAATTCACGATCTACCATCCGCTGACTAAAGTTCCTATAAGCAGTAGCTACTTTAAATTCAGGTGAATCAGCTAGTTTTTTCAATAGTTCAGTTGACTTTCCTAAATTTAACGCATGGCGAATTTCTTGTAGAGATAATGGTAAGCCACCTGTATTAATGCGCTTGAATATATTAAATTTAACAGCAGGAGGAGTTCCTTTCTCAATTAAAAAAACTGTAACTTGAGTTTCAATAATTCGTCGTTGAAAGTTGCGTGGTAATTCATCAAAGGTCTTACCATTAAATTGAGTTAAAAATTCAAGTTCACTCAGCTTTAGCGATTTATCATTAACAAATAATTTTAGAGTTGTCAGTCGTTGCAGTCCGTCAATCACAACCCATTTGTCTTCGTCAGTGGCATCCATATAAAAAGCGGGCAACGGAATCCGAATGAGGATAGATTCGATGAGACGACTTTTAGTACGATTATTCCAAATTCCGTCCTTCCGCTGAAAATCTGGTGTTAGATTAAGCTCCTCATATTTAATGCGTTGCAGTAACAGATCAATTGTCATCGGTCGAGTTTCAACCCGAATTAGTTCAGGATCAAATGGCTGCACGATGCTTTCGTCTTCATCAGGATCAATACCTAGAGTAAGTTCAATATCCTCTAATCTTTCTTCAGCTTGCTCACTATCGAGTAGCATATGCCTCCATTCCCTGCACAATTCTACAGTTCGATCCTCAGAAGTATAACAAATCAGATGCAGCAACGATTAAAAGCCTCTGGCATCAGTTCAAAGTTGCTTGCTGCCAGTGCGCTGGCTCCCAAGCTCCAACTTCTCACATTGGCTCCCAAGCTCCAGTTTAGGAGCAAATTCCCCTAGAGCTTCCAGTTTGGCTGTTCATTCATTGGCTGTTCATTTATAGGCTGGGAAGCTGGAAGCTCTCCGGAGCAGCGTTACCAAGCTGGAGTTTGGTAACGAGTCAACGCTTGCGAGATGATTCAGCAATCTGATGGAAGTTTTGCTAATCGAGGAACTTGTCGCAATGGCGGCGTAGAAGTTCCTCGTTGGGCAGCGCCAGCCGCTGCAATGCGAGGTGAGAGTTATACCAATTCCTTAAAAACCCACTACAGATGGGCGCAGACCACGCTGAGCGTGGTCTGCGCCCATCTGTAGCCGTGGTTTTGAGAATTGGTATTAGACATTCAAGATTGAAGTAGTTTGATGTCAGGAAGAATTGGGCGATCGCCCCTTCTAACTCAGAAGCAACTGGCGATCGTATAATTATCCTGCAACCCTGATTGATACTGATTCATGGCGCAACTCTACTACCGCAGCATGGCAGAGCAAAACGGCAAACCCAGAATAGGTCGAAGTGCCAGACTGTTGGGAATTAGGCCCAACGTTGACATTGATATCGAGCAAATGCCTGCGGGTTATTTGAATGCTCAAGGCTATTTATTGCCAGAAGCAGATCGTCAGTCTCAAGGGGAGTCTGTTGCTGTTGCCAGCAAAAATACAAAGGGAATGTCAGTCTCACTCTCCATCGAGGGCTTGCCAGCATTTCGCAAACCTGCTGCGTTTGGCGGCACTGGCAGAGATCCACTTTGGCAAATTGATAACAGCAAAATTGCTGGAGATCTAGAAGCAGTTCAGGATAGCCCTACACATGTCAGCATCTTGCCAAGCGCTACAATGCTTCTAGAGAAGTATGAAGCAGCTCTGGCAAACACTCAAAATGATTGGGAAAAAGTTGAATAACTTAATATGTATATCTGGAGCTTATAACGATGGCATGGATATTTAGTCTGTCGGCAGAATGCGGATCAGATGAAAGTGAGGCAAATCTATTTACTCAGCATTTCAATGACATAACCTGGATGCTCTCAAATGGCCGTCAATGTCAATGTCAAGCAGAGATTTTCCAGGATATTGAGGAGAACTGGTGGTGCCGAGTCTCCCCCATTAATATCAGTGAGATTGGCATAGAGTCTTCTGAAAGCGCTTATTTAATGACAGAGTTGGGCATCCTTTTCTATCAACACTTGCAATCCGCACCTGCATTTCGATATGCCTTAGTCGGGGTTGAAGTTGATGAATTTAGAACATATAGCGAGTTGTTGGAATTTCCTGATCTATCTATTCCAGGTTTGGTTTTAGCCCTTGAGATTGGGCAAGAGATTGGGCTGTCTCCAGCTTTTCGTCCCTTTAAACCTGGTTATGTCTGGCAACCTTACCAAGGTGAAATTTACAATCCATTGATGGTTTCTCCAGACTTGAAAAGCAAGTTAAATGAAATCCTGGCTGTCAGTTGAATGATGATTTCAATTTTCCACATCTAAACTCGTTGTCGCAGAATTAGTTCAGCGATCGCCAAATCCACCGGAGTCGTAATCTTCAAATTGGTTTCTTCCCCGACAACAATCCTGACTGGCAGTTGACAACGCTCAAACAAAGCTGCATCATCCGTCACTTGCCAACTGTTTTGTTTGCCCTGTTCGTGGCATTGTTTTAGCAAGTTCACGTGGAACCCTTGAGGAGTCTGAACTGCCCATAGCCTACTGCGATCGAGCGTTTGTTCTACCAAATCGGTTTCTGGTGATACTTGCTTGATCGTGTCTTTGACCGGAACAGCCGCAACCAGTCCTGGCGTTTGACGGACAACGACTGCACAACGGTCGAATAAATCAGGTGTCACCAGACAACGGGCACCATCGTGAATTAATACCTGTTCTGCCTCTGGGGGAAGTGCCTGTAATCCCCGAAAAACCGACTCCTGTCGAGTGCTGCCCCCAACAGTAAATTGAACCGTCTTGGTTAAATTCAAATTAGCTACGATCGCCTTAAAATCGGGCCAATCTTCAGGTTGACCAATCAGTCCAATCCACTGGATGGAGGGCGATCGCTCCACTGCCTGCAAAGTCCAGGCAATCAACGGTTGACCCATCAAATTCAGCAATAGTTTGTTGCGATCGGCTCCCATGCGCCGCCCAGAACCAGCCGCCGGAATGAGTAAAAACACAATTTTCCCCTTGTCCTGCATAAAGGAATGGGCCGTCATCAAGCACTTGAATCAAACCCTAACTAACAACCAGTTTGGGGTAGATTGACAGATCCTTAACAAGGGATACCACTAAATAGTGTCAACTTTACCTGAATTTTCAATCTCAGTAACAAACTTTGATGTACCTGATGCACTAATGACCAGAAAATCTTCAGGACGAGTTAACCCAACGTAGAGCAGACGGCGGTCTTCCTCTTCATCTGCATCGCCAAAAGGTTTTGGTAGATCATCAGTCCACATTAAAATCACAGCTTTATACTGTAATCCTTTAGCAGAATGAATCGTTTGGACTTTGATTCCAGGCTCAGTCACTTTAGTTCTTGCAGCACGATCATTGGGGTCAGTGAGCCAGAGAGATGGCGCAGTCTTTTGTAGATTTGCTATTAGAGAGCGTAGAAGATTTGTATCTGCCCTGCGAACAAATGGATAGAAGATAGCAATCTCCTGTGGCTCAAGTGGTTGAATGTTTTCTCCAAACCATTGCCCCTTTAATAAAGCATTGATGATATTCACCACCTGGGTTGACTCTTCAGACTTGCTTGCAGATTTCACAAGCATCGGTCTTCTTCCAGTAACACGAGTGCTCTTACTTGGGTCAACTTGCAACGCTGAAATAGCATCTTCGTCGTCATTTGTCGATTGACTGGCGAAAACAGCAGCAAGTTCAATAATCTCTCGGGAGTTCCGGTAATTTTTATCCAAATCGAATTTTGCGGAAATTGTTCTACCTTGTGCATTCACTCCTATAGACTTCCAACTAATCTTCTTTTGAGAGTAAAGACCTTGACTACCATCGGCTACAATAATCAGATCTCCGTCGTTTTGTTCCTCCATCGCCTCTAGAACACATCTGAACCATGATTCTTCAAAATCCTGAGCTTCGTCTACCATGACAGCATGATACAGATGACTATCAGGACAACCATCCTGTAGGGCTTCTAAAAGACGATGACCTAACGCTTGATTTGATTCCTTTATTCGTCGAGTAACTCCATTCGCTTTCGCCCAACCATCAAAATGATGTACTTTGACGTTCTGGCAATCTTTTAAAATCTCTCTGATGTATGCCGCAAGCGTTAGGTTGAAACACAATACCAAAATGGAAGCACTGGGATTCTGGGCACTGATCAAGCGTGCTTTAGCAATGAGCAATATTGTCTTTCCTGATCCTGCAACTCCATAGAGAATACGATGTCCCTGCCCAATCTTTCGGGCGTTATTTTCCTGTCTTAAATCGAGAACGGCCAAATCCTCTAATTCTTCTTTGATGATAATTTCAGGATGGATAATCGCCCTTAAAGCATCAATCTGCGCCTCAGTTAGTCTGTTGATTGCCCAGAAGGGATTGAAATAAGAACGAAGAGTTGAACAAAAGTGTTCTGATGTCAGAGTTTCATCTTTCCAAGCCTCTAAAACGTCACGAGTGACTACTTCATCACGTGGAAATATATCAGTTAAATCGCCCTTAGGATGAGAACTTAACTGTGCTGATGTAATATTCGACAAAACAGCAAAATGACCAAACGGAAAAATAAACTTGTTAGCAAATTCACCCTCTGGTTGAAGAAGTAAATGCCCTGACTGATGCTCACGACATTGGTCCTTAAGAGAATTCATATAATCACGAGCCTGTCGCACAGGATGTCTACGCTTTACCTCTCTCTTAGACTCTATGACTAAAATTTCATTTGGGTTAGCAGCAATAATATCTTTGGGATACCACCCCTTTACCTCAATCACAAGCAGCCCTACGTCGGGACAGATTACGATAAAGTCTGGATAGCGCTTCCTTATTACTGGCTCATAATAGACAATGTAATCATCAGGTAAACGCTGTAGAATGCTAAAAAGATTCCGTTCTCCAGCAGAAGTACCAGAAGGTAACCGATCAGGAACCATTTCAGCCATAGAAATACCACTACAGCAACAGCAAATTTTTTGAGTAAAACTTTTTCGTATTCTTACTAAGAATAGCTTGTCTTATAAGTAACTCTCAGTTGCGTGGAATACACAATAGTTGGTTGGAAATTTAGCCGTTACTAAACCTGCAAAAACGTGTTCTAACAAACTTTCAATCAGACCCCTCTATTTCTGTGATCACAAGTTCAGTTGGGCTTGCGTGAGCTTGCTCCAGCAAGTTTTGGGCGAATGTATAAAGTTCAGACTCAGGTTGCCCTTGCAGTTGCCGATCTTTCAGGTCAATTAACCCCGGTGCCAGGGATTCTGCTAACCTGCGATAGGTAGAATTGGCACTCAAACAATCTATAAAAATTTCCTGTTCAATTTGTAGTCGGTTTGCCTCTTCTGGCAAATGAGTGGTGTATGCCACAGGTTCAGGGTCGTATTTTAATAGAAAGATTAATGCTCCGCTGAGAAGTTGCAATTGTGCTTGTAGTTCTCGCACATTTAAATCAAGCCGATCGAACCCAATTTTGCCATCAATGCGAAACTCAACAATAGGAGCAATAGCAGGTTCAATTTGACCAGACTGAATTGCCTGTTGAATGTGGGCGATCGCCTCTGCTTCAACATCCTCTACGGTTTCGGTGCCTCGCAGGGCTAACCTTAACCGCACAATCGGGCGCTGGTAATAATCCCGCTTCAACTCGGCTCGAATTTCAGTTTCAGTCAATTCAACCAGATAAACACCACGCTTCATCTGGCTTTCTTCCACGCTGTTGGCTTCTATGGAACCGGGATTAAAGATCCAGCCCTCAACTGCATACTGCTTGTGAATGTGCCCCAGCGCCAAATAATTGACCCCGGCATGTCTCAGGGGTTCCACTTCTGCATACCGGAGTGCCCCAGCATAACGAGCAATTTGCCCTTCTAAGCCGTGATGAAACAATAGGATTGTTGCTCCCGGACTGGGAGGTAGGGTAGGCAGAGCTGCGACAATTTGCTCGATCGCTTTGGGCGCGGCTGAACCATACCAGCTAGAACCCATCACCCGCACTCCACACTCTAAATCAATGTATCCACCTGTGTTGCCGTTCCAGTGGGAGTATAAGGGTTCACCCAGGGTGACATTACCCGGTTCAAGTAGAATCAGCAATCCCCAATCTGCAAGATATCGCAGCCAGCTTGTTTTGGTGCCAAACGGTCGGTTGTCGTGATTGCCCTCGATGGCCAGGACGGGAATATGAGCATCCTGTAACAATTGCAGACAAATTTGAGCCTGATTTAAGGTTGAAGGTTGAATGTTGCGGTGTTCAAACAAATCCCCAGCAATCAAAACAAAATCAACCGCTTCCGCAACAGCGTAGCGCTCCAGAGCATCGTAGAGAGCACGAAAAAAATCTTGGGTTCGATCGCGATTGTCATAGCGATCGAACCCTAAATGAATATCTGCCAGGTGTAGAAATTTTGGCATTGAGACGGGACTAGAATAAGAGCACTGATCTAGAGATTGTGGGCAGTGCCCACCCTACAAAACTGTTTTCTTAGATGGAGACGGGGGTAGAGGCAGAAGCAGCTAACTCTTGCAGTTGCTCTTGCTGATCCTGCGAGATACAGGATTGAATCATCAGATCAATATCACCCTCTAACACAGGAACCAGGGTAAAGTTTTGCCCCAGACGGTGGTCAGTGACTCGGTTGTCCTTGTAGTTATAAGTGCGAATCTTCTCCGAACGAGAACCCGTTCCAACTTGCGATCGGCGCATGGAAGTTACTGCCTCCTGCTGCTCGCGCAATTTAATTTCATATAACTTGGCCCGCAGAATTTGCATAGCACGTTCGCGGTTTTGCAGTTGCGATCGCTCTTCTGTACAAAAAATCCGAATACCAGTGGGCTTGTGAAACAAATCAACCGCTGTTTCAACCTTGTTGACGTTCTGTCCACCTGCTCCCCCCGATCGGGCTGTGGTCAGTTCAATATCCTTTGGATCAATCTGAACTTCGACATCATCCACCTCTGGCATCACAGCAACAGTGGCCGTAGAGGTGTGAACTCGCCCGCCGGCCTCAGTTAAAGGCACTCGCTGGACGCGATGCACGCCAGCTTCAAACTTGAGCTTGCTGTAAACTTGGTCGCCTTGAATCTCGAGGATCGCTTCTTTGAAGCCTCCCATATCTGCCAGAGATTCACTGACCATCTTGACTCGCCAATTCTGTGACTCAGCGTAGCGAGAATACATTCGCACCAAGTCTCCTGCCCAAATACTTGCTTCATCGCCACCCGTACCTGCCCGAATTTCTAACATGATATTCTTATCATCATTGGGATCACGCGGCAGCAGCAAAATTTTCAGACAGTATTCCAGATGTTCCAGTTTTTCCTCAAGTTCACGGATCTCAAGGCTAGCCATTTCCCGCAGTTCTAGATCACCACCCGCTTCTTTAAGAATCTGGCGGGCACCTTCCAAATCCTGCTGTGACTTCTTCCATAGATCGAACGTATGAACCGTTTCCTCCAAAGAAGAGCGCGATCTTGCCACACGCTGAAACTCGTCTGGATCGGTGGCCACATCTGGATCAGCTAATCGGCGAGTCAACTCATTGAAGGTCTGCTCAACCGACTTTAATTTTTCAAGTAAGTAGGACTCTGCCATACAATCAGCCTTTGGTTTCCAGTAGAGAACATTAAGGTAATAAAGTTACCTGATACCTACACAGGTTGGGAACAGCCCTCACTTGAAGAAACCAAAAGCTACTTAGATGAACCGTCTTTTGCTCCCTTTTTAGACCCTTTGTCAGAGCTTTTAGGAGTATCGGACATACCGTACTTCCTTAGGAAGCGTTCGACTCGTCCCTCCGTATCAATAATCTTTTGAGTCCCCGTGTAGAAGGGATGGTTTCCAGACCAAACATCCACGTGCAATTCAGGTGATGTGGAACCAACCGTCGTAACCACTTCTCCATTGCAATAGACCTTGGCTTCTGGATACCAGGTCGGATGAATACCGGGTTTCGGCATAGATTTCTCCTTTCAAGTTCAAACCTTTTGAGTTAAGCAGAGTTCAATTTGAACCCTTTATCCTCTACATTCATTCTAGCGTCTTGCGGCAAGCCGCTTGATACCGACCCACAAGAGGTCTGCAAACACTAGCAAGTTAACGCTTAGAGAATTGAGGAGCCTTACGAGCCTTCTTCAAACCGTACTTCTTACGCTCTTTTGCTCGTGGATCTCTAGTCAAGTAACCCTCAACCTTTAAGGGTTTACGGTTTTCTGGATCAAGTTGGCAGAGCGCACGGGCAACTCCTAGACGAATGGAATCTGCTTGCCCTGTTAACCCACCCCCTTGAGCGGTGACTAGAATGTCGTATTCACTTTCCAGCCCTAGAGTTTCCAAAGGAGCTTTGACCACAGCAAGATAGGTCGGGTTGAATTGGAGATAGAGATCTCCTGGTTTGCCATTAATCGTGATCTGACCATCTCCAGGGACTAACCGGACTCTAGCGATCGCTGACTTACGGCGACCTGTTCCCCGATACATTACTCGGCCCGGCTTTTCAATCGCTTGCATTAACCTTCTCCTCCAGGAATTGTTTTGATATTCAACACTTCAGGCTGTTGCGCCTCATGGGGATGCGTTGGCCCAGCATACACTTTCAGCTTGGTAAACAACTGGCGGCCCAATGTATTTTTGGGTAGCATCCCTTTAACCGCCTGCTCAATAATGCGCTCTGGTAATCGAGCTTGTAGTTTGGCAAACGACTCCACTTTCATGCCGCCTGGACGACCAGAGTGGCGACGATATAGCTTTTGAGTCTCTTTTTTGCCAGTTACGGTCACCTTTTCAGCATTGATGACAATGACAAAATCTCCGGTGTCCAAATGGGGTGTATAAGTTGGCTTGTTCTTGCCACGCAGAATCATAGCGATCGCACTGGCAAGGCGACCAAGACGTTGATCAGCCGCGTCAACAACATACCATTTACGTTCCAGAGTGTTCAGGGAGGGAAGATAAGTGTTATTCATAACAGAATCACAGATTTCAAACAAATAATCATAGCAAAAAAGAATAGTTTAATCCATCAGTTGGGACAGCATTTTTGCTCTGACATCCCAGAGAATACGAATTGCGGTTGAGTGTCGAACCAGAGGTCAGGAGAAAAGGGAAACTCTTGATATCCCACTCGCAATAAACACAACCCTTGGGGTGGAGCAGCATACTTCACCAGATCTCGCCGCTGTTCCATCCAGATCTGAGTGAAGGTTTCGGGCGATCGCCACCCCCTCCCCACCTCTACCAGCAGCCCCACAATCAAACGAACCATACCGTATAAGAAACCACTGGCTTGTAGTTCAATTTGGATAAAGTTCTCCTGTCGTCGGCATTCAGCAACCTGGACTTCTACCCAGGAATGGGCGCGATCGGACTTACTACGATGAAATGCAGCCAGATGGTGATGCCCAACTAGGGGAGTTAAAGCAGCCTGCATCAGAGACTCGTCCAGAAAACCATAGTAGTAATGCCAGACATAGGGACGCACAAACAAATTGGGGCGTAAGTCGGTATAAATTGTGTATCGATACCGCCGCCAGAGGGCTGAGAAGCGAGCGTGCCACCTTTCTGGCACCACAGCAGCCGCCCGGATGCCAATATCCCTGGGCAGACGATGATTGAGAATATCTGTCCACCGATGCGCGGGAATCTGAACGGGAGCAGCAAAATGAGCAACTTGGGCCGCTGCATGAACTCCGGCATCTGTCCTGCCCGCTCCGTATAGGATCACAGGGTAGCCAATAACCGACTGTAAGACCGTTTCAATTTCCTCTTGAACAGTCCGCAAATTCGGTTGTCGCTGCCAACCATGAAAATGGGTGCCTATGTACTGGATGACTAAAGCAACACGGTGCAATTCGGCTACAGTAGGACTCTGCCAGTCTTGCTGTTGACCCGATAGAACAGTGTCATCCATCGAAGAATTCATCAAATCAATTCCATCAGGTTAATTCGATGATGGCCATTTCAGCATTGTCGCCCCGGCGATTCACGGTACGGAGAATCCGAGTGTATCCTCCAGCGCGATCGCCATACCGTTCTGGGGCTGCTTCAAACAAACGATGCACCAAATCTGCATCATAAAGGTAACCCAAGGCCTGGCGACGGGCAGCTAAGGAGCCATCCTTTGCCAGAGTAATCATCCGCTCAACTTCAGAGCGCACGGCCTTGGCTCGCACCTTAGTGGTAGTAATTCGACCATGTCGAATCAATTCAGTAGACAGCGCTCTAAGGAGAGCGCGGCGCTGATCAGCGGGTTTACCCAACTGTTTAACACGACAACGATGACGCATAATGCCAACTCACATACAAAACTAGACTTTAACCAACGAAACTCTAACCCCAGCGGACTCATTACCAAGCACACCAAGAGAATTGTGTGAAAGTAGCATCCCCTGCTGTATTGACAAGGTTTCAACTGCGCTCAACCCGCTATAGTTGGAAGGCTGAGCGCATCGAAGCCCAATACTTCATTAAAGCGCAGTCCCCTAACCATTATTCTTGGATGGCTTTTCATGAGGCAAGGTGATTCCAAGCCGCGTTTGCAGAGCCTCAATCACCTCCTCGGCAGACTTGGCACCAAAGTTTTTGATCTCAAGCAAATCTTCCTGAGTATAGTCTAGTAAATCCGCAACTGAATTGATTTGGGCTCGCTTGAGACAGTTGTAAGCTCTAACAGAAAGTTGCAATTCCTCAATGGGAATTTGATTGGTTGGATCTTCCTCTTCCGCAAAAATATCCTTGGCTTGTTCAAACGTAATATCCTTTAACGGATTGAACAAATCAACCAGAATATTGGCAGCCTGACTCAGGGCTTCTTGAGGTGTTAAACTACCGTTTGTCCACACTTCAATAATCAAGCGGTCTTTTTCTAAAGAACCGCCCACCCTGGCATCTTCAACTGTGTAATTGACCTTGCGGACAGGCATAAAGACTGCATCAATTTGCAGAAAATCTAATGCAGTGGCTTCATCTCGACTGCGATCGATCGATCGATATCCAACCCCGCGTTCAATCCGAAATTCCATCTCTAACGTTGAGCCAGCTGCAACAGTCGCGATATACTGATCAGAGTCAATTAAATCCACTTCGGAAGGAAGCTCAAAATAGGCAGCCGTTACAGTCGTGGGCCCCTCAACGCGGAGACGACCAATCTGAGGTTGAGAAGAATAACTCTTCAACACAACCTCTTTCACATTAAGTAGAATATCTAAAACATCTTCTCGGACTCCTGGAATCGTCATAAATTCATGACTCACGCCAGCAATCCGCACGGCTGTGATTGATGTTCCCTCAAGGTTAGATAATAGAACTCGCCGCAAAGCATTGCCGACAGTAATACCTTGACCTCTCTCTAGAGGTTCCAGAATAAATTTACTGTACAAGCTCCGTTCATTTCCAGAGTCAGACTCTATACATTCAACCTGGAATTGTGCCATAAACCAATCTCCCTCAACCTTAGCCCAAAAGGAAACTTTCCTTTGTTCGCCTGCCAGAACCGAACTCCTGGCTACGACGCACGCTCTCTTCCAGCCAACTTACCAACATCAAACCGCTCCGCTCAACTAGCATCTTGAGCTTAAGAGCGTCAAAGCACTAAACTCGCCGACGCTTTGGTGGGCGACAACCATTGTGGGGAATTGGAGTTACATCTCGAATCAGAGTAATCTCTAACCCTGCTCCTTGCAACGCCCGAATCGCAGTCTCCCGACCAGAGCCAGGACCGCTGACCATGACCTCAATCTGCCTCATTCCCTGATCCATCGCTCGACGAGCAGCATTCTCGGCTGCGGTTTGAGCAGCAAAGGGCGTGCCTTTCTTGGCTCCTTTGAAGCCGCTTGAGCCAGCAGAAGCCCAAGAGATCGCCTCACCTGTGGGATCTGTAATCGTGACAATCGTGTTGTTGAACGTGGATTGAATATGAGCCATGCCGCTTGGCACGTTGCGCTTAGTTTTTTTTGCGCCTGTCTTCTTACTGGGTTGTCTTGCCATGCCTTAATTCCCTAACATGCCATGTATGTCTCTGTATACCTGTGATTAGCAACCAGCTTAATCGGTTAATTGAAACAGTATTAAACAATCCTACTTTTCCAACCCCGCCAATTTGGTTTATCAAGCTTTAGCGAAGTGTAAACGAAGTTCCTGTTTAGACCAGTCAATCTAGAAATAACTCTATTTCTTGCTAGGAGCTTTCTTCTTACCAGCAACAGTACGACGTGACCCTCGACGTGTTCGAGCGTTGGTTCTCGTCCGCTGTCCCCGTACAGGTAGCCCCAAGCGATGACGACGACCTCGATAGGTGCCAATGTCCATCAACCGTTTGATGCTCATCGCTTCCAATCGTCTCAGATCACCTTCAACCTCGTAACCCGTTTCCACTGCCTCTCGTAAAGCAGCAACCTCAGCATCACTCAAGTCTCTAACACGAGTATCAGGATTGACTCCCGTTTTAGCCAAAACCTGCTGCGATCGCGTTAAACCAATTCCATAGATGTAGGTCAGACCAATCTCAATGCGCTTGTCGCGCGGCAGGTCAACCCCGGCAATTCGTGCCACGTAGTACCTCTCAAATTCAATCTAGCGAAAATTTGCAATGACGTATAAAGTTGAAACAGGAGCAAGTTATCCCTGCCGCTGCTTGTGCTTGGGATTTGAACAAATCACCATAACCCGGCCGCGTCTACGAATGACGCGACACTTCTCACATATTTTCTTGACGGAAGCTCGAACCTTCATGGTGGGTGAGTAGGATTTACAAATATATAATGATATCAGCTTTGAAAGAATATTGTCAATGAAAAAGCAGCATCTTTACGCTTATTTCCAAAAAGATAGGTTAATAGTATTGAAGCAACAGCGTCACCCAAAAAGGTTCCCACAATTTTTGCAGGTTTGATGAGCTAAGCTGTTATTTCTTCCGCAAGCGATAGGTGATTCTCCCCTTCGTTAAATCATAAGGAGTTAACTCAACTTTGACGCGATCGCCAGGTAAAATTTTGATGTAATTGCGACGAATCTTACCAGAGATATGTGCAAGCACCTGGAAACCATTGTCTAAATCAACATGAAACATGGCATTAGGCAAGGAATCGGTGACAGTTCCTTCCATTTCAATCAAATCTTGCTTGGACAACTTGACCTCCTCAAGTAGTTTCAGATATCAGTCTGAGATGACGATCACCCAAACAACTTAGCTGCTTCCCTTCCCCAGTTGAAGACGAATTGTTTGGGATTGGCATCCCCCTTTACAAAGGTAACAAATGTTGATGTTAACCGGGGATGATTTGAACTTAGGGGCTTAACTACCATGACACTGAACCATTTTCTGTAGAGTTTCAGTAACCCTTTCGATCGGTTGGCTTCCATCTATGGAAAACAATTGTTGGCGTTCTCGATAAAAGTCAATCAAGGGAGCAGTTTGTTCCCGATAGACAACAAGGCGCTGTCGAATGGTTTCCTCGTTATCATCTGCTCGACCCCGTCCTAACAACCGAGCAATGAGCACCTCATCTGGCACATCCAGATTAATGACACAATCAAAAGGGCTATTGAGCACCTGCAATAATTCCTCTAGAAACAGGGCTTGAGAGACATTTCGAGGGAATCCGTCAAGAATCCAGCCAGCTAAGGCATCTTCTTGAGTTAATCGCTCTTTGACCAAATCCAAGATCAAATGATCAGGTACGAGTTCACCTTGATCCATATAGGACTTCGCTTTCAAGCCCAAAGCTGTTTGCTGAGCTACCGCATTTCTCAAAATTTCACCAGTAGAAATATGGGGAATCTGGCAAAATCTGGATAATGTGCTAGCTTGCGTACCCTTACCTGCTCCAGGGGGACCCAGAAAAATAATTCTTGTCACTATTGCTTTACCATCCCTTCGTAGCGCTGAGAAATAACATAGGTTTGAATCTGTTTAGCCGTATCAATTGCCACACCTACCAGAATCAACAGCGATGTTGCACCAAAGCCCCGAAAGGTAGTCACATTGGTTGCCCCTTCTACTGCCGTTGGTACGATCGCAACCAATCCCAAGAAAATTGCTCCTAAAAAAGTCAGACGATTTAACACACGCTCGATGTAATCACTGGTGGCTTTTCCAGGGCGAATACCAGGGATACTAGCGCCCATTTTCTTCAGGTTTTGAGAAAGCTCGACGGGATTGACCACAAGCGAAGCGTAGAAATAGCTAAAAAACAAGATCAAAACCAAATATACGAGTACATAGACCCAACTGCCAGGGTTCAGGTAGCTGATTACTCGCGCTAGCGTTTGATTGTTGGGAAAGAACTGCACAATGGATGCAGGTAGGAAAAGCACCGCCGAAGCAAAAATGATCGGCATTACGCCCCCTTGATTGAGACGCAGGGGAAGATAACTGCTCTTTTCTAAGTAAAGCTTACGTCCTACCTGGCGACGAGCTGAGATAATGGGAATCCGCCGTGTCCCTTCCTGAACAAAGACGATGCCCACAATCATGATCAGGAAAACTGCAATCAGAATGATAATTCCCCCAACCAGGGCCCGGTTGCCGCTACTGGATTGAGCCAGGTCAATGGTTTGTCCAAGCGATCGCGGCAATGTAGATACAATGCTGACAAAGATTAACAGCGATGCGCCATTACCAATGCCTCGCTCCGTGATCAGTTCTCCGACCCACATGACGAACATGGAACCTGCTGTCAAAGCAAGGACAGTTTGAGCAATAAAAAACGGTCCAGGAGTTTCAGCATATTGACTGACCAAGAGCGCGATCCCCGCACTTTGCAGAACCGCCCAAGCCAAAGCCACGTACCGAGTAATTTGAGAAATTTTGCGTCGTCCTGCCTCTCCCTCATTCTTTTGCAAGTTCTCCAGGCTAGGCAAGGCTGCGGTCAATAACTGCAAAATAATTGAGGCGTTAATATAAGGCAAAATACCCAGAGCAAAGATACCTAATGCAGAAATCCCGCCACCTACAAAAATATCCAGAAAAGCAATCAGGTTGCCCACGCCGCTCCCCTGAACTCCTTGCTGAAAGGCAACTCGATCGATTCCTGGAATAGGAATAAAGATTCCTAAGCGAACTAGGATCAACATGCCAATGGTAACCAGCAACCGCCCTCTCAGACCTGCCGCTTGGGCCATTTGGGCAAACGTTTCCTGAGCGGTTGGGGCTTTATCTCGACTAACGACCATGAACCATACCTCTAAACGAATCTAACTGCGATGAAGTAGAACCTGTCAGGGCCTTACCGATTCTCAGAGGGTTTAGCCCAAGACCTCACATTTACCACCTGCCGACTCAAGCTTAGTGCGGGCAGAGGCAGTAAAGGCAGCAGCCGAGACTTCTAATGGAACTGCAACCTGTCCATCGCCTAAGACCTTCAAAGGTCCGTCATCCGATGTAATAATTCCAGCTTCAATCAGGGAGGCCAGGTTAACTTTTGACTGAGCGGGCAAGGATGCTAGATCTCCCACATTGATCGTAGTGTACTGTTGACGATTCACTACAGTAAAGTGCTTTAACTTGGGAATACGACGATACAGAGGTAACTGACCTCCTTCAAAGCCTGGACGAGTCCCACTTCCAGAACGAGATTTTTGACCTCGCATGCCAAACCCGCAGCTTGCCCCCTGTCCAGCAGAAATCCCTCGACCGACTCGTCGCCGACCTCTGCGAGATCCCTCCTTGGGCACAGCATCCGATATTCTCATAGTTCATCTCCCTCTTGCTCAAAATTGACCAATCAAACTTTCATGTTTGAAATACCTGACGAAGGAAACCGATCGCCTCAGCACTAAGCATATAGATTCTCGACCGGAATTCCCCGCTCTTCGGCAACCTCTGAAAATGTTCGGAGAGATGCCAGAGCATTGGCGGCGGCTCTGGCATTATTCAAGGGATTGCCAGAACCCAATTGCTTGGCCAGCACATTTTTGACTCCTGCCAACTCTAGCACAGTCCGCACGGCTCCTCCCGCGATTACTCCTGTTCCTGGTGCAGCGGGACGCATCATCACTTTGGCACCGCCACCATCGCCGCTAACGGGATGAGGAATAGAGTTTGCTTTAGTCAATGGCACCTCTACAAGATGCTTTTTGCCATCGGCTACCCCTTTGCGAACTGCTCCAATCACATCACTGGCTTTGCCCACACCCACACCCACACGACCCTGTTCATTACCAACAATGACGATCGCCCGGAAGCTAAGTTTTTTGCCTCCCTTAACGACCTTGGTAACGCGGCGGATCTGCACCACCCGCTCTTGCCAATCTGTCTCTTTTTCACGAGCACGATTATTTTTTCGATTCTTTGCCATGATTTTAGCCTCTAAAGTCCTGTTGCCTTATCCAGGTTTATTGGTCGCTCTCAGCCAACTCCTTCCCCTCTGGCTATCCAGAGGTCATTTCAGGCTAGTAACAGCCTAGAAACTAAGCCCATTCTCTCGCGCCGCTTCTGCCAATGCTTTGACACGGCCGTGATAGAGATTGCCACCCCGATCAAACACAACCTGATCGATGCCTTTCGCCAACGAGCGTTGAGCAATCAATTTGCCAATTAAGATAGAGGCTTCACAATTGCCCCCAACTGACATTTGCTCTTTAAACTCAGCTTCCAGGGAAGAAGCAGCTGCAAGCGTGTGATGCTGGGTGTCATCAATCACTTGGGCATAGATGTGCTGATTGGATCGAAATACAGCCAAACGAGGGCGTTCGGCTGTTCCAAATACCGTCCGACGAATGCGACCGTGCCGTCTTCGGGTTGATTCTTTGCGACTGAGTTTCATATTTATTTCTTACCTGCCTTACCTTGCTTACGACGGACAGCCTCACCTGTATAACGGATTCCCTTGCCCTTATAAGGTTCAGGTGGACGAACAGCCCGAATGCGAGCTGCGATATTACCAACCATCTCCTTGTCGATACCGCTGACCAGGATATTGGTGTTATTTTCTACAGCAAACTGAATTCCTTCTGGAGGAGCAATTTGCACAGGGTGGCTATAACCGATGCTGAGGGTTAAGTTCCGACCCTGGACTTGAGCACGATAGCCCACACCCTGAATCTCCAAACGCCGTTGAAAGCCCTGAGAAACGCCTTCAACCATATTCGCCACCAGAGTGCGGCACAAACCGTGGCGTTGTCTAGCTGCACGAGACTCATTGCGGCGGTTAACCGTCAAGGTTTGTCCCTCTTGAGCGACCTCAACCTCAGGTGGCAAGGTGCGAGATAATTCTCCCTTTGGCCCCTTAACAGCCACATCTTGACCTGAAATTGTTACAGTCACCTTAGGGGGGACAGAAATAGGACGCTTACCGATACGAGACATAGTAATTACCCCTAAGTTTGATCCATTTACTGCCAACTTTAAATTGCGATTTTCAATGTGCGGTTTTCAATCGTTTTCGATTTCAGAAGTGTGGGTGACTCACCTCTGAGCGATCGCAAGCCACAAACTATCTCAACCTGTGGGGGCAGCTACCAGACATAGCACAGCACTTCTCCCCCTAATCCTTGCCGTCGTGCATCGCGATCGGTCATAATGCCACTCGAAGTTGAAATGATGGCAATGCCAATTCCACCCAACACCCTTGGCAATTCCTTACGATTGGAGTAGACCCGCAAACCGGGCTTGCTGATCCGCTTCAAAGCTGTAATAATTGGGCGACGGCTCTTACCCTTATATTTCAGAGCAATCACCAACCTGCGCTGAACCCCTTCACCTTGCTCCTCAAAGTCATTGATGAAGCCTTCATCTTTCAACACTTTGGCAATACTGCGGGTCATCTTGGTCGATGGCACTTCTGTCGTTTGATGGCGAGCCATCGCCGCGTTCCGGATGCGTGTTAACATATCTGCAATTGTATCGTTGGAACCCATAGTCTCCTCTTTGTTCAAACTGCTTCAGTTTTCTCGGAAGGGCATTCCCAGTTCTTTTAATAGAGCACGACCTTCTTCATCGGTATTGGCAGTTGTGATGATTGAAATATCCATGCCTTGGATGCGATCGATGCGATCGTAGCTAATTTCTGGAAAGATCAACTGCTCTCTCACGCCCAGCGTGTAATTGCCTCGCCCATCAAAGCTTTTGGGATTGACTCCGCGAAAGTCTCGAATCCGGGGGAGGGAAAGGTTAATCAGGCGATCCAAGAAGGCATACATCTTGTCAGAACGCAGAGTTACCATAATGCCAACGGGCATACCCTTGCGGATCTTGAAGCCTGCGATCGCCTTCTTTGCTCTGGTGACAACGGGTTTTTGTCCAGTGATGGTAGCGATTTCGGCTAAAGATGCTTCCAACGCCTTAGCGTTCTGAGCCGCTTCACCCAAACCCCGGTTTACAGTCACTTTAACGACCTTAGGAACTTGATGAATATTGGTGTACTGAAACTGATCCATCAACTTCGGTACAACTTTTTCTTGATAAATGCTTTTGAGTTGCGTTGTCATAGTTGTTGTCCTTTGAATATCCCTGGGCTTAGTCAGGGAAGTTACTGTGCAGTACGATTCTCAATCGATGATTTCACCCGTCTTTTTCAGCATTCTGACTTTTCTGCCATCTGAACTGTAGGTGTAACAAACACGACTGGCCACTTTCTGCTTGGTCGAGTACAGCATGACATTGGAACTGTGAATGGGAGCTTCGACAGTAACAATCTGGCCTGACTCTCCTTCCTGTTGGGGTTTCACATGTTTCGTTTTGATGTTGACCCCTTTAACGATAACTTTGCTGGTCTTGGGAAAGGTTCGCAGGATTTCACCTACCTTACCCTTCTCCTTGCCACTGATTATCTGAACCGTATCACCCTTCTTAATATGCATGCGGTAGCGGACTGGAGTCGATGCGCTTTTCATTAGAGAACCTCCGGAGCCAGAGAAACGATCTTGGTAAAATTCTTATCGCGCAACTCACGAGCGACCGGACCGAACACACGGGTTCCTCTGGGATTCCCCTCAGCATTGATGATCACCGCCGCGTTGTCATCAAAGCGGATACTCATGCCGCTATCCCGACGCAACCCCTTTTTGGTTCGCACGATGACCGCTCTGACCACATCTGATTTCTTAACCGCCATATTGGGGATAGCATCTTTAACGACCGCAATAATGACATCACCCACATTGGCGTAACGGCGATTTCCTCCTAGAACCCGAATGCACATTAGCTTCCGAGCACCGCTGTTGTCAGCGACATTCAAGTAAGTTTCTTGTTGAATCATGATTGTTTCCTCGAAAGCTAAACATTTAAGGCTTCAGAAAGAATGTCAATGACTTGCCAGCGCTTGGTGCGGCTTAAAGGGCGAGTTTCTTGAATGCGAACGCGATCGCCCACTTTACACTTGTTCTCTTCATCGTGAGCCTTGTACCGCTTGGTTCGCACCATAATTTTGCGGTATTTGGGGTGAGGAGCACGGTTCTCGACAGCGACGACAACGGTTTTATCCATTTTGTCGCTCACTACCAACCCTACTCTTTCTTTGACTGCCATGCTTTTTTACTCCTGTCCCTCGGTTACGACTGCATCGGTTGTTGATACGGTTGTTGATGTAGCGCTCTCTTCGACATCAGGGGTTGCGATCGCCTTGTTTGATCTAGCTGCAATGAGCTGCCGTTCCCGTTCGATCGTCATCAGTTGGGCTAAGCGATGTCGAGTATGTTTAAATTCATGCGGCTTAACAGTTTGGCGAGTCGCTTTTCTAAAGCGGAGTTGAAACAATTGCTTTTTAGCTTCAGCAATTTGCTCACTTACTTCTTCATCGCTCAGATCTTTAATGTCCGCAATTTTAGGCAACGCCATAGTGCTCAAGACTCCTCTGTCGTTTCTCGTGTGATAAATTTGGTCTTGATGGGTAGCTTATAAGCCGCCAAGCGCATAGCTTCTCGCGCTGTTGCTTCAGGTACTCCAGCGATTTCAAACAGAATCCGACCAGGCTTCACCACAGCAACCCAGAACTCTGGGTTACCTTTTCCAGAACCCATACGGGTTTCGGCAGGTCGCATCGTAATAGGCTTGTCTGGGAAAATCCGAATCCAGATCTTGCCACCCCGGCGGATATAGCGGGTCATGGCACGACGACTGGCTTCGATTTGTCTGGACGTGATCCAGGCAGGTTCCTGAGCTTGTAGAGCAAAATCACCAAAATTAAGGCTATTGCCTCTGGTCGCCAGACCAGTCATTCGGCCTCGTTGTTGTTTACGAAATCTAGTTCTTCTAGGGCTTAACATACATCTTTACCTTTTTTGGATTGGAAGCATGAGATCAAATTGTCCAGATCGACGATTTGATCGGTCTATCCCTCGTTTGAGCGGTCTTCAAATTGCTGGCGACGACGCTGTTGCTGGCGACGACGCGGTTGAGCAGCAGCAGTTGTAGTGTCTTCTTGTCCAGGCAAAATTTCACCTTTGAATACCCAAACCTTAATACCCAGAATTCCGTAGATTGTTCTGGCTGTGCAGTGAGCGTAATCAATGTCAGCCCGTAGCGTGTGTAGGGGTACTTTACCTTCGCGGGTCGATTCAGTCCGAGCGATTTCTGCTCCATTCAATCGTCCACCCACCATAATTTTGATCCCTTGCACGCCCGCCCGCTGAGCTCTTTGAATTGCCTGACGAACTACCCGACGAAAGGAAACCCGGCGTTCTAGTTGCTGAGCTACATATTCGGCGATCAGTGTGGCATCGGTATCAACATGGGCAACTTCTACCACGTTGATCCGAATCTGGCGATTACTGTCTCCCAGTTCTTCTTGCAACTTTGTCCGCAGTTCTTCAATCCCAGCCCCACCTCGACCCACGACAACGCCTGGGCGAGCCGTGCGGATCTCTAAATCAATTTGGTCTGCTTTACGCTCAACCCGAACCTCTGAGATGCCAGCACTATTCAGGCGCTTGGTGATGAGTTGGCGGATCTGGTAGTCCTCTTGTAGCAGTTTGGGGTAGCGACTCGAATCAGCGAACCACCGAGAGCGATGCTCCTGTGTGATCCCCAAGCGAAACCCAACTGGATGAATCTTTTGTCCCACAATATCTCCTCTGAAATGTCTTTAATCGATGTCCTCTAAGCAAACGTTAAAACTGAGAAGAGCAGGTTTCGCTGGAAGCGTTAGTCTTCTGCCCCTGGAGCAACTGCGATCGTAATGTGGCAGGTTGGCTTGCGAATCTGGTAGGCGCGACCTTGCGCTCGAGGACGAAACCGCTTGAGCACAGGACCTTGATCGGCAAACGCTTGACTCACAATCAAATCGGCAGGAGCGTAACCCTCGTTATGTTCAGCATTGGCAACAGCAGAGCGCAACACTTTGAGAACCGGATCACAAGCTCGGTAGGGCATAAATTCCAAAATCATGAGGGCATCGCGATAGGTGCGCCCACGGATCTGATCCAATACTCTTCGGACTTTGTGCGGGGACATACGAATATAGCGAGCGATCGCCTTAACTTCCCCAGCGGTAGTAGTAGCCATAAACTTATCCTTATTCAGTTCAGCCTACAGGGTGCAATTGACTGACCAGTCAATAATTCCTGGTCAATAATTTATCGACGGGCCTTTTTGTCGCTCTTAGCGTGACCCTTAAACGTGCGGGTTGGAGCAAATTCACCGAGTTTGTGTCCTACCATTTGTTCAGTTACGTAAACTGGCACATGCTGCCGTCCATTATGAACAGCGATCGTGTGGCCAATCATCAGAGGCAGAATAGTAGAAGCTCTGGACCAAGTCTTGATAACTTGCTTTTCCCCTTTTGCATTCAGCGCATCAATCTTCTTGAGCAAGTGTTCAGCGACGAATGGGCCCTTTTTGAGAGAACGAGACATAACGTTGTTAGTCCTTTATGAGCGATCGCAATAATAGTGTGTAAAATCTGCAACTAATTTTTAATGAGAGACGCATCAGAAATCAGGCATCCCGTCCACCCCGACCACGCTTAGAAGCGCGACGACGGCGACGAACTATCAATGCATCACTCAGCTTCTTTTTCTTGCGAGTTTTGTAACCCAAAGCCGGTTTACCCCAAGGAGTGACAGGACCAGAGCGACCAATTGGAGCGCGCCCTTCACCTCCACCGTGGGGGTGATCGACGGGGTTCATTACACTACCTCGCACCTCTGGCCTACGTCCTTTCCAGCGTTTCCGCCCTGCCTTACCAAGACTGACGTTGCGGGCATCGACATTGCCGACCTGTCCAATTGTGGCGTAGCATTCACGGCGCACTAAACGCACCTCTGTGGAAGGCAACCTCAAGGTAACGAAGTTGCCCTCTTTCGCCACGACTTGAGCCGACGAACCGGCTGCTCTGACAATTTGTCCCCCTTTACCAGGAACGAGTTCAACATTGTGAACCGCAGTACCCAAGGGCATATTACCCAAAGGCAGAGCATTACCAATTTCAAAAGGGGCATCAGGGCCAGCGATGATAGTTGCTCCGACCTTGAGGTTGGCAGGGTGAAGAATGTATCTCTTCTCGCCATCCTGATATTGAACCAGAGCAATACGAGCATTGCGATTGGGATCGTACTCAACTGAAAGGACTTCTGCAGGTATATTGAGTTTATTACGACGGAAATCGATGATTCGATACAACCGTTTGTGACCACCGCCTCGATGCCGACAGGTGATGACTCCGCGATTGTTGCGTCCTTTAGCCCGATGAATTGAAGTTGTTAAAGACTTTTCAGGTTCACTGCGAGTAATTTCAGAGAAATCAGAATCAGTACGTTCCCGTGTTCCGGGGGTGTAGGGTCTGTAATTACGAATGCCCATACATTAGACTCCCATTCCTAAAGTGCATAAGTGTGAATCGTCAGAAGTTAAACATCTGGAAATAGAACGATGGAGTCTCCTGGAGCAAGCGTGACCACTGCTCTTTTGTAGTGAGGGCGATGTCCCATAAAACGACCAACCCGACGGGCTTTTTGAGGTGGCTGATGCGTGTTCACTTTCGTCACCTTGACCTCAAACAACTCTTCGATCGCTGTTCGGATCTCCAGCTTTGTCGCCTTGGGATCAACCTCAAACGTGTATTTATTTTGTTCCAATCCCACTGTCGCTTTCTCTGTAATGATTGGACGACGAATTAGATCGGACAGTGCTCTTGCATCTCGCTTAGTCACCGTAAACCTCCTGAATTTTGCTTAAAGCAGAGGCAGTTGCAACGATCTGATCGGCTGCCAAAATATCAAACACATTTAAATTGCTGGCTGAGATCAGCTTTAAGTTGCCAACATTGCGGGCCGATAGATAGACGTTATCGTCGCGATCGGAAACAATGAGCAACACTTTGGATTCTGGCTCAATTCCCCAGCGAGACATCGCCTGAACCAATTCCTTGGTCTTAGGACGAGGTAAGTTTTCGGCAAAATCTTCGACGACAACCAGATCGTCCATCCGGCTTTGGAGAGCAGTTCTAAGTGCCAAGCGCCGCTCTTTCCGGTTCATCTTGACTGAAAAGTCCCTCGGTTTCGGACCGAAGATCACACCGCCTCCGCGCCACAAAGGAGAACGACTAGAACCTGCTCTTGCGCGACCTGTGCCCTTCTGCCGCCAGGGTTTACGGCCACCACCGCTAACCTCTGATCGAGTCTTAGTCGAAGCTGTTCCTTGACGGGCGTTGTTCATCTGACGCACCAACGCTCGATGAACAATGTGAGAGGCATTGTCTTCATTTGCGACACGGAGTTGCAGCGAAGCTGTTCCAGACTCTTCCCCTTGCCAATTCTTAATAACGCAATCAACCATATCCCTTCTTCTCTTACGATGGGTCAGCAAGTACAAGTAACCCGTAGCTTAATTCCAGATAATTTGAATCGTTCAGTTAATTGTGGAAACAGGGCAAATCACTTGGTATACGGTCAACCTGTCTGCTTACGCCCCACAACTTTGGCAGGAGTAATACTAACAAGAGCACCCGGTTTGCCTGGTACAGCCCCTTTGACTAATAGCAGGTTGCGCTCAGCATCAACCCGAACGACAATCAGTTTACGGATTGTCGTTCGAGTGCCACCCAACCGACCAGCCATCCGCTTGCCAGGGAAAACACGACCTGGAGTCGTTCCAGCACCCGTAGAGCCAGGTAAACGATGGTTCTTGGAGCCATGCGCCATTGGCCCTCGTTTAAAGTTATGGCGTTTTTGGTAACCTGCAAACCCACGCCCGATACTTGTTCCTACAACATCAACCAGTTGCCCAACGCTAAAAGCTTCAGCATTGATTTGCTGACCGAGTTGATAAGAGGAAGTTTCCTCTAATCGATATTCCCTGAGATGACGCAGTGGAGAAGCTTCAGACTTCGTCAAATGCCCTAACTCAGGTTTAGATAAGGACTTACTCTTCGTTTCGCCAAACCCTAGTTGAATCGCAGCATAGCCATCTGTTTGGACAGTCTTGATTTGCGTTACAACACATGGCCCTGCCTGGATGACCGTTACTGGAACGGCTTTACCTGACTCATCAAACACTTGAGTCATTCCAAGCTTTGTGCCTAAAATACCCACAGACACGGCAACACCTCTCCTCGCTTGTAAAAAAACAGAACTCTGCGATCGCCTCGCAGAGAATCAACTAACAGTTGCTAACCTAAGGTGAATTAGGATGAAATCCTAAACAAACCGAGTAGAGCCAACATTGCAGCATACAAAACGTAGCCTTACCGAGAAGCCACGCCTCTGAACGAATCATGTAGCCCTAGAGACTGCATTGCTCAAAGGCACGAGGACTTAAGTAGACAAGCCACCCAGTATCCTTCAAGCCCAACACAGGAAACTGGTAAGAACAATCCAGAATACCACTGCTGAACTTGAATTAGAGCGCCAATTTCTAAATATACACGCTTTACTTGAATCTGTCTAGTCAATCTTAAACAACTTACTAATCTTAAATGGATTTCATCAAAAATGTCCACTTTTGCTTCAGGTTGAGTTGAGGCAGGTGTGTTGTCATTGAGATACAGGAAAATCTAATAGATGGTATCAGTGGAATGATTCAATGAATTACATAGGCAGGTTTAAATTGATGTAGAGTGTTGTCTAGGTAAGTTAAGTCTTGAAGTCCTCAATTCTGTTACTCTTTATCGGGCAGCCAAGTTTATCGGGCAGCCAAGAGATGTCAATCTTGTCAAGGGGTTTGTATGCCATTAGTTATCCTCGGCAAAGGATTTGTCAAAGATTTAGAGAGACATGGTAGTCTCGCAGTTTTCGTGCCCTTGGAAGGGGGACATGAAGGACGCTACCAGCGACGAGTACGGGCAGCAGATTACACTCTGTTAAACATGACCGCCAGAGGTCTGGGTGATCTATCTTCCTATCTACTTGATGTGCATGGCGTTCGTCCTCCCCATTTAGGTAAGAAAGATATTGGTCGAGAGGGTGCTGTAGGGTATCGTTACTATATTCCTCCGATCGCTTCCTATCAGCTAGAGCAACTCTCTGCCAAGTCGAAGGGACTGGTGATTTGGCTGATGGAAGGCATGATTTTTTCACAACAGGAACTCAATTTTTTAAGTGACCTGCCCACCAGAGAGCCACGCATTAAGGTTGTGGTAGAAATGGGAGGCGATCGCAGCTTCACCTGGAAACCTCTGACCAATTTGCTAGCTGCTTAGCTTAACCAGGATATCAGGCAAGTCATTGCCTCAAATCATCGGTGACCGCAATTGAAGGCTGGATAGTGTGATAGATGTGGTATTGTTCACCCTACCTGCTCTGATTCGCAAGCTACAAGCTCTTGCTATCTTATTTTTAAGGGGTTGAGCTGAATCCAAAGATCAGGGCGGGTTACAACAGTAAGGCATTCCTCATGGAGGGCGCAAAGCCAAAGTTAAAGAGGCGGATTTTGCACCTTTTAAAGATGCAAGGCGCGCAGACGGCTACGGTTCTTGCGGCAGCTTTGGGTGTGTCGCCAATGGCCATTCGGCAACACTTGCAAAGTTTGAGAGCAAATGGCTGGTTAACCTACCAAGAGGAACGACGCGCCCTTGGTCGTCCGGTTAAACTATGGCAATTGACTGATCAGGCGATCGAAAGCTTTCCTGACAGCCATGCAGATTTACTTGTCGATCTGCTTAAAGAGATTGAAGCAACCTTTGGCACAGGCAGCACAGAACTGTTGCTAGATGAGCGCAGTCGGCGGCAGATTCAAACTTATCGGGAAAGTTTAGAACACTCTGCTCCGACGACTTGGCAACAACAGGTGAATGCGATCGCTCAGCTTCGTAGCCAGGAAGGATATATGGCTGAAGTCATTTCACAGCCAGGTGAAGGGCTGTTGCTGGTTGAAAACCACTGTCCTATTCGAGCGGCAGCGCAAGTCTGCCCTGCCCTCTGCCACGCTGAGCTGACAGTTTTTAGAACAGTGTTAGGAGCACAGGTCAGTGTGGAGCGAACAGAACATGTGTTGCAGGGCGATCGCAGATGTGCTTATCTTGTGCGACTACAACAAGCAGAATAGGCTAAGTTGCAAGAGCAAAGCTCACTTATTCTTATCTCTACCGCATATATCGTGAATGTGAAAGCCACTATTTTACACAATCAGGGTTTGAGGAGTAAGGTTGTTGAACTGTTCCCATTAGTGAGAGCATTCAGACTGTTAAGTAATATTGCGAAAATCGACAAATTGTTTTACAATTCTAAACATAAGGGAAATGCAAGGTTGTCTGTGCTGTTCTGTAACCTTTTTTACCCTTCAACGTCAGATTTCTCGTGGTAAACCTGGATGGGTCAAAATAATGTACCAAGTTTCAAGGGAATTGTCGCCAAGGAATTGCGGTTCAATTTCACTGTAAGCAAAGTCACATATGCTTGTGTCCCAGTCAGATTATGTTTTGATCAACGATTTTTGATGTGTGTATTTTCTGTAACCTCTTAGAGAAAGTTTCCTCCCAACACAGCAAGCTCTGCCAGTCTCATAATTGAGGCTGGTTTTTCTTGTTCGAGATTGGAGATGAGGATTAAGCAACCTCACAAAAATCTGATAGAGGTAAATTTAGTAACCGCTGTTGATTCGTGTTTCTGTCGAAAACCCTCAGTTCAAGTCTGCTTTTTGTGAAACAGGGAATCTCCTGGATTTATTTATTTATTTAAGGATGAATTCTGTGATTTGAACTGTCACTGAGTCAGATAGCGTGATAAGGTAGTGAATGGTGCGAATACACTGAAGATTGTGGAATTAAGCTCAAGCCAGACGGATCTCGTGTTCTTGAGGCTGTATAGACCTTGAAGAGGCAGACAACTTTTAGACGAGTGTCGTTGCAATGGAATACATGATGCGATTACAGCCCCGTAATGTTTTCTCTCTGCTTTCTTCTGCGTCTGATGAGCTTGCTATTCTGGCTTTTAGAGCATTTCTCAATGAAGCATTTGCAAGCACAAGGTTTTATTTCACACCACAAATTAAACGGTGTTAGATCAGTTCGTATTGGCGCTGTTTTGTCTAAAACGTTAAATCATTCCCTTAACCGCTTAACTTTGAGTTAACATCTCACCCGAAAGTTGTAAGTCAATTTGTTCGAGCCAAAGCCTGGAGGTATCTTCTGCTATGCCAATCAAACTTTATATCGGCAATCTACCCAAAGAGCTTGAGCGTCAAGAGCTTGAGTCGGTGTTTGCCGAATTTGATAGTTCCATCTCCCCGAAGTTGATTACGGATCGCAAGACTGGAAAGTGCCGAGGCTTTGGATTCGTAACTGTTAAAAGCGATGAACAAGCGGATCAGTTAATCGAAAAATTCAATGGCTATCCATTCAAGGAAAATGCTCTTGTCGTCGAACGGGCACAGCCTCGCAATAAAGGCAAAGGTGAGGAAGATGAAAAGAGTGAAAAGCCTGCTACTCCTACAAGTGGTGGAGCCGCTGCTTCATCTGGTGGTGGCAATTCCCCTGGTAGCAATCGTCGCAAGGGTGGCAACAAAGCAGCTAAGAAAGCGACTGCTGAACCTGAATCGGTACAGCCCGATCCTCGTTGGGCCAGTGAGCTAGAGAAATTGAAACAGTTGCTAGCGGCTCAAACCACCAACCCTTAATCTGAGTGCTGGCTGATGCAGAGGTTTCTCCAGTTAGCTCCTCTCAGCTTGGGTGTTGTTTTAACAGATGTGTCTGCTGAAGTAAGTAACTTTAGTTACTCCATTTCAGCAGACATTTTGTTTTGGTTACATGAGTCTTCAATGAGGAGGTAGGGGTGTTGCACACCCCTACCTCCTCAACGTGAGTTCGATAATCGCCGTTTGAGGGGTGTGGCGCGTCGCGCCACACCCCTCAAACGGCGGTTTTTTGTTGGGGCAGGCTGCGCTTACTCCACCGAAAAACCGCTTGGCGAACTCACATTTTAGTAGCATCAGGAAACTTGCTGTTTAGAGCAGGTAGAACAGGACAGGGAAGTTTGTCCTCGAAATTATCTGGTTTATTCCAGGTGAAAGGTGCCTTTTGAGCAGCCGACATCCAGAGCAAGCTTTTTGCCCGCGTCATCGCAACATACAGCAGGCGGAATTCTTCGGCAAGCTTCAAATTCCTGGCTTGCTCCCAGGCAGATTGAAGATTAAGTGGCACTGCTGACTCTTTCAAGGTTCCATGCACAGCATGGCGAATTTGGGCACGAGCCACCTCAGCTACGTTGAAATCTCCTAGAAATTGTGTTTGTGGGGGCACCCAAGATTGTCCAGGAATCGTTTGCTCGTGCAAAAATGGGATAAAAACATAGTCCCAATCCAATCCCTTAGCCTTGTGCATCGTGATGATGGTCAGTTGTCCACTACGGATATAACGGGTTTCTGGGTCTTCGGTTTCCACGGGTTCAAATTGTTCAGACTGCACTATTTCTCCCAGGAGTTCCAGGGTTGAATTTAAGGTTGGAGAACCAGCAGTTTGTTGAGCTAGTCGTGCAGCTAATTTCTCAGTTGATGCCAGTTCTGTTGGATCATACCGCAGCACCATTGCCAGAAATGGAATCAATTGGGATTGGGGTAGTTCCTGTCGAGCATTCAACAAAGCTGTGCAATAATGTTGAGCTTGAAGCTCTGGGGCAGGTTGGGGCGGTGTGAGTGGGTCAGGATAGAGAAACTGCTCTGGAACTGCGCTCAAGCGATTCAAATCCTGGGTGGGAATGAGTTGTCGCTGAACCAATACTCCTAACGCCGCCTTAAGATAATCAGGCGAGTGAGGGCGATCGCAAAACTGTAGCAAAGTTAGAATTTCGATTGGAATATAAGAATAGCGATCGCGTTGTCCCACTTCATAAACCTCAATTCCTTGCTGTCCCAGATCCACTTCCAGTCCGTATTGAGTGGGATGGCGCAACAGATCTGCCACAAACTTCCCTTGGCGATTTTCCCGCACCAGCACGGCGGCTCTTGCATCTGGGGTTTGCGAGAATAGCTCTGAAACTCGTCTGCTAATCAATTCCACTGTGTGAAAAATATCTCTGGGATAGCGGATTTCTAAGCCAGAACCCGTTGGGGCAGGATTGGCATTAAGTTGAGGATCATTGGGTGAAACGGGGTGAATGACTTGAGGACGAAACGGGAGTTCTAAGCTGTATTGAGGGGAAGAGGGGTTACCGTAGCGCCGATTCACCCAGATCAGCAGAAAATTAGCAGCCTCCATGATGATGGGGCTACTGCGGCCTGCTTGGTCCATTTCAGCCAACCGATTGTGCAAGCGACAAGCTTCACAAAAGCGACGGAAATAAAGCGGATCGGCTGGTGTAAACGTAGAATTGATGGCCTGATTTGGATCACCTACTCGCACCAAATTCAAGGGTAGACTATCATCTATTGGGTCAGCCGCCAAAATTTCCAACAATTGGGTTTGCAAAGGTGAGGAATCTTGTGCTTCATCCTCGAATAAACCTAAGACTTGGGATCGCCAAAGGGTACGGGCTGCATCATTCTGCAAAACCCGCAGGGCTGCCAAAATCATGTCGTCGTAATCAATCAAGCTGCGTTGCAGGAGCAACCTTTGGTAGTTTTCGTAGAGTCCTGCGGCGATCGCTAAGATATCATAATTCACTTCATCAGTAGTCGTTTCAGCACTCAACGTTTGTCCTAAACGCATGAGATCTGGGGGCATGATGCCAGAACTTTTGGCTTCACGAATGACAGTATGTGCTAGCTCCGGCAAAACTTCCGTGCGAAGGACAGATTGACGACGTAACCGCTCCGTTTCCTCTCCGTCAAACTGCTGCCCTTCTAATAATCTTTGAAATAAATGCGGGTTAGCGGCAATCCACTGTTCCACAGCTGTGCGAAGTAACCGACTGTTTTGATTGGGGGTCACTAAAGTCATGCGATCGAGTTGAAAACCGGCCAGTTCAGGGTGCCGAGTGGCGATATTAAGTGCCAGACCATGTAGCGTATAGACAGCAAATCCTTGAGAAGTTAGACCAAGTTGTTGTAAGTAACCCCGAATCTTATTTTTGAGATTAGCGGCAGCTGAACGAGTGAAAGTCACCAGAACCAGTTGAGCGGTGGGGGTGGGCTGATGAGATATATGCAAATAACGTTTAGCCAGTAGGATAGCTGTAGCGATCGCCATCCCAGTCGATTTACCAGACCCCGGAACGGCGGACACCGCCAATGGCCCACCCGTCCAGTCAGCCATACGTTGTTGTCCGGGTCGCAGACTTGCTCTTAATTGCCGAATGCCGTCAGCCAGGTTAATGAGCCGCTGGTTGATTTGAGTCTGTGCCGATTCTGCTACCACAGATCTATCTCCCTCATAAATCATCTGGATTAATTCCTCGCAACCGCAACTGCTCAATCAACCTTTCCCGCAGTTGGCGCTCTTGCTCAAGTTGGGCTTCAGCTTGCTCTGCCCGTTGGCGTTCTTGTTCTGCCCGTTGGCGTTCTTGTTCTGCCCGTTGGCGTTCTTGCTGCATGACGTTTTCTGGAGCGGGTAAACGATCGCCAGAGGAGTCAGACCAATACAGCCATTCCCGTGTCCATCCTTCATGAGTTCCCTGACCTGTACCGATACCCAATCCTAGCTCTGGCATCCAAACTGGATTGCCAGGTAGACGAACATATTGATTGTTGACTAGACGATAGACCTCAAACGGCTCATGCTGATCTCTGCGCCAGTAATCTGGGTTGTAGATGGTGTAGTAGAGGATACCAATCGCAGCGTACTTCTCCATCTTTTTGTCGTATTCATTCCCATAAGTTTGAGAAACTGCTTCCAAAACCCAGATAGGAGACGTATTGTTCTCCTGCCAGAAGATATAGCTCAAGCGTCCCCGTTCCTGCTTCAATCGGGGAACCCCCAAACTCAAAAAACCATCTGGCACGATCGCAGGCACTCCGACTTGATAGTAAACACCCATATTGATGCCTAAGAACCAATCAGTGCGGTCGGCCCAGAGCAAAGCTAGAATAGCTCTTAGAAGTCCAGGGATTAAAATTTGAAGCTCATTATCCACAGGGGTATCGTCGCTATCTGGCAGGTCTTCTTCAGTGGGTAGATAAAGCAATGGATGATTTGGAACCATAGCGATCGCCCTCAATCAGGATGCCTCTGACTCAGACTTTCTGAATCAGAATGATTGTATCCTAGCGAAATTTACCTATCACGGATTACTATCACTGGTGACGATGCGAATGTTCAAATTGAGCGGTCAGGCTGGGATGCAACTTGGTGCTATTCTGAGTTTGGGATTAATCCTGCGTTTTTGGGGATTAGATAGCAAGCCGTTGTGGTTAGATGAGGTGATTACTGCGCTCTTCGGTTTGGGGCGAAGCTACACCAAAGTTCCTTTAGATCAAGTATTTGCTCCGCCCGTCCTGGATCAACTCTTCACCTTCAAACCAGACCAAACCTGCGCCCAAATTGGCACTCGTGTAGCAACTGAATCTGTACACCCACCTCTGTTTTTCTGCGCCCTCTACGCCTGGATGAGCCAATTCAGTCGGTTGACTCAATGGGTTTGGGCCCTGAGGGCATTCCCCGCTGTGTTTGGAGTTGGGGCGATCGCTACGATTTACTATCTCAATTGTCTTGCCTTTTCCTCCTCAGTTGGATTGGTAGCAGCCGCTTTGATGGCGGTTTCTCCCTTTGCGGTTTATCTCTCCCAGGAAGCTCGCCATTACACGCTACCGATGCTGTTGATTACCCTGGCTCTAGCAGGTTTAGTGCAAATGCAACAGGATTTGCAACAGCATAAGTTTCGTCCTGTGATTTGGCTTGGCTGGATTGGCATCAACAGTTTGGCTTTCTATGTCCACTACTTGTCTCTACTGGCCCTGTTTGCTCAAATTTTCGCCTTACTCAGTTGGATGATCTGGGCAAAGCAGGATGAACGGAATGCTTGGGCTGCTGTGGGGTTGGCGATCGCTGGAGCCTTTTTCACCCTCCTCCCTTGGTTCCCTACTTTTATCGAACATTTCAGTCGCCCTGAAACCGATTGGCTGAAGCCTTACAATCCCAATTGGCTCGATCGTCTGGCTCCTCTCTATCAAACCTTGAGTAATTGGGTATTGATGGTGATTGCCTTCCCTGTGGAACGTCAAACGGGTGTGATTACGATTATTTCAGCCCTGTTGATGCTCATCTTGACGCTGTGGCTGGTGCCTCAGGTGCTTAAAGGTGGCAAGCGCAGGTGGCAACAAGAAAGCGATCGCGACTCTTTAATTTTGTTGGGCGGTTTTGTGCTGGGCGTTTTAGGTCAATTTGGGGCGATCGTTTACATCTTGGGTAAAGACATCACCGTTGTCCCCCGTTACAACTTTATTCTTTACCCAGCAGTTTGTGCTCTGTTAGCTGCTTGTTTAATCCGCCCCCAACGTTCTTACCATTGCATCTCTCCAACTGCATCGCCTCATTCCACCCCCATTCATACAACTACGGCTATTCCCTGCGTTGTGGTGTTAGTTGGTTTTATTAGCAGTCTCTTTGTTGTCAGTGGCTTGGTTTTTCTGAAACCTTATTACCCCGATCAGGTTGCTCAAACAATGGTGATAGAACCGCCCCAACCCACACTTTTGGTGGTCAGCTATCGATCGCTCCAGGAAGTTGCTCTCGGACTCAGTTTTGCCCTGGAACTCCGGCAACAGTTCTCAGGAAGCCCAACTCTGGTTAATTTCGCCTTCCTTAACAGTCAATCTGGCAATTCTCAGGTCTGGCGATCGATCCCTCGTCTATCTCCTACCCTGCCCCTGCCCCTCAATCTCTGGATTGTGGCCAACCCCAGTGTCAAACTAGATGCCTTTCCCAAACAACTGCGAATTGCCGCCCCAACACCGCGTAACCCCGACCGCAAAGCAACCTGCCAACTTGATCCTACGCAAACTCACCGTTTGGGATTTCCTTATCAGCTTTATCGCTGTTCTAGATAGACGTGAGGCGTAAGATCCCCGACTCCTTCTATGCATGAGATGTTGACTCGAATGTCACCAGAAATCACGTGAGTTCGACGAGCGGTTTTTCGTGGGGGTGGGCTGCGCCCACCTCCACAAAAAACCGCCGTTTTGAGGGTGTGGCGCGTCGCGCCACACCCTCAAAACGGCGATTATCGAATTCATGTAGAAATCAGGGATCTGGATGTTTTGTTCCTCTAGTTTTCGGGCACTCTGGGGAAGAATTTCCAATTCAGGATGCAGCTATGAGAAGTCAGTATCGTGACAACCAATGCTTTATGCAATACGTACTCCAATATAAACGGAATACCTTCACGAAGAATTCTAGTTCTGGATTCACGTTGCTGGAATCCATTATTGTCATGTTGATGATGGGAGTGCTAATGGCGATCGCCGCCCCATCCTGGAATGCGTTTCTCAACAAACAGACATTGAACACGGCTCAAGATCAAGCATTTCAACTGATGCGACAGGCCCAAGCGGAAGCCATTCGCCATCAAGTACCGTGGCAAGCCAGCTTTCGGATGCAGAATGGTCGAGTGCAGGGAGCCATTCACTCCACCACAACGCCAGCAATTCAGGCAAATTGGCAGAATTTTGTTTCCCATGTCCAAATCGATACGAAGGAGACAACCTTGTTACTATCAAATTCAATTTACCGAGTGCGTTTTAGCCACAAGGGGCGCGTCAACGGACAAATTGGCAGAATCACCCTTGTGGGTAGGCATGATACCCGCACCAAACGCTGCGTATTTGTGTCTACCCTGCTGGGAACTTTGCGAAAAGCCGAAAATCGGCCCAGAGCACAAAACGGCAGATTTTGTTACTGACCTGATGCGCTGAGCATCGCTTTAATTCTTAATTCTTAACCACAATTCGTAAAGTTGCATTAACCAGAATTACAGGGAAAATAAGCATAAGTAACCTACATCGCATCTTTAATATGAAGCCCATTCGGACATTCAACGTTTCTCCGTCTCTACCGACGCAACTCGAACCCCTCCGCAAATTGGCTTATAATTTGCACTGGGATTGGAATTCTGATACCAGGGATGTGTTTAATCGGCTCGATCGCGATCTATGGGAATCCAGTAATTTTAATCCAGTTTTAATGTTGGGCACGATTAGTCAACAGCGATTACGAGAAGTGGCTGAGGACGATGGGTTCTTGGCTCAGATGCAACGGGCAGAACGCCAATTGGATGATTATTTGCGTGAGCGCAAATGGTATCGTAAGCATCGTTATCAACCCGCTTCAGAAGCAGCAGTTAACGCTGCTGAAGTTGAAACTGAAGCAACACCTGAAGCAAATGAGACAGAAATTCAACAGGTAGCAGTTGAAAAAAATGTACCAACTGATTGTTTTGCTTACTTCTCAGCCGAATTTGGGCTAACAACCTGTTTGCCGATTTATTCAGGTGGACTGGGAGTGTTGGCGGGAGATCATCTCAAGTCAGCCAGCGATTTGGGGTTGCCTCTAGTGGGCGTGGGTTTGCTTTATCAGGAGGGGTATTTTGCTCAGTATCTCAATGCGGATGGGTGGCAACAAGAACGTTACCCGATTAATGATTTTTACAATATGCCGCTGCACTTAGAGCGTCATCCCGATGGTTCCGAGTTGCGGATTGAAGTGGAATACCCCGGACGAGTTGTGTATGCGCGAATATGGCGTATTCAAATTGGCACAGTGCCGCTCTATTTGTTAGACACGAATATTGAACCGAACAATCAGTATGACCAAGACATTACTGATCAGCTTTACGGCGGTGATATTGACCTCCGCATTCACCAAGAGATGATGTTGGGCATTGGCGGTGTGAGAATGTTACGTGCTCTGGGATTACACCCAACGGCGTATCATATGAATGAAGGGCACTCGGCCTTTTTATCTCTAGAGCGCATCCGTACCCTGATGACAGAGCAAGGGTTAAGTTTTGCTGAAGCGAAACAGGTAGCTCAAGCCAGCCAGATGTTCACGACCCATACTCCCGTTGCGGCTGGGATTGATCTCTTTCCGCCTGATAAAATTTTGTACTACTTAGGACATTACGCAGATCGTTTTCATCTATCTCAAGAAGAGTTTCTCTCTTTAGGACGTAACGAACCGGGTGATTTATCTTCTCCGTTTAGTATGGCAATTCTGGCTATTAAGATGGCCAGTTTTGTCAATGGGGTTAGCCAACTGCATGGAGTAGTATCGCGATCGATGTTCCAAACTCTCTGGGCAGGATTACCCTTGAATGAAGTACCTGTAACCGCCATCACCAATGGGGTTCATGCCCGCAGTTGCGTCGCTCGATTGACCCAGGAACTTTACGATCGCTATCTCGGCCCCAGTTGGTATCGCGCTCCAGAAGATGAACCGTTGTGGGAGCGGGTTAGTTCTATTCCCGATGAGGAACTGTGGCGGAATCACGAACGGCAACGGTCAGAACTAATTGTGTTTGTGCGAGAGCGCTTACAGAAAAGTCTGCGAGAACGAGGAGCTTCTCAAGCGGAACTAGTTCAGGCGTTGGAAGTACTTGATCCCAAAGCCCTAACCATTGGTTTTGCCCGCCGGTTTGCTACGTATAAACGAGCTACCCTGTTTCTGCGAGATGTCGATCGCCTCAAGCGTATTCTCCTGGATGTTCACGATCGCACCAAAGACACTTCCCTGAAAACTGGTAAGCGTCCCGTGCAATTTATCATTGCAGGCAAAGCCCATCCTAAAGATATTCCGGGGAAGGAACTGATCCGCGATATTGTTCACTTTATTCGCACGGAAAACATCAGCCACCACATCGTCTTCATTCCTAACTACGATATTCATGTTTCACGGCTGATGGTCGCTGGCTGTGATATCTGGTTGAACAATCCGCGTCGTCCGCGTGAGGCTTCAGGCACGAGTGGCATGAAAGCTGCTATGAATGGTGTGCTGAACCTGAGCGTTTTGGACGGTTGGTGGGACGAAGCGGACTATGTGCAAACGGGTTGGGCGATTGGTCACGGCGAGGAATACGAAGACCTGGACTACCAGGATGAAGTGGAAGCTAACGCCCTGTATAACCTGTTAGAACAGGAGATTGTGCCTTTGTTCTACGAGCGGGATGAGAATGATTTGCCCAGGGGATGGATTGCCAAGATGAAACAGGCAATTCAGCTAAATTGTCCCAAGTTCAACACGGCTCGCATGGTCGGTGAATATGCTCAACGCGCCTATTTTACCGTCAGCGATCGCTATCGCACTTTGATTAGTAACCAGTTTGCGCCTGCCAAAGATCTGGCTCATTGGCAAAGTCACCTGTTTGAGCACTGGTATGACATCAAAGTTGAATCCGTCGATTTTTCTGAATCTGCCGATGTCCAAGTAGAACAAAAAATTGGGGTAAAAGCCCGACTACGGCTAGTTGCATTGACTGCTCATGATGTGCGAGTGGAGCTTTACAAAGGAGCAATCAACGCCAGTGGTGAGATCGCCAACGGTGTTCCAGTAGTTATGATGTATCAGGGGCAAGACCCGCAAAATGATGCTGTTAGTGTCTATACTACTGTGATCACTTATGACAATAGCGGCCTACAGGGGTTATCGCTGCGAGTCCTGCCCCATCATCCCTACCTCAGTAGTCCCTATGAACCGGGTTTAATCCAATGGGCTTCATAACTTAACTCGCTGTCATTGGTTACTTGATTTTGATTCATGAGTTAAGCTGTTCAGCAAGTGTTGTTGTAGATGGTTATGTTTCAAGCACTTCACAGGTGGACTTCTGCTATAGTTATGCTCCTGTTGGGTGGGCTGTTGTCCTGTAGCGGTTTAGAGGTGTCTCAGGAAAGCCTAAGTTCTGAGCCGATCGCCACTCCCTCAGCGATTGCCAGTCCCAAAGCGGCTTCACCAACGCCTCAAACGCCCCCCTTGGCTCAAGCTGATCCGTGGCAGTCCGCCATTCGGACTGCGACCAGTGCTGCTAATTTATCTCAATCGGCTCAATCCAATGATGATTGGGATTTGGTTGGGGGTCGCTGGCAATTGGCGATCGCCCAACTCAAGTCTGTGCCGCTGAATCATCCTAACTACGCTCAAGTCCCAGATAAAATTGCCGAGTATCAGGGGTATTTGGCGATCGCTGAAGCCCAGGCAGAACGTTCTATCCCCGAAGTGACGATTACCAGCACAAGGGTGTTAGAGTCCCCTGATGGAACTGGCGAACTTCCTGCTGCACCGAATGCCCCTAGCGCTTCATCTCCAGATCCAGCCAATTTGGAGACCAACTCGTCTGAGATCACGGCTGAGGCGCATCGCGAAGTAACAGGTAATACTCCATCTGGCACCACTTCTGCTGAGGTTTCGGCTGAAATGGCGTTAGCTCAACACCTACGGCAAACTGGCGCAACCATGTATGGCGCTTACTGGTGTCCTTACTGCAATCGGCAAGAGGCTCTGTTTGGGGATGCTGTCAGCCAACTCAATATTGTTGAATGCGATCCCAAAGGGGAAAATCCTCGCCCTGATCTCTGTCGGCAAGCCAGGGTAACCAGTTTCCCAACCTGGAAGATCAACGGTCAAACTATCTCAGGATTGCGATCGCTGGAGGAATTAGCAGAATTATCTGGCTATCAGGGCGATCGCAATTTTGGCAGTTAAGGGCAGCGGATTACATGAAACTGCGACTCAAACGAAGCTGGCTGCTACTTCTGGGATTGATGGTGGGATTGGCAGTGGCGATCGCTGCTTACCACATCAGATTTGTGCGCTTATTACATCCCTTAGAGAGTTTAATTTTCGTCTGGGAAGATGGGTATCAAGTTTGGCTCGACCGCCAGGTAACCCCCCATCCCTTGTTGCTGCTGCCCTTAGCTTTGGCAGGTGGACTGATGGCCAGCCTATCTCCCTGTATCCTTGCTCTCCTGCCTCTCAACTTAAGTTACATCGGCATCAGTGACATTCGTTCCCGGCGGGCAGCCTTTGTGCAAGCCAGCTTATTTGTTCTAGGAGTCGCGACCACATTGAGTTTGTTAGGACTCTTTTCAGGATTTGCGGGAGCAGTCATGGTGCAATATCGCGGCTATATCCACTGCGCGATCGGACTGCTGATCTTGCTCATGGGCATGAACCTGTTGGGATTGTTTCAGCTACGCCTGCCTCAAGCCCACCTTCCTCTCTCTGCCCATCCTTATGGCTTTGGCTTAACTTTTGCACTGGTCGCTTCGCCCTGTGCTAGTCCAATTCTGTTTGCTGTGCTTGGGGCGGCTGCGGCCACTGGTTCCCACCTCTTAAGCGTGCTGACGATGTTTAGTTATGCGATCGGTTACACTGCCCTGATTTTTCTGGCGAGTCTGTTTACAGGTTTCGCCAAGCAGACCAAGAAACTTTTGGTCTACGCCGACACTGTTCTCCGATTAAGCGGCATTGCTCTGAGCCTACTGGGACTGTACTATCTGATCAGCGGCATTGCCTGGATCAGTTAAGGCGGAAGCTTAGAAGCAGGCTGAAGCCTGTTTGATTTTTGCCGAAGCTCTGAGGCAGGGAGGCGGAAGGCACCGGGGTTGTGCCCCAACTATTATTTAGACGAATATTTAGACGAATATTTAGACGAAAACTATAGTTTCGGCTCTCTGTCCTTCCTTCTGTGCCCTCTGTGGCTCTGTAGTTCCATAGATTCAACGCTGACTTGAGAACATTCTACAATCGCCAAGCCCGGATAGTACTATCCGAACTCCCTGTGACAAACACCAACCCATCTGCACTAACGGCTACAGAGTTAACGCTGTCTGTATGTCCTGTGAGGGTTTCTTTGACCTCGCCTGCACTCAAATCCCAAAGCTTGACTGTGGTATCTCCACTGCCACTAATTAGCAGTTTGCCATCAGGTGTAAAGGCGATCGCGTTCACTTCCCGCCCATGCTCACCCAACAGTTTGATCAGGTCGCCTGTTTGCAAGTTCCACAGCCGAATCGTTTTATCCTTACTACCACTAGCCAGGATTTGACCATCCGGACTGATGGCCAATGCATTCACCGCCCCAGTATGCCCCACAAGCAATCCAACTTGTTGTCCGGTTTGTAAACTCCAGAGTTTGATTTTATTGTCCAAACCGCCGCTGATTAAAACTCGTCCATTCGGACTAATCGTTAACGATTTGACCATACTACCCACACCCAAAATCGTTTTCAGCAGGGTGCCCAAGCCCATGTGCCAGAGGCGGATCGTGCGATCTTCTGCCCCTGTTGCCAAAATCTGACCATTGGGCGTGATGGCAACAGCATTGACATCTCTGGAGTGACCTGTCAGGGTGCGGATCAACGTACCGTTGATGTTCCAGATTTTTAGCGTGTAATCGTCGCTGGCGCTGGTGAGCGATCGCCCATCTGGACTGATCACAATGGCATTAATGCCTTTTTGATGCCCAGTTAAAGTCGTCAGTAGCTCACCCTTCTGTAAGTTCCACAGCCTCACCGTATCATCCAAACTGCCACTGGCAAGAATCTGACTGCTGGGCGCGATCGCCACTGAAGTGACCCAAGAGGAATGAGCATTCAACGTGTAGATACATCTACCATTTGCATGAATGATGGGAGGTCGAGATTGGGGAGGTTTAGCAGCAGGTAATTTTGAGGTAGGAGGCTTGGAAGTCGGGGGTTTTGAGGGAACCGCAGTGCCATTTGCAGGTTTAGCAGCAGATGGAGATGTGGAGGCTGACTTGCCCGTTGCAGCAGAACTAGATTTGGTCGGCGCAGGCTGACTTAGCATAGATTTGGGCGGCAGGAAGTAGTCTGCATTGAGGTCACGCATTGCTTCATCAACAGACTGATAGCGCTCTCCTACCAAATCCTTGAGCATCATGTTAAGCACATGCGCCAGTTGATCGCTGACGATCGTTCCTCGATCTTGTAAGTACTCGCGCCAAAACCAGCGTCCCTGTAATGGATCATATAGATTATCTGGCTTGGTTTGAGTCATCAAATACAAACAAGTGGCTCCCAACGCATAGAGATCGCTAGAAGGATAGGCTCGACCACCACGAAATTGTTCAATGGGAGCGTATCCTTCGGTGCCAATCCGGGTGCCCGGTTGCCCGGAATTGCCATCATTAAATTGCTTGGCAATCCCAAAATCAATCAGCACTAAATGATTGTCACTTTTGCGCCGCAGAATATTCGTTGGGGTAATATCCCGGTGAATTACCTGATGGCGATGAATAAACCGGAGAACAGGCAACAATTCCGCCAACACATCTCGAATTTGCCGTTCTTGAAATGCACCCTTCTGCCGCACCTCTTGCAATAAATTCTGTCCTTCAATGAACTGTTGTACTAAATACAAGTAACCATCCTGTTCAAAATACGCCAAGAGGGTGGGAATTTGCGGATGTTCTCCCAATTCATGGAGGCGCAAGGCTTCTTGAATGAAAAGACTGATGGCTTTATCCATTGACTTGGAGCCTTGAATTTGGGGTGAGAATTGCTTGATCACGCAACGCATCCCCAGGCGATCCTCATCCATTGCCAGATAAGTTTTACCAAATCCACCCTGTCCCAAAGGTTCAGTTGCCCGATAGCGTCCTCTCAGTAAAGGTGTTAAAGCAGTTCCGCAACTTTGACAAACCTTAACGTTGTCGGGATTTTGAGGATGACGGCATTGGGGGTTGAGACAGCAAATCATGGTAGATGGTGAGGTTAGCTGCTGGTATTTCAATTGTTGCTCCTGTGGAGAGTCTTATGGCGTAAATCTAAGCAGATTGTTCAACTTATAGTTGAGTAGTTGAGGGAATTTTATGAATTTGAATGAATGGATTGGATAAGATCCGGTTGATCATTTAGAATGTGAGCAGTTTTGTGAACAGATAGAAAGCCTTGGTTCCTTTTAGTCTTTTTTTCAGCTAAGATCTAATGCCTTCATCACAACCGAGTAGAAAAGAGAACCTCCCGTGCAAGTGCAGCTTTTGACTTACGCGGGATAAAAGTTCTATTAAGCGATCAAAGTTTAAAGGTATCACCTAAATCGCCTTCAGACTCAGATCTGAAGAAACGTTTCCAGTTCTTGGAACAAAACTTGGCTATAACTATAGGTTATAGCTAAATTTGAAGACTTGGAAGTAGGTTAGAGCATCCAATTCAGGATGCCCCCTACTAGAACAAACAGAACACCGGCAACTCTTCACTTCAGCTAAGGGAAATACTTTAGACTTTATCGGAAATTGTTTTGTGGCGAGGCGGAGCCTCGCCACAAAACAATTTCAAACCTTAGAAACCTTATTTCCGATTAAGTTTATTTTAATAAAGCAGCGGGCATCGGCTGTTCTCACCCCGTGCAGGCAGCAGGTTGAGCATAGCCGAAACCCGTGGCTAATCCGAGCCAGGGATGCTATTTTCACGCAAGTCCCTAGCCATCTATTTCCATTGGTTATAGCCGTCGCCACGGCGGTTAGGACAAGGACGTTTTTGTGGGGGCGCGGCGCGCCCCCACAAAAACGCCCTAAGAAAAGTGGCTACAGCTATAGCTTCTGGCGATCGCCTGCAACTCATCCAGTTTCGTCAGGACTTCCTGACTGTGAATAGCTGGATTCACCCCCAAAAAGATTTCACGTAAAATGCCATTGGGGTCAACAATGTAGGTGTGTCGCAGCGCCATATAGCCTAACCACGAACCGTAAGCTTTACTGACTGCGGCGGTCGTATCCGCTAGCAAGGGGAACTTTAGCCCTTCTGCGTCGCAGAATTCAGCATGAGATTTGACATCATCAACACTAATACCCAGAATTTGAGTATGGCGCTGACGATATTTGGGTAAATCCTGCTGAAACCGTCGCGCCTCTAGAGTGCAACCGGAGGTGAAATCTTTGGGATAGAAATAGACTACAACCCACTGACCTCGATAATCAGCCAGGGAAATTTCGCCATCACCAACATTTGTCGGCAAGGTAAACTGAGGGGCCAATTCACCGATCGCAGGTTGAGGACCACCCAGAGCGATCGCTGGCGACACCAGATGCAAACTTATTAGCACCACAATTAGCCCAATTTGGCAGTATCGCAGAATTCGCAGCATAGACAAGTTAAAACTTTTCATCAGGTTAAGTCATGAGAAACACTTAATATAAATTTACAGGAGGTGAGTTCAGAGGAGAAACTACAGCGGTATAGAGGCTTCCTTGTGACCAAGCTCCAGCTTGCCTGGTCAGAAAAGGAGGTTCTCCCTCCAGCACGTCAGTTCGATAGCCCCATTTTGCGTGCGCTTCACGCACGCAAAATGGGATGTTTGGGATTTTTTGCGATGCGAAAATCCCAAACATCCTGTTCATCGAATTCACGTTCAAGCAGTTCCAAACTCCGGTTGGGCAACCAGAAAAACTATTGCTTGATTAGAGGTGCTTGACCCATTTCATTAATTCAGGTTCGATCTCGCCAGGATAAATTAACCAGCTTCTTTGCCACGGTTGCGCTAGGGTTTTGACCAGGGGAGATAATTCGCTGATTTCTTCCAGTCCACTTGCAGTTTGAAGTTTAATGCCGCGTTGATAGAGGGTATAGCCCCGACTCAAAGCAGTTCGCAGTCCGGCATAATGCTCAGGAGAGAAGCCGATCGCCTCCAGTTTCTCCCGAACCTGCTGAAGCAGTTGCTGCTGTTGTGCTGAGCTAAGGTGGGTGACATTGAACGCTTTCAATAAATCTCGGTCTACAAACCGCCGACAGAGATCCGCTAACACAGGGTCAGTAGAGTGCTGCCAGCGCTGCAAATGATAGACAAAAACACCATCGTCTGCTGCCAGATAATTCTCTAGCGATAGCTGATTACAATCCTGCTGTAACCACGCGGTCAAGACTGCATCGGCAGACAGTAAGCCTTGACTGAGAAGGATTTTAGCTCGTTGAAAGGACTGTTGCAGCACCCAGGAGGCAGCAATGTTTTTGGAGTGATTGTAGACCTGGGCATACATGAAGTAGCGCACTAACAGGTAGTGCTCAATCGAGGTCATGCCTTTGATCGCAACGACCAGTTGTTGTGTGTCAGGGTCATAGTCAAGCGCTAACAGGATGCGATCGAGGTCAATTTTGCCGTAGGAGGCTCCCGTAAAGTAACTATCGCGCATCAAGTAATCGAGGCGATCGCAATCCAACTGACTGGACACCAGTTGCCAGACGAGGGGCAGGGGATGTTGCTTCGCGTAAACCAGATCGAGTTGGGTGACGAGATTGGCATCAAAGGAGTCTAATAACTGCCGGATGGGTCGCGATTCATGCACGATTCGCTTTGTCCATAATTCATGCTGGCTACCAAAAATTTCTTCACAGGTGTGACTAAAGGGGCCATGACCTACATCGTGCAGCAATGCAGCACAAAGAACAGCCGCCCGGTAGATGTACAACTGGGGGTGGTAGTGGGCAATGCGGTCAAAGGCTCGACGGGCGATCGCCATCACCCCCAAAGAATGAGTAAACCGAGAACTTTCGGCTCCATGAAAGGTGAGGCTGGCCGGTCCTAATTGGCGAATTCGCCGTAGCCGCTGAAAGGCAGGCGTGTCGATCAATTGGATGAGCAGCACTTCAACGGGATCGCTAAAATCGAGAGCGATCGCCCCATGTAAGGGGTCATGGTAGGTTCGACCCCGACTAGGACGCACCTGCCAGTACCATTTGATGGGTGAGCAAATCGACTGCTGCCTGATACTGGCGGTCTGCCTGTGTTGCCACCTGCTCTCGACTGAGGGAATCGGTAGACACCACCACATCGGGGATAATTCCCTGACGATTAATATCGTGGTGATTGGGAGTCTCATATTTGGCCACCGTGACCGCCAAGCCAGAACCATCCGAGAGGGTAAACAGAGATTGAATCAACCCTTTCCCAAAAGTCCGTTCTCCCACTAACTTTGCCCGTCCATTATCTTGTAAAGCTCCTGACAAAATTTCACTGGCACTGGCCGTCCCCTGATTTACCAGAATGGCGATGGGAGCAGTTATGAGGGATTGACCATTAGCGCTAAAACTATCTTGAATGCCGTCCCGATTAACCGTGAAAACAATGGTGCCGCGATTGAGCAACAGCCGAGTCACGTCAATGCCTGCCTGCAACAATCCCCCTGGATTGTTCCGCAGATCCAGAATGTAAGCTTTTGCCCCTTCTGCCTCTAAACGGCTGATGGCATGGGCGATTTCAGCCGTGGCATTAGCATTAAATTGAGATAGCCGCAAATAGGCGATCTTGGTGCCATCTGCCTGGGGTTGAAGTTTGGCATAGACGGGATTGAGGGTAATGCGATCGCGCACCAATTCTAAATCGATTGGCTCCTTATCTTCTCGGCTGATGGTCAGCACCACACGGCTGCCAATGGGGCCCCGCATCCGTTCCGCTGCTTCGTCCAAGGTCAAGGAAGCTGTAGGAACTCCATCAATTTTGAGGATGCGATCGCGGGGACGAATACCGGCCAGAAATGCCGGAGATCCATCAATAGGCGCAATCACCCGCAAATCTCCTTGGCGCTCATCTTGAGTAATTTGTAAGCCTACTCCCATCAGTTCGCCCGATGTGTTGGTTTGCAAGCTACGATACTGATCTGGTCGTAAAAGTCGGGTGAAAGGATCGTCCAGACTCGCCAGCATCTTTTCGATCGCGGTATAGGTTTCCTCTCGATTCTGCAAAGGCTCCTGCAAGGCTCTTTGGCGGACGAACCACCAGTTCTGATGATTAAAGCTGTCATCTACATAGGCGCGATCGACAATACGCCACACTTCGCTCAGAAGCTTTTGCTCTTCAGTAAAAGCGGTAGCAGCCCTGACCACTCCGTTCACTGCAAAACTAACCGACAAGACAAGGATGAGTAGAACTCGAAATATCTTTCCCATGTAAATCTCTGGCTGGAAAAGTGGCACAAGATTCAAAATAACTGATTTTTAACTTTAACAATCCTTAAAGTTAAATGCACGATAGATATGTGATTTGTGACACAAAATTTGATTTATGGCACCATAATTAAGGATTTCCAGGACATATTGACTTAGATCCCTTCTGCCTAAAGCTTTTCCTTATGATAAGTGATTGGGAGCTATGTTACATTTTTTATAGACCTGAGCGTCATCATTCTGGCGCAAACCAGCCCTGCTGAGCGGATGGGGAGATTTATTCTCAAAAGTTTTTATTCTCAGACGTAATGGCATGGGTTGGCTAAAAGGGTGGAGAAGCAACATCAGTCTAGGCTTAAACGTGTTCTTGCAACGCCACTGAGTCAAACCCCTGTTGCAGAGCATCCTTTTAGGGCCCCTATGCAGCTATGCTAGGGAAAAAATCAATTACAGCAATACATCCTTCGGACATCTTGCTTCATGTTTACTAAGCAGGTTACTGACTCAAAAGCATTTCAGTGGTTTCAGGAGCGACTTGAAATCCAGGCACTCGCTGACGATATCTCCAGCAAGTACGTTCCTCCCCACGTTAATATCTTCTATTGCCTGGGTGGTATCACCCTCACTTGTTTTCTGATCCAGTTTGCTACTGGATTTGCCATGACCTTTTACTATAAGCCAACTGTCACTGAGGCCTTTGAATCAGTTCGCTATCTGATGACCGACGTGAACTTTGGTTGGCTAATCCGCTCCATCCATCGCTGGTCTGCCAGCATGATGGTGCTGATGATGATTTTGCACGTTTTCCGGGTTTACCTGACGGGTGGTTTCAAAAAGCCGCGTGAGTTAACCTGGGTGACGGGTGTGGTGTTGGCCGTGATCACCGTGTCCTTCGGTGTGACAGGTTATTCCTTACCCTGGGATCAGGTAGGTTACTGGGCGGTGAAAATCGTGTCTGGTGTGCCCGAAGCAATTCCTGTGGTTGGCTCTTTGATTGTGGAAGCCATTCGCGGGGGTGAAAGTGTGGGTCAGGCAACGTTGACTCGCTTCTACAGCCTGCACACCTTCGTGTTGCCCTGGTTGATTGCCGTCTTCATGTTGCTGCACTTCCTGATGATTCGCAAGCAGGGCATCTCTGGTCCCCTGTAATTTGCTCATAAATTGTCAGCGGGAACTGTCAACGGTTTGACCACTGTAGAAACTGAGTGCTTCTATGCTTGAGGTATCTACATCTATGTTGGGATCAGAAATCCCAAATTTAAGAGTTCGAGTAATTTAGGAGAACACCTAAGCACTATGGCAACGATTAAGAAGCCGGATCTAACCGATCCCGTTTTACGTGAAAAACTCAAAAAGGGCATGGGTCACAACTACTACGGTGAGCCTGCCTGGCCCAACGACCTGCTCTACATCTTCCCGGTGGTCATTGCAGGAACGATCGCCTGTTGTGTGGCTCTGGCAGTTCTTGACCCAGCAATGGTGGGTGAGCCATCCAATCCCTTTGCCACTCCTCTAGAAATTCTGCCCGAATGGTATCTCTATCCTGCCTTCCAAATGCTGCGGGTGCTGCCCAATAAGCTCTTGGGAATTGCCGCCATGTCTTCTATTCCTCTGGGCTTAATGCTGGTTCCTTTCATTGAGAACGTCAACAAGTTCCAAAATCCCTTCCGCCGCCCTGTGGCGACCACCGTTTTCTTGATTGGGACTGCGGTGACTTTGTGGTTGGGTATTGGTGCCACCTTCCCCATTGATAAGTCTTTGACGTTGGGTCTGTTCTAGTTTGTCTCAGTAGACAGAATTTAGCCTGCGCTGATCTTTTGGGTGCGAAACGCTTGAAGGTCGGCGCAGGTTTGTCTTTAACCAGGAAGAATGGTAGTTGAAGGGTGCATTTAGCGGTTAGGCAAGGCTGGAAAAGAGAAGGGAACCACAGAGACACAGACATGTGAAAACCAATCGCTATGATCCAGCGATTTTATTGACTTCATCGCTCGCAAACATCAAGCTAAAACAGCCATTGATTCGCTTCAGAGCGATGCAACAATGTTGATGCAAGTAATAGAAGCTACACAACCACATACCCGGTATGTTTCCTAATCTCAGGGGAATGAAAAGCCAACACAATGTAGTCTTTGGGAATACCTGCGGCAACTAAGTCTTCGGTGATGCCGCGATCGATGCCATCATGGTGTATCCAAAGCTTGCCACTGCGGATTTCGGCATGGAAAACCAGACTATGGATTCGTCTCTTGCCCTCCCAGCCCTCATTGATCACCATGAAGTGATTGCGATCTTCGCTCACAATCACATTGCTGGTGATGCGATTGGGCTTACTCATCAGTAGAGAATGTCCTGACAATGATTGATGCAGGATATCGCGATATTGATCTAACCTATCCATTGGGTAATAACATCCTGAGTTTCATCAAAAATCAAAACTTTGATGTGGCGCTACCTAAGCGGAATTTTCACGATTGGCTCAGAAAAAAAGGTGAGATAAAACTTCTTCTCGAACCGCTAAGTAAAGGACGCGCTCTGGATATTCCTCAGCAAGGATATCTTCGTAGTGCAGGCGGTAGCCATCCATCAACATATTGATTGCGTAGTGGGAATGGCTGCCATTAGGCAATTGAACAGCGTTGAATGCGTGGGCGAAAGGTTGAGACAAGCGTTAGAAGCATTTCACTGAAGGACGGTTTATCGCGCGATGGCTCCGGCGGTGCGGATGCCTGAGTCATGGTGGTGCTAACCAATGGAGAGGTGTTTGCTCAGATCTTAGCCCAGGTTCCTGTCTCCTCATAGCTTTAGATGAATCACAAGAAACCAGCAATAACCCCAAGCGTCTATTCACTCTTAGGGTGAACCGATCGGTCATACTCAAACCCCAGGCTACAAGCTAGGCTGGAATTAGGGGAGGCGATCGCCATTCAATTTGATCATCCAGATGCAGTGGGAGGGACAAAATGTTTTTCTTTGATTTATTGAATATTCTCTTCAGTCCGTTTTCGGGAATTAGTATTGGTGTGTTCGATGACCCCTTTGAGTCTGAACCCAACTTCAACACCTTTGGTCGCACGATCGTGGGCACTCGGTTTGCCGATCGCATCAATGGCACGAGTGGAGATGACCGTATCAGCGGCTTAGGAGGCGATGATCTGTTACTCGGACGAGACGGAGACGATGAACTCTTGGGTGGCAGTGGGGATGATACGTTGGAGGGGGGCGACGATGACGATGATTTGGATGGCGGCAGCGGTGATGATGAATTAGAAGGAGGAGAAGGCGACGATACGCTGGTTGGAGGAGATGACGATGATGAATTAGAAGGTGGTGATGATGACGATCGCTTGCAGGGGGATGATGGCGATGACACGTTAGAAGGCGGGGATGGCGACGATACGCTAGAAGGCGGGGACGATGACGATGAGCTATTAGGGGAGAGTGGGGACGACTTTTTAGATGGGGGAGACGATCAGGATACGTTGGAAGGGGGCAGTGGTAACGATCTGCTGCAAGGAGACGATGGAGATGATCTCCTATTGGGGGAAAGTGGTGAGGATTTTCTGGATGGAGGTGAAGGAGACGATACGTTAGAGGGCGGTGACGAAGCAGATATTCTTTTTGGAGCAGCAGGAAACGATCGCCTGCTGGGAGATAACGGTGATGATGTGATAGATGGGGGCAGCGGCAACGATACGATAGATGGGGGTAGTGGAAATGATTCACTTGTGGGTGGCGATGGCGATGATGTCTTAGTAGGACAGGCAGGGAATGATATGCTATCGGGCAATACGGGCCGCGATCGACTGACGGGGGGCAGCGGTCGAGATATTTTTGTTTTGTCGGAGGGTCAGGGATTTGCCGAAATAACTGACTTTCAAGATAGACGCGATCGCTTTGCTCTACCAACAGGAGTGCGGTTTGACGATCTGTCGATTCGGCAACGAGGCAACATTACAGTGATGCAAGCAGACGGCGATGTATTTGCTCAAGTCCGGAGGGTCAATGCTACGCTGATTACGGCAGAGGATTTTATCTTTGGTTAAGGGTGTTGAACTATGTTTTTGGTGACTGGAGCGACGGGTGGATTGGGTCGTCGAGTGGTGCGATCGCTCAGAGATCAGGGGCAATCTGTCAGGGCATTTGTCCGGTTGAATTCCCAGTATTCTGAGTTGGAAAGCAGAGGAGCAGAAATCTTTATTGGTGATTTGTTAAGGGAAAAAGATTTAGAAAAAGCCTGTCGGGAGGTGCAATTTATCATCAGCACCCACGGCTCTGATGAGTCGGAAGGTGGAACTGCGCTGGAAATAGACTATCGAGCCAATATTGAATTGATTGATCAGGCAAAGGCTTCAGAGGTGCAGCACTTTGTTTTTGTATCGGTGTTGGGAGCCGATCGCGGTTATGAGGATGCTCCCGTCTTCAAGGCAAAACGGGCAGTGGAACTGTATCTACAAGGGAGTGGACTCAACTACACGATTCTGCGACCGTCTGGCTTTGCTTCCAATTTATTGCCATTGGCAGAACAGTTTCGCCAAACCGGGATTTATTTGATGGTTGGCGATCCCAAAATTCGCACATCGATTGTCAGCACAGATGATTTAGCCCGGATTGCGATCGCCTGCCCCACCACTCCCGCTGCCCGCAATCAGGTATTTGCTGTCGGCGGACCTGAAGTGCTGGAACGGGGCGAAATTGTGCAAATGTTTGGTCGAATTTTTAACCGTGAGCCAATTTTCCTAAACTTGCCGTTGCTGGCGGTAGATGGAGTGCGGACGGCAGTAGGATTGTTCAACCCAGACCTTAAGGATGCTTTGGGCACCTTCCGCACGTTGCTATCAAACGAGTTTTATTGCACTCCTGCCGAAATTGAGACCCTGGAGTCAGTCTTTGATTTGCAAATGGAACCGTTAGAATCCTATTTGCGCCGCAACTTCGGGCTGTAAATCCGCCACCTACAGTTGGATAAGAACGGAGAGGGAGGGATTCGAACCCTCGTTAGAGTTACCCCTAAACAGCATTTCCAGTGCTGCGCCTTCAACCACTCGGCCACCTCTCCAGGGGTTTAGTTATGGTTACATGTAACCAACTACAAGCATTATATGTTAGCAATATCTTGCCCGCTTTGGGAAGAGAACCAGAGAATAATTAAAAAATGGGGCTATTTCAAGCTGCATTTAGCCATGTTGAAAAATCTTTGTAATCAGCATGAGAATTGCTGCGCTTCTGCCCTCTGCCTCTTTTACCGACGGAAGTCTTGCTAGAATATCCAAATGATTTGATTGGCAGAAGCAAAGAGAGGATTGCAGTGCAGTGCCCCAAGTGTCAGCAGGGAGAGCTTCAGTTAATTGCTCTAAGGCATGACCTGAACGTCCAATGTTGTTCTCATTGTCATGGCATGTGGATTCCACCGGAGGTCTATGCCCAGTGGCGACACCAGCAACCCCTACCCAACTTAGACGATCTGCCTAAGGCTTTAGATGTTGACCATTCCTTGACCTTATTAGATAGCCGCGCTGCCCTCTGCCCAGACTGCGGTTGTTTTTTCTCGCGAGCCAAAGTCGGTTCCAAGCGGCCGTTTTATGTGGAGCGCTGTCCCAAATGTGAAGGTCTCTGGTGCGATCGCGGTGAATGGGATGTGTTGGAGCAGATGGGGCTGCACACGATCATTGATCAGTTATTCACCAGTGAGTGGCAGACGAAAATCCGGCAGCGAGAACTGGCAGAACGGGAGCGCCAGGCCACGATGGAGAAGTTAGGCGAGGATTTGGCGCTTCGGGTGTTTGAACTAGCAGAGTTGTTAGAAAAGCATCCCAATGGAGATTTTGGCGTGGCTTATCTGATGAGACGGTTTGACAAAACATGAATCAGGTCTCTTCTCATCCTCAAACTTCTGGTTCATTTCCAGACTCCTTCTTGTGGGGGGCTGCTACATCTGCCTACCAGATTGAGGGAGCAGCAGCAGCCGATGGACGCAAACCGAGTGTGTGGGATACCTTCAGCGAATTGCCCGGACGGGTGCTGCACGGAGACACGGGCGCGATCGCCTGTGACCACTACCATCGCTATCTGGAAGACATTCAGTGGATGGTACGGCTGGGGATTAAAAATTATCGCTTCAGTCTCTCCTGGCCGCGCATCCTGCCGGAGGGTCGAGGTCAGGTCAATCTAGCTGGGATCGACTTCTATAGCCGCTTAGTCGATGCGCTGTTAGAGCAGGGAATCAAACCCTACGCGACTTTATTTCATTGGGACAGCCCTCAAGCCTTAGAAGACCTATATGGCTCCTGGCAGAGCCGTCAGATGGCCTATGATTTTGCCGATTATGTCACTGCGGTAGTGGCACGATTGGGCGATCGCGTCACGCACTGGATGACCATCAATGAAATTTCTTGTTTCACGCACATGGGCTATGCAGTCGATAGCATCCCGATCCATGCTCCAGGCACGACTGTGAAGACTCAGCGACAGGTTTGGCAGACTTCGCATCATGCACTGCTGGCTCACGGTCTGGCGTGTCAGGCGATTCGATCGGTGTCTCCGGTTCCCTGCTCCGTCGGTTGGGTCGATAACTTTGCCGTGCCTGTCCCTTTAAGTGAATCCCCAGAGAATATTGCAGCGGCTCAAGCCGCTTTTCCCAACTGCGGGTTCAACGGTGGAATCATCCTCCCAGCGCTAACGGGGGTTTACCATCCAGATTTGTTGGCTCAATTAGAATCTCCTCTAGAGATGCAAGCCGATGATCTGGCTCTGATCCACCAACCCCTGGATTTTTTAGGCTTTAATCTCTACTCTGGCACCTATGTGCGGGCAGCAGACACTCCCCAGGGTTATGAGTTGCTTGAGTTTCCCATTGACTACCCCCGGTTACAAATGCCTTGGCTCTATTTCTTGCCCGATTCACTCTATTGGGGCATTCGCCACGTTAGTGAAACACTAGATCATCCTGAGTTGCCCATTTTGATTACCGAAAACGGTTGTGCTGCTCCAGATCAGTTGACTGAGCAGCGCGAAGTGATCGATAGCGATCGCATTCTCTATCTGCGTCATTACCTGCGATCGGCTCAGCGGGCAGTGAGTGACGGCTATCCACTGCGGGGCTATTTTCTGTGGAGCTTACTGGATAACTTTGAATGGGCATGGGGGCGCGATCGGCGGTTTGGACTGATCTATGTTGATTACACCAGTCAAGAGCGTATTCCCAAGTCCAGTTATTACTGGTACGCAGAGTGTATTCGACAGAATCGGGTAGTGTAACGCTGGCTTCAAGAGAAGCTGGAGCTTCCAGGGTGGCGTTCCCAAGCTAGAGCTTGGGAACGAGGAACGCAAAGGCTAGACGCTGCTTCAAAGAAGAATTATCCTAACTTAGGGATCTGGAATTCAGCGAATCCCGATCTAATTAACCCGATTTACCAATCGCATACCCAGAATTAGTGGAGAAAAAGCATGGCTGTCATTGACAAAGTGCCAAATGTCGTTTTCAAAACCCGTGTCCGCGATGAGTCTGTTCCTGGCCCCAACCCTTTCCGGTGGCAGGATCGCACGACTCAAGAGATCTTTGGCGGCAAGCGAGTAGTATTGTTTTCCCTGCCTGGTGCGTTTACACCTACCTGTTCTTCAACCCATCTGCCCCGGTATGAAGCTCTGTATGACGAAATCAAGGCGCAAGGGGTAGACGAAGTGATTTGTCTCTCGGTCAACGATGCCTTTGTCATGTTCCAGTGGGGCAAGCAGCAGGGAGCAGAAAAGGTGTTTTTGTTACCCGATGGCAATGGCGAATTTACCCGCAAGATGGGAATGTTGGTAGACAAATCGAACTTGGGCTTCGGCATGAGATCCTGGCGCTATGCGATGGTCGTCAATGATTGTAAAATCGAGAAAATTTTCATTGAGCCGGATCACAGTGACAATTGCCCCACCGATCCATTTGAAGTGTCTGATGCTGACACGATGCTGAACTACCTGAAAGCAGTGAAAGCCAGCCAGCCAACTCCCACGATGGCCTAACCGTTTAGACAAGAAAGCGATCGCCAACCCCACCGCCTACGGCTCCTCCCCTTAGTCAGGGGAGGGGGGAGGGGTAGCATCTGCGATCGCCAACCCCATCGCCTACGGCTCCTCCCCTTGGCAAGGGGAGGTGGGAGGGGTAAACACAAAAACCGTCAGAATCAGGCCCCTATTACTCCTAACCACCTTTGTGCAGCAGCGGACTTATGAGTATGTGGAACAGCAGAGTAATGGTGGCAGCCCTGTGTGATTGGATTCAGTCAACCTGATTTCAGAGGGTGAGGGGGTATGCAGGTTGAGGAGGGCGATCGCTCAAAACTCCCTTGACAGCAATTCTCATTATGAAAATTTGCTGGGGTTTCAGGTCGCTGTCGGCGACCTGAAACCCCAGCAGATGTTTGGTTTTTCGCGCCCGTTGGGGGCGAAAAACCAAACATCTGTTCCAAAATGAGAACTGCTGCTCCCTCGACAGAGCACTGATTGAGATAGCGAAAACCTGTTAGAATAGAAGTACTACTATACTTTGCTGCCATGTCTCTTGCCCAAGACTTGGAACTGTTTAACATTGAGCCGAAGGAGGTTGTTTTTCCTCCTGGCGATCTAGAGAGTGACGAACCACCCTTGGAATCAGAACTGCATCTCCGGCAAATCCTGCTATTGATTCAATCCCTGGAGTGGGTCTGGCAAGACCGCCAGGATTTCTATGCCTTCGGGAATCTCACTATCTACTACAGTCCCCGACAACGCAAGTCAGAAAACTTTCGCGGCCCAGACTTTTTTGTGGTGTTGAACACCGAACGGAAACCTCGCAAAAGCTGGGTTGTTTGGGAGGAAGACGGCAAATATCCCAACGTCATTATTGAACTGCTGTCGGATTCAACGGCTGTGATCGATCGAGGGTTAAAGAAACAGATTTATCAAGACAACTTTCGCACCCCCGATTACTTCTGGTTTGACCCAAATACTCTGGAGTTTAAGGGCTTTCATTTAGTAGATGGGCAATATCAGGAAATCTCTCCCGACCAGCGGGGCTGGCTGTGGAGTCAGCAACTCCAGCTTTTTCTGGGCATCGACAATGGCAAACTGCGATTTTTTACACCAGAAGCCGCATTAGTCCTGATACCCCAGGAAGCGATGGTGATTGAGCAACAACGCGCTGAGTCCGAACATCAGCGAGCAGAAGCCGAACATCAGCGAGCAGAAGCCGAACGTCAGCGAGCAGAAGCCGAACGTCAGCGAGCAGAGGCTGAACATCAGCGAGCAGAGGATGCAGAAGCACAGTTGGAACGCTATCGACAACAGTTTGGTGATCTTTCAGAAGGGTAGAAAGCGATGTTATCGTCGGGTTGTTCACCAAGCCAACCTGACCAGAGTTATGGATTTTGGATTTTGGATTTTAGATTTTAGATTGAATCCCCAATCCAAAATCCCCAATCCAAAATCGTCCTGAGGGCGATCGCCTCATCAGCATCAGTCAGCAATTGAAGGGGATTCCAGGTTTACATCTTCGTAGAGTGCTGCGAAGGTATCGCTAAACTCCAGGCTGCGAATCTCAAAGGTTTCGTTGACACGGGTGTAGGATTGCAGCACCCATAAGCCTTCGGAATTGCGCCGAAAGCTTTCCACCCGTTGATGTTGAGTGTTGATCAACAGGTATTCTTCTAAGGTCTCGATGGTCTGGTAGTCAAAGAACTTGTTGCCCCGGTCAAAGGCTTCGGTGGACTCAGAAAGCACTTCCACAATTAGCTTGGGAAAGCACTTATAGGTGTTGGTTTCTGCATCACGGCGATCGCAAGTTACCAACACATCCGGGTAGTAAAAACAGTTACGAGCCTCCACCCGCACGTTCATATCTGCAATATAGACCCGACAGCCCGTTCCCCGCACATGACTGCGGAGCAGGGCGAATAAGTTGCCAGTGATGGTGACATGGGCATCCGTGGCCCCAGCCATTGCAAAGACATCGCCATTGACGTACTCATGTTTGGTGGAACTCTCTGCCTCAAGCTGGAGATAGTCGTCGGGGGTGAGCGGGAGTTGAGCGGAAGCAACCATTGTTTTGACCCTTGAGTGATGCTCTGATTGTAGCGGCAGATGGGTGAGCGATCGCTAGAAAGGAATGGCTTGTAAGCAGCGATCGATATCGCAAAATTGAGGGGCAATGACTCCATGCTGCTCTCTCACGTCTGGGGCTTCTCCAGCCTCAAGAGTCATGCCTCTTGTCAACATTTGAACTGACTAATTGCTATGGTGTTTTTGATTCATCTCTGCATTCTCTGGGTCTTAGCAGTTTCTTATGTGTGGACGATTCACTCTAACTCAATCGGGCCAGGCGATCGCTCAAACCTTTCAGCTTTCTACCATGCCTGAAGTCCAACCCAGGTACAACATTGCGCCCACTCAAGTTGCTCCGGTGGTATTAGTTCATCCCGATCGGCAGGAGCGCGAGTTTCAGTGGTTTCATTGGGGGCTGATTCCCTCGTGGGCCAAAGACACGAAAATGGCAGCACGGATGATCAATGCTCGGGCTGAAACCGTAGCCGAAAAGCCAGCCTTTCGTGCTGCTTTTAAGCGCAGACGATGCCTGGTTGTGGCCGATGGGTTTTACGAATGGCAACAGAATGGGAAAATTAAACAACCGTACTACTTCTATGTCCAGCAGAGTACAAACAATCCAGCCGCCGCTCCTGTCCAACTGTTTGCCTTTGCTGGTTTGTGGGAGTATTGGGAACGGGAGGAAGGAGCGATCGCCTCTTGCACTATCCTGACCACAACAGCGAACGATCTGCTGCGCTCAATACATGACCGGATGCCTGTAATTTTGCCGCCTAAAGTATACGATCGCTGGCTCGATCCAACTTTTCAACGTTCAGATGTTCTGCAATCCATGCTGCAACCTTACCCTGCAATCAAAATGGCTTATTATCCTGTTAATTCAACCGTAAATTCTGCTCGAAAAGATGACCCAAGTTGCATTTTGCCATTGCAAGCGGACGTTTGAGGGTGAAAGTTCTGCGAGTTCGCGTAGAGCAGGCTTCTAATCTGCGGGGGCAGGATGCCGCCTGCACTACGTTCACGATTCAAATAGGATTGCTATAGAAGCAAGCGAATCAGATTATCATAAAAGGAAGAAATCAAGCTGGTTGCTCTGCGAGTCTGCCATGATTGCAAAAGTTCAACCTCAACCTATGACGTTTGAGGAATTTCTCAACTGGTATCCCGAAGATGGCAAGCGCTATGAATTATTGAACGGTGAAATTGTAGAAATGCGACCAGTTGGGGATCATGAAGAAATTTCTGGCTTAGCCACGCGCAAAATTGACCGGGAGATGGAACGGTTAAACCTTCCCTACTTTATTCCCAAAACTTGCTGTATCAAGCCATTGGGAAATCTGGATGGTTACATTCCAGATGTGATTGTGCTAGACCGTCAACAATTGCAATATGAGCCTTTGTGGAAAAAAGCTTCGACGATTGTCTATGGTCGGTCAGCACGGTTAGTCATAGAAGTCGTCAGCACCAATTGGGCGGATGACTATGCTAAGAAACTGGAAGATTACGAAGAAATGGGCATTTCAGAGTATTGGATTGTCGATTATCTCGCGTTAGGAGGAAGACGCTACATAGGCAATCCGAAACAGCAAACCATTACAGTCTGCATTCTGGAGCATGGAGAATACAAGATGACACCGTTTCGAGGGGACCAGATCATTCAATCATTAGTCCTCCCAGAGTTGGGGTTGATGGCAAATCAATTATTGCAACCACCAACGCCCTAAATTTAACGTGTGAACTATATCAACTCAAGAGCGCTGAAACCGGAGTGCTTCGATCGACTGAGCAGTGAGAAACAACCCCAACACGATATAGCTAGCAAATAGAATGAAACTGCTGGTATCGACCACGCCCTGTACCAAATTGGTGTAGTGCTTGATCAGAGAGAGATGACCCAAAGCAACCCCGACTGGCCCTCGGATGGAATTGGCAATCAAGTCCACGACCCAGAGCAGCAACATCACCGCAAAGGTCAGAATTGCGGCCAATACCGTGCTGTCAGTCAGCGAAGAAATAAACATACCCAACGACAACACTGCGGCTGCCATCAAGATCAACCCAATATGTCCCAAAAGCAAGACTCTGGGTTGAATTGGAGGATTAGAGGCACTGAGCGCGATCGCCTGATATACCAACAGTGGCAACACCATCGTAATGAAGAAGGTAACGACTCCCAGCAATTTACCCAGAGCGACTGCCCAATTGGTCACCGGGGAAGTTGCCAGCAATTCCAGAGTGCCGCGTTTACGCTCTTCAGTGTAGAGGCTCATAGACAGCATGGGTAGGATAAAGAGCGCGATCGATCCAAGAATGCCCAGAAAAATTTTCAGAAACTCGTATGGCACATCAATTGGTGGTTCAGTAATACCCATCTGATCGCGAAAATTGGACTGGGAGATTAATCCTTCTGGCCCCAGCAGAATTACAATAAAAAACAGTCCACTTAACAGCCAAAAGATACCTGCAATCACATAAGCAAACGGAGAGGCAAAGTAGCTTTGTAACTCTCTACGATAGATCGCTAGAACGTTGTTTAAAATGACTCTCATTGTGGCTCTCCTATAGGCTGGTCTTGAGTGGGCGAAAGTGAGGGTTCTGAAAGAGGAATGGTATCAGAATGATCCTCACCCGCTTCAGCCACGGCTTCCTCAGTCGTCAGTTGCAGGAAGAGATCTTCCAGACTGGCCTGAGTGCGGCGCATCTCATATAGTCCCAGTCCTGATTGCACAACCAGAGTAGCAATCTCTCGGCCAGCATCCATTCCTGGTTCCAGAGCGATCGCCATCAGATAACGAGAATTGGCTTCAACTAAAGGTTCACTCCCAACTGTTCTCAAAGGTTTGATTTTGATCTGTTGCACCCCTGGTAGCAGTTGCAGCGAAGCTTGAACTGGCACGGGATCTCCTTCAACTTCTAACTCATAGCTCATGCCACCTAACTGTTGATTCATCAACTGATCGGGGGTGTTAGTGGCAACAATTTCTCCTTTATTGATAATGGCGACCCGATTACAGGTCATACTAACTTCCGGCAGGATATGAGTTGAAAGAATAATTGTGTGGTCGCCTGCCAGACTTTTGATGAGATTTCGGACATCAATAATTTGACGTGGATCAAGCCCAACAGTGGGTTCATCCAGAATAATGGCTGGCGGATCATGAACGATCGCCTGAGCAATCCCCACTCGCTGGCGAAAGCCTTTAGATAATTTGCGAATGAGCACATGACGTTTCTCCAACAAATTACAGCGGGCTAGGGCAGAATCAACTCGTTTGGCGCGATCGCCTGCTGCCACTCCCTTAATCCGAACGACAAAGTGCAGAAACCCCTCGACCGACATATCGGGATAGAGGGGCGGCGTTTCCGGCAAATACCCAATGCGCTGCCGTACCTCCATTGAACGTTCGTGGACATCAAATCCAGCAATTTTGGCAGTGCCACTGGTCGCGGGTAAATACCCACTCAAGATTCGCATGGTGGTTGTTTTACCTGCTCCGTTTGGCCCCAGGAACCCCAGGATTTCCCCAGCTTCAACCGCAAAGGTGACATCCCGAATGGCAGTTGTGGTGCCATAGACTTTACTCAGATGCTCGACTTCAATCATTGGACTATTCTAATTCCCAGCGAATTAGCTAACGGAAAAATTTTAGCGAATAAGTGGAGGTACAAGGGCAAACTGGATCAGTTGAGAACTAAAGCTTACACCAAACAATCAGCGGAAGTGGGCGGAATCAGTGAAAATATTGAGTAGGATCAAAACAGCCACTTGAGGTATCGCCATGACTCAAGCCATACAGCAACTCACCCCACTTGAACTGGTTCCAGCGAAAATTACCCTAGCGCAATATCACCGCATGGTTGACGCAGGCATCTGGGAGGATTGTCATGTGGAGCTATTGAACGGAGTCGTTGTTGAAATGCCACCTGAAGGAACACCTCATGCTAGCGATTCCAGTCGAACCGGGGAGTTTTTGATATCCCTATTGGGGCAACGCGCCCATGTCAGGTTTGCCAAACCTATCACCCTGCTTGATAGCTCAGAGCCAGAACCAGATTTGGCGATCGTCCAACGGCTCGACGACTATTATCGCCGCCACCATCCCCATCCAGAAAATATATTTTGGTTGGTAGAGTATGCTGATAGTAGCCTGGAGAAAGATTTAGGGGTTAAGGCAGCTATCTATGCCACTGCGGGTATTCCTGAATATTGGGTAGTTAATCTACAGGAAAATAAGCTGATTGTATTTCGTGATCCTGTAAACGGGAAATACCAATCTCGGCAAGAATTGACATCGGGAAGTATCCATCCCTTAGCCTTCCCTGATATCGCGATCGATGTGGCGCAATTCCTGAGATAAATTCCTTGATTTCAAGATGTAGTTTGCCTATTTCTCGATCGCTGCCAAGCGATTAGCAGAAGTGGGCAGAGTCCATCCCAGTTTTGCGAGTGGCGCGGGCTGCGCCCGCGCCACTCGCAAAACTGGGCTTTAGAAGATTGCAAAAGTGAGATGCACTCTGGGCGGAGTCCATGAAAAATCAAGTAGGATCAAAACAGTCCACTTGAGGTATCGCCATGACTCAAGCCATACAGCAACTCACCCTACCTGAACTGGTTCCGGCGAAAATCACTCTGGAGCAATATCACCGCATGGTTGACGCAGGCATCTGGGAGGATTGTCATGTGGAGCTATTGAACGGAGTCATCGTTGAAATGCCACCTGAAGGAACACCCCATGCTAGCAAGCGCACAAGAACGCATGAGTATTTAATTGAAGTTTTAGGCAATCGTGCTCAAATTCGAGTAGGCGCACCTATCACTCTGCCCAATGGTTCTGAACCCGAACCCGATATGGCAATCGTCCAACGAGTGCAAGATTACTACCTGAGTCATCACCCCTATCCAGAAAATATCTTCTGGATTATAGAGTACGCTAATACCAGCCTCAGCAAAGATTTAGGAGTGAAAGCCGACATTTATGCAGCGGCAGGCATCCTGGAATATTGGGTGAACAACCTGAAGGAATCCAGGCTGATTGTATTTCGTGATCCTGTAAACGGGAAATACCAATCTCGGCAAGAATTGACATCGGGAAGTATCTGTCCCTTAGCCTTCCCTGATATCGCGATCGATGTTACGCAATTCCTGAGATAAATTCCTTGATTTCAAGATGGCTAGCTACCTGGGCGTTGCTGATTTTAGCTATGAAATTGAGAGGGGGAGGCGCGCTCTGCGCGCCTCCCCCTCTCAATTTCATAGCCGGATTAAGCAATGCCGCTACCTGAATGGGTACTTGACGGGGCTATGTTGGGTTTGTTAGGTTGACAGCATCTAGTTTTTACACACTGAAGTTGAAGAGGCGATCGCCCCATGCTGTATCTCAATAGCTGGTTTTATTTTTGGTTTAGCACGGTTCACCTAGAGTGAGTCCATTTTTTATGGCATCTAGGTGAACCGCAGTGAAATATCTGCGGTTTTTGTTTGGCGATCGCTCTATTAGTTCTTCAGCAAATTTCTCACTCAATTTGACCCATGAACATCATGCAGAACTGGTTTTACGGCTTTTTCACCAGGAAACCTTCCGGGTAAATTGGTCGTGCTCCCTACTCTGCCAACCCGGAACCGCCAGGAACCGGGTTTTTTGATGCATCATGGGTCTTTTTTTTCATCCCATTCCCACCTTTAAGGAGAAAATTCATGTTGAAAGCAAAATTGGCCGTTCAATCTCATCCCGAGCACAGAACCGTGATTCAGTTATCTGAAAAAGTCAGTATTGGTGGCGAAAATTTGTTAATCGTAGGAGGGCCATGTTCTGTTGAGACGTTAGCGCAAATGGAGCAAGTTGCCGAAGCGTTGCAACACGCTCCTGTGCAAGCGTTACGCGGGGGTGTTTATAAGCCGCGAACTTCACCCTACGATTTCCAAGGATTGGGATTAGAAGGATTAAAAATTTTAGATCACATCCGGCGGCAGTCTGGCTTGCCTGTGATTACTGAGGTGATGGCTGTTGCTCAAATTGAACAGGTAGCAGCTCATGCCGATGTGTTACAAGTCGGCAGCCGCAATATGCAAAATTTCGACTTACTGAAAGCATTGGGGACGATCGATCGCCCTGTCGTTCTCAAACGTGGACTCTCCGCTACGATCGAAGAATTTATCATGGCCGCAGAATACATCCTCAGTCATGGCAATCCCAATGTCATATTGTGTGAACGCGGTATTCGTAGTTTCGACTCCTATACCCGCAATGTGTTGGACTTGGGAGCAGTCGTTGCGTTGAGGCAAATTTCCCATCTACCGATTCTAGTTGACCCCAGCCATGCGGCCGGCAAACGAGAACTGGTGCCCGATTTAGCCAGAGCCGCGATCGCCTGTGGGGCTGATGGCTTGATGATTGAATGCCATCCTACGCCCGAATTATCGGTCTCCGATGCCCGTCAAGCTTTATCTTTAGAAGACATGGTGGATTTAGTGCGGAGTTTGAAAGCGATCGCCGCTGCCGTTAATCGATCGATACCAGTTGCAACCGGGACTCCCTCCCGGTTTTCTTATGTCTAGCAGAAGACAACCCAGTGCAAGAGAATAGTCTCGTACCCCATGTGAAGTCTCGTACCCCATGTGACCCAGTTCCCATAGCTATCGCGTTCCAGAAAATCTGGACTCATACCATTTTGGGTAATATGTGCATGATTTCAATTGCCAGAACGGTTAGCTAGTCAAGCATTCTGCAATCCAAAATCGGAAATCTAAAATCCAAAATGGTATCACTCCTGAGAATCTTAACTGCCGCGTTTGGCATAGAGTAAACGCAGGCAGGATAATTAACTCCTGCCTGCTGTTTCCCAACGCTATGGTTTTCAAACCCATAAATTCGTTACATTAGTCGCCAATGGGATTGATGTCTCCGACGAAATTTAACAAATCTACCATCGTAAATGTTCCAGGTGTTTTTCCAAGGGTCGGTTTCCAGCAAGGATTTTGTACCAGGAAAGAACTGCGATCGCCTTCTAGTAAACCAACAAACACTTCAGCAATAATCCGGCTGCCGACTTCCCCTAAACGCTCTCCCTGATTCTGGACTTGAGCCTCTTTGAGAATGTAGTACCAGAGTGGTGATTCTTTATCAAAGCAGAATTTTTGAGCAACAGCGACATCACGACCAGGATTTGATGCAATTTCTGCTGAAGTCAGCGGTTTAAATCCCATAAATTTGGCGACGCGCTGACCTGAAGGCAATCCCAAACTGCGACCCCGCAGCAAGTTTCTGACAGCCAGTGAGTTAGGCAGGGGCACATTGGGTAGAGCAGCCAAAGGATCAACCAGGAAAGGATCTAATCTGCGGCTCAATCCAGGTTTGCGATTTGAATCAATGTCAAAAAATCTTCTCCAGTCGATAATCCAATTGCTGGGTAAGGTCGGAATTAATCCAGGGAAAGGGGTGGCTGGATTACCTGATTTTGCTGTGAATTCAAATAACAATTGTAGTGAGGCATCAGCCAGTCTACTGTCATTGGTTGGGTCAGCGAAGGTAAAAATCCGATTGTAATCATAATTTTTTCGGATCATACTGTGTCCCAGCCGATATGCCGCAGCAGAAAACTCGACAGGGATGAAGGCATGTTCCTTGAAATTGTAAAATTTTCGCCCTTCTTTTAACACGCTGGTTAATTGGCAAGGATTGAGGATGCGATTGAGAAAATCGTGCAGTAGAATCCATTGATAATGCCAGATCACAAGTTGCCGAGCTTCATCAAAAATGCTCTTTTCAATTTGATTCTCACGAGGAATACTACCATCCTTCAAACCATCAACAATTTTGTTGTGAAATTTAAGGAAAGTGAGATGCAATTGGGCAACGATCAAGTTTTCGTCATTGCGGGGATCTCCTAGTAATGCCAACCCTGTTTTGGGCGCACGCGGTAGATCATTTGGTAATACTGGCAAGACTTCATCTGCTCGCGCAGATGCCCCCAAATCAATTCCATTAAAGTTAGTGGGTAAACCAACGGTATCGCCAATCAGGAAGCGATCGGGATCATCCAGTTGATACATGAAGGGTTGATCAGCCGGGCCAGACCCATAGACGCTATCTAGGTCGAGCGCTGGAGTACGAAAATTAGTCAGAGACAAGGGGTCAACCTGCTTCTCCTTGAGTGAAGTTGGGTCAAAAGTAATGTCATGGTCAATGAATTGTCCCAGATAGGTGAACCCTGCTGACACACCAGGATTATCGCCCTCTGAGCTATCAGGGGTTTCGTCTAACATTTCTTTGCCCAGTTCAGTCAAGCTTTCCTCCGACGGAATCAGCGGCGGCAATTCTGGAAACATCCGACCAAATTTCCCCGCAGGTGCAAACTGACTGGGAGGGGTTTGATCTCCCTTGCGATACTTAAAACCGTGTCTCATAAAGTATGACCTCTCGATCAAAAAGAATCAACAATGTGACTCAGCCTAACTACCCGTACCTATCTCCGTCAGCCCCCAAATGTGTACTTGAACTGTGGGAGCAATTGTGCTAAGCAGGCTTATATAGCTGTCGCCACTTTTCTTAGGACGTTTTTGTGAGGGCGCGAAGCGCTCCCACAAAAACGTCCTTATCCTAACCGCCGTGGCTACGGCCATACAGCTACGCCAACGCACCCTTCGAGGGTTTTGAGGGTTATGTTTCGACATTAACAGACCACTAGCCTGGTATCCAGGCTAAGATTAGAGACAATCCACTCTACGACATTTACCAAAGACATCAGGTGCGTCACGCTAGAGCTAACGCACCTGCGCTTATACACAATCGACAATTCGATAGGGTCGCTAAGAAATCATTAAATCCGAACAGCTAACCCGACTAAATTAGTAGCTACACCATCGATACTCACCGTTGTCAGACTTGTTGCTGCCCCTGTGGAAAGATTAATCGCATACAGCGTTGAACCAGAAGTGGCATAGGCTGTATTCACTCCGTTCTGGCTGGAAATATCAAATCCACCCACATTAGCAAAGTCTGCACCTAAAGCTCCCACTGTAACGAGTTTACCCTCATTGGGAGAGACGGGAATGCCATCTAAACTGCCCTGACGCACCAGCGTGTTGAGATTACTGTCAATGCCATAAAGCGTTGTCAATGCTGCTCCTAAAACGTTATTGCTGTATGCTGTTGCTGTGATGTTTGGATTCACGGCTGCATTTAGATCAGCACCATCATACACGAGAGCACCATCCGCTTGAATGCCAGGATTGAGAGGATCGGTATCTACAACAGTCCCCGTGGTGGGCAGTAAGCGCAGATTCTCATCGGCTTCGCTGACTACTCGGAGGCGATCGCTCACGGGATTAAAGTCAAACCCGACCGAGGTTCCCGTTAATGCAGGACTGAACGGAGTCGCGTTCACAGCGGTGGCGGCTCCGGTAGTTAGGTCAATCTGATATACCTGATTGGTGTTGCTCAAGCCATACAGTTCACCATTCAAAGGACGGAAGTCAATCCCCCGTAGCATTTCTCCGGCAGCCAGTCCAGTCACCCCTAACGGAATGGCTTTGTTAGGTTGGTTCAGGTTGAAAGCAACCAGGTTATTATTCCCAGCCAAACCATAGAATTCTAAGCGGGAGGTACTGAAGTTGAGGGTGTATTTGGTGGAAATTTCAGGATTAGCTGGGAAGACTTTCAGGAAATATGAACCTGCCTTCAGGTTCTGGTTGATTACGTCTTCGGCCCGACCTGGATTGACAGAACTGGCAATCACCGTTTTTCCATCGTTCCCCAACAGTTGTAGATTCGCATCTGCATCTAATCCATTCAGCACTAAGTTAATGTTGCTGGGACTAAACAGATCAATTCTGTAAAGATCTTGCTGATCTGCACCACCTACACTGTCATTGAAGGCTTTGTTGCCTACAGTTGTTGGAATTGGTTTGGGTGAGTCGATCGAATTATCATCATCAAACACGCCCTGAATACATCTCAAGTCATACTTAGTGGTAGCACCAGTAGCATTCACTTTGATGTAGTAAACACCTTTGGTCAACACTTGCTGAATCAATTCAGCTTGAATTCCTGGTTGTTCCGAGACCACAATTAACTTCTGGCGACTATCGTATAACTCAATGTCAGCATTGGTTTTCAAGCCATCTAAGATGATACTATAAGTGTTCTCTTCAGTGACGGTGAACTGGTAGAAGTCGAAGGGATCAGCGTATCGACCACGACCAACAGAGTCTCTATAGATGACCCCTTGGGGCTTACGAAGTTGTCCAGGCGGGAGTTTGACGGCTCCTTTGAAATCATCTCCGGGGTCTTCGCTATTGAACAACTTCAACCTGTAATCGGTTTCGGCTCCCAAGCGCTTGACTCCGACAAAATAAGTGCCTTGGGTGAGTGCTGAGCGAACTTCGTGGGAAGTGGCTCCCCGGTCTTTAGAAATTGCGATTCTACGACGGTTGCTGTCGTAAAGCGCCAATTCAACATTATCGCTCAAACCATCCAGTAAACAACGGACACTGCTACGTCCAGTTAGATTCAATTCATAGAGGTCAAACTTCTTCGCCTCACTCAAAGATTCCTTAATCGTGACGGAACCCTTTTTGAATTTGACTTTTACTTTGGTTGCATCAGAAAACTTGAAGCCAGGATCGCGCGTCATCGGTTAATCTCCATAGTAAAGATTTGGGTGTACTGCACACACCCTGACGGTTGCCAGGAAATTCAAGAAATGCTGGTATTAACTACCAGGAAACGACCGAACTCGTACCAGCCACGAAATGGCAATACTGATAGTCCTGATTCTGGGAAATGTGTAGCGTTTAACTCTAGATTCAATCAATCAGGTTAATTAATCACATGGACACTTTTTTAAGTGCTAACGGAGCATTGCTGGCAATTACTAGCTTTGACTTATGGGTGGCTGGTTTGTTCCATAGGTCACAATCGTTTCACAAATTCGCTTAAATCCTTCATCAATTGTTGCTGGTATAACGTGAGTCTCCAATGGAGTGTGGTGGGTGCGACGCACCTACCACACTCAGGAAGCAGTCCAGAAAACTACGTTTTCTGAGGAGTTCAACGAGCGGTTTTTTGTTGGGGCGGGCTGCGCCCGCCCCAACAAAAAACACCGCTTTAGGTCTATGGCGCGACGCGCCATAGACCTAAACGGCGATTATCGAACTCACGTTGTAATAGCAAAAAAAATAGGGTAGGCACCAAGTCTACCCCATTTCCTTGTATATACAAAATGCGAAATCACAAGGAATGCATTACAGATTAAGTAATGCTATTACCATTAACACGACGAATAGCAATGACAGCAGGCTTAGGCGGTTGGTTAGCTTGCTTAGAGGGCCAGTTAGAACCAATAGGTACTTCCCGGTTTTGCATAAACTCCTGTCCATCTGTGGTCTTCATGGCATACTGACGAGTTTCGCTGGCCATATCCATGCGAATACCATTGATTTCACCAGGATGCTGAGCAGCGAGGAAGAGGGTTTTCTGATCGCGAGTAAAGAACGGTCCAGTCATTTCTGACTCCATTGGACCAAAGCCAAACAAATAGGCTTCACCTGCATTGGCACCAGAAGTGGGCAAGTACCAGACAGAGTTATTGCCAAACAGTCCCCGCAGGTCAGACTGACTAACGGCTGTACCATCATCCTTAGTGCGGCTGGGGACTGCCTTATTGTGTCTATCGCTAGACAAATCTGTCACCATCCACAGGTTACCCTTGGCATCGAACTCTAGATTGTCAGGGTTGGAGAAGCCCAGTCCACCTTCAGCGGGTTCACCCCCTGTAGCAAACAATTCCCACTTAAAGGTCATGGCTGCGGGGTCGTTGCTATCCTCATCCAGACGCATAATCCAACCGTGCTCATAAGGAGACTCACCGTTGGGACCTTTGAAGATACGTGCATCGGGGCTACCATCGCTACCGCTGGGAGAACCAGAGGTGAAAGCGATGAACAGAGAGCCATTGGCAGCGATATCAGTGTCTTCAGGACGAGCCGTACAGGTAGCACCTGCGGCATTTGCGGCGTAGTGGGCATCAATCAAAATCGCCCCCTGGACTTCCTCGGCAGTGCCCTGATACAGGTCACCCAAAGTGCGGAATTGCTGTTTGAATTGGGCGATCGCCGCATCTTCCTCCACCTTCATGACTCCACCATCGGGACGGTTTGGCAGAGTAATCATGCCGCCTGCATGGACGCTGGGCAGATCAGGATTAACCGCAGTGCTAGCTTCCAGTGCGATCCAGCGACCCGTACCATCGGGATTAAATTTAGCAGCGTACAGCATACCATCAGACAACACACGAGAGTTGGTTTTGTCCGTAGGGTTGCTAATGGTGTCACGGCTGACGAATTTGTAAAGGTGCCCACCCCGGCGATCGCAGGCAGAGTAAAAGGCTAACTGCTTGCCTGCAACTGCATAAAAGGCAACTGCTTCGTGTCGGAAGCGACCCAACCAGGTGTGCTTAGTGCCGTAGTCGTTAGGATTAGCTGGATCAACTTCGACCATCCAGCCATACTTGTTACCTGCATATCCGAAGATGCTGCCCAGACCGTCAAAGCCATCCGGATTAATCACGAAGGGCTTTTTAGACGGAGACATAGACGTACCATCGGCAAAGACAGGCTCTGGTACAAAGTCCTGGAAGTTTTCTTCTGCACTGAAGACGGTTCCCCAGGGAGTTGTGCCGCCTGCACAGTTGTTGAATGTACCGATGATTTGGTCGCCTAAGCCGTCGATGTATCCTTCACCACTGGTTTTGCGGAAGATAGCCACTGCTGGACCGGTCGCTTTCAGATAACGACCATCTTCTAGACCGGAAATGCCAGTAATGCGGCGATCGTTGCGGGAGTTTGTCCGAATCCACTTGCCTTCAGCATCCCGACGGATGGAAATCACACCCATGCCCAGGTCTACCAATGCTTCTTTAGCAACCTCTTGAATCTGAGATTTCAAAGCATCGCCATCCGGCAGGGCATATACATCAAGTCCATCTTCGCCGGCCGCCTCTACCGCAGCCTTGACTTCAGCAAAAGGCAGAGACTTGCCAATAACTGGCCCATAGGTCTGCATCCAAGTGGCAGCACTGATGTATTCAAAATTGACAGTTAAAAAGCCCTCTCCTGCCCCTGTCTCAACGAAAGAGAGATAGTCGTTGTTAAAACCAAACCGGGAATCACCCACAGGTTCACCCCAAGCGGCAACGATATCGTAGGTAAATCCATCGGGCAGGACAACATCATCCACCACAGTGTAAGTGGTGTAGTCGCTCAACTGCTTTTCCATCGACAAGTCCTCATTTAAAAGAGGCATGGGGCCCTTAACAGGTTGGAACAGCAGCCCATTCACCATACTTTGAGCAACGGCAGGAGCAGACTGAAACAGGGTAGAGGTTCCCTGGCTCGCTTGCATCAGAGGTTGCAAAGCAACAGACCCTGCACTTGCTCCCAAAAACATTAAAAAGTGTCTACGCTTCAGTGTCATAAGTGTTCTCTTCTCTGGGATCCTCAGAATGTCGCAGCTATCCAAGCAACGAACAGCAGCCCCCCACTAAAGCTGGCAACATCCTTAGACATGCAAGGGATTAGGTAAATCGCGCTTAGAGCTACTCTGGATCTGTCAACACCAACCAGACCAGTTCGATCAAACCATTCCCAACTCTGGCAAAGGGCTACTGATGCTTAAAAGACTCCGCAGTACAAATCTACTGAGAGTGCATTAAGAACTGGTAATTCACAAGTTAAGCTCTGAATAGAAAAAATGAAGAAATACTAAAAAATATGTAGTTTTACAGTGTTACAAATCGTGAGATCTTTGACGATTTGCCAAAAATTGTTCAGTTTAAGATTTTTGGGGATGCTTGTGCTGAGAGTGTTGCCTGAGTAGTTACTAGCCTTGTGTAGTTGGATTGAGAGATATATTTCTTGACCAAGAAAGATACAAAACTTAAAGAAAATGTACCGATAAGAGATCAAAGTTTGTAGTTTCCTATACTATGATTGAGTAAGACTAAGACCTAGCCCTTGTGTATTGAGCTGGACTTATGACTGGTATAGAAGCAGTCATGGGGTCGGTAATTAACAGTGGGTTTGCTTCTAAGTGTATGAATTGGTTTCTTTGCATGGTTGGTTTTCCGTGCTGAGACTGTGATAAATGTGACAAACAGTTTAAAGGTTTGTTTAGTCCTTGAGAGAGGCGTGAAGAGGCGTGGATCAAAATCACCTTTTGGGTCAACGGCGTTATAGTTCCGATGCGATCGCTCAGTATTACCGCTACCGTCCCTGGAAAGCCATTTGGCGTTGCTTCGTCATCATCTGGTCATTCGCTGGGTTCTTACTAGGCCTGAAGTGGGACGAATATCAACGCCACTTTGAAGACAATCGAGGACAAAGAGCGATCCAGCTACGTCAGATTTTGACCCGCCTTGGTCCAACCTTTATCAAAGTAGGACAGGCCCTCTCAACCCGTCCGGATTTAATTCGCAAAGATTTCTTAGATGAGTTGGTTAAGCTGCAAGACCAACTTCCCCCATTTTCCAATGAAGCTGCCTTTGCCATTATTGAGTCGGAACTCGATCGCGCTCTTGATGAATGCTTTGACTCAATCTCGCCCCATCCAGTGGCGGCGGCCAGTTTAGGGCAAGTTTATCAAGCCAAGCTCCGCACAGGGGAAGCCGTTGCAATCAAAGTGCAGCGCCCCAATTTACTACCCACCTTAACGTTGGATCTGTATCTCATGCGGTGGGCTGCCAGTTGGATGGCCCCCTGGCTTCCGCTGAACTTGGGGCATGATCTGACTTTGATTGTGGATGAGTTTGGCACTAAGCTTTTTGAAGAGATAGATTACCTCAATGAGGGACGCAACGCTGAAAAGTTCGCAGCTAACTTCCAGGACGATCCAACTGTTAAAGTACCCTTAATTTATTGGCGCTACAGCAGTCGGCGAGTCTTGACCCTGGAGTGGATTGATGGCTTCAAGTTGACCGATATCGGTCGAATTCAAGAACTAGGTCTAGATCTGGACAGCCTGATTCGGATTGGAGTTTCGTCGGGATTACGGCAGTTGCTAGAATTTGGATTCTTCCATGCCGATCCTCATCCGGGTAACTTGTTTGCCTTGCCCGATGGTCGGATGGCTTACATTGACTTTGGCATGATGGATCAGCTCAGCCAGGAAACCAAGGAGACTCTGGTGGACTCTGTGGTTCATCTGATTAATAAAGACTACATGGAGTTGGCAGAGGATTTTGTCAAGCTGGGTTTTCTGACTTCTGGGACAGATATAAGGCCGATTGTACCTGCTCTAGAAGCCGTATTCGCTGATGCAATCGGTCAAAACGTCGGCAGTTTTAACTTTAAGACGATTACTGATCAATTCTCCGAATTGATGTACGAGTATCCCTTTCGGATTCCGTCCAAGTTCGCTTTGATCATTCGATCGCTGGTAACACAGGAAGGTTTGGCCCTAAGCCTCGATCCCGATTTCAAAATTGTCGAGGTGGCTTATCCCTACGTTGCGCGTCGATTATTGACGGATGAATCGCCGGAGTTGCGCCGTCGGTTACTGGAAATTCTGTTTAAGCAGGGCAAGTTTCAGTGGCATCGGTTGGAAAATCTGATCGCGATCGCTCGTTCTGATCAGCGCTTTGACCTGTTGCCCACCGCTCGTCTGGGATTGCAGTACCTGATGTCAGAGGAAGGCGAGTTTCTGCGGCGGAAGCTGATTCTGGCGTTGGTGGAAGACGATCGACTGCACACTACAGAGGTGCAGCGTTTGTGGAATCTGGTAAAAGATGATCTTAAACCTGTTCGCTTGCTCAATGCTGCCTTTGGAGCACTGGCCGGTCTTTCGCTGGCGGGTGCGACTGCTCTTGTTCCCGCAATCACTACACTTTCTACGCCTGAAAGCGACTAGTGTTCTGTCAAGGCAGTTTTGAGGGGTCAGTGACTCCTCAAAACCGCCTTGAAAAACGGACAAACTACTAAGGAACGTGAATTAAATAAAACCAAACTTTTTTGTGGGGAGCGCGGCTGCGCCACGCTCCCCACAAAAAAGTTTTGGGTTTTATCTAATCCTTAATCCTAAGAATGACACACCGCTTGATAGTCTCTCACCTTGGCATCAATACCAGTAATTGCTGTCCCAACCACAATGGCATAGGCTCCTAACTCAAAAGCTTGCCTGGCCATTGCGGGTGTAGCAATCCCGCCTTCGCAGATGACAGGGATAGAGAGTTGAGTCGCGAGTTGCCTGAGGAGTTCAAAACCAGGAGGTAAACAATCTTGTGTTGCCTGGGTATAGCCATACAGGGTTGTACCCACCAAATCGGCTCCGGCAGCAGTTGCCGCGATCGCTGCCTCAACCGTATCGACATCAGCCATCACTGGCTTTTGCAACTCTGCATGAATTTGAGCAATCAGGGAAGCAACCGTTTCGCCCTGGGGGCGGGGGCGCAGAGTGGCATCAATGGCAATGATGTCGGCTCCGGCGGCGGCGATCGCCTGAGCATGCTCAAATTGGGGTGTAATATAAACTTCGTAATCAGGGATTGACCGCTTCCACAATCCGATAATTGGCACAGCCAGCTTCTGTCGTACAGCAGCCACATGGGCAGGCGTATCAATCCTGACTCCCACTGCTCCGCGTAAAACTGCGGTTTGGGCGATCGCAGCCATCACCCCTGGTTCAGACAATGGCGAATCGGGGGGAGCTTGACAAGAAACGACGAGACCTCCACGAATCACTTGAATCGAATTGTTCATATCTCACACCCAACGATTGACGTAACTCAAAATCATCCCGTTCCCCTAACCTGAGATACTAAAATATATCGCAACGTGCAACTCCTTCAAATCCCCGATTTTTATCGGGGAAGATTGTTAGCTTTCAATTCAAAAAGATATTGGGATTGACAGCAGGTTGTGCTCTGCGCTACTTACAGATGATTTGTTTGCCAAATTTTGAGGAGTCCATCTGCATGAGTCTGCTAACGGTTATAGCCGCTGCTTCTGGTTCTCTCTTACCGTTTACCTTCGTCTACGTGGTCGGGTTTATTGCCGCCGTGGTAATTGGTTCGATCGCCTGGTACAACTCTAAACGGCCACCGGGTTGGGAAGGCAATGAGCGCCCCGATATCGTGCCTAAGGTGGGGAATGACGAAACTTCCAATGATGGGTGAAACTGAAACAGCAAACATCCCCAAAATGTGCCGATTTATGCCGCAGGTTTGCGTAATCGAGCCATAAAAAAGCCATCCATATCGTGCTGATGGGGTAGCACTTTCACCCAACCTGAATCCGTGGTAAATACAACCGCAGGTTCGTGTGGCTTGGGTGGCTCGATCTGCCAGTCTGGGTGCTTGTTCAAAAACAACTGAATCACAGCTTCATTTTCGGCTGGATGGAGCGTACAGGTCGAATAGACAAGAATACCGTTGGGCTTAACCCATGCTGCTGCATGATGCAATAACTCCCGTTGGAGTTGTGTGAGTTCTGCCACACTGGCTGAAGTTTGTCGCCAACGAGCATCGGCATGGCGATGTAAGGTGCCCAGTCCAGAGCAAGGTGCATCCACCAGAATTCGATCGGCAACTTGACCAATCTGAGACAAGTTACGGCTGTCCCCCACATGGGTTCGGATTGACTGAAGCTGCAAGCGCTCAGCATTTTGCAGCAGTTTCTTTAAGCGGGTGGCGCTGCGATCGCACGCCCAAATGATACCGCGATCGTTCATCAATTCAGCAATATGCGTCGTCTTGCTGCCCGGTGCAGCACAAACATCAATCACCGTTTCTCCAGGTTGAGGATCAAGAAAGTGACTGACTAGTTGAGAACTGCTGTCCTGTACCATCCACCATCCTGGCTCAAATCCTGGCAATTGCTGGATGGCTCCGACACTGTTGGCTAAACGCAGGGCTTGAGGAACATGAGTAACTCGTTGAACTGTAATTCCTTGAGCCTGAAACATAGACCTGGCCTGGTCAATTCCAACTTTGCGGGAATTGATGCGGAGATCAATATGGGGTGGACGGTTGAACCACTCGCAGAGCCGTACTGTTGCTGCTGTATCAAACTGTTCTAACCAAACTTCAATCATCCAGTCGGGATAACTGTGTTCCACTCCCAAACGACTGACAATATGCGTTGGTAGCTTTAAAGGATCTTGAGTAGCAGCAGTCCTCACATACTGTCTCAATAAGCCATTGACAAAGCCAGATAGGCCACCTAAACCATTGATTTTGGTTAGATCTACAGTCGTATTGACAGCCGCAGAGGGCGGAATTTGATCCAAATAGCGCAACTGATACAAACCAATTCGTAGAATCAGTTGCAGATCTGAAATTGCAGAGGGAGACTTTTTCTGAGAGAACTGCTCAATCAGAACATCTAACGTTCTTTGTCGTCTAATCGTTCCATACACAAGTTCTGTGATGAGACGGCGGTCTAGGCTGGTTGGACTGAGCTTGTTCAGTTGATGATCCAACGCAACATCTGCAAAAGCCCCTCTTTGGACTGCACGCAAGGTGGAAAAAGCAATTTGGCGAGAATTCTGTGACAATTGCTAAACTCTTCTACAACAGTTTCAGGAAAAACGTCTTTATGATTGAGTTAATCGTTTGATAGCTAAAACGACTGTTTGCAGTGAAAGGAGAATTTTTACTCCATCACAACCTGAATTAAATAGGTTCGTCCCTTAGAAGGATGGCAGACAGGGCGCTACTACCTAATTCTTTTGTAGGGTGTTGCCGTGATTCAGCTAGTATCCAGATCTTAGATCGTCTATCAGATGAATGAACTGAGCATGAGAGAAAGTTCTAAACTAAATCAACGGAGCTTGCCTCGTTTTGCTTCACAAAATGTAAAAAGAATAAGGGAGCAACCTTATGCAAGATTCTAGAGCACCTATTAAGCTGGCACATTCTACGGATGGGGAATCCAGGACGAGTAAGTATAAAATATGAATTAGGTATAAAAAGATAAAGTTTTATCAGACTTTCCCGAAAGCTGATGCTTCTAGTGTGGTGAGATGAAAGGTTTGATGGTTTTTCAGAAAGTTCTTGTCTTTGGTGATCAAAGCAAGTTTTAGGTGAACACAGGGTGCTGGTTGAGGTTTCATGCAGGCTAGAGTCGTAAATTTCAAGACGATTTTCGTCTGAGAATGCAAACTTTATATGATTTTTGCAATATCGAATCGCCTTAATACCAGGATTTGGAATGCCTTTAGGGCTTGCTATTTGACTGACCCAACTAAGCCAATTAATCATGAGTCGTTCATACCCCCGGATAAACTCAGGTAAACTCGTCGGTGGTCGATATAGAATTATCAGCCAGTTGGGAGCAGGTGGATTTGGTCAAACCTTTCTCGCTGAAGACGTGCATTTGCCGGGTCGTCCTCGTTGTGTTGTGAAACAACTCCAACCTCAGACGGAAGACATTAGTGCTTTACAAATGGCCCGACGCTGCTTCAACACCGAGGCGCAGGTGTTATACAAGCTAGGTAATCACGAGCAGATTCCGCGCTTGATGGCTCACTTTGAGGAAGATCAAGAGTTTTATCTAGTTCAAGAATTCATTGAAGGGGAATCCTTAACAAAAGAGTTGGTTAAGGGCAGGGCCTGGCCACAAGCTAAGGTGATTATTCTGCTAAAAGATGTGTTGCAGGTGCTGGCCTTTGTACATGAGCAGCAGGTGATTCATCGGGATATCAAGCCCTCAAACCTGATTCGTCGAAAACAAGATAGCAAGATGGTGCTGATTGACTTTGGAGCAGTGAAGCAAGTCAGCACTCCCACTCCAGATGTGGAGACGGGATTGACTAACTTAACCATCTCAATCGGCACGCAGGGCTATATGCCGAATGAGCAGGTTGCTGGCAAGCCCCGCTTCAGTAGCGATGTCTATGCTGTTGGGATTATCGGAATTCAGGCATTGACAGGGATACATCCGCGATACTTGAAAGAAGACACAAAGGGTGAAATTGAATGGCATCATCTGGTTCCCTATAGCAGTTCTGAACTCATGGAAGTGATGGATTGCATGGTGCGATACGATTTTCGCGATCGCTACACCACCGCTATCGAAGCCTTAGCCGCTCTGGAGAATTTGCCCTCCTATGTGACTGAATCCCCAACCCTCTCTCAAGTCTTTGTTGACTTGATGCCTGAGGCAAACTTCGATGAGGAACGAAATGTCACAGCGGCGATCCCAGAACATTCTCCTGCTATGGGTTCAGCCGAAATCACTTTGGAGGAAGAACCCACCTCTACAGAAATTTGGGTGCAGGCAGACGGGGATGATGCACCAGAACTAACTAAAAATGCTGTCAGTGCATCAATCCACAACACTGCCAAACCTACGCAAATCATTGGACGACCTTACCAGGTTGATGCTCAAGCAGCCTCTGCGATTACAGTTAAACAGAAATCAAACTTTAGAAAGCTATTGTTGCCCTGGTCGATTTTGGGTATTGTGGCGGGCATGGTTGGGGCAGGCCTTACGTTTGCCCTAGTGCGAGTGATGACTCCCTCTCCTCCCTCTCCTCCCTCTCCTTTGGTAGAGGTGGATGTGCGTCCTGCTGGAGCAATTGCCGGAACGGCTGAAGATGCGATCGCCACTGTCATTCCTGCCGATCCTGCTGAACAATTAGCTGACCTGATGCGGCGCGCTGAGCGCTCCAAACAATCCAACCAGCACGAACAAGCCTTGCGATACTATGATCGAGCGATTCAACTGCAACCAGATTTAGCCGAAGCTTATTGGGGACGCTGCGACAGCCTGAATGCCCTCAATCGTCCAGCGGAAGCGATCGTGGCCTGTAATGATGCCTTAGCCTATCAGCGCGATTACCCTGAAGCCATTTACGGGTTGGGCAATGCCTACAGCTTGCAAGGCCGTTGGTACGATGCCTTAAGACGGTATGAGCGGGCAACTCGCCTCCAATCAGATTTCGCTTTGGCCTGGGTAAAGCGGGGCGTGGCTTTGCAAGAATTGGGGCGATCGGCTGAAGCATTGACTGCCCTCGATCGGGCTATTTCACTGAACCGCAACTCAGCAGAAGCGTGGTCAACTCGTGGTATAGCCCTGTGGAATTTGGGTCGATATGATGATGCCATCATTGCCCTTGACAAAGCCCTCTCACTCCAACCTAATAATGAAGAGGCCAAGAAATTACGGCAACGGGCTAAAGACGAATTGGGGCGTTAAGGGGATCTCGAACCGTTAGACAGCAACCGCCTTGTAATTTTTGACGCGATCGCGCTCTACCACCCCAAGAATTTTGGCTAGCTACGGTGGTGGTGCGGTTGCAATGATCTGCTGCACCCATCTAAAAATTCATCATTGTTGGAGGCGATCGCTACTCGAATGGAATCGGGCATTTCTCCCGCTTCATACGGTTCGACCTCAGGGAGAAAGTCTTCAATGCCATCCACCTCGCCTCACCAATTGAGAGTTTTGGGTATAGAACTTTACCACCGCTGCAACTGACTTTAGCCAGGGTGTCGTATGTTATTGAGTAATCGTTCCTGTCACTGGTGAACTGGCACTGGCATAGGATTTAACCGGAATACGTCCCGACAGAAAGGCCAGGCGACCCGCTACTGTTGCCATGCCCATTGCTTGCCCCATTTGCATCGGATTTTGGGCCTGGGCGATCGCTGTATTAATCAATAGGGCAGCCGCTCCCATTTCCATCGCTTGTGCGGCTTCACTGGGTGTACCAATTCCCGCATCGACAACGACAGGGACTTGAGCATTTTCAATAATGATTTGAATATTGGCAGCATTGCGAATGCCCTGACCTGAACCGATTGGTGAACCCAAGGGCATGACAGTGACGCAGCCTATTTCTTCCAATCGCTTCGCCAGCAAGGGATCGGCGTTGATATAGGGCAACACTGCAAACCCCTCTTTCACGAGTTGTTCTGCCGCCTGTAGTGTACCAATTGGATCAGGCAGTAAATATTTAGCATCTGGAATCACTTCCAGCTTGACAAAATTATTATCTTCCTGTCCCAACAGTTTGGCCATTTCTCGTCCTAAACGAGCCACCCGGATCGCGTCTTCCGCAGTTTGACAACCTGCTGTATTAGGCAACATCCAGAGCTTTGACCAATCTAATGCCTGCGCCAGTCCTTCATGTCCAAGAGCTTTAGTTTGCACCCGCCGCACTGCCACCGTGACGATCTGGCTACCACTGGCAGCGATGCTCTGTTGCATTTCGGTAAAGTTGCGATACTTGCCTGTTCCGGTCATCAAGCGGGACTGAAAAGAGCGCCCCGCTATTACAAGGGCTGAGTCTACGCAAGCGGATGGCAGCGAAGTTTGAGGTAAATCTAAGGTTTGCACAGGGTTATTTGAGGTCAGAGAAATTGAGGATGCTGAAATTTTCGGCATACTTGGGGTAGGAGTCGTTTGGGAAGAGCGATCGCTCCTATCCTCCGCTTGAGGGCGCAGAAACCGTTGCCACGCAAAAGCCTCCAGCAACGGAGAAGTTTGGTGGCGATCGATCCAATCGGCAATCAGTAGCCCTGTGACGGGAGCCAGAAGAATCCCGTTGCGGTAATGTCCGACAGCCAGCGTCAAATTGTCACACTGACTGGCTCCTAGAATGGGGTATTCATCGGGAGTAGCAGGACGATAGCCCCACCAGGTTTCTTGCATCGGGAGATCTTGCAAGCCTGGATACAATCGGAGTGCGGCATTCAGCAGGGTATGAATGCCTTGAGCAGTATTACCAGGAGTGAATCCTACATCTTCGATAGTGGCACCCAGTAAAATATGCCCACTGCGTCGAGGCACAATGTAAATTTCTTCACCATACAGGACTCGTTGTAGGGGGATCTGGGGGGGGACTGACAAAGCCAGCATTTGCCCTTTGCGGGGATGGACGGGTACGGGAAGGAGTTCCTGCGACCATGCGCCTGTTGCCAAAACATAGTGACCCGCCTGCCATCGCCCTTGGTTGGTTTCTACGCCAATCACCTGTCCCTGTTGCTGATGGATCGCCTGTGCTGTTACACCTGGATGAACGGCTACCCCAATCTGTTCTACTGCCTTTAAGAGAGAGTGAGATAACGCCCGATTATCTACTTGCCCATCTTCGGGATACCACCAACCCCCAACTACTTGGTCGTTCAGTCCGGGTTGAGTAGAGTGAATGGCAGCAGAGTCCAACCAGATTGCAGGAGAAGACGATTGGGTAGCAGGAACAGTCACCTCAGTCGCCTGATAAACAGGAGCCAAAATACCGCTGGGCCAATAGCCTGTGGATAAACCGCTGATGTCTTCAATCTTGCCAGTCCAATTAGGGTAGAGCGATCGACTCTTCAGGCAGAGGTCTAACATTGCTGCTGAGGAAATAGACTCAGCTTGGGGAGCTAACATGCCCGCCGCCGCATGGGAAGCAGCTTGCTGAAACTCGCGGCTCAGCACTGCTACTGTCAGACCTCGCAGACGCAATTCCAGGGCGATCGCCAAACCAATGACACCGCCACCCATGATAAGAATATCTACACTCTTGCTCTCTGCACCCTTGTTCATGTTGATCAGGCTGAAGGATTGCCTTAATGATTCGTAACAGTTATCCGCATTTGACGAGCTTCACCAAAAGATCAGGCCATACGCAGAATAACCCTATAGCGATCCTAGCTTGCTCTGCCAACTTTGGATAATCAATCAACCCCACTTTAAGGTGAGTGTTCGTTTGCTCTCTATCAAATTACCAAAGCGCTGTAACAGGCCGTCGGCGCACTTCTGCCTGAACTCGAACTCGTCTCGGTTGTTGCTCTGGTTGTTGGAAGGTAGGTTGATCCCCAAATTCAGGAGCGGGAGACCCTGGAGTAATTGGTGTATTAGTCGGCGAGTCAGTAATTGGGGCTTGGGAGGCTGGAGGTTCAAACTCGGTGGGCGGGAATTGTTGCACTCCACCATTGGGCTGATCAAAATCATCCAATCGCTGGTTTGTGTCCTGTGGACTCAGAAGCGCAGAGAAATCTCTAGACAACTGTCTAAACCAATTGGAAACATCAGGCATCTGGCTGCCAAAATTATCACTCAAGAGTAAAAAGGCTAAAAGTCCGAGGACGGCAAATCCGACAAAGCGAATAGCGACCGCTTTAATCAAAGCACTGAGCACCAGCGCAATCAGTGAGAAAATGATTACAAAACCGACAACTTCATTCATGTTCCCAACTCCCAGCAAGAGCAATACGAACCAGCGATTTTAATCAAGAATGGAACTTGCTTCAGGTGTCCAAAGACGATGTTCACCCTGTCCCCAAAATCCATCGTACTTCGTTATTCTGACATCTCCAAACACTTTCACCTGACAGGCTAAACGGCGGTTTTGTGCCAAAACGTGGGGAGGCAGCGATCGCCTTGTCGTTTCTCGCCAATTCGCTGCCGCAACCTCGCCTTCTACTTCCACGGCGCAGGTGCCACAGGTGCCGATCCCCCGACAGTTGATGAATTGGGCTGAGCCATTGTGCAGGGCAATCTCGTTTTGCAATAAAACTTGACGTAAATTCGCTCCTTGAATGCACTCAATCGTTTTACCTTGAACAGTGATTTTCGGCATGATGATATTGCAATTCCTTCACTTCAAATCAATTCGCTTCATGTGAAGATGGGGTAATTCGGTGAGCGTGCGGTTACTTGCGATCGCCCTCAAGTGCGTACAGCCGTCAGGATGCCTGACTGCATTATCGGTAGTCGGTGCCTGACTGCATCATTGGCAGGTAAGCGCCCTCACTACGATGGGAGTTTGAGAGGCTACATTCGTATTGCACTCTGCACCTCATATTATTTTACATTTCTTGATCTTCGGCCCAGTTCCATTAATTGATTTACTCGACCCCGCCAACAAATTCCATGAGCCTAGAAAACCTTGTTTCATCTGCCCCATCTACCCCATCTGCTAATGTCGTGAATCGATCGCTGTGGATTTATGACACCACCCTGCGCGATGGCGCTCAACGGGAAGGGCTGTCTTTATCGATAGAAGATAAATTGCGGATTGCTCGTCAGCTTGATCAGATGGGGTTTCCCTTTATTGAAGGGGGATGGCCAGGGGCCAATCCCAAAGATGTGCAATTTTTTTGGCAACTTCAGGAAGAACCGTTAACGCAGGCAGAAATCGTCGCTTTTTGCGCCACTCGTCGTCCCGATCGCACTGCTGCCTCTGACCCCATGCTGCAACCCATCCTGGCGGCTGCGACCCGCTGGGTGACAATTTTTGGCAAATCGTGGGATCTGCATGTCACCGAGAGCCTGAAAACCAGCCTGGATGAAAACTTGGCGATGATTCAAGACACTGTGGAGTTTTTGCGGTGTCAGGATCGGCGCGTCATTTATGATGCCGAACACTGGTTTGATGGCTATCAACGCAATCCTGACTATGCCTTAAAAACCCTAGCAGCAGCGATCGCGGGTGGGGCAGAGTGGCTGGTTTTATGTGACACTAACGGCGGTACGTTACCCCATGATGTCAGTCGCATTGTGCAGGAGGTGGTTGACTTTGTGGCTAACAATCACAGCATCAATGTCCCTCTGCCGCAGATTGGCATTCATACCCACAACGATTCCGGGGTCGCGGTCGCTAACGCGATCGCAGCCGTTTTACAGGGAGCAACGATGGTGCAGGGCACGATCAATGGCTATGGTGAGCGGTGTGGCAATGCTAATTTATGTACCCTGATCCCCAATTTACAGCTTAAGTTGGGCTACACCTGCGTTCAGCAAGAGCATCTGGAACGTCTCACCGAATCCAGTCGCCTGATCAGCGAAGTGGTCAATTTAGCTCCTGATGATCATGCTCCCTTCGTCGGACTGTCTGCCTTTGCTCACAAAGGAGGCATCCACGTCAGTGCGGTTGAACGCAATCCCCTGACCTATGAGCATATCCAACCAGAACAGGTGGGCAACCACCGCCGGATCGTCATCTCAGATCAAGCAGGCTTGAGCAACGTTCTGGCCAAAGCCCGCACCTTTGGCATCGAGTTGGATAAAGAAGACCCGACCTGTCGGCAGATCTTGCAGCATCTCAAGACGTTAGAAAACCAGGGATACCAATTTGAAGCGGCTGAAGCTAGTTTTGAACTGCTGATGCGAGAAGCTCTGGGACAACGGCAACACTTCTTCACCATTAAGGACTTTCATATCTATTGTGACCTGATCCGGGAAGCGGAGGTTTGGCGGAGCCATGCCCTGGCTACGATCAAAGTTGCTGTTGACGGGCAAGACATTTTGGAAGCAGCCGAGGGCAACGGCCCTGTTGCGGCGCTGGATGCAGCTTTGCGGAAGGCGTTGTTGAATTTCTATCCTGCGATCGCCCAATTCTATCTAACTGACTACAAAGTCCGGATTCTGGATAGCACTGCTGGCACTTCGGCTAAAACCAGAGTGCTGGTCGAATCCAGCAACGGTTCCCAGCGCTGGACAACGGTAGGAGTTTCGACCAACATCATCGAAGCCTCCTATCAAGCAGTGGTGGAAAGTCTGGAATATGGAATCTTGCGGCATCTCCAGGTAAAAGAGGCAATCGCCTCCCCTAGTTGAGCCGTTTGCGGCGTATTAGACGACGCTGACGCATGGTGCGAACGAACCACAAGCCCAGAAAATAGCTCAATATTCCCAGTCCAGTGCCCATCACTAAGCTGCCCAGCAGCAGGCTACTGGCAATTTCTGTGCCCAATTCTAAAACACTATTCCACGACTGGATGGCAGTAAAATCCAGTGGCTCTTGATGCCTGCTCAGCAGCCATTGCCCCACTTGAAAATTGAATAAGAAGATGGGGATATCAGTCAGAGGATTGCTGATCCAGGTGCCTGCTGCGGCCATTAATTTGTTTCCCCGAACCAGGAAGGCCAGGGCAACCCCCATCAGGGTTTGCAAGCCAAAGAAGGGAAACAGTCCGGCAAACACACCGACGGCTAAACCTCGTGCGATCGCCTCCGAGCTACTTTGTAATCGAATCAGGCGGTAATACCAGTACCGCAGCCAGCGAGACCAAGCTCGGCGTAACCCAGGGCGAATAACTTTCATCAAATGTATTGGTCAAATGTCAGTAATTTTTACTTCCTAAACTTAGCGTATTCATTTATCCTGCTCTCCATTCTGTGGTGCTACACACATGTATCGCTGAAAATTGACCTGGATTTTGCAGAAAATCCATTGTGAATTAACTTTTAGCGCTTATACTTAAAAACCATCTAAGTCATTAGAAATATCCAGATCCATGACTCATCAGCCGCCAATGGAAATTCAGACTAAGTTCGCCCCTGGATGTTACAACCCTGGATGTTACAGCAGAATGCGAACCTCTTTGTTTCATCATCTCGAGCAGGCTAGAGGCTGTGCATCTTTTGCTAAACCGCTTATAACAATTCATCCCAACATTGATGCGGCAAAACATTGATGTAACAAAAGGCTGATGTTGAAGAAGGGGCAGGAGAAGGATGATACAACTATCATGGCGCGATAAAACATGGTAGGGATAGAACTGGCAAGGTTAAAGTCTTAGCCTCTCACTGTTGGTTGATGTAGTCACTCTTAGGGGGCAATCAATTTTTACTGGGTTTATGGTTCTCCTAAAATTATGGTGATCAAAGGATGCAATCTCTCCTAGAGAGTCCGCAGGCTAGAAGCTTGCCCTACGATTTACACCACAGACCCAGAAGAGCCAGATTCATTGCATCTGCTTAATACCTGATTGAATTCAAAGGCTCAGCCTGGATGATGACCTTATTGTTTGAAGGAGTGAATTGATGTCTGCAATGCTCAAACCCTCGACCTATGACCGTCGTGCTTCATCTGTTGATTGGGCTACCAGGTCAGGGAGGACAGCTTCAATTGCTACAGTGCGATCGCGGCGAGATCGACAAGACCTGATCCGCCCTCAAACTGCCGCCACCTCTTTAAGCGCAGTGCAGACGATCAAAACCCTACCCAATCCTCAGGTGGTGCCAGCCTGGTTAAATTTGTTGATGGTGGCTCAGCGGGGTTCAACAATCCTGACTTTTCTGTTGGTTACGGCTACCCTAGCAGTTTATAGTTGGACAGTTTATTCTCAACATTTGTGGGGCAAGGAATACTCTCGTCTTAAAACCTTACAACGTAATGAACGGCAACTGACTTCTGTCAATGAAGCGCTTAAAAATCAAATGGTCATTCAGGCAGAAGACCCAAGTTTGGGGCTTGTTTCTCCCAGCCCTAAAGATACGGTTTTCTTAGAGCCATTGCCACAACGTTACCCACTATCTCCTCCTGCGGCTCAACCAACCGCTCCATCTTCAGTGCCTAAACCATTAGGGTATTGACTGTACCATGACTACCCAGTTTCCACCACATCGTAATCGTATTCCTCGGACTATTTCACCTGCCCGATCGCTTTCCCCCAAAAGGCGGCTTTCGCGTGCCCAAACCACGGACTCTCGGCGGCGATCGTCAATGAAAGTCTCCTCTGGACCACCTCGTCCCTCTCTCTCTTTGAGGCGATCGTCATCCACAGCAAAATCCCAGATCAAAAGCCGCACTTCGCCACAGCGGTTGGTTATCATCTGGCTGGTATTGTTGCTGAGTGCTGTTGGCTTAGCGTGTAACCTGTTTCGGATTCAAGTTCTCCATGCGACTGCGCTCCAGCAAAGAGCACGAAACCAACAAGTTGCTTCCATCCGCCCTTTCACCCCCCGCCGCCCGATGGTCGATCGCCTGGGTACAGTTGTAGCGGTCGATCGGATGGTCTATAGTCTGTACGCTCACCCAATTCAATTTAAGCAGCCCAAAACAGAGATTGTTGAGGCGCTCACACCCATCTTGCAACGGGAGCCAGAAGAACTCTCCAAGACATTGGATCTGCACGACACTGGGATTGAGTTAGAGTACATCATCTCGGAAGAGACAGCAGAGCGAATCCGAGATCTGATGATGGATGGATTAGAGTTAGTCTTGCGTCCTCAGCGCTACTATCCTCAAGAAGACTTATTTGCTGGTGTGGTTGGTTTTGTCGATGCGGAGCAGCAAGGGCAGGCGGGGATTGAACAAACTTATCAAGAGTTTCTAGCCCGCGATGAGAAGGAAGCAACAACTTACCAGACGGGCGAGGGAGCACTCTTGCCGACAGATCTGCCACGGGGGTTTTTTCAACAAGATGAACTACACCTATCCCTGACATTGGATGGTCGCTTGCAACGAGCGGCTCAAGCAAAATTGAGAGAGCAGGTAATTAAGTACAAAGCGAAGCGGGGAACTGCGATCGCGATGGATGCTCAGGATGGTTCGATTCTGGCATTAGTCTCAGAACCCTCCTACAACCCCAACCAGTATTACATCACCGACGCTGAACTGTTACGGAATTGGTCAGTCACAGATTTGTATGAACCTGGCTCTACATTTAAGCCCTTGAATGTGGCGATCGCTCTGGAAGCAGGTGCAATTCAGCCCGATGATGTCTTTTACGACGAGGGAGCCATTCAAATTGGCGAATGGTCTATTCAAAACAATGATTATGAAGCCGTAGGAGCGCGAGGGTCACAATCTGTTACTGATATCTTGAAATACTCCAGCAATGTCGGTATGGTCCACATTATGGAACAGGTCGATCCTGTCCGTTACTATGAATGGTTACAACAACTCGGTATCGGTCAGAGGATTGGCATTGATCTACCTTCTGAAGCGACAGGGCAGATGAAAGATTTTCATCAGTTCACCCTATCCCGGGTAGAGTCAGCCACAGCTGCTTTTGGACAGGGCTTTTCACTCACCCCAGTACAATTATTACAACTGCATGGAATTTTGGCGAATGGTGGCAAATTAGTAACTCCTCACGTAGTGAAGGGCTTGTTTGATGCCCAGGGAAAACTCGTTTGGCAACCTGACCTGCCCCCAGCCCAGCCCATCTTCTCTCCAGAAACAACACAAACCGTCGTGTCTATGATGGAAAGCGTTGTCCATGAGGGAACGGGACGACCTGCTTTGGTATCGGGCTATCGCGTTGCAGGTAAGACGGGCACTGCTCAAAAGGCTGATCCTCATGGAGGATATTTGGAGAATGCCAGCATTACAAGTTTTGTCAGTATCTTTCCAGCAGATGCGCCTCGCTACGTTTTCTTGATTGTTGTAGATGAACCCCAAGGGGATGACGCTTATGGCTCTACGGTGGCGGCCCCTGTCGGTCGCTGGATGATGGAATCCCTGGTGACTACGATTGGCATTCCCCCCAGCTACCCAGAAGAGTTACTGCAAGAACCTAGCCCTTCTGAGTCATCTGACCCACTAACTGTAGACCCATTAGATGATTCAACAGAAGGCTTATTGGAAAACTTATCAAATTCTGACACCAATGAGGCAGAGGTCATCCCATCTGAAATTCAGGAAGGTGACGTTGACCAACAAGAGGAAGCGATCGAAGAAGGCAGTTGGTCGAATGAGCAAACAGATTTAGCAGATGAGCAGATGGATTTAGAGTGAGATATTCCCCAGTTGTTGCCGTATGCCGTGCTGCATCTGCGCTCAGCACTCGAACACTGGAATCATAGTGGGTTGAGCGCCAGTCGAAATCCACATTCTACTACCAGAACTTTAAGTGCCAGATTAAAGCTGTTACAAGCTATTGGAACAAGGGGCTGAAGCCCCTTGTTCCAATAGCTTGTTTCCGCTAACGAACCCGCTCAAGTTCCTCAGCCGCCAAGCGCTCTTCTCTAGTCTCAGCAAAGAAACCGTTGTAAAGCCAGCCTGCTAACAACGCACCAAGGATAGGAGCAAGCCAGAACATCCAAAGCTGAGCAATCAGTTCGGCACCAGCAAACAGGGCAGGACCGGTGCTGCGAGCAGGATTGACAGAAGTATTGGTAACTGGAATGCTAATCAAGTGAATCAGCGTTAAGCAGAGACCAATCGCAACGGGAGCGAAACCAGCAGGAGCGCGGCGATCGGTTGCACCAAGAATCACCACCAAAAAGATAAAGGTCATCAGGATTTCAGTCAGAAACGCAGCAGGCAAGTTGTAGCCCAGAGGGGAATGTGCGCCATATCCATTGCTCGCCAGAGGATTAGGACCTGACAGGGTAAATCCTGCCTTACCTGTAGCAATCAAGAAAATCACGCCAGCAGCCAGGATAGCCCCTAAAACCTGTGCGAGGATGTAAGGCAACAGGTCTCCTCCTGGAAACCGCTTACCTGCCCATAGTCCAAACGATACGGCTGGGTTCAGGTGGCAACCTGAAATATGACCGATCGCATAGGCCATTGTGACTACGGTAAGACCAAAGGCCAGAGAAACGCCCAAAAATCCCAAGCCGAGTTGGTTGTTGTTGCCACTGGGAATGGCTGCTGCCAAAACGGCACTACCGCAACCCCCTAAAACGAGCCAGAAGGTGCCGATAAATTCTGCCAAGCATCTTTTTACTAGCGGTGCAGTCATCTTCTTATCCTCAAATTTTGCGAAAGTGAAATTTACGAAAGGGGTAGGTGCTCAAATTAGAAATGTTCCAGGCAGATGTGAGCGGGTTGCTCTATATGCTGTGGGAAAGCCGCTAATCAAGCTGAAAACGCACGCTATCAAAGCAGCGTGTCAACATTACACATTTAATTCAGATTCAAGTGCGCCTCGTATGCCTCTAATGAACCGCACTTTAGAGGCAGAGAGAATATTTCGACTAACTTTCCTCGGAAGGAAGTTTTAATTTAAGCAACTTTATGTCTCATATCATAAAACTCGAACTTCTGTAAATCTCTTTGTAGTCTACGATACCAAAAAAGTTTGAGATTGAAAGAATACAGATAATAATTTCAGCGATATTTGTTCTATACAAGTTGTATACAAGAGCTTCGCTCTTTTGTTAAAGCGGGTTGCCCGCTCCAACAAATGCCAGTTATCAAACTTACGTTAATATTCATAACAATCCGCCTGTTTGCTTTTACGTTTGCTGAGGATGAAACTCAAACACCTTTTTTCCCCAAGTTTTCCACTTTTAGTTGCTATTACTACAGAGGTAGTAATGCCGTCTATCATTCGCCTAAAACATCGAAAGTTCGTTATGTAATGTGGATCAGGGTTTATCTACTGCTAATGCATGGGATTTAGACTTTTCTAGGATTTGTTTCAATAGCGCACTTACAGATGCAATTAGTAGTGGTGTTTGGAAACATTTTTATCGTGTTTAGGTTTAGCTGTTTAAGCAATCTTAGTTAAGTTTAACCTGATGCTAGCAATTCGCAGTTCGCACACTGTTTACACAGTATCAGGTCTTCACTGCGTTCTTATTAATGTAGGGTCTTTAAGCGTTAAATTCCTACCTCAATTGCGTTTTATCGTGGAACTTTAGTAATTCCCTTGCGTGTTTATGTTGCGAGGAAAACGTATTTCACCGGCCATTTTGCTATTGCTGATTGGCACTATCGCCACTCCCGAAGCGTTTGCCGCCAACGATTGGGTTATGTCGTCTCAGACCAGCGTTCCGACTGTCTTTCCGCTACCTCCAAAGGTTTCAGATAACTTGACAGTTAAGGTTGATGGCTCAGACAACATGTTTTCAATTAGTCAGGCACTTAAGCAACGGTTCGAGAGGCAGTTCCCTAATACGCAGGTGCAAGTTTCTGCTAACGGTTCTGAGGCTGCTCTGCAAGCGTTGCGTGATGGCAAGGTTGACCTGGCAGCAGTCGGTCGTCCTCTGCGAGAGGCTGAGAGGCAAGAGGGGTTTGTGGCTGTGCCTTTGGCGCGACACAAAATCGCGATCGTGGTAGGGCAGCAAAATCCTTTTCCCCAGGAGTTGACGACTGAGCAGTTCGCTCAGATCTTTCAGGGTCGGCTGACTGACTGGTCTCAGATCGGCGGTTCTCCTGGACAGATTCGTTTCATTGACCGACCCCAAGGTAGTGAGACTCGTCAATCCTTGCAGGCTTACCCAGCGTTTCAGGCGGCTCCGTTTCAGACCGGTCCCAATGCAGTTCAGCTTGCCGAGGATAGCACGGCAGCAATGGTGCAGCAATTGGGAACGGATGGTATGGGTTATGCCATCGCGGAACAGGTGGTAGGTCAGCCTGGTATCAGGACAGTGGCCATGTATGGAACTCCCCCTACTGACCCACGTTATCCTTTTTCGCAACCTTTGAACTATGTCTACAAAGGGCCCAACCCCAGCCCTGCGGCACAAGCGTTCTTAGGTCTAGCGACGGCTCCCCAAAGCCAACAGCTTGTCGAGCAGTCCAGAAGACAGGCGGCGATCGCCACTTCCACCTCAGCCAATGCTTCTCCAGAGTCTTTATCCCCTGCATCAGGGGTGGCAACAGGTGCTTCCCCCGGTGCTGTTGCCAGCCCCAATGCTGTCGATACTGCCGCAGCCATCAATGATGCTGCTCGTCCCAGGTATTGGTGGTGGTGGTTGTTAGGCATTCCTTTGCTGGGAGGGTTGCTGTGGTGGTTGTTGGGTACTAATAATGAGAGGTCTAGTGTTGAAAGGGCAAATGTTGCGGCTGTGTCCCCCCCAGTCGCACCAGTCGTTCAACAAAGGAGTCGCATTATTCTCACCCCTCGTGATTGTCGTCATGCTTATGCCTATTGGGAGGTTTCGGAATCTCAATTGCAATCGTTTCGGCAGCGAGGTGGTAGGCAAATGGTGCTCCGGATTTACGATGTGACTGACATCGATATGGATTACCAGCAACCTCATAGTGTTCAACAGTACGATTGTGATGAATGGGAGCAAGATCAACATCTGCCAATTCCTGTCGATAATCGGGACTACATTGCCGAACTGGTTTACTTGACGGAAGGCGATCGTTGGTTGACCATTGCACGTTCTGCTCCCGTTCGTGTCCCTGCTTGTGTTTCTCCAGAAGTGTTGAAAGCGTCACCAACTGTTATTCCTCAGTCTGTTGAACTGGCTAACAGCAATGCCCATGCTCAGCCAGTTCAGTCTGCAAGCCGGATCATATTGGTTCCTTATGATTCGCATCATTTATACGCTTATTGGGAAATCTTGCCTGAGCATCAGCGGATTGCATGGCAACATCAGCCGGAGCATTTGAGTTTACGCCTCTATGATGTTACCGGAATTGAACCCCAGAAGCAGAAGCCCCACAGTGTTCGTCGGTTCATCTGTGATGATCATGCTCAAGACTTGCATGTTGTAGTTTCGGAACCAGGTGATTACATTGGGGAGATTGGTTACTCCCTGAAGGATGGTCGCTGGTTGCGTGTTGCCCGCTCAACCCCCGTGCGGACGACCACTGCACCAATACCTTCCCCATCTGCTTTTTACTCCCCCAGGTAGGCAGATCTACTACAAGGACGCTCATTAGCATAGAGGCCCTGCGTTGTAGGGCCTCTACGTGGCTCTTCGGCTAGAGTATGCTTGGCTAATGGTGAGATGTCAACATTTCAAGCATCGTAAACGAAAATTGGCAAGGTTTCTAAACCCATAGCCTGAACGTTTAATCAGCTTCAATCGATTGTTAATTCCCTCAACTGCACCACTTGTTGTTCGAGATGCAAAGATGAAATCCTGCGACTTCAAGCAAAGATCATGATTGCCAAGCTACACCATCCTCGCTCAACAAGCAATACGGCTGATTTGATGAAATCAACACATCCAAAATAGGTTCACCTGTGAGGCAGTGCCAGTGACACATAAACAGATCAGGAGTTTGCACCCCCAGACTAGCGATCGCAGGAGTTCCTGGAAAGGGATAGAGGCGATCGAAACATATTTCTCCAGACAGGGTGCCAAATTGCATTAAATAGGTCGCTGGAGGAGTAGAGAGCGATCGCAGTAATCGAGCGGCTAAGCGGTATAGCTTTTGTCGCCAAGCATCGGAGAGGTGAAGGGGTTGATGATAAGTGGGGGTGGAAGGGTAGAGGGG
>Ga0224723_1000025_pt1 | contig 94021 bp, 90 predicted proteins | sample Balambano_FR2_Me_FD_161647 | JGI IMG/M metagenome (GOLD analysis project Ga0224723, IMG submission 161647) | Freshwater sediment microbial communities from Lake Towuti, South Sulawesi, Indonesia - Balambano_FR2_MetaG | ecosystem: Environmental > Aquatic > Freshwater > Lake > Sediment | place... | reverse complement strand
CATGATAAGCGTGCTATCAAAGTCCATTTGCCGATTGGCGAAAAACATGATTTCAAAGGCGTGGTGGATATTATCGGCATGAAGGCTTACATGGGTGATGGAAAAACAACTGCTGATATTCCTGCTGATTTAAAAGAAGCCGCAGATAAAGCACATTTTGATTTAGTGGAAGCGGCGGCTGAGGGTGAAGATGAACTGATGGAGAAATATCTCGAAAACGGTTCTTTATCTGACGCCGAAATGGTGCGTGGACTTGAAGATGTAGTTTACGCCGGAAGCTTTGTTCCGATATTTTGTGCGGCAGGTGGGCATGAAGTGGGAGCAATTGCTTTGCTCAATGACATCATTGATTTGTTGCCTCCGCCTACTCATGCTCCCAAACGAATAGCGCAAGGAAAAAATGGTGAAGAAGAATTAAAAGCATCTGACTCAGAACCGTTAGCCGCGTATGTTTGGAAAACAACCGCCGACCCATTCGTCGGCAAGATGACATATTTCCGCGTTTTCTCAGGTTCAATCGCGGCGGATGCGCATGTTTGGAATCAAAATAAAAATGCAGATGAAAGAATGTCGGGTTTGCATTTTCAACGCGGTAAAGAGACCATCCCAACAAAAACTGTTCACGCGGGCGATATTGCCGCTGTTTCAAAATTAAACGTCACCACTACTTGCGATACATTTTGTGATAAGGGGCATCCGCTCACAATTGCAAAACCAGAATTCCCTGCCGCTTTGTATCGCGTGGCTGTCACTCCAAAAACGCAAGCCGATGCCGCAAAAATTTCTGCTACTTTGACTCGTTTATGTGAAGAAGATATGTCTCTCTCTTGGCAAAACGACCCCGTGACGCATGAAACAGTTTTACAAGGCATGGGCGACCAACAAATTGATGTTGCCATTCATCGTGCGCAAGCAAAATTTCAAGTGGGCATTGTGACGCACGAACCAAAGATTCCATATCGTGAAGGCATTACTAGAAAAGCAACTGCGCAATATCGTCATAAAAAACAATCGGGTGGGGCAGGTCAATTTGGTGAAGTGCATTTGAGAATCGAACCGTATCACGAAGGTGATTTTGAATTCGATGATGAACTGGTGGGTATGAATCTTTCAAAATCTTATTTGCCACCGATTGAAAAAGCAATCAAAGCCACCATGGAAAAAGGCGCGTTTGCGGGTTACCCAATGAGCAATGTGCGTGTGATTGTGTTTGATGGCAAAGAACATGAAGTTGATTCAAAACCTGTGGCATTTGAAATTGCTGGTCGTGAGGCTTTCAAACTTGCAGTGCAAGATGCTGGTCCTGTTTTGTTCGAGCCAATCATGAATGTGCGCGTCACTACGCCTGATGCGCACATGGGCGATGTGATGAGTGACTTAAGCACACGCCGCGGACGTGTACAAGGCACGGATTCAGAACGTGGCAACACGGTTATCATTGCGCATGTTCCAATGGCAGAGATGTTGCGTTACACAACACAGATTCGTTCTATCACCGGTGGGCGCGGATATTTCACGATGGAATTTGACCATTACGATACTGTGCCAAGTCACATTGCAGGTTCAATCATTGAGGCGCATAAGAAAGAATTAGAAGCGAAGAAAGAAGAGTAAAAATAGCAAACGCTTCATTCACTTCTAAAGGGCGTATAATATCTTTATGGAAAAACCCACAGCACTAATCGTCGAAGACGACCGCGATATTGTCGCGCTATTTCGGCATGTGTTAGATGTGGCTGGGTATCACACCGAAATTGTGTTAGATGGCAAAGATGCCATGGAACGGCTGGAAGCCTTTACACCCAACATCGTTTTGTTAGATTTGCAATTACCGAGAATGAGTGGGGTAGATATTTTGAAAAACATGCGTGACAACGAACGTTTGAAAAGCGTGCCTGTGGTGGTGATTACAGCCTACGCCCCCATTGCAGATACTTTACCCGTTGAGCCTGATTTGTTATTGCTCAAGCCAGTAGATATTAATCAACTTAGTAATTTGGTGCAACGCTTACAAACAACAAGTGGCGTAATCAATGAGCCTTCGCATGACAAAGCTACAGGGTTGTACTCATATTCCTTTTTCAATGTGCGCCTCACTTTTTCTTTAGAACGCATTAAACAAAGTGCATTCCGAAGGTTTGGCGTTTTGTTTGCAGAAGTAGACCCACTCTCCAAACTCAAAAACCAAATTAGCCAAAGTGAATATGACGACTTTTTGCGTAAACTGGCTGACCAATTTCGGATGACGCTTCGCCCAACCGACACCATGGCTTGGTCTGGCAATCATCATCTTTTCTTTACATTGATAGAAGATATTCCTAGTCCAGAAGCCCCGCTCAAAATTGCCTCGCGCGTTAAAGACAGCATGAAACGCTTTATTGAAAATCGCCATCACGATTTGGAAATGAAAGCCAATGTTGGCGTTTTGCTGTGTGATGCTGAATATGAAAATATACAAAAAGTTTTACGAGACATTGAACTTGCCCGCACCTATTTGCGTGAAGGTTTATACACCAACCCCTCTATCTTTGACCGTGAAATGCTAGCCGCCAAAGGCTAATGAGCCGAGACCTCCGAGGTCTATTAACATAAATTTTCTATTCAAGGAATATTCTTAGACCTCGGAGGTCTTAACTTTTGTAAACACCACTTCCAACACACCACCAGCCACTGCTAAAGATTTATCCGAAACCAAACGAATCAAATCGGGGTCATTGCGAGAATCAATATCACCAATTTTCATGCCTTCCATTACATCTACTTTTGGATGAATTAACCCACGCAAGATTCCATCAAACGGGCTCACAACGGGTTGATTATTTATCAAACAAATTTTTTCACCTGCTTTGCAAACATCACCAATTGTTTTCAGCGCTTCTATATTTCCGCTAGTTGGTGCACGCAACACACGTCGCACATCACCATCGGGTTGTTTGCTATCGGCTTGTGCGGCACCTTCCCAATAGACTCTCCCAAGCGTGTGGCTTCGGCGAGTCTCTATCACGGCGTGGCAATTTGCTCCCGCTGTAAAACCAGGTCCAAGTCCGATATGAAGCGCGACTTCCGAAGGTAAAGGTTCAGGCTCAGATTTTAAGAGTCGCGCATCAATCACAAAAGTAGATTGTGGACTCGTTAGAAATTGATTCTTCAAGATGTTGGCTTGTGGGTCAATTAACACTGCGATTTCACCCGCCTCCATCGTGACTTGAAACTGGTCTGCCGACACAAGCCTTGCTGTTACGCCTTCGACAGTTTGCTCGCCTTCGTACACAGCCTCTGAAAATGAAACTGTGCGGCGGACTGCAAGCGGTTTATCGAGCTCAAGAATTGTGATTTGAAAACCAACACGATGCAAACGCAATGCGATTCCAGTTGCCAGGTCGCCGCCACCGCGAATGATAATTAAAGGTTTCATGTTTTTTGAATTTGTTCCTGTAAGAGTAAACCAAAAGTATAAATGGTGATATAGATAAAAATAAACAAAGCAGAAAATATACCAATGAACATGATGGATTGTAAACTAGGATTGCTTGAATAGTAGATTAATTCAACGAAACGGTCACGCGGATTAAACAATACATCCCACGAGTTCCATCGCAAAAATCTGCCAATGTAAATGCCAAGGCTGGCAAGAAAGCCAACAGATAATACAAACAGCCAACCTGTGATTCTGCCAAACGCTCTGTGGATGATGTTTTGCATCATAAACATAGAAATTAAACCGAGTGATAAACCTGTCCATGCAAACCATAACAGCAAAAGGGTGTCAAACCAAATGGGTACATTTATATCTTTGCGCCAACTTAAATGAAACAAGTCTGTGAGAATATAAGGTGCATTTGGAAAAAATAAAAGCCACAGGAATGCTACAAACGGCATGACCAATATAAGCGTTTTGCGATTCCATGAAAAAGATTCAGCGGCGTAGGCAAACCCAAGCGGAATCCATGCTAGAAAAATATTCCACAACAAGAAGGCATATTCATCTGAACCACTGAGAATAGTTCTTAACCGAAATAGAACCACTGAAAATAATGTTGCTCCACATAATAACGTGAAAAGAGTTAATCGAAAGCGATATGGGTAAATTTGCTGATATAGTTTTTTCATGGCGACCTCCAAGTTTGAGGCAAGTGTAAATATCTTTTCTTTCAATTGCTTGCAAAGGCTATCAGGAATCTATGTCATTGCGAGGGCGATGGTCGAGTAGCGAAGCGTATTGAGACCAACCCGAAGCAATCTCAAACATAATACCTAAGAATATATTTATTGGGGATTGCTTCGCTACGCTCGCAATGACGTGGTGTTGGATGGTTGTGTAGAAGCCAATTGCTCTGGAGTTTCTCGTAATCTTGTTGTTTGTTCTACCAGCATGTGACTAAATGAATACAAAAGCAAAAATACAAACAAGAAGAAAAATGTATATAAAACCGTAAATGCGGCGAGGCGCATACTAGGGTCAATGACCAAGCCTAAAATTTCCATCGCCGTTTCGGATGGGTTTTGTAAAATGTCCCACGAATTTAATCGCACAAAGCGACCGATATACATCCCAAAACTGCTCGCCGCCGAAATGACGAAGACAAATACCCAGCCAACCCATCTGTTAATGGTGCGGAAGATAATATCTTGCATCAAATATAGTGAAATGATTCCGAGTAATGTACCTGTCCATGAACACCACACCACAATAATCACGTCGTACCAAAGCGGTGCGCCAACTCCGCCAGCACGAGCGAGGTCTTGTAAATCGGTCAGCATATAGGGTGCATTCGGAAAAAATATCAGCCACAAAAAGGCAATGACTGGAATCACAATATATAAGGCAATTTTTCTCCACGAAATGGCATGAGCAAAATATGCCAAGATGAAAGGAATCCATGCTAGAAAAAGATTCCAAATCAAACCTGCATGGCGCGTTGAGTCTGTATAAGCAACGCGGGCAAAGACCAACCCAATACAAGTGACACAAGCCAGATTCAACAAAACAAAAACAGCGACGTTATGTCGGTTGCGGTAGATATAATTTTTTAGTTTATTCATAATTATCATTGATTTTATGCACCGTCCCGCAGGTTGATTCTAAATCAGGATTATCACTAAACAATCTGCGGGACGTTATGTTTTTAAATCTTTTTCCTTAAAAAGAGAATCATATCAATATCCCCAGGCGAGTGACCAAAATCCGTTAACATGGTGGCGGCTTCTGTGCGATGTTGTGTGCCGTGATTGACCACATGCGCCATTGATTCCCATAAAATATTTTCGTATTTCACACCTTCCGTTGAGGTGTATTGAAAAACCGAATTTAACTTTTCATCGGTTACTTCGTCTACAAATTCCATTAATTCCTTTTCTTCTTCTAACCAACGAGTTTTCAATGATTCGAATGTATTAAATTCTTCAGGCTTGATTCGCGTTGTTGGAGAAACGCCTTCCCAACGTTTGCGCCAAATCCACTCGGCGAATAATGTGTGGGTGAGCGTACTGCGCAAGCCTCCATGTGGAAAATTGCCTGGGGATATGAACTGGTCAGAGGTCAGGTTTGAAGCGGCTGTGAAAATTTTTTTATTCGCCCATTGATTGTATCTAAATAAAGTTTGAAGATTCTGTTTATTCATGTTTCCTCTGCAAAAATTCTAACAGAATTGAGTTGACCTCGTGCGGCTTCTCATAATGTGGAATGTGTCTACAATTTTCGATGACATGAAATTCAGTATGTGGAATGGCTTTCAAAATGATTTCACTATGTTCAAACGGCACAGTCGCATCTTGCCTGCCCCAAAATAATAATGTCGGTTTGTGTAATTTTCCGATATGCTCATAAACTTCTAAAAATGAATCGAGCATGTGATTTCGCAGGGTGGATACAATCGCACGCTTGAATCCTTGATACTGCATTTGGATTGAATACTTTTTTTGAAAATGTTCGACGAGTTCAGGCTTGAACAAATCACTGGCTATAGACTTAATCATACTTCCGCTTCCAAACAGACCGAGTAACAGTTCGCCGACCATCGGAATTTTTGCTACCTTCAACAGTGTTGATAGTTCTATCGGTTTTGCGCCAGCAGGGTCAATCAAAACATGTTTGGATACATACTGAGGATATTCTGCAACAAATTTTGCAGTGATTGGACCACCCATAGATAAACCCACTAAACATATTTTTTTGAAATTGAGTTTATCTAATAATTCTTTGAGTTGTTTTACAAAAAGGTGAATGTCGTATTTGAGATTCGGTCTATCTGAAAATCCACGCCCGAATAAATCATATCTCAATACACGAAAACCTTGTTGGGATAAAAATTCAAAGGTTGGGTCATAAATAAAATAGGGGACAGAAAACCCGTGAACAAGAACTATTTCCCTCACCCCTAGCCCCTCTCCCAAACTTGGGAGAGGGGGACTATTGAGTTGATAATGTGTAATGCCATCTGATAATTGAATAAACAAACCATCCGCTTCTTGGCGAGTGGATTCGTTTAATGCTTTGGTTTCGTCAAGGTAGGGGAAGGGCATTCAATTAATGATAACGGTTTATGTTAGTGGTCGGCGGCCAAAATATCGAAATTTTGTGTAAATCATGTTTGATTTAATTTTCTGAATTTATCCGCGATTTTTTTTGATGTAAATTCAAAGGTCATCATATCTTTTGATATAGTCAAATTAAATGCGGTCGGGAAAATTACAGAGACGAATCCAGGCAGGATTAAGAATAGGGCAAATATAATAATTTTTATCCAAATTTCTATAGGTAGAAAAATTGCTAGCACTATGCCTAAACTCCATGAGGCATAACTAATAATCTTCAACCAACGATGATGAGACTTTAATCTCTGCGCACATTCTTTACAAGCAGGCACGCCTTTGACGCTGTGAGATGGATTTTCCACATGATATGTGCTGGCTGTTAATAAAGAAGTTGTCGCTTCAAATGCTGAAAATTTGGATTCTAAAAAAGATAATTCCACTTTGCTATCAGGATTCTCTTTTTCACAGACCACACAAATGGCAGGGAAAATTATTTTTTGGTTGAGCGGAAGGGTGATGTCGTGAGTCAATTACAATTCTCCAATCTCTAATTCTCAAATTACTTTATCTTCCCCAACGCCCGCAACACTCTCTCCGGTGTAAACGGAAATTCATCAATCCAAACGCCTGTGGCATCATGGATCGCCGCCGCAATGACAGGTGCAACGGGAAGATAAGGCAATTCACCGACACCACGCGCACCCCATGGACCATTCGGGTCTGGAATTTCTACCAAAACTGATTCTACTTTTTCGGGAATATCTAAAATTGTTGGTAACAAGTAATTACTGAATTGGTCCGTTAGTACTTTTCCATCTTTCGTTTTGAAATCTTCCAAAACAGCATAGCCATGTGCTTGCACAATGGCACCTTCAATTTGCCCGACGATTAAATCAGGATTGATGGCTTTGCCGACATCATCAGCCGACAAAATGCGAGTCACTTTCACATGACCCGTTTCAGTATCCACTTCCACCTCACAGGCTTGAGCCACATAAGCATATTGAAAGTTTGGCGTTGAAAAACCAGTTTCTTTGTCCATTGGTGTAGTGCGTGGAGCAAGATACTTAAACTCAGCAATGGCAGGGCGTTCTTCATTATTCCATTTTTCGAGAGCCAATTCCGCCGCGCCTTTGATGGAGTTCCCAGCCATAAATGTTAAACGTGATGCAGATGCAGAACCAGGATTTTCTTGTGTGGCTGAATCAGAAACTCTTAAATCAATAATATCTGTTGGCACATTTAATGTTTGTGCCGCCATTTGAATCATGACGGTATGCGTGCCTTGACCCACTTCCGCACCAGCGTGATGCAAAATTACTTTTTCGATTTTGCCATTTCCATAAATTTCAACTTTCGCCCAACAATTTTCTTGATACCCAAATGAAAAACCGACATTCTTAAACCCAGCCGCAAATCCACGACCTCGAACAACCGCTTCTTTCTTCTTTCCTCTTTCCTCTTTCTTCTTCGTCTTTTTCTTCCAACCGAATGAATCACGTGCCGCTTCAATACATTGCACAATTGTCACAGGTCCCGGTGCTGGTGTACCAACTCCCATTGTGTCGCCATCCCGTAACGCATTTTTCAAACGAAACTCAACAGGGTCTATACCAAGTTTTTCTGCTAACTTATTCATTTGCGTTTCAGCCATGAACAAGGCTTGTGGTGCGCCAAACCCGCGAAAGGCGGCACCGGGCAAATTGTTTGTATAAACACCATATACATCCGTTTTTATATTTGGGATGAAATAGGGTCCCGATGATGTAATCGCCGCATTTCCCAAAACTTTGTTAGATGTGTACATGTACGCGCCGCCATCGCCAATCAATTCATTTTCAATGGCAATTAATTTTCCGTCTTTTGTGGCGCCCCATTTTGCTTTGATGAAAACTTCATGGCGTTTGCCATGCCCAATGATTGATTCTCTGCGTGACCACACAATTTTTACAGGTCGTTGTAACTTCCATGCCGCTAATGCTAAGGGAATTTGAACCGATAAATCTTCACGCCCGCCGAATGCGCCACCAATAGCAGGATAAATCACCCGCACACTTTCTTCTGGTAAATCTAAAGCATGAGCAATGGATTTTCTATCTGCATGAGTCCACTGCCCAGCAGATTCGACTGCGATACATCCATTTTCGTCAATGTATGCTAAACCCGCTTCAGGCTGGAGGTAAGCATGTTCTTGCACAGGAGTATGATACTCAGCCTCAACAATTACGTCCGCTTTCTTGAATGCTTCGTCAACATCACCTTTGCGGATTTTGTAATGAACACAAATGTTTGTATCGCCCCTGTCTGGGTGTAAGAGAACTGCATCCGCGCGCATAGCAGTTATCGGGTCAGTTAGAGGCGGTAGGTCTTCATAATCCACTTCGATTAATTTCATCGCTTCATGGGCTTGATGTTCTGTGTTTGCTACCACTGCCGCAATTTGGTCACCTACAAAGCGGACAATATCGGTATAAGGTTTGTTTGCATCGGGTCCGCAAAAAACAGGTTGGTCTGGAATTTGCAAACCATATTCGTTGTTGGGAACATCTTTGGCAGTGAAAATTGCAACCACGCCATCGGATGCAAGTGCTTTGCTTAAGTTGATTTTTTTTACACGGGCATGTGGGCGTTCTGCCATGAGAATTTTCATGTGCAACATGCGCTGGCGTGTTAAATCACCGGAGTATAAAGTTTCTCCAGTGACTTTTCCGTATGCATCTATGCGCGGGTGAGATTTTCCAATAACGGAATGAGTCATGTTAGCGTTTGTATTTTTTTAATTTCACATTGGGTGGCGGAACATCCAATGGACCATAACGTGGCGGTCCGACAAGGCGATATACAAAAGCATACAAAACAGACATAACACCACCAAGCAAAATCATGTATAAAATGCTGGCGACGGCGTAGGCGTAGAAATGTCTTGTGTTTGTCATTGGGCTAAGGATTTGCATTAATCCATTACTTGCATAAAACCAATCGGGATAACGTGGGAAGCCAAGTAGTTGATATGGAATCACCCAATTATTATTGAGTCCATAATCAATGGTGATGACAGCGGCGGCAATCGAAATGACCGGGATGACCAACATCATCAAACAGCCAATGCCGCGCCAAGCGACGTGTACATCACGGCTTTTTTCTTTTATCACTTTCTTTTTGGCTAAACTTTGATACTTGCCCATATGAACCTCATGCTTTCAATTTACTGGCATCTTTAATAGCATTTACAATTTTATAATAACCAGTACAACGGCATAAATTGCCGGTGATGGCTTGTTCAATTTCGTCTTTGGTTGGGTTTGGTTTTTCTTCTAACAATTTTGCTCCAGACATAATAAAGCCCGGAATACAGTATCCGCATTGTACGGCGGCATGTTCGATAAATTTTTCTTGCACAGGGTGCAGACTCCCCTCTCCTGTTTTAGGAGAGGGGTTGGGGGTGAGGTCAGCTAAACCTTCCACCGTAATAATTTCTGCATGGTGTGCTCTCGGCGCAGGGACAAGACAAGACATCACGGCTTGACCATCTAGGAAAACAGTACACGCGCCACATTCGCCTTCGGCGCAACCTTCTTTTGTTCCAGTGAGATTTGCATCTTCACGCAAGAAACGCAATAATGTTTTTTCGTGACCTGTATTGATTGAATATTTTTTGTTATTGATTGTCGTTTCAATAGATGATTCTGGAAACTTACTCACGGTCTCCAGTCCATCGTCTTCGGTCTGATTGCTTAACAAAATCGGTTTCTTCGGCATTCCTGATTCTTGGTTTTCATCACGAATCATGGTCAAGCCGCGTTTTGTAACCACCTTTACCATTTCACGGCGGTAAGTTGCAGAACCACGCACATCATCAATCGGCGTAGCGGATTGGACAGCAAGTTCTGCGGCTTGTAGAATATTTTTGTCAGTTAACTTTTTGCCGACCAAAAATTTTTCTGCTTTTTCAGCATGAGCAATGATGGGAGTCACTGCCCCAAGTGTGATAGATGCCGACTTGACAGTATCCGCTTTGAAGTCGAGAAGAAGCGCGACATCCACTAAAGAAATCGCTTGCGCACGCCTCAATGCTAACTTGATAAATGCTCCACGTTGGGATTTTGTCATAGCAGGGAAAGAAATATCCACCAGCATTTCATCAGGTTGCATAACAGTTTTACGAACACCTGTATAAAATTCTTTGAGGGGAATGGTTCTTTCACCATTTTTTGAAAGCAATGTAACGCTTGCACCCAATGCCATTAACGGAGTAATCGTATCGTTGGCTGGTGACGCAGTGATTAAATTTCCAGCAATCGTTCCGCGATTACGAATCTGTGGCGCGCCAACTTCCCACGCCGCGCGTGCTAATGGATAAGCGCGTGTGCGAATTAATTTTTCAGATGCGCAATCATTATGCGTCACCAACGCGCCAAGATGAATGACATCATCTTCATCTAAATAAATTTTATGCAATTGAGAAATGCGAGAGACATCAATTAAAGTATCTACCCCTTTGCGAAGACCACGTTCAAGTTCGAGAATCAAATCTGTGCCGCCAGCAATGACTCTTGCGCGTTCACGCTTTTCGGCAAGGATGTTTATTACCTCATCAACAGAGGTTGCATTGATATATTCATGCCACATAAAATATTGAAAACGTCCCGCAGGTTTCGTTGTGCAAGTTAATCGTTAAGATAAACCTGCGGGACGGTGTAAATTAATTACTTCCTGTCACAACTTCAGAACGACGTTCAAATGTTTCCACAGCCAAACGTGCCAATGTGGTCACATTGCGAATCGCGGCAGGTAATGCTTCTTCATCATTCATGCTCGATTCTAAGTTATCAATTCCGCTTTTCACTTGGTCACCCAAGTCAAAAAAGGCGGCATCGAATTGATAAATCTTTTCCAACTCGGCTTCATTGATTTTGACAGCATCAAACAAACCAGAATATCCGCGTGCGGCTGTACTAATTTTGTCAATGAAAGTTCGCAATGCCAAGGCGGCTTTTTCAACATCGTCAACATATTTAATCATACCGTTGCTGACGAGTTCCGCTTGCAAATTGGAAATGCGACTCCATTGTTCTTCAAAACGACGCGCCACCGTTTCACGCAAGAGTGCATCTGCGTCACGACGATTCTGCCGTTCAACATATCCGCCGAAACCGGGAATATATGAAACCAGTTTCTTGAACGGGTCAACCTGACTGCTTACTTTTTCAAAAAAATCGCTCATGGGAGCCTCCTGCCAAAGATATACGTTATTATTTTCAATTTGTTGCGTGCCTGCAATTATATCGTTTAATTCAAGATATAATCAAGTTATCATTTTTTATCAGGAGATTGTTATGTCGAATCACGTCAATGAATTACTCGCACTGGTTGAAAACAGTGTATCAGTAGAAGGGGGGACTGTAAAAGTTTTAGACGCAAACAAATTCAGAAAAAATGTCGGCAAACTCGTTGAACGTTCAGCCCTCGCTTCAGACTTAAGTGCGGGCTGGTCTCGTTATATCATCCGATGCGCCGCCTTAGACTTGGGTGTTATCCCTGCATCTATTCACGACCTATACATGGCTCGCGGACGTGAAGAAGTGCCAATGACCTTCACTACACCAGCCTTTAACTTAAGAGCATTGTCATATCATGCCGCACGCGCTATGTTTCGTTCAGCCCTTAAGATTAACGGAGGCGCATTTATTTTTGAGTTGGCTCGTTCTGAAATGAGTTATAGCGCCCAACGCCCATCTGAATATGTGACCAATATCCTCGCCGCCGCCATCGCCGAAGGATTTGTTGGACCCGTTTTTGTTCAAGGTGACCACTTCCAAGTCTCTGCGAAAAAATATCAAGCAGATGCTCAAGCAGAACTCAGTGCAGTGAGAGATTTGATTCTAGAAGCAATTGCCGCAGGTTTTTACAATATTGATGTAGATACTTCTACATTAGTAGATATTCATTTGCCAACAGTAGAGGAACAACAAGCATTAAATAGCAAACTTTCAGCAGAACTTTCTAAATTTATCCGCAATAATGAACCCGCAGATGTCACAATTTCAATCGGCGGTGAAATTGGAGAAGTAGGCACAACAAATTCAAATGAATTTGAACTACGTGCTTATATGAATGGCTTTAATGCTCAGCTAAAAGAAATTGCACCTGATAAAGCAGGTTTGAGCAAAATTAGCGTGCTGACTGGTACTTCTCACGGTGGTACAGTGCTTGCAGATGGTTCTCTTGCTGATGTGACAATTGCCTTTGACGTTCTGCGTGATTTGAGCCGTATTGGTCGAAAAGAATATGGCATGGGTGGCACAGTGCAACACGGCGCGTCAACCGTGCCAGAAGAAAACTTTAACAAGTTTGTGCAAAATGAAGCGATTGAAGTTCATCTTGCTACAAACTTCACCACCATGTTCTTTGATAATGTCCCTGCTGATTTTAAACAAGAGATGTATGCTTGGTTAGATGCTAATTTTGCAGGTGAACGCAAACCCGGTATGACCGATGAACAGTTCTATTACAAGACTCGTAAGAATGCGATTGGTCCATTCAAAGCTCAGTCTTATGCTTTGCCAGAAGATGCCAAAACAAAATTAATCAATGCGTGGGAAGCACAATTTGATAAATTGTTCAATTTGCTCGGTGTAAAAGATACCAAACAATATACTGATACATATATCAAACCTGTAAAAGTTACACCCAAGTTTGGAGATTATGTCAAAGGCGATGTTGCCTCTGAAGATGTGAGTGATTTAGCAGATTAACGTAATGAATGATGCGTAATGCGTAATTGATAAATAGGTAAACAGGTAAATCGCAAATCAAAAATCAAAAATCGTAAATGAATCAGCAAGGCATTACACACAACCGTTACAAACTCATCCCCCGCACGATGATTCTCATCCGTCGCGGGGATGAGTATTTATTGATGAAAGGCGCGCCGACAAAAAAATTATGGGCTGGGAAGTATAACGGCTTGGGTGGTCATGTAGAACGTGGAGAAGATGTAATCACTGCCGCAAAAAGAGAATTGTTTGAAGAAGCAGGTATGACTGCCGATTTGTGGTTATGTGGCACTGTAATTGTAGATGTGAATGAAATTGGAATTTGTTTGTTCATCATTTGCGGGGAAAATGCCCAAGGCGAAATCAAAGAGTCGAACGAAGGCAGAGCAGAATGGGTTAAGAAAGAAGCGTTAAATCATCTGCCAGTGGTGGAAGATTTGCCCATCTTATTAAATAAAATCCATTCTATGAATCAAAACGACCCGTCGTTTTCAGCGAGGTCGTTTTATGAAAATGATAAATTAACAATTGTTTTTGCTTAGGGGATATTGTATGATTGCAATTCGGATGTAAGGGTAAACGGTGTACCGCCAAAATCTGAATTGCTGATTGATTTGACTTGCCCGATGTTTGGCGCAAACCAAGTAATGGTTGAACCTGTAATTTGCATGGGAACTTGAATGCCTTGAAATTCACCAACAATATCGAGTGTTGTAGTTGATTGAAATTTTATCGTTTCAAATGTGCCAGCAGGAACAGTGATGGTTTCATTTCCCATCTCTTGCGTTGTGACAGAAAATGTGCCACTCGAATTTGTTTGTGAACCATCTGGCATAGTAGCTGTGCCTTCAAGTGTCAGGCTGTATAACCATTGCATACCACTTACAATTTCTTTTGGCAAACTAACACCACTCACTTGAAGGGTGTTAAATTCCATATTTACACTTTGCGTAGTGATTGCGGCAGTAGAACCACCACCATATTCAAGTGCTTTCAAGCCGCCCGTTTCACATGCCCATTGTTGTGTGCGCGTTAAACCTTCAAAAGTTGTCGTGAGTGTAAAACCATCAGGGCGAACTTCTGTGATTGTATCTGTGTATGAAAAATCTCCACTCGGTCCACCAGTGTTGAAATACGTCCACGTAGCATTTTGTTTAACTGGATAAATTGGATTGTCACACAAACCTTCGATGACAACCGCTTCTGTTTCTTCGGGGATAGTTGAATCTGCTGAGGGAATATTTTCTACGGGGCTAGTTAAGTTACAAGCAAGCGTAGTGAGTAAAACGGTTATTAAAATAAAATATAGTTTGTTTTGCTTGAGCATGAAAATCTCCATATTTCATTATTACCATTTCAATAATGAAATAATAAATGTACTTCCTTTTCCGGGTTGGCTTTCAACTTCAATCGTGCCACGATGTTGTTGAATCACTTGACGTGTAATCGAAAGTCCAATCCCTAAACCACTGTACAATTCTTCGTCATCATTAATTTTATCGGTGTGAAAGAAGCGGTCAAAAATACGCGGTCGAATCTCTGGCGCAATGCCAATGCCATAATCCTGTACGCTAATTTTGACATGCTTGGCTTCTTCTGATAACCGAATTTCAACCGAGCCATTCGGCGGGCTAAATTTAATCGCATTATCTACTAAAGCAGTAACCGCCCTTTCAAGCGAAGGCTCATCACCTTGCACTGGGGCAACGTGAATATTTCCTTTTGTTCGCAAGGCAACACTGCGTGCTTTGGCTTTGGCTTCATATTTTTTTATTACATTTTCAATAACGCTAGCCATGTTTACCGCTTGAAAATCTGGCAAGACCAAATCCATTTCTTGTAAAAATAAAATGTCATTGGTCAGATTCACAATTTGGTCAACATTACGGCTGACCGTCTCAACTGTTGAATTTAATTGTTCACCAGAGAGCATTCCTTTTTTGAGGGCATGTAAATATCCGCTTGCTACCATTAACGGTGTGCGTAACTCATGTGCAATGCTGGTTAAAAATTCTCGGCGGGCTAAATCTTGTTCTGCTAGTTTTTGATACGCGTCTGCGATTTCGGATGCACGCAATCTTAAATCTTCGATGGCTAACGCATCATTCTGTCGTAGCCGATTGCTGATTTCTGAAACCATTGCCATTGCCACGCTGGGGCTTTTTTTAAGCACTCGGTCGAAGCCGGGTTTGTCTAATTCCAGCACAACTGCACTGGTCAAAGACTTAACCGTCGCGGCACGGGGTGCATTATGAATCAAAGCCATTTCACCGAAAAAATCTCCAGCAGACAGTGTTTTCAGTAATCGTTTTTCTATATTATTAATGGTTTTAGTAACTTCAAAATCCCCTTCAAGAATCATATAAAACGTATGCTCAATTGCATCTTCTTTGCAGAGAACTGTATCGGCTGGGTAAGTTTTTATTTGGCTATTGATAATAATCTCTTGCACTTCATCTGGCTTGATGCCGGGAAAAGCGCGAGGGATGATACGTGCAGGGGTACGTATGGTAGTCATTTGCGGGATTGTATCATGTGAGAAAATAAAATATTTCACCCATTTGGGCTAGTAAATTAAGTTTGCTTTTCAACTTGTTCAGGAGTTATACCTAATTCTTCTTCACATTCATGTATCGTTTTAGAAACCTCTTCAAACCACTTTTCAATCCCTTTCGGTTTTGCAGTTTTTTCCATTTTTATATAGCGGATGAATCCAAGCACATCAAACAAGCGCATGTCTTCAAGGGTTTCTATCTCTTGCATAATCAATTTTTGCAGGCTATTCATGGTGAACTCCTGTTTTCATTATACTGGCACAATGAAGGAATCTCGTTGCAAAAAAATAGCAACGTCCCGCAGGTTTTATCAAAAACTTGTGCATTTGATGAAACCTGCGGGACGGTTATGTAATGGCTAAATCTTAACTAAGCGTACATGCCCCAATCTAACGCAGAGGGGTCTTCCATCATTGAGAAGTCCCACATTTCCATGCCCATTTCGATAGTAACAGGCATGTTCAAGCCTTCCACGGCTTTGGCTTTGGTCATTTCAATCATGGCGGGTCCATACGGGCAGAATGGTGTCGTGAGAATCATTTTGATGCGTGCCATGTTGTTTTCAATTTCGACATCACGAATCAACCCTAACTGGATAATGGTCATACCAATTTCGGGGTCTATTACTTCTCCGAGTTTTTCGCGCGCTTGTTTGACCATTTCAGGGTGTGTGGAGTGAATCGTCCACTGAATTTCTTTGATTTCAGATTCTTCGCTCATGTTTCCTCTTTTACTTATTTTTTGACTGTTGTACAACATACGTACAATGGGCACTGCCATCTAAAATACATTGCACTTTGTTGACTGGTAATGCCAACATTTTTGAAATTAATGTTTGGTCAACTGTGCAAACTTCTGGATGTGCAATTCCAATTTGGTAATAGGGGCAAGAGATTTCGTGAATTTGATAGGAGTCATCTTTCTTTTCCCATTCGACTGTGAAACCTTCTTGCGCTAACAAATCTTTGACGAAGTCTAAGCGTGCTTCCATACCTAGCCCCTTCACATCGTTGGCATATTGGCTGACTAAATCTTCCGCAATCTGCCCGAAGAGTTGGCTCACTGCCGGCGCGGGCAAAGTCTCTTTCATCTGTGCAATGAGGCGGTTTGTCAATCTTAAATAACGAGTAGGGAATCTTTCCATTCCTTCCGCAGTTAATAAATATACCAAACGTGGGCGACCAACTCCATGACGTTCTTCTTGCGCTTCAACCAATCCTTCCATTTGTAAATTGGTAAGATGGTGCCGCACAGAAATTGGGTTGATACCCACCGCTTCTGCCATTTCGTTGATGGTTGATTTTGGCTTCTTCAACAGCGTTTGTAAAATTTTGTTGCGTGTGGCGCTCATGCAAGGCAGTATAACGGGGTGGAAGTGGAATGTCAATATACTAGATAATTATGATAAAAATTATTGCCCTTCAAATTCACAGTGCCAACTTAAGTTATTGCAAGTGGCTTGGGGATAAATGAGAAGTCTTTGCAAAGATTTCTCATTTATTTTATTTCTTTGGGTTGCTTGCATTGATAATGATGTACCAAGCAAACTTTCGCATGAAGGGGATTTTGAAAATTAACTCATCAATTTTCCTGAAAAAATTAGAAACAGGTTCGTATGCCTTCGAGTTTCTAAATGGGACAGCCATAATGGTTGTTAATGAAAAGTACTCAATTTCAACATTTTGAAAATATTTTTTTAGTAAATCAAGGTCTTTCATTAGCAATGGATGTTCATCAACGGTTCTCATTTGAGGGGTTAACTTTCTATACAGATTGATAATAGGATTATGCCCAAGCGGTTCACTCAAAATTAAATGACCGTCTTTTTTTAATACCCTAGCCAATTCTTTATAAGCCGCATCCAGAATTAAATGATGAATAATTGCAGAGCCGACAATAACGTCGAAGTAATTATCCTCAAAGGTTAAGTCTTCGGCGTTCATTACAAAATATTCAGCCTTGTATTTTGTTTTGGCAATCGCTTCTTGTGCGGCTTTGATTCCTTCTGGAGAAATATCTATACCTGTTAATTCAGCCCCAAACTCAAGCCATTGTACAGAGCCACTGCCAGAACCGCAACCATATTCAAGTAGTTTTTTTCCTTTGGATAAACTGGCAACAAGTTCAACATATCTATCATCTAAATGTTTATTGGCGGCATAAAACTTCCCAACTTTATCGCGCACGTCTTCTCCGCCAAAGCGATGGTCGTGAAATGCTTGTTCATTTTTTAGACGTTCATCATTCATGTGGACCTCATTTTTATTAAGTATTATCCCATCAAACTAATTATAGCATTCTAGTTCAGCAGTGGAAAGATAGATTTTATTGAACACCATCACTACCCCAAGTTTTATTTTATGATGTATTATCTTATTTGGAGAATTTCTTATGCCTAGAAAAGAAAACCATTATTCAACTCGAATTGGATGGTTGCGTGCGGCTGTGCTTGGAGCTAATGATGGAATTGTTTCAACTGCAAGTTTGGTGGTGGGAGTCGCCGCGGCAAGTGCAGTACGCGGAGATGTGTTGCTGGCTGGCGTTGCAGGCATGGTGGCTGGAGCAATGTCTATGGCGGCGGGCGAGTATGTTTCGGTCAGTTCACAGTCTGATACAGAAAAAGCAGACTTAGCACGCGAGAAAAAAGAACTCGAAGTAGATAATGTTGGCGAACACAAAGAGTTGACTGAGATTTATATCGAACGTGGGCTTGAACCAGCTCTTGCTAAACAAGTTGCCGACCAATTGATGAAACATGATGCATTAATGGCACATGCTCGTGATGAACTTGGATTAACTGATGTTCATACGGCTCGTCCATTTCAAGCGGCTTGGACATCTGCTTTGTCATTTGCATTAGGTGCGGCATTGCCACTGTTGGCTGTTTTACTTTCGCCCACAAATTTAATTATTCCAGTCGTTGTAATTAGTTCTTTATTCTTTTTAGCGGGCATGGGCATGTTGGCCGCAAAAACAGGCGGTGCTAATATTTGGACTGGGGCATTGCGCGTCACATTTTGGGGATTCATCGCAATGTTAGCAACATTTTTAGTTGGAAGATTATTTGGGACAAATATCTCTTAAATGAGAACTCGGAAGTTTGAAAACCTCCGAGTTCTTTATTTCGTCATCAACTCATCCACAGCATTGACCAACTCTCTTAAATTCCCAACCTTCAAGACATTATTACAAAGTGGAGCATATTTGGGCATGTCGCTGTCACCGTGCCACAATGTTGAGGGTTCAGGATTCAGCCAAATGGTGCGTGAGGCGCGGCGTGTCATCACAGAAAAAATGTCGAGGCGTGGATCATAATAATTGTTGCGTCCATCACCAACGATAATCAGAGTCGTACCGCTGTTCAAAGTATCCATGTAGCCATCGTTGAAATTTTGCAAAGACCAACCGAGGTCGGTGTTGTAATGTCCGCTGGGCATGCGATACAAAACAGATGTAATGGCTTCATCGGCATTTGCGCCAGTGAAATCTTCCGAAATGGATTCAAGATGATCAATGAATGCAAAGGCATGTGTTTTGCGAACTTGCCCTTGCAATGCAAACAGAAAACTTAACATCAACTCCGAACAAAAACGCATGGATGTGCTGATATCACAAATCACAACAATCTTCGGTTTTTTGATTCGGTCTTTGTGATGAATTTCCATCGGCACGCCATGATATTTTAAATTTGCACGAATGGTGGTCTTCGGGTCAAGTTGTCCGCTCTTCATTCTTTTTTGACGCAATGCAATGCGTGTGCGCAATGCGGCGGCGAGTTTCTTCACTTCGCGTTGCAACAATTTTTTATCCCCATCGGATAACGCTTGAAACGGACGGTTCATCAGGCTATCGATATTTTCATCACGCGGACGTTCACTTAAATTTTCAGCGAGTCTTTGCCCAGCAAATTGATTGATTTGTTCCTGCATGCCTTGCAAGTTTTGTTGAATCGTTTCGCGAATTTGTTCAATGCGCTCACGGCTCATGCCCATTTGCGCGAGTTGCTCCATCAATTCTTTCATCGCCTCGCGCACTTCAGGGAACGCCAACGCGCGCATCATGCGTTGCGCCATCCAATTTTGATAATTGAGATTGTCTGCCTGATTCAATCCGACCATTCGACCTAACGCTTCTAATTCTGACTTTGTTAATGGTTCGCCATTCATCAGCCTTTGCATTCGCTGACGAAGATTGTCTGCGAACTGTTTCATCGCCTCAGCCCACATCTGCGCTTCTTCAGGAGTCATATCATCAGATGGATTTCCACCCATCATCGGTGGTACGCCTGCCCCAAAAAATAATGGAAATAATTTTTCAAATGTAGGAATATCTTTTACATCTTTGATGAGTGTTGCCCGCAGCGATAATTTGAATTGTTCTCTATCTTGAATCCCCATAATATCCACAGCCGAAAACGATTCGGCTGATTCAGCCAACGAAACCCGAACCCCACTTGCTCTCAATGCCGCAATTAATTGTAAGATGCGAGATTCCATTCTTAACTCCTATGTCGTTGCGAGGAGGATTGCTGGTCGAGTAGCGAAGCGTATCGAGACCCAATCCGACGAAGCAACCTCAAAATTAATAAGGAGATTGCTTCGCCTTCGGCTCGCAAAGACATATAATGCGTTAATTCCCAGAAAACCTTCCAAACTCATCGTAATTATTTTTTGGTCTTGGCTGTTGTGGTGGTGGTGGATTAATATATTGTCTCTTCGCCTTTTGCAAATCCGCTTCATGTTTTAATAAAACAGAAATTGTATCTTCCAAAGTCCCTTTATCTAAATTGCTAGCATTTAATGCCACTAAAGCATTTGCCCAATCTAATGTTTCACTGATGGACGGAGATTTTCGCATGTCCGCTTTTCGTAATCGTTGCACAAATTCCACAGCTTGTTGAGCCAACTTGGGATTCAAATCTGGCACTTTCAATCTCACTACTGCAAGTTCCTCTTGCAAAGTTGGATAATCGATGAAGAGATACAAGCATCTGCGTTTCAACGCTTCGGATAACTCGCGTGTGTTGTTCGATGTGAGTATCACAAATGGTTTATGTTTTGCTGTGAGCGTTCCTAACTCTGGTACAGAGATTTGAAAATCACTCAGCACTTCCAATAGAAATGCTTCAAATTCTGCATCGGCTCTGTCAATTTCATCAATCAACAAAACGGAAGGCTGTTCGCTTAATATCGCTTTCAACAGCGGACGTTTGAGCAAGAATCTTTCAGAGAAGAATACATCTTCTTCTTGTGCGAGTCTATCTGCTGCACCAGCCAGTGAGTCTGCTTTGCCTAAAGTATCATTTAATTTGTCTCGCAATAATTGTGTGTAAAGCAACTGCTTAGAATATTCCCATTCATACAATGACTTGGATTCGTCCAAACCTTCATAACATTGCAAACGAATTAGCTCACGTCCAGTAGCCGATGCAACAGCCTTTGCCAATTCTGTTTTCCCCACACCCGCTGGACCTTCGGTCAGAAGCGGTTTCCCCAATTTTTGTGAAAGATAAACAATCGTCGCAATTTCATCCGAGGCAATATATCTTTGTTTATTCAATTCTGTTTTTACAGTTGTAGTTGAGTCGAAAAGAGTTGTCATCATTCACCTTTATACACGGTGGTTGAGTAGTCGCGCTCTTGCTCTATGCGACGTATCGAAACCACCTGTTACCAAAAATATTTTGTTCATGTTACCTGTTGGTCTCGATACGCCATTCGTTTCACTCATGGCTACTCGACCAACGGATTATTTCTTAAACCATCTTGGCTGTGTCAATGTTTCAGGTTTAAGAATATCATCTAATTGCTCTTTGGTTAATAGACCTTTGGCTAGGATAATTTCCGCCACGCCTTTACCAGTTTCATACGCTTCTTTCGCCACCGCACTTGCATTTTCGTATCCGATAATCGGGTTCAACGCCGTCACAATTCCAATCGATTTATTGAGCATATCAGATAAATGTTCTTTGTTGGCTGTGATTCCTCTCACGCATTTTTCAGCGAGCGTTAAGCAACCGTTTTTCAAATAAATCAAACTATCAAATAAACTATGTGCAATGATAGGTTCAAACGCATTGAGTTGGAGTTGCCCGCCTTCGGCTGCAAATGAAACTGTGACATCATTCCCGATAACAAGAAAAGCAATCTGATTTACAACTTCAGGAATGACAGGGTTCACTTTACCAGGCATAATGCTCGACCCTGCTTGCACAGCAGGTAAATTGATTTCATTTAATCCAGTGCGTGGACCTGATGATAGTAAACGTAAGTCATTACATATTTTTGATAATTTAACTGCCACACGCTTCAACACACCAGATAGTTGGACAAACGCCCCAACATCTTGCGTGGCTTCGACTAAGTTTCCAGCCGTGATGTATTCGATTCCAGTCACTTCACTTAAATATTTTCTCGCCAAATTTGCATAATCAGGGTGTGCATTGATTCCTGTTCCAATAGCCGTTGCACCTAAATTTATTTCTTGAATCAACAATGCGCCTTCTCGCAGACGTTGTTGGTCTTCTTCAATCATCACTGCATACGTACTAAATTCCTGACCAAGAGTCATCGGCACAGCATCTTGTAATTGCGTGCGTCCCATTTTTAAAATATCTTTGAACTCAATTGCTTTTTCGGCAAATGCGATTCGCAAAACTTCCATGGCTCCGATTAATTCATCAATATAAAAACGCAAAGCCACTTTTACAGCGGTCGGATACACATCATTTGTGCTTTGACTCATATTCACATCTTCCAGCGGATGTAATTTTTTATACTCGCCCCGTTCAAAGCCTAATATTTCTAATCCGCGATTGGCAATGACTTCATTGGCGTTCATGTTTGTAGATGTCCCTGCACCGCCTTGAATCACATCTACAACAAATTGCTCACATAAATTCCCATCCATGATTTCTTTACAAGATTTTACAATCGCATCTGATTTTTTATCTTCCAACAATCCCAACTCGTGATTTGCTAAAGCACAGGCTTGCTTCACACACGCCAACGCTTTTATAAAATTTGGATACCTACTAATTGGAATATTACTAATCGGAAAATTTTCTAATGCGCGTAAGGTATGCACCCCATAATACACATTCGCTGGTACTTCACGTTCACCGAGTAAATCATGTTCCATGCGAGTTTTCAAAGAAGACTCCTTTTATTTAATTGTATCATCTTGAATTTGGAATAAAAAATAACTGCCTTGAAAAATATCAAAGCAGTTGTAATGTTTGAAAATGAATTTTGCTAACGGTTTGCGTTAGTGGTGGTGGGGCGGGCTGGGAAAATGCCTGAGAGCAGGAAAAACCCGAAGCCAGAAAAATGCTTCTCGAAGCCGCAGACTCCCCACCATCCACTGCACGCTTTGTTGGGCGTGGTAGAACTTGAAGACTCCTTGCCTGAAAAAAGACACCAATGTAAGCCTGACTGAATTTTACTTGCGATTCTCTGATTTCGGATAAGAGCAACGACTACTCTTATTTGATGCCTGCGTTTTTATCAACGAGGCTGAGTGACGACAAGAGTATTTTTTGAACCTTTTCGGCAATCTCATTCATTATTTCTTCGCTAACTCGTTCTTCTTCTGAAGCACCTGAATATTCAAAAACACCCGTGCCCCGACGATTTTCTGGTTGATTTGCCATGCGGGGAATTATATGAAAATGTACATGCTGATGTTCTGCCATTTCGGCAAATTGAACAACATAAGTTTTTATGCAACCAGTAGTTTCTTTCAATGCGAGTGAAACTTGACGCAACAAAATACCCAATTCACTTGCTTCTTCGTTAGTTAATTCGTCAATTGCCCCGATGTGTCGTCGTATCACCAGAACTAACCAACCTGACAAGATGGTACTATTATGATGTACGACATCCCAAAACTGTGTGCGATAAATACAATCCCAAAGAGGGGCATTGTGTGCGTCACGCCTACGTATTAATTCACAAGTTTTGCAATGAGTCATACTACTTTTGCCTTTGGATTATCTGACAAACGCCCAACTAAGTATTATACGGAAACTTTCCGTATAACCACCCCATACGGGGTCTTATATTTACCTTTTCCATATAACCACCCAATTTAGGGTATTATATGGAAGATTTGCCACATAAGACGCTATATTAGAGTCTTATGCGGAATACTTAGGCAACTATACGCCTAAATTTACTTTTTAGCAATAGTTTAAAAAATTATGGAAAATAACATTCCCCAACCTTCACAAGATAAGAAATTGATGCAACAAGTTAGTGATGCCATTACGACATTTGCACCATTCAAGAATTACTCGGTCACAAAGATGTAAAAACCACCATGATATACACTCATGTCTTACAACGCGGCGGACTCGCCGTCAAATCCCCACTCGATAACTGAACACTGAACACCACAAATCCCAATCCCGCAGTCTCCAATTCGAGTAAAATACCTCAGTTCAATTATTATTTTATAAGAGGTCATTTTATGCAAAAGAGAGTTATCCACACAGACAAAGCACCAAAGGCAATTGGTCCGTACTCACAGGCTATCAAAACAGATTCGGTAGTTTACACAGCAGGTCAGGTTGGGTTTGAGCCTGCTACAATGGAAATTGTAAAAGGAGGTGTAGAAGCAGAAACTCGTCAGGTACTGACAAATTTGAAAAATGTTTTGGAAGCCGCAGGGTCTGGGTTAGAGCATGTGGTTAAGACTTTAGTCTTTCTGCAAGACATGGCAGATTTCCCAAAAATGAATGCCATTTATACAGAATATTTTCCTGAAAACCCTCCAGCCCGAAGCACAGTGCAAGTAGCCGCATTACCCAAAGGGGCATTGGTTGAAATTGAAGCAGTAGCTTTGATTCCGTAATTAATTTTTTAGGACGCAGATTGACGCGGAAAACGCAGATTAAAATATCCGCGTTCATCAGCGTTATCTGCGTCCAATTATTTTTATAATGTTGCATCAACCATTTGTCTCTATCATCGTCCCTTGTTATAACGAAGAAAAAACCATTCAGCATTTATTGAATGCTATTTTGTCACAGACGTATCCATTACATAAAATGGAAGTTGTGATATCGGATGGATTGTCAACAGATAATACAATAGAAGTGATTGAATCATTTCAAAAGAATCATGCCGAATTAAAAATAACAGTCACAAACAATCCGTTAAAAACCATACCGTCTGGGTTGAACCAAGCCATACGCGAGTCGAGAGGCGATTTGATAATTCGTTTAGATGCTCACTCCATGCCAATCAAAGAATATGTGCAACGATGTGTATCTGCTCATCAAAATAAAAAAGGTGACAATGTGGGCGGCGTGTGGGAAATTCATCCCAGCGAAAATACTTGGATAGCAGATTCAATTTCGTATGCGGCGGCGCATCCATTGGGCGTGGGGGATGCACTGTATCGTTTGAATGCAAAAGCAGGCGCAGTAGATACAGTTCCGTTTGGTTCGTTTTATAAAAAGTTAATTGAAAAAATTGGCGCGTTTGATGAAACTTTATTAGCCAATGAAGATTATGAATTTAATACGCGCGTGCGTGAAGCAGGTGGTATTGTTTATTTAGACCCAAGTATTCGTTGCGTTTATTTTTCGCGTGGCACGTTGAAAAAATTATTTATTCAATATTGGCGTTATGGTTTTTGGAAATTAAAAATGTTGTTGCGTTATCCAAAAACATTACGCTGGCGACAAGCCTTACCACCAGTTTTTGTTTTAAGTTTAATTACGTTGAGTGTGTTATCCTTGTGGTTGCAAGTTGCATTAACTCTTTTGGTGTTGCAATTATTTCTTTATTTTTTTATTTTGGGGTTGGCTGGTTTAAAACTTGCAATTGATAAAAAGAAAGGTTATTTAATTTTTGGAGTTCCACTAGCCATTTTCACCATGCACTTTGCATGGGGTGCAGGTTTTTTGTGTAGTGGTATTTCAAGTTTGTTTAAGAATGGCTGATATTTACAAACCCTCATTAAGATTACGCCCCGCCGAACAACGTTCTATTTTATTGGTCGGCGATTTTATTGCATCGGCAGGTGCAATAGCAGGCGCAATTTATTTTTGGTATGAATATTCGTTGTATCGTTTAATCGAAGATGGACTTTCACAAGCGCGGGCTGAACGCCTGATTCAAAATAACTTTGATGTGCCATTTTGGTTTTATCTGCTTCCATTGGTTTGGATTTTGTTGCTGGTTGAATCGTATGATGTTCACACTGCCGCCGATTGGCGAAAAACATTACGCACTGTTGCTGTGGCACCTGTTGTTGGTTTATTAGGATATTCACTACTCTTCATTTTTAATACTGACCCCAACTCCTTGCCGCGTATTGCAGTGGGTGCATTCCTCATTCTCGCTTCTTTCTTGACTTTGGCTTGGCGCGGAATCTACATCCGCCTTTATGCTTCAAGTGGGTTGATTCGGCGAGTCTTAATTGTTGGTGCGGGTAGGTCGGGGCGTTCATTGGTTTATATGTATAAAAAATTACCCATTTCTCCTTTTCAATTAATTGGTTTTATTGATGATGACCCTGCTAAAAAAGAGTACACCTATCAAAATTATGCTGTGATGGGTGATAGTGAACATTTATTAGATATTATCGAAGATTATCGTATTTCTGATGTGGTGGTGGCCATCAATGGTGAAATTAAAGGTGAAACGTTTCAAACCATTTTGGATTGTCAGGAACGTGGGGTAGAAGTGATTCGTATGCCCATTATGTACGAAGAATTGACTCAACGTGTACCGATTGAGCATTTAGAATCAGATTGGGTGATTCGTTCATTTGTTGACCAAGTGCGAGTCAGTGGATTATATGAATTATCCAAAAGATTGATGGACATAGCAGGTGGTATTGTAGGCACGATTATTTTTCTGCTCCTCTTTCCATTGATTGGTTTGGCAATTACATTGGAAACTGGTTTTCCAATTTTTTATTCCCAACCTCGTTTAGGTAAAGGGGCACAATCCTTTAAGATATTAAAATTTCGTACCATGAAACAAAACGCTGAAGAAGAAGGCATCAAAAATGCAGAAGAAAATGACCCGCGTGTCACAAAGGTAGGAAGTTTTCTTCGCAAAACTCGTTTGGATGAAATGCCCCAATTTTGGAGTGTGTTACGCGGTGAAATGAGTTTGGTAGGTCCGCGCGCAGAAAGACCAGAACTCGTTGCAGAATATCAAAAACAAATTCCGTTTTATAGAGCAAGGTTGTTAGTAAAACCAGGTTTAACGGGTTGGGCACAAATCAATTATGGTTATGTCGCCACCATTAAAGAAACAGTCGTCAAACTTGAATATGATTTGTATTACATCAAGCATCGCACTCTGCCAATGGATGCCGCCATTGTGCTTCGTACCATTGGAACAGTCTTAAGAAGGACTGGAAGATAAAATGTATAGCGATATTTATATCGCTATCGAAAGGAATTAATCGAAAGGAATTAAATGAAATACTTAATCACAGGCGGAGCAGGTTTTATCGGCTCGCATATTGCTAATACTTTAGTGAAAAATGGGAAACGAGTTCGCATCTTTGATAATTTTTCTTCGGGAAAAAGAGAAAACTTACAAGGTTTAGATGTTGAAATCATGGAAGGTGATTTGAGAAATGATGATGATGTAAATAAAGCCGTCAAAGGTATTGATATTATTTTCCATGAAGCGGCATTTGTTTCGGTACCAGAATCAATGGAAAAACCTCAAGAATGTTTAGATGTCAACGTGATGGGAACGTCGAAGTTGTTTGAATCAGCCAGAAGGTCAGGGGTGAAGCGTGTAGTAGTTGCATCCAGTGCCGCAGTGTATGGAGATTCCGAAGCATATCCATTATCAGAAGATACGCTTCTGCGACAATTATCTCCGTATGCAGTTTCAAAACGAATTGATGAAATGTATGCCGAATTATTTACCAATCAATTTGGTTTGGAAGTTGTAGCATTGAGATATTTCAATGTGTATGGTCCACGCCAACGACCGGACTCGATGTATGCCGCCGCTGTGCCAATTTTTATTCGCCGAATTTTAGACAATAAACCAATCACTGTGTATGGTGATGGTGGGCAGACTCGTGATTTAGTCAATGTAAAAGATGTAGTGCAAGCAAATTTATTAGCATCTGAACATCCTTCCGCGCCAGGAAAAATTTTCAATGTTTGTACTGGTGTTGAAACAAAATTATTAGATTTACTTGATATTCTTTACGAAATTTTTCCGAATGCACCCAAGCATGTCCATGCCGAACCGCGAGCAGGTGACATTTATCGTTCCATTGGAACACCAAAAAAAATTATGGATACACTTGGTTTCAAGCCGCAAGTTTCTTTAGCAGATGGTTTAGCAGAAGCGGTTGAGGTAATGCGTAATTCGTAATTCGTAAAGTGCTTTTTACGTTTCACGCATTACGCTTTACGAATATTTCTTTACCATTTTCAATGACTACCAAAACCCACATTCGCAATCGCTTCGTCTTAATAGGTGATATTGCCCTCATCATCGTTTCGGTGTTGGGCAGTTTTGCTTTAAGACTTGATGTCAGCGAGTTGCCGTTTTATTTTCCTGCTGTATTAATGATGTGTGCAGTTGCTCTTGCTGTAAAAATTCCGACCTATTATTTTTTTGGTTTATATCGTCGCTTGTGGATGTATGCTAGCACGAATGAGTTGCGATTAATTACGATTGCTGTCACAACCGCTTCAGTTTTAACTTCTGGCGTAATGTTGCTATTAATTGCATTTGACTTAATCAAGCCCGGTATGCCACGTTCTGCACTAGGAATTGACTGGTTAATTTCATTAATTCTCATTGGTGGCTCACGTTTTGCATTGCGAATCCTTGCTGAACAAAATGCAACCATAAACAAAGATAAAACTCGGCAAGCATTGATTCTCGGTGCGGGTGATGCAGGTGCGTTGGTTGTGCGTGAATTACAAAAATCATCTCAACTTAATTTAATTCCTATCGGATTTTTGGATGATGACCCTGCCAAACAAAATCATCAAATTTATGGTGTTTCAGTCATTGGCAAAATTGACCAATTAGAAAAATTAATTGAAAGCAAGCAAATAGATGAAGTGATTATTGCAATTCCTTCTGCACCTGGACGAATCATTCGCTTGGTCAATGATGTATGTAGAAAAAAAGGAATCACATCTCGCATCATTCCTGGCATTTATGAATTAATTGGTGGCAAGGTGAGTGTTAATCGTTTGCGTGAAGTGGACATCACTGATTTACTTCGGCGTGAACCTGTCAAAATTGATGACCAACTTATCGGTTCGATTTTGCAAAATAAAAGAATACTGGTCACAGGTGCTGGCGGTTCAATAGGAAGTGAAATTTGTAGGCAAGTGGCAAGATGGAATCCGAAACAATTAATTTTATTGGGGCACGGAGAAAATAGTATTTTTGAATCTTGGATGGAATTGAAAGAAAATTTTTCATCGTTTGATATTCACCCTATCATTGCGGATGTACGTGATAAGAATCGCATTGAAGAAATTTTCAAAACGTACCAACCACAAGTTGTATTTCATGCTGCCGCACATAAACATGTGCCGTTAATGGAAATCAATGTTGAAGAAGCGGTCACGAACAATGTTATCGGTACAAGAAATATTGTTGAAACAGCCAGCAAGCATAAAGTAGAAAGAGTCGTTTTTATATCCACAGATAAAGCAGTCAATCCAATCAGCGTCATGGGTGCTACAAAACGTCTAGCAGAAATGATTATCCTTGATACTGCACATAAAAATAATGTTGCATATTCGGTTGTGCGTTTTGGAAATGTTTTAGGAAGTCGTGGAAGTGTTGTGCCGATTTTCAAAAATCAAATTGCACGTGGTGGCCCCGTTTTAGTAACGCATCCTGACATGCAAAGATTTTTTATGACCATTCCCGAAGCCGTGCATTTGGTTTTGCAAGCCGCATCGATGGGCAAAGGTGGCGAAGTTTTTATGTTGAATATGGGCGAGCAAATTCGTATTTTGCATTTGGCTGAAGATTTAATTCGTTTATCTGGGCTTGAACCGCATCGTGATATTGAAATTCAATTTACGGGCATGCGTTCGGGTGAAAAATTAAAAGAAGAATTGTTTGAAGATGGCATGAATTTTGAAAAGACTCAGCATTCTGAAATTTTTCGGATGATGGATGAAGAAAAAGTAGATGGCGATTCGTTGAACGATGTTTTGAATCAACTAGCAAATTTATCGCTTCATTCGCAACGGGGAGAATTGATTCAGACCATCAACAGTTTTCTACCTGCGGGTGCGATTCAAAAAACATAATGTCGTTGCGAGGAAGGCTGATGGTCGAGTAACGAAGTGTATCGAGACCCAGCCGACGAAGCAATCTCCTGTTTATAATTAACTATATGACCGAAGTCACTCTCACTGAATGGAATCAATTTCTTTCTTCATACCCTCATGCACATTTATTACAAATGGGTGAGTGGGGTGAATTGAAATCTGAATTTGGTTGGAAACCTGTACGGCTTGTTACAGAAAATGTTGGTGTTCAAATTTTATTTCGCAAATTGCCACTAGGTTTTACGATTGGTTACATGCCGAAACCAGTGTTCAGTAATCAGTATTCAGTAGTCAGTAATCAGTTTTGGAATGAAGTAGATTTGATTTGTAAAAAAAATAAAGCAGTATTCTTGAAAATCGAACCTGATATTTGGGAAGACGACCCAATCATAAATCAATTACGAATTACGAATTACGAATTACGAAATTCTCCTCACAACATCCAACCTCCCCGAACTATTATTATTGATATAAAAGGCGATGAAGAAAATATTTTGTCTCGCATGAAACCAAAATGCAGATACAACATCCGCTTGGCTGAAAAAAAGGGAATCACTGTCCGTGCTTGGGATGATATTGAATCTTTTCACAAAATGATGTTAATCACAGGTGGGCGCGATAATTTTGGAGTGCATTCTAAAGAATATTATCAACGTGCTTATGATTTATTTCACTCTAAAGGAATTTGTGAATTGTTAGTTGCAGAATATGAAGGCAAACCTTTGGCATCATTAATGGTTTTTACAAATGGCTTGCGTGCTTGGTATGTGTATGGAGCATCCAATAATGAAGAACGAAACCGAATGCCTACCTATCTTTTACAATGGGAAGCGATTCGTTGGGCAAAAGCACGCGGCTGTGAAGAATATGATTTATGGGGCGTACCTGATGAAAACGAAGAAATTTTAGAAGCAAATTTTGAATCTCGGCATGATGGCTTATGGGGAGTCTATCGCTTCAAACGCGGATTTGGCGGCGAACTGAAACGCGCCGCACAGGCATTAGATAAAGTTTATAATCCGTTGTTGTATTGGATGTATGTAAAATTCGTAATGCGTAATTCGTAAAACGTAATTGGTTCTTTACGCATTACGTTTTACGAATTATTTAGATTATGGAAAATATTTCTCAACCTTCTCATATTTGGAATTCTCTAATCTCTAATCTCCAATCTCCGCACTTCTTGCAGACGTATGAATGGGGGCAAGTCAAGGCGAAATATGGTTGGGAACCGATTTATTTAATTTGGACAGAAGATGGAAAATTGAAAATAGAAAGTAAAGTTGATTCACTTAATAATTTCAATTCACCAATTGTCGCCGCTTGTTTAGTTTTGAAACGAACTATTTTACGAAATTCTTTTGCCGCCAGAATTTCTATTTTGTATGCGCCAAAGGGACCGTTGTTAGATTGGGAAAATGAATCTTTGCGAAATCGTGTGTTTGATGATTTGGAATCTTTTGCAAAGCGACAAGGTGCTATCTTTTTGAAGATTGATCCTGACATCGTTTTGGGGCGTGGAGAAGATTTGAGTAACAGCAACCCAACTATCCCGTCGGAATTGAAGCGCAGAGGATGGGTTGAGTCGAGGGAACAAATCCAATTTAAGAATACAGTCATTATTGATTTATCTGAATCAGAAGAATCTATTTTAATGCGAATGAAACAGAAAACGCGATACAACATCCGCTTGGCTGAAAAGAAAAATGTTAAAGTACGAGTAGGTAAATTAGAAGAATTAAATAATTTATATAAAATGTATGCTGAAACATCAGTGCGAGATGGTTTTGTAATTCGTGATGAAAATTATTACCTGACCGTTTGGAAGACGTTTATGCAGTCACAAGTCTCAAGTCTCAAGTCTCCAACTGCAATCCCACTGATTGCAGAATTCAACAACGAAACCATCGCGGCGATATTTTTATTTATGTTTGCAAAACGCGCATATTATGTATATGGTATGTCACGTGATGTGCATCGTGAAAAAATGCCGACGTATTTGTTGCAATGGGAAGCGATAAAAATTGCCAAAGCAAATGGATGTTTGACGTATGATTTATGGGGTGCGCCAGATGTGTTTGATGAAAGTGATTCAATGTGGGGGGTGTATCGCTTCAAAGAAGGGTTGGGTGGGGAAGTGCTTCGGACAATCGGTGCTTACGATTTTGCACCGAATAAAATTTTATACAAGTTATATGCTGATATTATGCCAAGAGTTTTGGATGTGATGCGTTCGAGAGGGAAGGAAAGAACAAGGCAGGGGTTGAGTGCGTGAAACGTAAAACGTGATTCGTAATGCGTAAAACGTAATTTGGTTTTTTGCGCATTACGTTTTACGCAATATTAAGAGGATACATTATGAAAAGAATACCAAGACTTCATTTCGCCCATCTCCCAACACCGATTGAAGAATTAAATAAACTTTCTGCTTTTTTGAATGGACCACAGATTTTCGTCAAACGCGATGACCAAACAGGCTTGGCATTTGGTGGAAATAAAACTCGTAAATTGGAATTTTTAATTGCTGAAGCAAAAGAACAAGGGGCTGATACGTTAATTTCAGGCGGGGCGATTCAATCAAATCATTGCAGACAAACTGCGGCTGCTGCGGCGAGATATGGATTCAAATGCAAATTAGTTTTATCGGGCGAAAAGCCAAATCAACCTTCAGCAAATTTGTTATTAGATAATTTATTTGGTGCAGAAATTATTCATGTGGAAGACCGTGCATTTCGTGGCCAAGTTTTGCAAGAAACTTTTGATAAAACAAAAGAAGAAGGTGGAAAACCTTATTTAGTTCCGTATGGCGGGTCAAGCGGGACAGGCACTTTGGGATATGCCTTTGCGATGGAAGAATTGATGAAGCAGATAACAGGAGACCTCCGAGGTTTTGAAAACCTCGGAGGTCTTAAGATTGACTGGATTATTTTTGGCACATCCTCTGGCGGCACACATGCAGGTTTAGTTTTGGGTCAGAGGATATTTAATTTCAAAGGCAAAGTGTTAGGAATCAGCATTGATGAACCAGAAGAACATTTAAAAAATCATGTTTCGCAATTGGCATCGAATGCCAGTGAAAAACTTGGAGAGCGAATTAATTTCACACGTGATAATGTGTTAGCCAATGAAAATTACTGCCAATCAGGCTATGGCGTTTTCGGAGAAGGTGAACGCGAAGCAATTCATTTGTTTGCAAAGCATGAAGGTTTGTTGCTTGACCCCGTTTATACAGGTCGCGCGGCGGCAGGGATGATTGATTTCATCCGTAAGGGCTATTTCAAGAAAGAGGAGACTGTGCTATTCTGGCATACAGGCGGGCAACCCGCCTTGTTTGCAGATAAATATGCAAATATGATTTAGTACGTTTAAAAAAGGAAAGAATATGAAACCGACAATCAGATTCGTTGTATTGTTCATCATTGTCATCTTCATTGCATCCGCTTGTAGTTCTCCTGCACCCACGTTAACCCCAACATTCACAATATCACCAACAAACACAACTGCACCGACAGAAACTTTCACTCCTGAGCCTTCGTTTACTCCAACACCAACCATACTTTCGCTTGAAATTCTCGAATGGTCTGAATGGCCCTATACCAATCTCGTAGACCCTTCCAATACAGATACTCATGTTGAAGTACTTATCCGTAATCCAAATGATTTTCCAGTCAGAATAAACAGAGATACAGATGAATTAAGATTCATCAACGCGGCTGGCGAAGTCGTGTATACGAATCAAAATTCAACCCTTTACATTTGGCAAGGGGAGTGGATGTTGCCCGGTGAAACGGCGGCACTCTCTGCCTGTGTTTGTTTTATGACTCAAGGAATTGAAAAACAAGAGTGGGAATCTCTGGAATTTTTTGCCCCACTTGAGATTGCGAATGATGTTGCTTACACTCTTGATGTGGAAGTGAAACTGGGTGAAATTGTTGATATCGCTGCGGCACACCTTGGTGGAAGTGGATTTGCTCTAGAAACTACATTTACCAATATCAGTGGTCAGGCTTTGGAAAGCGTTCCCCACCGTGTACTTGCCAGAGACTCTAATGGACGTTATGTTGGAGTAGCATTCGCAGGCAATGCTGTTGTGAGTTTCACTGAAAACATAGCCATACAACCCGGCGATACTGCCACGGGTCTCAATGTGATTGAAATCAACTATATTGATGAAAGTAACCTTCCATCGCTCACCTATGAAGTCGCGGCAATTGGCATTCCTTATCAAGTTGAGCCAACTCAAGGATTACCTTCGGGAACCCCAATTGCTGAATGGGAAGGTATCCCAATTATGCCGGGTGCTATTGCTGGCGAAGTTTCTGATGGTAGCTATCAATTTACATCCACTGCAAGTAGTGATGAAATCATTAGCTTTTATCAAACAGAGTTATCAAAGTTGGGCTTTGAACTTGAGTTAACCACAGATGAAAGTGCAGGCTATACAGTCTTATCTTTTAGCAAAGAAGGTATAACAGGTTTGGTTGCGATTGTTTCGCTTGGTGGAATCAATGGTGTTGCTATCAATATAAATAATTGAGTCTATTGCTTTACAAAAGCTTTTCTTCCTAAAGTCACCACTGCAACCAAAAGCCAGGCGATGTTTAATCCAGCAGATGGATAAGCTTGTAAATACAAAGTATTAATTGTTAGAAATATTCCAGCAATTAAATTCATGCCTTGATATGACCATGAATCTGCTTCCACTTTTTTAGCAGACACTAACGCATAAGCAACTAAAAATAAAATTGTCCCAACCCAACCGATGATGTCAATAATAATTTTTTCCATGATGATGTAGTGCGTCGCGCTTAATCGAATTAATAAATCATAAATTCAAAGGCGCGACGCACCCTCTCCTTATTCTAAGATTTCCACGCTTCCACCTACGGTCAACTTGCCACTGTTCAGTGGAATGACGTTTACGCCGAAGATGGCTCCAAGTTTATGTTTGCGATATCTCCCCAATGTTTTGAGCGGTTCTTTGCTTCGTTCTAACGTTTCCCTATCAATGGTGGTGACTTCACATCTGGCGCATGGTTTGACCAATGCCAACTCCACGTCATCAATGCGAATGCGCTTCCAAGAATCTTCTTCAAATGGCTTACAACCTTTAATCACAAGGTTGGGGCGGAATCGATTCATCGGGATTGCTGAATCAAGTTTCCCATTAAGGTCTTGAAGCGATTCTTCAGAGATAATCAAAATTGGATAGCCATCTGCAAAACCAGTGTAGTCATCTTTATTGATTGCATATTCTGCACTGACTTTTCTTTTATAACCATCTGCAATATGAACCAAACGAACGGGCACATCGAGCCAATTTGAAAACCATTCAGCAGTTTCATCACCTTGATCAACCGCTTGCACACCAGTGCTTTTCCAAATTTGAGTTGGAAAAGAATAACCCGAAGTTTTGATTGGAAATTGAATTGAATCAAAATTTGGTGCAGAGAGTGTAACAGTACCATTTTGCAAAGTGGGTGTGACCAATGCTAATTTCGGATATTCACGTTGCGTTAAAAATCTATTTTCAAGTGTAATGACCATCATGCGGCGGTCATGTTCAAGACCCATGCGTTCTACATTTGATTCGTTTACATCAAATCCGCGACAGGCTTTGATTGGATAATAAGTTAAGTTTGAAAGTGTAATCATTATTTTGTGTCGTTGCGAGTTGTCGCTGGTCGAGTGCGCGAAGCGTGTATTGAGACTAAGACAACGAAGCAATCTCCTAGTTAATTATAGATTCGTAAACCAATTTTGAAATTTCAGCCATACAACTATGCGCTTGCGATTCATCATCTTCTGGAAAACCATTTGTAAACAACGTAATTGCATACGGCTTGCGATTTGGCGGGAAGACAATCCCAGTGTCGTGGAAAAATTCTCCCGTCCAACCAGTTTTGTGGGCAACTTTTACATCTTTGGGCAATAACGCTGGAATACTCTCATTAAACTCTTGACCTAACATCACCTGAATCATTTCATCACTGGCTTCTTTTGAAACAACTTTTCCCTCAGCAATTAATTTCATCATGTGGGTTGTGCCACGCGCACTGAAAGTATTGTTCATATTCAAACGATAGGCTTTGACATCTTCTATCAAACGCATCACATTAACATCTTTAATTCCAAGTAACTTAATGAAATTATCAATTGGCTTTGTACCGACTTTATCCATTAGGATATTTGTCGCAAGATTACTAGACCAAACAATCATCAAGCGATTTAACTCGCGAATAGTTTCTTTTTCACCAATTCGTTCGTATAAACTTTTTTCTGAATCATCAACAACATCCAAATGAAATTCACTGCCATCCACAATGCTGTGAAAAGAATTGTAAATTTCAATTTCGTCATCTAATGAAAAAAATCCCTTGTTTGCTTGACGAAACACTTCCATCATCACAGGCACTTTCATGGTGCTGGCAGGGTGCATCAACACATCGGCATTGATGTTGATTTCTTGATTTGTTTCTAAATCATACACAGAGACTGAAATTGTTTTATTTTGAAATTGGGAGATATAAGATTTAATAGAAGGCATACGACATAATTGTAACGCATGGTGTCTTATGCCTTCTGCGTTATGGATTTAATGTGTATTTATAAAATGTGACATCTTCCACTTTTTCGACTCTTTCAATGAATAAAAGTTTTGGGTAGCCTGTAATCATAATTTGTTCACCATCATTGGTTGATTGAATTTCGATGTAGCGATGTGTTTCTGTTAATAGCAATATTCCACTAGGGTTGTTTTCTAAAAACTTTTCGAGCCTTTCCAGTTCAATGGGTTCATGCTCTTCGCCAGGCATAATGAAAATTGAGGATGGGTCTTTACGAGACATTAAGGCAATGTAATAGGTTTCATCCCAGGCATAAAAATCTAATAGCAAGCCACCCGGATATTCTTCTGAGATTCGTATTTGACTTTTGGATATGTTTACTGCCGCTTCATCCAAGCGTGGAATTGGGCTGACTTGATGAGGCACAGGATGCGGAAAGTCAAACGGCCATGGAATGATGTAGTGCAAGTATGAAAGCGGAAGGATTGAAATTAAAACAATAGCCGAATATAAAAAACGTTTATTTTCTTTTTGACGTACATACCATTCAGCCGCGAAGGGAATCATAAAAATAGCCAAATTGATGCTATAACGAACTTGAGTTGAAAACTCACCTCGTACTGCATTAAGAATATAGGTGCCTGATAATGCCACGAAAGGAATTATCCATACCCATTGCTTTTGGCGATAATACAAAACAAAAAATATACCAGCACAACAAACTAAGAATGCTAACGGCGTTAACCCAAATATCAATGCGCGTGGATAAAACAAAAAGCGATTAATCCTATCAATGATGGTTACTCCTTCCGCAAAGCCACTGACATTTGTGACCCAATCCACAGACCAGTTAAAACTATAGAAAGGGTCTTGATATTCAAGGTAATTTCCTGTCATCCAAAAAATAGGGAAGATGGCTGAGATAACAAAAAACAGGAACATTTCTTTCCATTTTTTCCATAACAGCAAACCTAAAAATGGAGTTAGCCCCCACGACTCATACCTCAATGAACCTGCTATCGTAATCATAAGACCTGCTATAAGAGCATGTTTCCAGTTCCCTTGTTCGCTTCGTGCATAAGAAAGAAAAAGTATTGCTAAGACAATAAAAAAGATAAAAGGCAACTCGGTTAATGTATCTAGTCCATAACGAATACCAACTGGGAATAGTAAATACATACAGGCTACAAAAAACGCTGCCGATTCACTCCATTCACGTTTTACGAATAAATACAACGGAATTGCAACCGATGCAGAAAAAATACAATTTAACAACAAAGGTGCATAAACAGTATCATTCCAGATGTATAGAATGCCCGCTGTTAAGTATGTATGTAAAGGACCCCAAACTCCCGATGTAATTATGGCTGGGTCTTTCATCCATTCTTGGGCTATAAAAATGCGCACGACAGAATCTCCACCCGACGACATTGCAAAAGGTATCGCTATCAAGCGGATAGCAAGCCCTATAAAGAATGCAATGATGAAGTATTTATCAATTTGTGATAATTTTTTTATCATGTTTCCTCGCCATAAAGTACCTGTTTATTATTTTCATTATACGTCATTTGCTACCCATATCATTGGAGACTACCATTTTTCCCAATGCACAACATCTTCCAACTTTACTCTTCCACCTTTTTTCGGTGGAGCAGATAACTTTTCTTCATCCAACGGATAGCCAAACGACAATGCAATTCGCAAATGCCATTCGCTAGGATAACCCAAAATCTTGCGAGTCAGGTCGAAGTCATATAAAGAAGCGGGCACAGAGCCAACGCCCAATTCCCATGCGACGAGTTGCATAAATGCCGCGGCTTGACCCGCATCAAACATAATCTGAAATTTATCATTCGGGTCAGGTGTTAGAATCGCAACACACAATGCCGCACCTGCAATATGCCCTGCCCATTGACCGCATTGTGATAACTCTTTCAAAATCGTTTTATCTTGTATCGCAATAAACTGCCATGCCTGATTATTTTTTGAAGATTGCGACCTTCTGCCCGCATTCAAAATTTTATAAATCACATCATCAGGTAAAGGCGTATCCTGAAATTTTCTTATGGCGCGTTTGAGTCGAATTGCATCAGAAACATTCATGCTGTGCTCCTTAAAAACTACTTATGGAATGATAGGGTAATTGTATATTAAATAACACGATTTTCTCATCTTCATCTAAAACTTAAGCCTTATAGTAATTCAAGTTTTATGCTCGTGACCAATTCTCGAAAAGGAAAGGTGCATGAACGAATCACCTGAGATTCAAAAAACAACATGGAAAGAAAAGATGGGGAAACTCGCTTCGCGCCTACGGGGAGGCTTGCCTTTTGTCGCGGGAATATTCACTTCGCTTTTGGCATTTGTTCTTTACAACTTAATTTTCATCCAACCCAATCAACTAACTGTGGACGATGTCAACGATACAGTTGCTATTGCAATGGCATCGGCTACTCCCAAACCTGCTAATTCTGCATTGGTATATCAAGTGATTCAACCATCATTGGTTTTGATTGAAGTGGAATCAAAAAATGAGGATGCTGAATCAGATTTCGGCTTAGGAAGCGGCGTGATCGTTGATAGTTTTGGAAATATCCTCACCAGTCTACACGTCATCGCTGGAGCAGATATTATCAATCTCACTTTTGCAGATGGAACAAAAACTCAAGGTGAAGTTGTTTTGGAAATGCCAGAAATGGATTTGGCTGTACTGCAAGCATTGGATACACCATTGACCGTAGTCCCTGCCACATTGGCTGGTGCTGGAAATATTGGTGACGAAGCGTATGTGGTGGGAAACCCGTTTGGTTTATATAGCTCGATGAGTGCAGGTGTGATTTCAGGTTTTGATAGAGTCTTTTATGTACCGAATAGTAATTTGGCTATCCCCGGTATGATTCAATTTGATGCCTCTGCCAACCCCGGCAATTCTGGCGGACCTTTATTGAATCGAAATGGTCATGTGATTGGAATCGTAACTGGCATTCTCAACCCAACCGATGAAAGTTTTTTTATTGGCATTGGTTTTGCTGTACCGATTATGACTGCAATGGGTGGCATGGGTGCGCCACCATACTGATGTCATTCTGAGCCACGTTCTTGTTTTTTGTGGCGAAGAATCTCTGACAAAATATAAAAGACTCTTCGCTGTGGTCTCGATACGTTGCTTCGCAACTACTCGACCATCGGCTCAGAGTGACATAAATAGAAAAAGGAGAAACATGGATAACGAAAATAAACTCCCAATGGAACGTGTGTTATACGAAGTTAAAAAAATAATTGTTGGGCAAGACCATTTACTAGAAAGCATGATTGTCGCTTTGCTTGCTCGTGGACATATTCTCGTTGAAGGTGTGCCGGGACTTGCTAAAACCATGGCGATTAAAACCTTAGCAGATGCTATTGGTGGTCAATTCAGCCGCATTCAATTCACGCCAGATTTAGTGCCTGCCGATTTAATTGGTACAAGAATTTACAATCAAAAAACTGGTGAGTTTAATACTTCGTTAGGTCCAGTGTTTACGAATTTATTACTTGCCGATGAAATTAACCGTGCGCCGGCTAAAGTACAAAGTGCTTTGTTGGAAGTAATGCAAGAAAAACAAGTGACGATTGGGCGTGAAACCTTCAAAGTCCCAAATCCATTTTTGGTATTAGCAACTCAAAACCCAATTGAAACGGAAGGAACGTATGCACTCCCCGAAGCCCAAGTTGACCGCTTTATGCTTAAGGTTTTGGTTGGTTATCCTAACTCGACAGAAGAATTTGTAATCGTTGAAAGAATGACAGGCGCAATTGCACAAATTCAAAAAGTTTTAACAACTGACCAATTACTCGAATTACAAAAGAAAGCGGATGAAGTCTATGTTGACCCATCTCTGATTGAATATGCAGTTAAACTAGTGAGTGCCACACGCAATCCAAAATCAGTTGGTTTAGCAGAAATTGAAAAATATATTATGTTTGGTGCAAGTCCGCGTGCTTCCATTAATTTAATTCTGACAGCCAAAGCCTTAGCATTTGTGCGTGGACGAAGTTATGTTTTGCCACAAGATGTTTTAGATATGTCATTGGATGTAATTCGTCATAGACTTGTGCTTTCGTATGAAGCACTTTCAGATAACATCACGAGTGATGACTTACTTACTAAAATTTTAGACCGCATTCCAATTCCAGTGGTGCCATTGAATGAACACCTTAACATCCGCTCAAACTCCTGAGCACATTCTGCATCGCCTCGATTGGAAAGTGATACGTCGCCTTGATGGATATTTACAAGGTGATTATCGCAGTCTCTTTCGTGGCTTTGGCGTAGATTTTGCTGACTTGCGCGAATATCAAGCAGAAGATGATATTCGTTATATTGATTGGAACGTCAGCGCGCGTATGGATACGCCCTATGTCCGTCAATATATGGAAGACCGTGAAATCATGGCGTGGTTTTTATTGGATTTGAGTCCATCGGTTGATTTTGGTGCATTGGATAATCAAAAACGAAATGTGTTAATTGATTTTGTTGGAACGCTTTCACGTTTATTAACTCGTCATGGAAATCGTGTGGGCGCGATGATGTTTGGAAATGGAATTCAACACACACTTCCAGCCAAAAGTGGAAGATTGCATGTGCTGAGATTAATCAATGATTTGTTGAAACAGCCACGCCTTAAACAAACGCCAATGACTGATTTGACTACGTTAATCAAAGGTGGTTTACATTCCATCAAAAAACGTTCATTGGTTTTTATCGTTTCGGATTTTATAAGTGTCGCAGGTTGGGAACGTTCGTTAACTTTGCTGAGTCAAAAGCATGAAGTGATTGCGATTCGTTTGTTTGACCCACGTGAAGTGACGTTGCCCGATGTTGGTCCTTTGGTTTTAGAAGATGCCGAAACAGGTGAACAAATTTATGTTGATACACATGATAGAAAATTCCGTCAACAGTTTTTTCTTGCCGCCAAAAAACGTGAAAAAGATTTGAACGATGCTTTCAAACGCGCGGGTGTGGATGTTCTTCCGCTTTCCACCGAAGCCGATTTAATTCATGCCATTGCAAATTTTGTCATGGCGCGTCGCCAGCGGAAAAAATAACATGACATTTATTTGGTCATACATGCTTTGGTCTTTGATAGCGATTCCGTTTTTGATTTTGCTTTATTTACGGATGCAAAGACGACGTAAACAACTTGCGCTTCGTTACGGAAGTTTAGGCTTGGTGACTCAAACCTCAACAGTTAATTCACGCCGACACATCCCTGCAATTTTATTTTTAGTCGGCATGATTATCTTGTTCCTTGCTTTGGCACGCCCACAAATGGTGTTGGGATTACCAAACAGAGAAGGCATTGTCATCCTTGCATTTGATGTATCAGGAAGTATGGCGGCACAAGATTTTGAACCGAATAGATTAGAAGCCGCCAAACAAGTTGCGATTGATTTTGTAGAACGTCAGCCATCTACTGTACGGGTTGGTGTGGTTGCATTTAGTGAAGGCGGATTCTCTGTACAGATTCCATCCAATGACCAAGCCGCGATTATTGAATCCATTCAGCGATTAACTCCACAACGCGGAACGTCACTTGCAAATGGGATTGTGGTTTCTCTCAACACTATTGCCAATGTCACAGGTCAGGCACCCATTATGGGCTTTGATGATGCGCAGGCTCCTCCTCCGCTTGTGCCTTTAGACCCAGAATCAATTGAAGAAGAAGCGGCTGTGATTGTTTTATTGACGGATGGCGAAAATAATATGAATCCAGACCCAGTGGAAGCGGCTCGTTTTGCTTATGAACGTGGCGTGCGGATTCATACCATTGCAGTTGGCAGTGTTGAAGGCACAACTGTCACGGTCAATGGAGTAACAGTTTTCACTCAGGTCAATGAAGCGGCGATGCAACAAATCTCTGAATTGACTGGCGGTTTATACTTCAATGCTCAAAACGAAGAAGAGTTAGCAGAAGTGTATGAAAGCATTGAACCGAATTTTGTGTTTGACCCTGAAGAAACAGAAGTGACAGCAATTTTTGCTGGTGTAAGTATTTTGATTTTATTAACTGGTGGCATGTTATCTTTGTTATGGTTTAGTCGTGTGCCTTAACCTCAAAATAATCGAGCAAAAAATCTTTACCACAAAGGAGACAAAGGGTCACAAAGGTTTAAAAAATTGTTTTTCTTCGTGTACCTTCGTGACCCTTTGCCGTTCGCTGCGCGAAGACGCAGTGGTTAAAAAAGGAGTATGTGATGGAATATCTTTGGTCTTCACTTTTATATTTATTGTTTCTAGTTCCAATTTTGATTATTGCTTACATCTTGATATTGCGCCGTCGTAAACCAGCGGCTGTGCGTTTTTCAAGTTTATCTTTGATTAAAACTGCATTACCGAAACAATCTCAATGGAAACGTCACTTACCATTTGCATTATTTCTATTGGCATTATCGAGTTTGATTATGGCAATGGCGCGACCAGTTTCCGAAGTAACATTGCCATCAAATAGTGCCACGATTATTTTAGCGATTGATGTATCTCGAAGCATGTGCTCTACCGATATTGCTCCAAATCGTTTAGAAGCCGCTAAAGATGCCGCTTTGCAATTTATAGATGGGCAAGAGGCGACTACACAAGTTGGAATCGTTGCTTTTGCTGGGTTTGCAGTTGTGGTTCAACCCCCAACAACGGACAGAGACTTGCTGGAAACAGCCGTACAAAATATCACTACTGCTCGTCGGACTGCGATAGGTGAGGGAATCTTAATGTCGTTAGATGCGATTGCTGAGTTTGATGATTCAGTCGTCAGCCCGTATTCTTCGGCAGAAATGATGCCTATTCCGGATGGTCAATATGTGCCTGCCATTGTGATTGTGTTGACAGATGGAGTCAGCACAACGGGCATTCATCCCATTGAAGCCGCAATGATGGCGGCAGATAGAGGCGTGCGCGTTTATACCATTGGATTTGGTACAACCAATAATTCTTCTCCGATGAATTGTAGTTTTTCATCCCCGTATGGGTTTGACCAATTCGGCGGTCCGCAATTTTTTGGTGGCGGTGGTGGGGGTGGAGGTCAATTCCGCAGAGAGATTGATGAAGAAACTCTCAAAACAGTGGCTGGTATGACGGGCGGTGAATATCACCTAGCAGAAAGTGCTGAAGAATTGCAAGAAGTATTTGATAATTTGCCCACTCAAATTTTTACCATTACAGAAACCACTGAAATTAGTGTGTTCTTTATTATCTTTGCGGCAGTGTTTATTTTGTTGGCAATGGTGCTTGCGATTATTTGGAATCCGTTGTTGTGACATGAGGTAGAATCTTGAAAAAAATAAAACGCGGAGATTCCCATGAAATCCCTTTTAGATAGATTAAATATTAAACCTGTCAATGCAGGTGCAAGCACGGGTGTGGACAATTGGTACACAGATAAAGAAGGCAAGGAATTAATTTCATATAATCCCACCACTGGCGAACCGATTGCGAAAGTGATTCAAGCAACGGCTGAGACGTATGAAAAAGTGGCTTCGGCGGCGCACAATGCTTTCCTCAAATGGAGACATGTCCCCGCTCCGAAAAGAGGCGATGTAGTCCGCGATTTGGGCGAAGCATTACGTCAACTCAAAGAACCGTTGGGAGATTTAGTCACAGTGGAGATGGGAAAAATCCGCGCGGAGGGGCATGGCGAAGTGCAAGAGATGATTGATATTTGTGATTTTGCTGTCGGGCAATCGCGCATGTTGTATGGCTTGACGATGCACAGTGAACGCGCTTCGCACAGAATGTATGAGCAATGGCATCCGTTGGGAATTGTGGGATTGGTGACGGCGTTTAATTTCCCCGTTGCAGTTTGGTCGTGGAACTCTGCACTCGCCGCGATTTGTGGTGACACTGTGATTTGGAAACCTTCATCTTATACGCCGCTGACTGCGATTGCCGTGACTCATATTGCGAATCAAGTGATGGCTGAGCATGGCTTATCTGGAATTTTTAATTTGACAATTGGCTCTGGGCGTGATGTGGGCGAGTTGATGTTAAATGATAAACGTGTGCCGTTGGTTTCATTTACGGGTTCTACAAAAGTTGGCATTCATGTTTCTGAAACCGTTGCAAAACGATTCGGTAGAACGATTTTGGAACTCGGCGGAAACAATGCGATTATAGTAACGCCTCATGCTGACCTTGAAATGGCAACACGTGCTATTTTATTTGGTGCTGTCGGGACGGCTGGTCAACGCTGTACTTCGACTCGAAGAATTATTATGCACAAATCTATTGCAAAAGATTTGACTCAACGACTCGCCAATGCTTACAAACAAGTTCGCATCGGTGACCCGCTTCAACCTGATACGTTGATGGGTCCGTTGGTGGTGAATACATCTGTTGAAGAAATGATGGATGCGTTGAATAAATCAAAGCAAGATGGTGGTGAGATATTAACGGGCGGTGAAATGCTTCCAAATCTTGGTCCAAATTTTGTTTCACCAGCCATTGTCAAAATGCCCAAGCAAACTGAAATTGTCAAAACCGAAACTTTTGCTCCGATTTTATATTTGCTTGAATACGATACGATTGAAGATGCATTTAAAATTCACAATGATGTTCCGCAAGGTTTATCGTCTGCTATCTTCACCGATTCCATGCGCGAGGCTGAGACATTTTTATCTGTCGGTGGCTCGGATTGTGGCATCGCCAATGTCAACATTGGAACATCGGGTGCAGAAATCGGTGGCGCGTTTGGCGGCGAAAAAGAAACAGGTGGCGGACGCGAATCAGGTTCGGATGCTTGGAAGGTTTACATGAGAAGGCAGACAAATACGATTAATTGGTCAAAAGATTTGCCTTTGGCACAAGGGATTAAGTTTGGGGAGTAAAATCTCCGCTTCTCTCTTAACTGAAAATTGATTCTGTTTTCTGAAATATTTTCTTATCTTGAAATAAGCGGTCACGCTTCAAGCGCCTACACTTACTTCTTTATTGGCGGAATCCCTAAATCCTTGCAAATTTTCTTTGCAAGTTGGTCAACTACTTCATTGTGACGTGGAACCGTAGAAGTTTTATTTGCTTGTGGATTGAAATATACACTATGCCGACCACCCTCACGCAATAGGCGACAGCCATTCTTTTCAAGATACCGAATCAATTCCCGCCTTTTCATACCATTAAACCATTAATGGCTCACGGATAATTTCGTGACCTTCAATTTGTTCTAACAAAAGTTCACGGTTGGCTTCGATAATTAATTGAACCGCTTCGCGTAAATTTTCGCGGGCTTCTTCTAAAGTCTCGGCTTGGGTGTTTGCACCTGATAATTCTTCAACGTAACCAAGCCACCAGCCATCTACTTGTTCAAAGATTGCAGTTAATTTCATTTCTGCCTCCAAAAGAAATTATAGCATAGAGAATTATAATAACTTTGCTATGTTTGAGTCCCAATCTCAAACCCTCTGCAAATCCTGCGGACTATGTTGCTCAGGTCACTTATTTTCGTGGGTGCGACTCAATGCCAATGAATTAGATAAAGTTGAAACTTTGGGATTGAAAGTCATTCGTAATGACCCACGTCAGCGCGGATTTTTACAGCCATGTCCCGTTTGGCAAGGTGGGATTTGTACGGTTTATACAGAACCAGATTACCCAAGCAGTTGTAGAAAATATAAATGTATTGTCTTACGAAAGTTATTAGATGAAGAAATTGATTTTCCTAATGCAATGAATCAAATTGAAGAGACTTTGAGTTTGATTCGTGAAATTGAAAATCTTATGCCGGCTTCTTCTATTATCAGTTTTCGAGAGCGATTGATTGAGCATAAAGAATATTTAGAAAAGGCAGATAAACAAAATTATTCTGCAACAGAAAAAGAATTTTTACAAAAAGCAAAAGAATTACTTGAAATTTATGAAAATCAATTTGGAGTCGATGATTTTATTGATTATGAGATTTAAACAAAGCTATTTAAACTCTTGTAAATATCGAATTGTATTTTTCAAATCTTCCGCCGTAATATTATTCAATAAATTTGTAACCCTCTTCTTTAATTCCCCTTGTGAAATTTGATTAGATGCGACAATTCCGTAATGTTCTTTTCCATCTTTAAAGTATTCTTCAACCAACGGCGCAAAATCTTTGACGTTAAATGTTACAACCGCCCGATGTTTTTCAGTAGCCGATTCTAAAATTTTAGGGTCAGGAGTTTTTCCTAACCCAATTTCAGTGACGTGGTAAACGTCAAAACCTTCTTTGCGTAAAAGTGTGGCGAGATATACCCAGATTTGCTCGTCTAATAGCAATTTAGGAGATTTTGATTTATCGTTTGTCATTCCCCGTGAACAGCCTTATAACTTTTATCATCTAGTTTTTCGCGCAAGTATTTTTTTCCAGATTCTTCTGTGTTTTCAAGCAATTCTTTGTCAATATCTTCTTTATTTTGTTCGTAATATTTTTGAGCATCATGGACTTGTTCCAGACTCAAAAAAGGCAGTATTTTTTCTGTAATAGTTTCTGGGGTTTCACCAATTTGCAAATAGCCAATAATATGACTTACTTTAACTCTTGTACCTAGAATAACAGCAGAATATCCACCTGTAAATTTTGCAATTTCAATATGAGGAAAATTTGCTGATGAAAGCACAATCACACGCACACGTTTCGGTCCCGCAAGGGGGAGCACGCCATCAAGTTGAAGTTGATGGTTTTCGTCAACTGTCCCTGTCATTTCAATGGCTGTCATTGGAACTTCCATTTTGCACACTGCCTTTCTATTGATGCCTAATTATACTCTCTACTTAAACAATACTTTCAAATCTTGTACCGTTGTAAAATATTTTCTATAAGCAGACGTTTCATTTAAAACACCACGAAGGGCAATAAATAATTCTGCTTGCAGGTATGGATTTTTTTCCTGCGTTTCATTTGATAAAGTTATAGAATCATCTTCAATAATCAAAGATAAACCGCCGTTTGCGCGTAGCCACTCTAAACCAAGTTCGATGGCTATTTCACGAGATGCCATTGCAGAAGCAAGTTCTTGAATAGTAGTCTTGCCATCTTTTTTGTTCAACGCAAATTTACATAAACCAGCGAGTCTATTTAGAAATTCATCAGGTTTCTCTTCTAAAGGAAGAACACCAAAGACATAAATTATTTTTGGTCTCACAACTTCCAACGCTTTTCGCAACTCTGTTGGAGATGGGGGAGTTGTGTAAATTGCAAATTCATCCGCTTGAGTCAATTCAAAACGTGATTTGCCTTTGGATTTATCATTTCCCTCAGCCCAAGTTAAAGTCGAAGGTGGCAGGCGTTGTCCTGAGTTTATCGAAGGGTCGAAGGTCTTAAGTCTCAAGTCTCGTATCTCGTATCTTGTATCTTGTATCTCCGCAACCGCTTCTTCCACGATTCTAAAATCTTGAAATTGCAATGCCACTTGTCTTTGACCGCGATAAGAGGATGCTCGTAAAGAATAAGCAATATCAATTTTGCTGCCGTTTTCAGGTAAATCTGTACCTGCTCCGCCCCAATATAAAATGCTTTGCGTATTTCCATTTTCATCTTCAATATTGATTCGTAGATGTTCTTTTGTTTTTCCAATTTCAGTTTTGGATTTTAGAATCACATTTTTTGTGGCAAGAGTCAATGCGGGGTTGCCTGCTCCATAAGGTGCGAGCAGTTCTAATGAATCGGCGAGGTCAATGTTGAGGTCGGAGAGACCAAGCCAAAAGTCAATTTGAAGCGTGGGTTCATCAAAGACGATATCACCAAGTTGTTTTTCAATCGCTTTGCTTAATCCTTTACGAAATAAAATCAAATCATCTTTTTTAAGTGAAAGCCCCGCCGCCATAGGGTGACCGCCAAAGCCAAGCAAAATATTTTTTTGTGTGGCAATCGCATCGGTGATGTGCAGACCTTCGATGGAACGCGCCGAGCCACGCATGATGCCATCATCCGATTCATTTAAAAGAATGGCGGGTTTGTGATAACGCTCAACTAATTTATTTGCGACGATACCCACAACTCCACCCGCCCAATTTGGATGCGACAAAATGATAACGGGTTCATCGAGCAATTTTGGATTTTCTTTTAATTGCGCTTCAGCAGATTGATAGACTTGCGAAGTTAATAATCTGCGTTGGGCATTCAAGCCTTCAATTTGAGTTGCTAAAACACGCGCGCGAGATTGGTTGTTGGTGATGAGTAATTCAACGGCAGGGTTTGCATCACCTAATCTTCCAAGTGCATTCAAACGTGGTGCAAATGTAAAGCCGATGGTTTCTTCGGTTGCAATTTCTAAATTTGTTTTTGATAATTCTGCAATTACTTTTAATCCGATACGATTTGTTTTTTGTAATTGTTCAATTCCTTTTTTTGCCAGCGCACGAGTTTCATCTTTCAATAAAGCAACATCAGCAATTAAACCTAGAGCAACAAGGTCTAATAAAATTTCTGGTGTAATGCGTAATTCGTAATTCGTAATTGGTGATTGGTAATTAGCAAGTAGTGCTTCGGCAAGTTTATATGCAACACCCACACCTGCTAAATTTTTTAGTGGATGACCATCTGGCAACATTTTTGGATTGATAATTGCTTTTGCATTTGGTAATGTTTCGCCTAAATCATGGTGGTCTGTAATGACAACATCAACGCCATGGACATTTGCAAAGTCAATCGCTTCATAGGCAGTGATGCCTGTATCACAAGTGAGAATCAGTTTTGCACCATTATCAATGATGCGAGTCAATGATTCGATATGCACGCCGTGATTTTCTTTTGCACGAATCGGCACGTAGTAAATTACATTGGCGTTTAATGCTTGTAATGTTTGCACAAGCAATGCAGTGGATGTTTGTCCATCTACATCAAAGTCACCCCACACACAAATCATATTTTTTTGTTGGATATGATGTTTGATAATTTTAACGGCTGATTCGATATTTGGAAATTGTGTTGATTGAATTTTTTCTGGAAATAGAAACGCTTCGACTTCTTCGGGCGAGTTGATTCCGCGCCTGAGCATTGTTTCTACTACAAGTTTGGGTAAGCCTAACTCAAGCAGTGATATGGGAATTTCTACAGGTTGAGGGTCAAGCCAGTGAGTCATTTGTTTATTTTAACATGATGATTAAATGAAAACGTCCCGCAGGTTTGATTTTTAAGATTGACATATCTAAAATAACCTGCGGGACGGTGTGTCTTATTTTTTATCTGGAGTGAATATTTCTTCAATTTTTTTTCCAAATAACTTTGCAATGCTAAATGCCAATGGCAGACTCGGGTCATATTTTTCTGTTTCAATGGCATTGATGGTCTGGCGCGAGACGTTTAACTTATCTGCCAAATCAGCTTGTGACCAATCTCTTTCGGCGCGTAACACTTTGAGATTGTTTTTCATTGGTATTTTTTCCAAAAATAGGCGAGGCTGAGACCCCAGAGCATGAACATCATTGGTAATACCCAAATGGTGGGGAAGGGTGGGAAGCCAATATTTTCGAGAAAGCCATAACTGAAGGTGATTAATCCAGTGGTGATGGCTGAAAAAGTGACTGCTTGTAATTGGATTCTTTGTTGTAACTCGTCACTGTCTCTTAATGCGCGCATGATGGCGATGACTACAAAGATTGTCGGTATGACGGGAATCAAAGTGATGATGATTTGAGCAATTTTTGGAAATTCAAAATTACTTAATATCGTAGTGCTGGTTATAACTGCCACTACATAAACACTCATTGAAATTCCAAATTCTTTGTAATATCTTTTCATCACTTCATTTTGATTCATTGTTATCTCTTTCATTTCCACCTTTTTCGTTTTTATTTTGTGAGGCGGCGTTGAAGGCGGCACCGAAAACAACTCCAAGTGCTATGCCAATTCCAACATTATCGAGTGCAATGCCGATTGCTACTCCAATTCCGATGCCTATTGCAAAACCTGCTCCTGAATTTTTTTGTTTCATATTTTCTCCTGTAAAGTTTCCTTGACTTTTGTAAGTGTAAAGCAAACTTTACTTTAAGTCAAGGGTTTTTGACTGGCTGAATTACGCAAAAAAAAGCCTTCAATTTGAAGGCTTTTTTGTTATATGACTTTATTTTGTATTAAAACTCATCTTCTCTTTCACAGCATTAGGTAATTCAGGCAACTTGCTTCGTTCAATTAAAAAAGTTGTCACTTCATTCAGTTCTTTGAAAATATAGTGTTGCCTCAACGCGCCTTCCAAATATCCTGCGCCGCTGGTACCGCCTGTGCCAACCCGCATTCCAATCATGCGGCGAGTCATCAGCATGTGACGATAACGCCATTGCGAAAGCAATTCATCAATATCAATCAATGTGGTTAGCAAATCAAAAGGCAGATGAAAAATTGGCAAGTTGCGATACAGCATAATAAATAAAACGGCTCGCATGGCATTCATTGAAAAATCAGCAGAGCCTGTTTGATAAAAAACTTTATCTAATGTTTCTAATTGTTTTTGTTCAACGCTTGATAAACTATTTGCGTAAATCTGTTTGTAATCACTCCAAAATTTCTGGATTCCATTTTCAACAGGATACAAACTTTGATATTCTTTCCAAAGAGATTCATCAAAGAAAGGAGTCCGTTCTGCCCATTTGACGATTAACTCTTTCAAGGTCGCTTCTTTTTCTACATTTGTAATTGATTCATAATCTTCGGCATTGAATCCACCCTGACGAATATTTTTGTAGTATTCAGATTTGTAACGGTCTTCCATTTTCAAACCGAGTTTTGCTTCAATGATTCTGAATTGCAAACTTTGAAATCCAGACGAAGGTTGTAATAAATTTCTGAATTCTAAAAAATCCATGGAAGTCATCGTTTCTAAAATGCTGACTTGTTGAACCAACACCTCAAAAATTTTGACCACCCGTTTTAGTTTATGTACAGCAATACTCATTTCCCCTGCATTGTCATTGACATTTTCCGAAGAAAAAATTTCTCGCACAATGTCAATTTCGTGGATAATTTGTTTGAACCATAATTCGTAGGTTTGATGAATCACAATGAAAAGTAATTCATCTGTTTTCAATGAACTTTTTGGATGTTGACTATTGAGAATTTTATCGAGTTCGAGATAGTCGGAATAGTACAGGGGGATAATTTTTTCATTTGTCATAAAATACTCTTTGTATATAAATTTTAGTCTTCCATGAAATCGAAGAAGGATGGTTGAAAAACTTCTTTTGGTTCGGTCATTCTTCTTGGTTTGAATTTACCAACTCTTAATCCACCATAAGCATCAATAGTTTGTTTTATTTTGTCAACACAGTAAGGCATTCTTTCATGAATGTCTTCTGTTGTAAACCGCAAAAAGCCCCATTTTTTTGTTGCCAAATCATTAGCACGATGCTTATCTTTTTGTATATCTTCAGGATTTGTATGATGAAAGTTTCCGTCAGTTTCAATGTTTATTTTCCCATCTTTACATTCAATAGCAAAATCAAGAGCATATCTTTTATTGTCAACGCTGATAAAAAGTTGGCGTTCTGCTGGAATTTCTTCTTTCTTCAATTCTATCCAGAGCAAGTCTTCAAGAGGACTATCATCAAATAAATCGTTAATTTCTTCCGCTGTTTTGAATTTTTCAACAGTCGTTGCAATGAAATGAATTTGCCTTTTCTTTCGACTGATGATTGGTTTAGGGTGTGGTTGAAGTTTTCCAATAGAAATCTTGTAATAAAACAATCTGGATTTGTAATCTTTTGGCTCTTTTGGAAATAATTCATAGCGCCGAACTTTTTGAACATTTTTTACTTTAGCAATATAATTTATTGCATTGCCTTCGTCACCAAAGTTTTTTGTCTGATAAAAGGCAAGCCATTCAGGAGGAAAATTTTCACCAAGCCATTTTTCAACACTTTTCACTGGAATACGATACCAGTGTTCTTCTCGCAAACGTGCAAAATCTAAAGGGTCATCAATAATTGCAACAAGAACTTCGCCGTGTTTTGATTCTTGTTTTGCCATTTTATTTAGCTTTCTTAATGGCTAACAAAGTAATATCATCAAACTGTTCAGCAGAGCCGATGAAGGCTTGCAGAGTTTCTTCCATGTTGTCTATAAAATTTTTTGGGCTGGTTTGATTTGATTTAATAATCTCTAACATTTTTTCTTTGCCGAAGAAATCACCAGTTACATTTTGTGTATCGGGAATGCCATCTGTAAAGGCAATCAGTAAATCATCATCAGTTAGCATAATCTCTTCGGTATTAAATTTCGCGCCTGAAATTGCTCCGACTGCAGAGCCTGTGCGTGTTAATTCAGTATGAACATTGCCATCTTTCCCAACAATTAATGCAGGTTCGTTTCCGCCGTTGATGTAGGTGAGTTTTCCATTGTTTGGTTCTAAGATGCCAATAAACACTGTGGCAAACATACTTGCCATTTCGTGTGTTTCTGCGACGTAGTTATTTGTCAGCGAAACCGAATGTTGAAGTTGTTGAGCAGTTGTGAGCGAGGCTGAAGCGGATTCGATAGTTGTTGCACGAATCAAACTGCGGAATAATGTCATGTATAATGCCGCGCCGATTCCTTTTCCGCACACATCAGCCACAACGAAAGCGAGATTTCCATTGGGAAGAAGAAAGGCATCATAAAAATCACCAGTCACTTCTTTGGCGGCTTTGAAGTAGGATGCAATTTCCCAGCCTTCTACTTTGGGTAATTCGGCGGGTAGAAATTCTTTTTGAATATCACGCGCAATGTTGAATTCATCTTCAAGTTTTTTCAAATACTTGTCTTGTAAATCGCGCAGATGTTTTTTTTCGAGAGATGATTGAATGCGGGCTTTGAGCAAAGTGGGTTCAAATGGTTTTGGTAAATAATCTTCCGCGCCGAGTTCAATACCTTTGACCATGTTATCCAAATCATTATTGGCAGAGATGACGATGATGGGAATGTTGCGAATCTCTGAATTTGCTTTCACTTTTTCTAAAACAGTGAAGCCATCCATGATAGGCATTCGAATATCAAGCAAAACCAAATCAGGCGATTCCTTTTCGATTTTTTCAAGCGCATCTTTTCCATTGACAGCAGAGATGGTTTCATAGTTTAAGTCTTCAAGTTCTTGTTCGAGATAATCTACGTTGAAGGGTTCATCGTCAACGATTAAGATGCGGGGGATTTTATTCATTAGACTCCGAAGTATGTCACTCTGAGCGATAGCGAAGAGTCTCTTAGATAATCGTAGAGATTCTTCGCCACAAAGAACAAGAGCGTGGCTCAGAATGACATGAAGTAAATCATTTCAAATATTCATTCAACTTTTCAAACAACAATTTATCATTGACAGGTTTGGTGAGGTAGGCGTTGCAACCTGCTTCAAGAGCTTTGATTTCATCTCCGCTCATGGCATGGGATGATAAACCAATGATGGGCAGTGCTTGATTTTTTTCTCGAATTTTTTTTGTGGCTTCGTATCCATCCATGATAGGCAGAGCCATATCCATTAATATCAAATCGGGGTTTTTGGTTTGAGCCATTTCCAAACCTTGAGCACCGTCTCGTGCAATTAATAAGTTGTAATCATCTTCGAGTAGTTGGGTGATGAGGTCAATATTTAATTCGGTGTCTTCGACGACTAAGATTGTTTTCATTATGTTCTCCGTTATTTTCCCTCATCCCCAACCCTCGCGGAGCATCCCAGAGGGAGAAGGGAGTCTGAGTCCCCTCTCCAACGGGAGAGGGCTAGGGTGAGGGTTATGTTTATGAAACAGAATCAACTTCAAGGTCAGAAGATGAGGCGTGCTTTTCATCTTGATATTGAATCGGAAGTGAAAGTGTAAAGGTCGAGCCTTTATCCAATTCGCTGACGACTGTTAAATCACCGCCGAGTAAACGTGCTAGGTTGCGGCTGATGGCAAGCCCAAGACCTGTGCCGCCATATTCGCGGGTGGTGCTGGAATCGGCTTGTTGAAATTCTTCAAAAATTTTGTTGAGCGATTCTTCGTTCATGCCGATGCCCGTATCTGCTACATCGATTTTTAGGGTTGAGTTTTCATGCGCCACACTGATTTTGATTTTGCCTGCATGGGTAAATTTGGCGGCGTTGCTTAATAGATTCAAAACAATTTGTTTAATTTTATTTTGGTCTGAATAAATAAGTGGCAATGTTAAATCATTTTGTTTTTCAAAGCGAACTGTTGGTTTGATTAATGGTTGAGCCGTATTGAAACATTGGTCCACCAAAGCATTGATGCTGAAGTTGCTGGCTTGTACTTCCATTTTGCCTGCTTCAATTTTTGCAATATCCAAAACGGTGTTAATTAAATCAAGCAAATGTTCAGCACTCGATAAAACTTTATCCAAATTATCTTTTTGTTTATCGGGTAGTGCATCTTCTGCTTTGCGGCGTACGATTCTTGTGAAGCCAATAATGGCATTGAGTGGTGTGCGAAGTTCATGGCTCATGGTTGCCAGAAATGCACTCTTGGCTTGGTTGGCATGTTCAGCAATGGTGCGGGCTTCTTGGGCTTCATCAAATAATTTTGCATTTTGCACTGCAATCACGGCTTGGCGTGAAAGACCATTCAAAAATTGCAATTCAGATTCTAGAAACTCTTTATTTTTTCCATTGCGCCAAACAGACATGAGACCAATCAGTTCATCGTTGGCAAGCAAAGGCACGGCTAACAAATGTTCATCGGAGTTAATCTCGGTACCTGCAATTTGAACGCCGCGTTTGTCATTATCTACATCATTGACAATTTCACCAATTTTGTTTTGGGCGATGTTTCCTAAAATTCCTTCTCCAATTTTGATTGGGTCACTTTTTAGATTTTCCGCTTCATCGCCGACTGCGGCTATGGCTCTGAACCATTGACCTTTTTCTTCGGGGAGGAAGAGTCCGCTCAAATCTGCTTGCAATACGTTATGTGCATGTGTGGCGATTCCCTCCAGCACAGTAGATGAATCAAGTGTGGATGAAATATCACGGCTGATATCAAGCAGAGCGATGTTTTCACGTTCACGTCGGCGCGTTTCTTCTAGCAGACGAGCATTTTCAAGTGCCACACTCATGGAACTGGCTAATGTTTGCAACAAACGCACATCTGATTCTGAAAACGCATTTTCATGGTCCACATTTTGGAGTGAGATAACTCCGCGTACTTCATTATTAATTAACAATGGAATGCCTAAATAAGATTTTGCAGGTTGCCCCGCCGCCACTGCACCGCCCAATGCTTTACGGCGTTCTGCTAAACCAGTATTGATTAACATCATTTTGCGCGTTTCGATAATATGTTTTGAAAAACCAATCGGCTTCGATGGTTCAATATTTAATTTTTCGCCTTTTTCTACCGCATAACGCCACAGACTGCGATTCAAATGTGGGTCGTATTCAATAATGGTCACTACTTGAGCATCAAAGACTTCACGCAATTTTTCGCCAAGTAACTGATACATTTCTTGCATTTCCATACTGGCAGATAAGCTGGCTTGTACTTCGTTGATGATTAATAATTCTTTTGCGCGTTCTTCTGTCACTTGTAAAAGGCGTTGGGTTTCATCAAACAAGCGGGCATTTTCAAGGGAAACACTCATAGCATTGGCAAGGGTTTGTAATAACCGAGCATCAGATTCGACAAAGGCATTTTCTATATCCAAATTTTGCAGGCTGATAATGCCACGCACTTCGTTTCCGACAAGCATTGGTACAAATATCAGAGATTTGGGTTCATCACCTTCTAAGGTGGTTGCTTCATCAAGTTCTGTTGCAATTTTTATGTAATCACTATTGATTAACCACGGCTGGCGAGTTTCAACAACTCGCTTGCGGAATCTGTCTATTTTTGAAGGTTGGGAAACAAATAGATTAAGTAATTCTCCACGTTCTAGTGCGTACCGATGTTCAACCATATCGTTTTCGGGGTTGTACAACGAAATAACTGTAACTTGCGCGTTAAAAATCTCTGTAACTTTATCTCCAACCAAATTGATGATAGATTGAAACTCTAATTTGGAAGCCAACCCTTGTTGCACACTGTTAATCACTGCTAGTTCAGCGGCACGGTCTTCGGTCACTTTTAAGAGGCGTTGGGTTTCATCAAAGAGGCGGGCGTTTTCGAGAGCCACACCCATACTGCCTGCTAAGGTTTGCAATAAACGGATATCTGATTCGGAGAAAGCATGTTCGCGCTCAAAGTTTTGCAGGCTGAAATACCCATTGACTTGTGTGCCTGTACCAAATGGAACAAAAATTAAAGACTTTGCTACTTTTGTGCCTTCAATTACTTTTAATCCATATCGTTTTGATTCTTCAACACTGCCTTCGTTGATAATAATTGGTTGACGGGTTTCAATCATCATCTTATTTGCTTGACTGAAAGGCAATAACTCATCATCAAAAATGCGTTGCCCGTCTTCAAAAGCATATTCTAGTTTTGAGAGTTGCTTTTCATGGTCAAACGAACTGAGAATTACAGACTGGGCGTTGAACATACTTTGAATTTTTTCGCCGACCAATTCATAAATGGAATTCATATCCAATTTGGATGCGAGTCCCTCTTGAACTGAGTTGATAATTGCCAGTTCAGCGGCACGATCCTCGGTGATTTTTAAGAGGCGTTGAGTTTCGTCAAAGAGGCGAGCGTTTTCGAGGGCAACACTCATACTATTGGCGAGCGTTTGCAACAAGCGCACATCTGATTCACTGAAAGCATGTTCAGTTTCGTAGTCGCCCAAGGCAATCAATCCGCGCCCCTGATTGCCTGCAACTAATGGCACATAAATAGCAGATTTTTCACTTTCAGTCCCACTAATCGTATAACTGCCATATTTATTTTGAACTTCATCTATATTTTCATTGACGACCAATGTCTCACGGGTTCGAATCACATATGAGCTAAAACCAGCCTCACTATTATAAGGTTGAGGTTCAATAGAAATTCTTTGCCCTTTTTCATAACAATATGGGAAGTGAATCAGATTGGTTTTGGCGTCAAAAATGCGGATGCTCAAATCCTTATTATGGAAAATCTCACGGATTTTATCTCCCACCGCTTCATAGATTCCCTGAATGTTGAGTTCTGCGGCGAGGGCTTGTTGCACGCTGTTGATGATAGCAAGCTCGGCATTGCGTTCTTCGGTCTCTTTTAATAGGCGTTGGGTTTCATCGAAGAGGCGGGCGTTTTCGAGTGCCACACTCATAGAAGAAACTACGGTTTGCAAAAGACGCACATCCGATTCGTTAAAAGCGTTTTCTTTTTCGTAATCACTAATTCCCACCATGCCAATAATATTTCCATTACTGGTGATGGGCAAAGCCACAAAACTTTTTTCCATTTGTGTGCCGGGAATTAGAATAGAACCAACTTTTTTCATAAAGCCGGGCAGGTCTTCATTAACGACAAGCACCTGTTTTGTTTCATAAACGTACTTTGACATGCCTGCAAAGGTGCCCGGCTCCGGTGTAATGCGTTTCCCATTATCTTTGACATATGGGTAATATACTTTGTTATTTTGGAGGTCGAATAAACGGATGTCAATATCATGCGTATGCAAAACTTCACTTAACTTGTCGCCAATTAAGTCATATATGGATTGCATATCAAGTTTAGATGCAAGCCCTTCTTGCACACTGTTGATAATGGCAAGTTCGGCATTACGTTCTTCGGTGATTTTTAAGAGGCGTTGGGTTTCATCAAATAGACGTGCGTTTTCGAGTGCCACACTCATTGCGCTTGCAAGTGTTTCCAACAAACGGATATCGGATGGCTGATATACATTTTCATGCTCTACATTTTGAATGGTAATAATGCCAAAAACTTTATTACTTGCTATTAAAGGAACAAACACCGCAGACTTGACAACTTCTGTGCCAGGGATGGTGATAGAACCCAATTTGGTTAGTTCTTCATCTGCATTTTCATTGAAGACTATGGTCTTACGGTTGCGGATGATATTATGGTGCAAATCGTTTATTGGGATGGGGTTAGGATAAAAGCGTTCGCCTTTTTCTATAACGTAATGCAGAATAATAAGAGTTTCCAATTTATCGTAACTAATTAACATCACAGTTTGAGCATTGAAAATTTCTTGAATTTTGTCGCCGACCACTTCATAAATGGCTTGGATATCTAAATTCTCAGCCAGACCAGCTTGCACACTGTTGATAATCGCAAGTTCAGCATTGCGTTCTTCGGTAATTTTTAAGAGGCGTTGGGTTTCATCAAAGAGGCGAGCGTTTTCTAAAGCAGTGCCTAATGAAGCGGCGATGGTAGTTAATAAACGTATTTCAGATTCGCCGAAGGCATTTTCTCGCTCATAATTTTCCATGCCAATATTGCCAAGCACGCGGTCACTGCTGATGATTGGGACAGAAATTAAAGATTTACTTGCATCGGTACCTGGCAGTAACTCGCGTTCTCCAAATTCGGCAAGGGTGTTGTACACAATTGGCTGGCGCGTCTTGACCATTGTCTCAAACATGCCGCCCGAACGAGGTGGCAAAGGATCAATTGTCAATCTCTTGCCATGTTCATAGTTATAAAGATAATGTAGTAAATTGGCTTTTTCATCGTACCAATTGATACCAAGGTTAGGTGTATTGAACACTTCCCTTAATTTATCACCCACCAAATCTACAATGGCTTGGAAGTCCAGCTCGGCGGCGAGACCTTGCTGAATGGAATTGATGATTTGTAATTCAGCTACACGTTCTTGTTCGGCTTTGAACGATTGCGCGTTTTGCAACGCCACACTCATGGAATTGGTCAATGTTTCTAACAAGCGTATATCTGATTCAGGGAAAATATATCCACGCTCATACGATTGGATAGAAACCACACCCAAAACATTTTCACTTGCAATGATTGGAACGAAGACCATCGATTGAGGGTCATCTTCCCCTGCCAGTGTGTATGAATTAACTTCTGCACTGCGTTTCTCAATATCTTCATTGATAATGATGGTTTGTCGTTTAAGAATCGCTTCGCCTGAAAATCCGCCAAGTTCCAACTCAGGCAGAGAGCTAAGTTTTTCACCGCGCATAACCCCATATGGGAAGGACGTGTTGTTTCTCTCTGGGTGGTAGACAGCAATATACAGAATATCAGGCTTGAAAATTTCATATAACTTGTCACCAACAAGGTCATAAATACCTTGAATATCTAATTTAGAAGCAAGTCCTTCCTGCACACTGTTGATGATGGCAAGTTCATCATTGCGTTGTTTTAATTCTTGCTGTAAATAATTAACGTCATTAACATCTACTGGCGGATTAATCTTCGTCACCTGACGAGTTTTCTTCACCCCAACCGCTTCCTTTCGAGCCTTCGGCTTGGCTATTTTTTTCTTGATAGTTTTACTTGCACTTGAAACTTTCTTCGCCATGCCTAAAGTCTCCTAAAGATGTTTTATATATTTTATTACAAATATATGTCATTGCGAGGACGCATTTGCTTTTTGTCCGAAGCAATCTCCTGTTTCATTTGGAGATTGCTTCGCCACGACGAGCAAGAGCGTGGCTCGCAACGACATAATTTTCGCAACGACATCATAAGAGGAGTATAATTACATCCATCAATTCTGCACCACCTCTGCAAGTTATCTTTTGAATTAAGGAACTGCATGTGACGAAAATCTTTTTTGCAACAGACATTCACGGCTCAGATATTTGCTGGAACAAGTTTTTGAATGCGGGCAAGTTCTACGAGGCTGACCAATTAATTCTGGGGGGCGATATGACAGGTAAAGCCATCGTGCCAATTATTCATCAGGGTGGTCAAAATTACCGTGTCACTTTGCTGGAACAGGTGTTTGATATTACAACCGAAGACGAGTTAACGGATATGAAAAAGAAAATCCGTAGTCGTGGCTATTATCCATACATGACCAATCCAGACGAAATTGCAGAATTAGATAAAGACCTAAGCAAAGTAGATAAAATCTTTTTACAAGAAGTGCTTAAAGTTGTTCAACAATGGATGGAAATTGCCGATAAAAAATTAGCAGGCACTGGCATGAAAGTCTATTGTTGCCCAGGTAACGATGATATGGATGAAGTAGATGAAATCATTTTGGAAAGCAGAACCGTTGTCCATGCCGAGGGGAAGGTCACTGATTTAGCCAGTGGGCATGAAATGATTGCATCAGGTTGGAGCAACATCACGCCTTGGGCTACGCACCGTGAAGAGGGTGAGGAGCAACTTGCAGTCAGGTATGAAGCGATGATTTCTAAATTAAAGAATCCGAGTAATTCTATATTCAATATCCATGTGCCTCCCTATAAATCAGGTTTAGATGAAGCCCCCGAACTCGATAAAGATTTACGCCCTGTGTTGGCTGGCAATTCAATGATTCCTGTCGGCTCGAAAGCATTAAGAGAAGCCATTGAAAAAACACAACCATTAGTCACTTTACACGGACACATTCACGAAGGGCGTGGTACAACTCGCATTGGCAAAACGCTTTGTATTAATCCGGGTTCTATGTATGAGCAAGGAACTTTGCTTGGTGCGTTAATTGTTTTAGATAAAAATAAAATTGAGAATTTTGTGTTGACGACTGGTTAGCCCGAATTACCAATTACCAATCGCTAGTTACTTAAGCGTAAATCGTAATTCGTAAATCGTAAATCAAAAATCGTAAATCGTAAATATAAAAAAGGAGAATGTTATGAGTAACTTGTTTGTCCGTAAAGCGACTGGCATGGTACGTTCATGGTCAGTCTTCGACGCATTTATTTATGCGTTTTTCTCCATCAACTTAGTAACACTTGGCTTTTATAGTTTTAGCCAAATGTATTACTTCGGTGGTGGAATGATTCCCGCGTTACTCATCAGTGCGGCGTTTATCATCTTTGAAGTGATTGTATATGCTTCATTGATTGCAGTCATGCCTCGTTCTGGTGGTGATTACGTTTGGCAAACGCGCGTCTTTGGTGGCGGAATTGGTTTCATCCTTTCCATCACAGGTTGGTGGTTCACGCTTTGGTTGTGGACTCCAATCTATGGAGACATGCTTCGTCAAATTGTGATTACTCCATTGTTAGGAGCATTAGGTCAACAAGAACTGGCAGTCTGGTTTGCCGGACCCGGCGCCGCCCTGTTTGTTTGTTCCTTGCTTACACTCGTCTTTGTGGCAATGGTTATCTTCGTCGGCATGAAGACGTATGCACGCATTCAGAAATATTCTTTCTATGCCGGTATGCTTGGTTTGTTGATTGTGATTGTCTTGTTATTCACTGGCTCACCAGAACAATTCAAAGCAGGTTTAGATTCCAACTCCGCCGCATATTTTGGAACGGGTAGCGGCTTGTTTGATGCTACGGTAGAAACTGGCATTGCCGCATTCGCTTCCACTCCAATGACAGGTGGTTCGTTCTATTTGATTTTGCTCACCCTGCCATATTTGGTGTTCTTCAACTTATGGCCCAATTGGGGAGCAACATTATATGGAGAAGTACGCGGTGCCACAGATTACAAACGCAATTTCTCAGGCATGGCTTGGGCGTTGATAATCACCACAGCATTGGGTATTTTGTTTTTCCTCGGCATTAACAAAGCCATTGGCTGGGATTTTTATGTTCAAGCAAACGCCTCTTGGTGGAATTATGCTTGGGGATACACAACCGAAGTTCCCCCAATCCCCGTTTGGCCCAACCCTGCCATGTTGGCAGTTTTCTTAACCGATAGTCGCTTAATCCAAATCGTTGTTTTGTTGTTGATGAGCACCTGGTGGTTTGGCTGGGCTGGTACATTATTCCTTTCTTCCACTCGCGTAATCTTTGCCGCCGCATTTGACCGATTGCTCCCTGAAAAAGCCGCTGAATTAAATAAGAATGGCACACCAGTCAACGCAATGTTGTATATGGTCATACCTGCGGTCATTGTGTCTGCTTTGTTTGCATTCAATGTTGGCGCGGCAGAAGATGGCACTGGTGGGTTTAAGTCAATTACCCTTGCGGCAACACAAGGCATTGCCATTATGTATTTTGGTACAGCTATTGCCGCGATTATCCTTCCATATAAAAAGAAGGAACTTTTTGAAGCCTCTCCTATTGCCAAAATGAAAGTGGCAGGCATTCCATTAATTACAATTGCTGGTTTAATTTTTGGTGGCTTCTTATTATTCCTTTTGGTGGAATGGTTCTTTGACCCCTGGCTCAATCCTGATTATGCACCCGTCGGTTTGTATGGCATTAGTTTTGCCAATACAAATTCGATTATCTTCTTAGGTGGCTGTTATGTGATTGCCGCAGGCATCTACTATTACTTCAAATCCAAACGCAAGAGCGAAGGCATTGATTTGGATAAAGTGCAAGCAGAAATTCCTGCTGAATAAATAATCATAAAGACCTGACAGGTTTCTAAAAACCTGTCAGGTCTATTTTTTGGAGCATGTATGTCTGTTATTGATGAAGTCGTTGCAAAAGTAGATGATTGGAAAGACAAAGAAATTTCTATCGAACATCTTTCAGGCGGGCTAACCAACACAAACTATAAAGTTCTTGTCAACGGAAAACCATTTTTTATCCGCGTGCCGGGCGAAAGCACCGAACTACTTGCTATTGATAGAAACAACGAATATCACAACACTAATTCTGCCGCCAATGCAGGTGTTGCTCCAAAAGTATTAAATTATTTTCCACAATACAACGTGATGATTTTAGAATTTTTAGATGGCAAGACCATGTCTAAAGATTTATTAAATGCAGATGGCATGCCGACCAGAATGGCACAAGCCATCAAACAACTTCATTCTTCTGAACGCTTCTTGCTTGACTTCAACATGTTTCGGCTTACAGAGTATTATCTTAACTTATGCCGTGAACGTACTATCACCATCCCTGATGGTTATTTGGATAGACTCGAAACGATTAATAAAATTGAAAAAGCAATGCTAGTAAAGCCATTGGCAACTGTTCCTTGCAATAATGATTTACTCGCTGAAAATTATATTGATGATGGTAAACAACTTTGGCTGATTGACTATGAATACAGTGGCAACAATGACCCCACTTTTGAATTGGGTAATACTTGTCAGGAAATGCAATTTAATGATGAACAAATCAAAGAAGTCTGTGCCGCGTATTTCGGTGAAGCAACTCCAGCCATGATTGCGCGCATGAAATTAAACATGATAATGTCTGATGTCGGTTGGGGGTTATGGGCGGCAATTCAAGCAAAGATTTCTACAATAGATTTTGACTTTTGGGGTTGGGCAATCGAACGTTGGGGCAGAGCGGTAGAAAAAATGGACTCGTCAGATTTTCAAGTTTGGTTGAAAGATGTAACAAACTAAAAATGGATATCTTTAAAGAAATGTATCGCCTCGTCGAAGCGGCAGAAGCGAACAAAATTCAAATTCGCACCATCGGTGGGTTAGCAGTTCATGTGCATAATAAAAAGAATCATTCACTCTTTATCAGAGAATATGGTGATTTAGATTTTGTCGTTGCAAAAAAACAAAAAAAAGAATTTGAAAACTTTATGCCAACAGTAGGTTATTCACCACACAAACAGTTTAACTTATTAAATGGCGACATCCGTCAAATTTATTATCATGATGAAAGTGAAATGAAAATTGATATCTTCGTTGGCGATTTTGAAATGTGCCACAAAATTCCACTGGAAAATCGTTTGACTGCTGAGACGGTGACAATCCCATTAGCCGAATTGTTTTTATCTAAAATTCAAATTATTGACCTTAATCAAAAAGATGCGATGGACCTTGCTTCTTTATTATTAAATGTAGAAACAGGAAACCACGATAAAAACACAATCAACTTGCAGGTTTTGGCAGAGTTATGTGGCAATGATTGGGGATTATATAAAACAACTTCAATGAATTTAGAAAAAGTGGGTGAGATTGTAAATAAAACATCACTCACAAATGAAGAAAAAGATTTAATTTCAAAACGCATTCAAGAAATTCTAAAAACATTTGAATCAATGCCCAAATCTTTAGCATGGACATTACGCGATAGAGTCGGTACACGCGTTAAGTGGTATATTGAAGTAGAAGAAGTTGGAAGATAAAAGTACCGCAGGATTTATCTTGCGGTTTGCAAAATCAACATAAATGTTGCAGTACAAAATAATATGAAAAAAATTCGTTTACTCCTTGCTGTTATCATCCTCACTATCTCCATCTCTCTTTTAGTATGGGGATTTTTACCCAATCGAACAGAAATTCGTATTCAAGAAATTTCTCCGCAAGAGATGCAATTGCCAACACCCTCATCTTTTCATTTTGAAATCGTGGCATGAATACTAGAAAAATTTCTATCCTTTTTATATTTGCTTTTATTGTATATGCTTGTGGTGCAAGCGTTCCTGCAACTGAACCTGTTCCTGCAACCGAAGAACCTGCTACCACAGCAGTTCCTACTGAATCTATAACAACGAATCAAGATGCTGGCGCATTACTTGAAACTCGCCGTTTGACTTTAGAATTCCCACCAAAAATAAAAGCGGATTCTGCCAGTGATATTGTTCGCTTAACTTTAGAAGTAGATGACTTAGGAAATATCACACCCACTGCTTATTTTGAATCTAATACAGTCACTGGTGAAGTGATTCAAATCCCGAATTTATATGAAACACATAATGTGGGTGTGGAAGCAAGTTTTGATATTGCTGGTTTTGAAGTGAAACCATCAGGTAGTGTATATCAGCCAATGCAACAAGGAAAGCCAATTACATTTACTTGGAGTATTCGTTCACCACAAGTGGGAAAATTTCGCGGCACAATTTGGGTGCATTTAGTTTTTGTAGATAAAGTAACAAATGAAGAAAGCCGTGTACCAATCTCTGCTCAAATTGTGGATATTGAAGCAGTTGATTTATTTGGTTTTTCTACTAACTTTGTAAGGGCGTCTGGTGTGGTTGGCTCGGTCTTAGGTATTATTGTGGGTTTTCCGTTTTTTGATGATATTGTCAAATATGTATGGAGTAAGCGGAAGAAAAACAGAAAAGAGAAACGAGTAACAAGAAAAGAGTAATTGGTAATGCGTAAACGAGTAATAAGTAAATAATCAGTATTCGGTTGGAGAATGAAGAACCCTGTAGGGGTGAAATGATTATAGGATGATGAAATAAATGAACAACAAATCTCGACTGGGTGACATAAAAGTATAAGGTAAGAAAAAGGTGCATGAAACAGAATCAGTTATCGGCTAGGGGTGAGGCGGGGTTAAATCTATTTGACAAATTACTGGCTCGCCCTTATAATTGTGCATAATTACACAATCGAAAATTTGGAGTCAAGGTGCAAGCAACTTGAACTCCAAATTTTATAAAAACCTTGATGATGGTAGTTTTATCCTTTACAATAAGCGTCCCGCAGGTTTGGTGCTAAAAAATTTTACGAGTAAACCATGCGGGATGGTTTATAAGTATCTAGCGAGGTGATTTCTAATGAAAGAAAATATTCAGCAAGTGTTAGAAATAGAAAAGCAAGCGGCAGAAATGCAAGAAAAAGCCAAACGTGAAGCGCAAGAGATTCCTGTAAAAGCTGAGCAAGAAGCACAAGCCATGATTACTAAAGCGATTGCTAATGCGCAAGAAGAAGCCCGCAAAATCATTGCGGATGCACAATCGGTAGATGCTGGAGATATTGCGGCAGATATTGCATCTCAAAACAGCGAGTTTGAAGCAAATGCCAAAAAGAATTTTGATAAGGCTGTGGCGTTTGTGTTAGACCGTGTCATCGGTAAGGCATAATATGGCAGGCGGTGTTTCGGGTTACGCGGCAATTAGTACGCGGGTGCGAGCAATGAAAGCCGATTTGCTCTCTCCGCAAGAGATGGCTCGTTTAAGCGAGTCGCCTGATTTTGCTTCTTTGGTGACAGCACTAAAAAATACACCGTACGGAAAATATTTATCAGGTCTTAAAGAAAGTGATTTAACACCACGTCGTGTGGTGTTTGCTATTAAGAGCAGACTTTCTGATGCATATAATAGTGTCGTACAACAAGCTCCCAATGAATCTCGTTCATTGATTAAGCAGTTGTATCGTTATTTTGAGGTGGGTAATTTAAAAGCTGTCTTACGCAGTATTCAAACAGTTTCTTCTTGGAAGACAGATGTATCCAGTTGGGAACGTGTACGTGAAGTGTTGTTTCCTTTTGGTTCATTTACAACCATTCCTGCACAGGCTATGGTTGAATCAGGCAATGTAGGCGCGGCAGTGGAATTGCTAAAAGGCACTCCATACGAATCTACGATGTCTTTTGCGATGAAGCGTTTTTCAGCAGAGCAAAATCTTTTCCCATTAGAAGTGGCAATTGATTTAGATTATTGGCGTTCATTATGGTCTGCAACCAAACGTCTCTCTGGCAAAGACCAAGAAGTGGCTGTGAAAATTATCGGCTCGTTGCTCGATATGAATAATTTGATGTGGGTGATTCGTTATAAGGTCTATCACAAACTTTCTGAAGAAGAATTGATTAACTACACGTTGCCATTTGGTTATCACGTAAAAGATGAAGATGTGCGTGCTATTGCTACGGGTGCTGATATTGCTTCGGTGGTTTCTAAAATTTACCCAGGCATTCAAGATGTAAATACGCTTCTTGAGGACCTTCAAACTGGTTTGCCGAAATTGGAGCAACAACTTAAACGTCAGGTGATTAAGACCTGTAATGCGGCGTTCTCAGGTGACCCATTTCATATTGGTATTGCGATTGCTTATTTGCTGTTGTTTGATTTTGAAGTACAAGATTTAATTGTGTTGATTGAAGCCAAGTCTACAAAAATGGCAGAGGAAGATTATTCGTCCTTGTTGTTGAAGACGAGTGTGGTGTAATAAGAATTTAAATCATGTCGTTGCGAGCGAGCGAAGCAACCTCCTAGTTGGGGATTGCTTCGAGCAAAGAGCAAGAACGCTCTCGCAATGACATAAATCATGGAGATGTTATGTTCTTTCCGAAAGAGATGACCGAAGTTGAATTGATTATCCCTGCTAAGGATATTGTAGCGGTTACTAAAGTGTTGAGCAATCAGGGTGTGTTTCATCAGATTGATAGCACCTATTTGGGCTTAGAAAATTTAGGTCCAAATGCTTGGCAAGAAAAAGCAGGCAATTATTCTACGCTCGAACGCCGCATTCAAAGCATGATGCAAACGCTCGGCTTGCCAGAAGAATACCCAACCAAAGCCAGCGCCGACGATATGGTGGAGTTGGAAAAACTAACCCCAGCCGTGAATCGGATTGAGGAAGAAGTCAAAGGAATTAGCGACCAACTTTCCAATCAGAAGAAGCGGTTAGAAATGTTTGAGGGTCAATTGCGCCAGTTAGAACCGATTGCGAATGTAGATGTCGAAGTGGGTGCTTTGAAAAACTCATCTTATATGCACTCAATTTTAGGCATTATCCCTGCCGCCAACATTAGTCGTTTGAAAACCAGTATTGGACGTGTACCGCATGTTTTCTTCACCTTGCGTGAAGACCCTCAAAAACCTGTGGTGTGGGTGTTGGGACCAAAAAGCAATTCGGATGTGTTAGACCGCGCCGCGAAGAGTGCTTATTTAAACCCATTGAGTTTGCCCGAAGATTTTAGTGGCACACCGGAACAAATTACTGCTACCCTGCGTAGAGAAATTGAAGCGACCAAGAAAAAAATTGTTGACCTTGAAACCAATATTCTCGCCTTGGCTGATAAACATAAAACTGAGTTAAAGCAATTGTTGTGGGATACGCACGTCAGCCGCGTGATGGCAGATGCGATTGTACGTTTTGGTCAATTGCGCCATACTTATGTTGTGGTGGGTTGGGTGCCTTCTAAAGAAGTAGATGGATTTACCAAAAAGATTAAAGCAATTTCAAAAGAAGTTTTAATTGAGACTACTAAGATTGAATACAAACATAGCCCTTCTAATGTGCCAGTAGCTTTACAAAACCCAGGCTTTCTTGGCGGGTTTGAAGCATTGGTCAATACATACTCCAGACCGCGTTATGATGAAATTGACCCAACCATTTTGATTGCAATTACATTCCCCTTATTATATGGTGCTATGTTTGGGGATGTAGGTCATGGTTTGGTATTAGCCTTAGTGGGTTTGTTCTTATCGCGCAAAACTGCTTTAGGCGGTCTATTAGTTGCTTGTGGTGTCAGTGGAATCATTTTTGGCTTCCTCTTCGGTAGTATTTTTGGTGACGAATACTATCTCCCATATCATCCATTCTTTGGTCAATTTTTCTGGATTCATCCTATTGATGAAGTGCTGGAAATTCTTCAAGTTTCAATTGCGGTAGGAATTGTGTTGTTGATTCTTTCGCACTTATTGAATTTATACAACGCGGCTCGTTCTGGAAATTGGGGACGCTTCTTCTTTGACTCAAATGGTCTCGCTGGTTTAGTCTTGTACTTTTCCTTCTTAGTTTTATTAGGTGGTATTGGTGCAAACTTGTTTACTGGCGAATCCTTTTTACCTCACTTCCTTTTGGATTTAGGTAAAAATCCGCTTCTTTCATCCATTGCCCCAATTTTATTTTTGATAGGTTTGCTTTTGGCAACTATCTTTTCTCATCCCTTACAACATTGGATGCATGATGGGCATTTTGTAGTAGAAGGTGGTTGGGGCATGTTTGCAGTGCAATCAGCGGCTGAAGTTTTGGAAAAAATTATCAGTATGTTAAGTAACACGTTGTCTTATGTGCGTGTGGGTGCATTTGCCATCGTCCATGCTGGTTTTACAGGTGCTGTATTTGTTATTGCAAGGTTATTGGGTGAAGAAGGGAGTTTTGCGTACTTAGCAGTGGTTGTACTTGGCAATCTGTTTGTGATTGGTTTGGAAGGTTTCATCGTTACCATTCAAACCATGCGTTTACATTATTATGAATTCTTTAGCAAGTTCTTCTTAGGCGGCGGTGCCAATTTTGAACCACTTGCTCTTGCAAAAGCACGAGAGAATTAAAACAACAAATCATTTTCAAAATAATTTAGGAGAAAATAAAATGCTTAAAATTTTTATCATTATCTTGGCTACAGTCATTCCGTTAGCCCCATTTGTGATGTACATCGTAAGTTTGTACACCAATGACCCAGTCCGCTCTGCCAAAAATCTTGTCATCGGCTTCAAAGGTTATAACGTCTTCTTGGCTTTGATGGGCTTAGGTCTTGCAGTTGTATGGTTGGTTTCACCTGAAACTGTGTATGCCGCTAGCGGTGTTGCCCAAGAAGCTGCTGGTGACCCTTATGCTTCTTTAGCCGCAGGTATTTCAACTGGTTTAGCCGCTCTCGGCGCAGGTGTTGCTGTAAGTGGTACAGGTGCCGCCGCTATCGGTGCAATTGCTGAAAAACCAGAAGCCTTAGGTCGTTCACTCATCTTCGTAGGTTTGGCTGAAGGTGTTGCTATCTACGGTTTGCTCATCTCATTCTTAGTTCTCTTTGGATAGAAAGAAATGAAGATTCTGGTCATCGGTCATCCTGATGCGGTGCTTGGGTTTTCTCTCACAGGCGTAGGCGGTAGAGTCGCTACCACTGCGGATGAAGTGAACCAAGCATTAGATGAAGCACAAGCCAATAAAGAAGTTGGGATTGTGCTCGTCACACAGGATGTGGCTGAATTAATCCCAGCACGGATGGAACACTTGAAACTGCGTAGTACGATTCCGTTGGTGGTTGAGATTCCATCCACTGGCGGTGTTCCAGAAGGTCAGGCTTCGCTTGGCGATATCGTCTTACGGGCGATTGGTATCAAGTTATAAAAGGAAATGTTTATGAAAACTGAAGCACAAGATATTGAATTGCTTGAACAAGCAATTATGCTCGAAGCAAAAGATGAAGCAGAGCAATTGCAAAAAGAAGCAAAAGAGAAGGCAGATGCCATTCGTAAGCGTGCCCAATCTGAGGCGGAGTCTGAAGCGAAAGTCATCTTAGACCGCGCTAAACAAGAAGCAGACCGTTTGAAGAGTCAAGCCTCTGCAACTGCTCAATTGAAAGCACGTTCTACACAATTGGAAGCACGTGAAAAGTTATTAGATAGTGTGTTTGAAGAAGTAAAGAAACAATTAGATGGCGTGAAGAAACGCGCTGATTATGCTGATATTGTGAAAATGTTGACCCGTGAAGCAGTGACTCAATTGAAAGCAACCGAAGCGGAAATTCGCGCAGATGAATCAACACAAAAAGTTTTGAAATTAGATGAAGTTTCTAAAGAATTAAATGGAAAGTTTTCATCTGGTGCAAAACTTGATGAAGGTACTGGTGTGGTGGTGAGTGCTTCGGGTGGTAAGTTGAATTATGACAACACCCTCGAAACTCGTTTGAGCCGCTTACAAGGTACACTTCGTTCTTCCGTATATAAAGTGTTGATGGGAGAAAAGGCATGAGCAACGAAGTAGGAAAAATTACCTGGATCAGCGGACCTGTTGTCCGTGCTCGTGGTTCTAAACATGTAGGCATGCTTGAATTGGTTGAAGTAGGCGAAGACCGTTTGGTAGGTGAAGTAATCGGTCTTAAAGGCGACCAAATGACTGTTCAAGTGTATGAAGAAACTGCTGGTATGCAAACTGGCGAAACCATCTATGGTACAGGCTTACCTCTTTCTGTAGAGTTGGGACCTGGCTTAATCCAAAGTATTTATGATGGTGTGCAACGTCCACTTCCTTTAATTGAAGAAGCAGTTGGTTCCTTCATCAATCGCGGTGCCCGTTTTGACTCGATTAGCCGCGAAAAGAAATGGAAATATACGCCAAAAGTTAAAGTTGGCGATGAAGTAAAAGGTGGTGACATTTTAGGTGTTGCCATGGAAACCGACACTTTTGAACATCGTGTGATGTTGAACCCTGATGACAAAGGCACAATCACTTGGGTTGCTGCGGCTGGTGAATATACAGTCAATGACCCAATTGCAAAATTGAAGATGGGCAAAGAAGAAAAAACTGTCACCATGCTTCAACGCTGGCCCGTTCGTCGTGCACGTCCATTTGTCAATCGTCGCGGCGCAAACATTCCTTTGATTACTGGTCAAAGAATTTTGGATACATTCTTCCCTGTTGCAAAAGGTGGTGCGGCTGGTATTCCTGGTCCGTTCGGTTCTGGAAAAACAGTGACCCAACACAGTATTGCAAAATGGGCAGATGCTGAAGTCATCGTGTATATCGGATGTGGTGAACGCGGTAACGAAATGACTGAGGTGTTGCAAGAGTTCCCACACCTTATCGATCCTCGCTCTGGTCGTCCATTGATGGAAAGAACTGTGTTGATTGCGAATACATCCAACATGCCTGTGGCGGCTCGTGAAGCCAGTATTTACACAGGTATTACTATCGCAGAATATTATCGTGACATGGGCTACCATGTTGCTCTCATGGCTGACTCAACTTCCCGTTGGGCTGAAGCATTACGTGAAGTTTCTGGTCGTCTTGAAGAAATGCCAGCAGAAGAAGGGTATCCTGCTTATCTCGCTGGTCGTTTGGCAGAGTTTTACGAACGTGCTGGTTATGTCAATAACTTGAACGGTTCACAAGGTTCAGTTTCCATCGTCGGTGCAGTTTCTCCTCCCGGCGGTGACTTCTCTGAACCAGTAACCCAACATACTAAACGCTTCATCCGCTGTTTCTGGGCGTTGGATAAATCTCTTGCTTCTGCTCGTCACTTCCCAGCCATTAACTGGTTGGATAGCTATAGCGAATATTTGGAAGACGTTGGCAATTGGTGGCGCGAAAAGACTGGCAAAGATTGGCTCACCATGCGCAACCGTGCAATGGAATTATTGAGTGAGGAAAGCCGCCTCTCACAAATCGTGAAGTTGGTCGGTCCAGATGCGCTTCCTTTTACCGAACGTATGGTGTTGGAAACAACCCGCCTCATTCGTGAGGGACTCTTGCAACAAAACGCGACAGAGACGGTTGACGCCTACTCATCGGTTGAAAAACAAATTCGTATGCTTGAATTGGTGCTTTACTTCCACGAACGTGGTATGGCAATCGTCAAACGCGGTGCACCGATTAACTTAATCCATGACTTGCCAGTTGTAGATAAAATCATCCGTGCAAAATCTACAATTACAAATGAAGAGTTGGGTAAGTTTGAAGACCTTCAAAAAGAAATTGACGAACAAATGAGTCAATTGGATGCGGAGTACAGACAATGAGCGAAGCAAAAGTTTTAGGCGGTCAAGAAGTTGTTGGCGTAGGTCGTATTGAAGGACCAATCATGGTCGTTGAAGGTGCGGCAAACGTCAGTTACGATGAAGTGGTAGAAATTAAAGATTCACGCGGTCAACTCCGCCGTGGTCGTGTGCTTGAAGTAAGTGAAAACTTTGCTGTGGTGCAAGTATTTGCTGGTTCCACAGGTTTATCTATTGATGGAACGAGTGTCCGCTTTCTTGGAAACACATTACACATCCCCGTTGCAGAAGAAATGCTCGGACGCATCTTCGATGGTTTGGGTAACCCAATTGATGGTGGTCCAGAACCATTGACTGATAAATATGCTGATGTAAATGGTCAGCCAATCAACCCAACTGCTCGTATTTACCCACGCGATTATATTCAAACTGGTATTTCCACCATTGATGGCGTCAATACTTTGTTGCGCGGACAGAAACTTCCGTTGTTCTCTGGCGCAGGTATGCCACATGACCAACTCGCGGCTCAAATTGTACGTCAAGCAACACTCGGAAAACAAGCAGGTGAAGCTCAAACTGAAGGCGAAGAATTTGCTATCGTGTTCGCCGCCATGGGTGTCAAGAACGACGTAGCCGATTACTTCCGCCGTTCATTTACTGAAAGTGGTGCTTTGACCCGCGTGGCAATGTTCCTTAACCTTGCGGATGACCCTCCAGTAGAACGTATCGTAACTCCACGCGCCGCATTGACCTTAGCCGAATATTTGGCTTACGAAAAAGGTATGCACGTTCTCGTAGTCTTAACCGATATGACCAACTATGGTGAAGCCTTACGCCAAATTTCAAACGTGCGTGGCGAAGTGCCAAGCCGTAAAGGTTATCCTGGCTACTTATATTCTGACCTCGCTTCTTTGTATGAACGCACAGGTCGTATTCGTACCAGTGATGGTTCTATTACTCAAATCCCGATTCTTACCATGCCTAACGATGACATCACACATCCAATGCCTGACTTAACTGGTTATATTACTGAAGGTCAAATTGTGTTGGGACGTGAGTTGAACTTCGCAGGTATTTATCCTCCTGTAACAGTGTTACCAAGCCTTTCACGTTTGATGAAAGACGGTATCGGCAAAGGTCGCACACGCGATGATCATCCACGTTGGGGTGCACAACTGTACGCCGCTTATGCAAGAACACAAGATGTGCGTGCCTTAGCATCCGTTATTGGTGAAGAAGAATTGTCTGATGTGGACCAAAAATACTTAAAGTTTGGACGCGCATTCGAACGTGAATTCGTCAACCAAGCTTTCACTGAAAATCGTACCATCGAGCGAACGCTGGAAATCGGTTGGAAACTTTTATCTATCTTGCCAAAGAAAGAATTAACCCGCGTAAATCTCGACGAAATCGAAAAATATTATACAGGTACCGATGCCACAAATTAGCATTGCTCCCACTCGCACAAACTTAATTCGCCTTAAAAAAGATTTGCGTTTTGCTAAAGAAGGTTATGAAATTCTCGATCGCAAACGCGAAGCCCTAACAGGTGAGTTGGTTCGTGTTGCCAAAGAAGCCGATACACTTCAAAAAGAAGTATGGGCTTTGCTTGAAACCGCTTATGGTGCAATGGAGAAAGCCCGCGTCGTAATGGGTTCAGACCATGTGGAGTGGGCGTCTCTTGCTGTGAACAAAACTGTTGATGTGCATTTGCGATTACGCGGCATCATGGGTGTGGCAATTCCGCAAATTGAAGCGCGTGGCGAACCACCAAAACTTTTGTATAGCCCTGGTGATACCGCCGCTGTGCTCGATGAAGCCAGTGCCGCATTTCGTGAAGTGCTTTTGCGAATTCCTCAACTTTCAATGCTCACTGCCGCAGTATGGCGTTTAGCAAATGAACTAAAGAAAACGCAACGCCGTGTAAATGCGTTGCAACACATCTTCATTCCAAATTACAAGCATCAAATCGAGTTTATCGTTTCTTCACTTGAAGAACGTGAACGCGAAGAGACCTTCCGCCTGAAATGGTTGAAGACCAAGATGACTAAACAAGCCGCTTAAGTATGTCGTTGCGAGGAGGGCGTTCTTCCCGACGAAGCAACCTCCTAATTTGTATCGGAGATTGCTTCGAGCAAAGAACGCTCTCGCAATGACATGTTGAAAATGAGTTTTGACGATATACTGGTCAAAACTCATTTTATTTAACCACCAGTATCGCAAAATTTATTTTGCGCGAAATCAATTTCGCGGTACGTTTATTTTTAATATGAAACTCAACACATCCCTTCAAAAAATATTTTCTGAACTTCCCCAAGCATTTCAAACAAAAAACATTCCTGATGTTCAAATCACAAGAATATCTATTGATAGCCGTGCCGTAAAGCAAGGTGATTTATTTGTTGCCATGCAAGGTGGCACAGTTGATGGGCACAATTACATTCAAAAAGCGATTGATAACGGAGCTGCTGCAGTATTGGGAGAGAAAGATTTGGATGGATTCACTGTCCCATACATTCGACTTAACAACACGCGTCATGCCCTGACTTGGATAGCTGCTTCGTTTTACAACCAGCCTGCTCATTCGCTGACAGTGATCGGCGTAACAGGCACGGATGGCAAAACGACAACAAGTAATATCATTTATAAAATATTAATCGCGGCAGGAATCAAAGCAGGCATGATTTCAACCGTCAATGCTGTAATAGGGGATAAAGTATTGGATACAGGCTTTCACGTCACCACACCTGATGCCCATGATGTGCAAAAATATTTGGCTCAAATGGTAGATGCTGGATTAACTCATGTCGTTCTCGAAACTACATCACATGGTTGGGCACAACATCGAGTAGATGCTTGTGAGTTTGATATAGGTGTGGTCACAAATATTACACACGAACATATGGATGAACACGGCAGTTATGAAAATTATCGTGCCGCAAAGGCTAGATTATTTGAAAGTTTAGAATGGACAAAAGAAAAACCACAAGGCAATCCGCGTTTGGCAGTGATAAATCGTGATGATGAAAAATCATTTGATTTTTTGAACAATTTCATTAAGACAAATAAAATAAATTACGGCTTGAATGAAAATGCAGATGTTCGAGCAGAGAATATTGAATACACTCCAGCAGGGATTAAGTTCGATGTCTCACTTAATAACTTGCGTGTAGCCAAATTAGAACTAGAAGATTTAAGTAAGGATATTGATAGAGCAGAAAAAATAACAGTAAATAGCAAACTTGTTGGTTCATACAATGCCTCCAATTGTTTAGCCGCATTGACTGGGACTGTGTATGGATTAGGCATCACACCCGAAATTGCGGCGCAGGGAATTGCTTCACTAGATGGAATCCCTGGGCGCATGGAACGAATTGATTTAGGTCAAAACTTTACAGCCATTGTAGATTTTGCACATACACCCAATGCACTTAAAGTCACTTTAGAAACTGCCAGAAAAATGATAAATAGAAAAGTAATTGCAGTGTTTGGTTCAGCGGGTTTACGTGATAAAGAAAAACGTAGAATGATGGCAGAGATTGGCGCGCAATTGGCTGATTATGTCATTCTCACCGCCGAAGACCCGCGCACTGAATCCCTGAATCAAATATTGAATGAAATGGAATCAGGTATCCCCTTAGAAAGAAGAAGCGAGGGAAAATCATATTGGAAAATCCCAGACCGAGGCGAAGCCATCAAGTTTGCGATTCGTCTTGCAAGAGAAGGTGACATTGTTTTATCGTGTGGAAAAGGTCATGAACAATCTATGTGTTTTGGTAAGACAGAATTTTTATGGGACGATAGAATTGCGATGCGTGCGGCATTGGCAGAATTTTTGAAAATTGATGGACTCAAAATGCAATATCTTCCGACACAAGATAAAAGAGAAGAGGAGTGGTTAAATGAGTAAATGGATTGAACGTGTGACTTTACAAGGCAAGCATGTGCGTTTGGAACCAATTAGTGAAGCACATGTTGATGGCTTGGCTGAAATTGGCATTGGACATGAATTTTGGAAATTTATGTTGTATGGTGAAATGAAAACGAAAGATGATTTTCGTTTCTTTGTAACTGATTTATTGGAAAGAGAAAAAGTGGGGACAGATTTACCATTTGTAGCGATTCATTTGCCTTCGGGGAGAATTGCTGGCTGTACCCGCTACTTAAACATTATGCCGAAAGATAAAGGCTTAGAAGTAGGCGGTACATGGTATGGTTTAGATTTTCAACGCACGCCTGTCAATACCGAATGTAAATATTTATTATTTAGCCACGCTTTTGAGACTTTGAAATGTATTCGTGTGCAACTGAAAACAGATTCATTAAACACTCGTTCACAAACCGCAATTGAAAGAATCGGTGCAAAAAAAGAAGGAATTCTTCGTAATCACATGATTACACCCGAAGGGCGTTATCGTGATTCGGTCTTTTATTCTATTTTAGATACAGAATGGCACGATGTAAAAAACCGCTTAGAAGAAATGATGATAAAGTACGAACAAAAATCATGAAATTTTAAATTCATACATCACAGTTTCTGAAGTTTCTCCACCGGCAGATTGATAAAGTTTGTTGGCGGGGAGATTGTCTTTGTCGGTGAGAACCCATGCAGTAGTGCAACCTAAACTTTTTCCAAGTTGAAAAAGTTCTCGAAACATAGCTTTCCCAATACCCTTATTTTGATGCTCTGATGCAACACCAACTTCATTAATCCATAATTCTGCTGGTTTGTCAGGGTGAACATAATGAACTGCAGAAGCAAACCCAATAACTTGATTATCAATAATTGCTACAACAATATGGTGACGTGGGTCATTGAGGAATTCAATTGCTAGCTTTTCATCTATGGGATTATCAAAGACATCATCTGCTATCTTTAACAAGAGAGAAACATCAGTTTTTGATAATGTTTTTACTGTAAACATTATCTACCTTTTAATGGATGGCCTTCACTAAGTTGTAACAAATCCCATAAATTCCCATATAAATCTTCAAACACAGCCACTGTGCCATAACTTTCTGTTTTCGGCTCACGGATAAATTTGATTCCTTTTGAAATCATTTCGTTATAGTCTCTCCAGAAATCGTCAGTGTTGAGGAATAGGAAAACCCGTCCACCTGTTTGATTGCCGATAAAAGATTCTTGTTCAGGTTTGGATGCTCTTGCAAGCAATAAAGTTGTTCCAGTGGAATTGGGCGGAGCAACCACAACCCAGCATTTATCTTGTTCAGGTTGATAAGTATCCTCGATTAAAGTGAAGTGAAGTTTCTTTGTATAAAACTCTATGGCTTCATCATAATCTCGGACGACGAGAGCAACATGAACAATGGATTGTTTCACTTTTATAAATCCGATAGAAAGCGAAACGATATGAATAAATGCCAAGATAATATTGTTGCAATAAATATACGCTGAGTCAAGCCCGCAAAGTTTTGCTTGAAAAAGGCAGTATAAAGAAACAAAACAAAAGCAATCGTTATTGTCACCGCTACTATAAAAGATGCAGAATATAGATTAAGAAATTGCATATTTTGCGAAAATACATTAGAAAATAGAAACACAGCGGGAATAAAAGTCAGAAAAGCCAAAAACGAAGCAAGGGCATGGATAATGCCAGATACTGTGTTTTTACTACTGGGCAAATCAGTAGGGAAGATGCCTGCGAATAGTATCCCTATACTCCAAACATGAAGCAGAATAACAGCCGTTTTAGCAGAACCAGTTGAATCTAAAGTTTGTTGAAGCGCGAATCCTAATGCACTGGAACCTATTGCTAAAGCAATAAAAGCGGATACCATCAGCCAAGCATACTTCCCAACAGCAAAATCGCTAATGAAGTTAATTTTGGGATGATAGTCTCGGCGTAGGAAGTGTAACGCAACGACTGCAATTAAGAAATATAAACTTCCGCTGATGGTAATGAGTAACAATGTGGGGATTTGCATTCAATGCACCAATTTATTCTGAATTAATTTCGGTGTGAGAGTTTTTATATACATCCCACAAAAGAATCGAGCCCGCGTTTGCAACATTGAGCGAATTGACCGAACCTGAAAGTGGAATGCTGACAATATAATCACAAAGATTTTTCAAAGCCACGCTCATACCTTTGGCTTCATTTCCTAAGACAATAGCAATCGGTTTTGTGAGTTTGTGATTTAACAATAACAAAGAAACATTGCCTGTTGAGTCTGTGCCAACAATACTGAGGTTATTGATTTCCTTTTGACTAGAAATCCATCCTTCAAAAGCTTGCATAGATTGAATGAGAACTATCTTTGAGTGAAAGACGCTCCCTAAACTCGAACGTATCACTTTGGAGTCGTAAATATCAACACTATGACCAATGATGAAAATGGCATCCACGCCAAATGAATTTGCAGAGCGGATTAACGAACCTAGATTGCCGAAGTCACTGGGTCTGTCAAATATTAACAAAAAAGGTTTAGCGGGTAGCTTTAATTTATCGAGAGTCAAAAACTCAACTTTTGCAGTGACCAGAATTTCGGACGGCTCTTCTTTATCACAAAGGGATTTGTATAAATCAGAAGACATTTCGATTATTTTTGTCTTTTGATATTTACGCATTAAATCTTTAGCCCATGAAGAAAGTTTATCAACATCAGCCGTAATAATTCGAGTGATTTCTAATTCAGCACTCACTGCTTGTTTAATAGACTCTATCCCTTCAATAAAAACTTCTTGTACTTGATGGCGTTTTGTACGGTTTAACTTCAACGCTTGAATAACTTGATACTCTGCGTTTTCAGTAGTGATTTTCAGATTTGGCATTTTAAAAAACCGCAATTTACTCAATTTAACTTTGTTGCTCGCTACTCAGAAACTTATGCTCTACTAAAAATGTACAAAGATGTACATTTCCCTCAACGAGAAAAGAAGATGCTTCTATCACTAAGCCACTGTTATTAAATGTAATCGAATCTTCCCACCTATATTTTCCATCAGGCTGAGTAAATTGACCCTCAAAATGGTTATCGGAAATTCTTTTGAATTCTATTTCGTAACCAACAGGGGGAATATATATAAGAGTATCTTGGTTTATAAACTTTATTGTAAGAACAATGTCGTCATCGCTGGGGTAACACGTTTCCCCAGTATTATCAAACAAAATTTCTTCAGAAGAGGAATATTTGTGTGTACCTATATTTGCACATTCTTCTGGTGTTAAGTCAAATTCTGCACAAGCTTTTCTTGATGTATCTAATGCGGGGATAAATGAGTACGCAAATTGACAACTTAGCGATATCAAACTTGCCATGGTTAAAAAATATACTTGAAGATTTTTTCTCATTTTTATCTTTTAATATAGTGCCTTGATTGAGGTGAAAATGCGACTATTGCAAGAAATCTAACAAAATTCGATGAAACAGAATCAACTATACTGCACACGGTCAATTTCTGCGCTTTTTTTACCACTAAGAACGCCAAGAGCGCGAAGAAAATGCTCTTATCTTAGCGTTCTTAGTGTGCTTCGCGGTTCGATTCTGCCGATTCTCAAAACCACAATTTGTGACCGTGCCGAGTATATAATGAATAAATTATACAACCCTGATTTGAAAATCAACTATGCAATTTTGATAACAAAGTACTATACTGTTTGCCTCGTCTCTTCGGGAAGGGAACTTTCTGAATTGCACATTTATTGTTAAATTCCTAAAATTTCCACTATAATAAGGCGCACACCACCTCATAGGAGTCAGCCAATGGCCAGTAGTGAGTTTGCAGTAGAAATGCAAGATGTTCTTAAACAGTTCGTCACGCCAGAAGGAGGTATCCTAGCGGCAGTCAATCACGTCACCATGCAAATTAAAGAAAATGAATTTTTTTCACTGCTTGGTCCATCTGGTTGTGGGAAGACAACTTCATTACGAATGATTGCTGGTTTTGAATTACCAACCGATGGAAAAATTTTGATTCACGGCAAAGAGATGAGTCAGGTTCCAGCATTTCAACGCCCAGTCAATACCGTGTTCCAGCAATATGCTTTATTTCCGCACATGACCGTTGAACAAAACATCGGCTTTGGTTTGGAGATGAAAGGTGTCTCGCGTGCAGATAGAATCAGACGTGTGGGTGAAGCACTAGAAATGGTTCGTTTGCCCGGTATGGAATTACGTCGTCCTAAGCAACTTTCCGGTGGACAACAACAACGCATCGCCCTTGCGCGAGCCTTGGTCAATAAACCTGAAGTATTGCTTTTAGACGAACCGCTCGGCGCATTAGACTTAAAACTCCGCAAAGAAATGCAACTTGAATTAAAAACGCTACAACGTGAAGTAGGCATTACATTTATTTATGTGACTCACGACCAAGAAGAAGCACTGACCATGAGTGACCGCATTGCAGTGATGAGCAAAGGGGTAGCATTGCAAATTGATGTTCCCGAAGCCATTTATGAAAGACCTGCTACAAAATTTGTGGCAGACTTTATCGGCGAAACCAACTTTTTAGATGGTGTTGTCAAAGGACAAAATGGCACAGCGGTTGAAATAGACCTTGTAGGCACTGGGCTGGTATATGTCGAATCGAGTAGAAAGTTTACCAACGGTCAACAAGTATCAGTCGCGGTCAGACCCGAAAAACTGCGTCTCAATAATCCTGTCAATGGAGATAACAATCTTAAAGGTCATGTTGAAGAAGTCATCTATATTGGTACAGATACACACTATGGCGTCCGTTTTGCTGGTGGGCATAAAGTCCGCATTCGTGAACAAAATGTAACTGTGGCACAAAAATCTTTAGCCAAAACGGGTGATGAAGTGACCATGTCGTTTACGCATACATCGCCACGTATTCTGACGGAATAGGCGGAGGTTTCTGATGCTTAAATTCTTCCGCGGTAAAAGTAATTTTCAATTATTCGGTTTGCTCTCGCCAGGCGCATTGTGGATTTTGCTATTTTTCAATCTACCGATTCTGATTGTTTTGTTTATCAGTTTTGTAGAACGAGGGCGAGCAGGTGGCATTCAAATTCCGCCAGTCTATACGCTTGAAAATTATTCACTTCTTTTCAATGCCTGTGTTTCAGAATTTGCAGGACCAGAGTGTGACCCATTTTTGTATATCGGCATTTTTGGAAATTCAGTACGCATTGGTTTAATTGTCACATTTTGGTGCATCATTCTCGGATATCCACTTTCGTATTTTATATCCAAACAAAAACCAGTTTGGCGCGATGCACTGATGATTTTGGTTATTATCCCATTTTGGACAAACTTTCTTGTTCGCACGTACGCGCTCAAACAAGTATTGGCGGCAGAAGGTTTATTAAATTCATTTTTAATGGGAATTGGCATTATCAGTCAGCCACTTGATTTGCTGTTCAATGAATTTGCCGTTGTTGTTGGTTTGATATACGGTTACTTGCCGTTTGCTGTTCTGCCAATGTACGCCTCCATCGAAAAATTTGACCATTCATTAATGGAAGCCGCCTCAGATTTAGGCGCACCGCCTCGACGTGCCTTTTGGCGGGTCATGTTACCGATGACGTTACCTGGTGTGTTCGCGGCACTCGTGTTGGTATTTGTTCCTGTTGTGGGCGCATTCATCACACCGGACATTATGGGTGGCGGCAAAGTAGAAATGATTGGCACATTAATTAATCGTCAATTTGGTGTGGCGCGTAACTGGCCCTTCGGCTCAGCCATGTCGTTGATTTTGATGTTACTCGTATTGATTGGTGTAATCTTCTACTTCCGCTCTAGCACAGAAGAAACACGGAGGGCAATGTGAGCACACAAACATTTCCTCCTTATCCTCGTCAAAAAATACGTTTAAGCACACGTATTGGCAACTGGCTTTTAGGCGCAAATGCCGCTTTGGCATTTGGCTTTTTATACCTGCCCGTATTAATATTAATTTTGTTTTCTTTCAACAACACTCGTTCTGTGGCGGTCTTTAGCGGTTTTTCAACCGAATGGTATGTGGCTCTTTCGCAAAACACCGATTTGCTTGATGCCGCACGCAATAGTTTATTAGTTGGTTTAATTACAACCGTCTTTGCAACTGCTATTGGTACTTTAACTGCTATTGCAATGGACCGCTTCCGCTTCAAACTTCGCACAGCCTTCGATGCAAATTTATATTTACCAATCGTAATTCCCGAAATTGTTTTGGGCATTGCTTTGTTACTTTTCTTTAATCAAGCCTTGTTCCCATTTTTAGACTCCATTTTTGGGATACGCGCTTCTACAGGTTTGCATACCATCACCATTTCACACATCGCCTTTGATATTCCATTTGTGTATGTGATTGTGCGTGCCCGCCTTGCAGATTTTGACCGTACACTAGAAGAAGCCGCTTCAGACTTGGGGGCAGATGAGTGGAAAACCTTCAACAGAGTCACACTCCCATTACTGATGCCCGGCATTATCGGCGGTGCTTTAATGGCATTCACCCTTTCTTTAGATGATTATCTTATTACCGTTTTTACAAAAGGAATTCAAGAACAAACCATGCCTTTGTATATTTACTCTTTAGTTCGCAAAGGTGTCACGCCTGAAATCAATGCTTTATCTACTGCATTGTTGGTTGCTTCGATTGGTTTAGTTGGGTTATCACTCACCGCCCAGAATGGTGGACCTGTTTATACCCGTGCTATGTCGGTAGGTGCAGGTCTTGGTATTGGAATATATGGTTTATTCAGAATACTTGGATTGGCTAGTGCTTTCACATTTGGTAATTTAATAGTCACATTACTTTTGTTAGCAGGTCTTTATTGGGCTTGGCGTTCTTTTAGTGGTTACCGTGAAGAACTGGCAGAGACAAACGACTCAGGCAAAATTCTTTCAGGAATTGTGCTGATTGTAGTGATGTTAATCTCATACCTCTCTGCTTTAATTTTATTATCAAACTAAAGGAGGTGATGAACCACAAAGCACACTTTATATCGTTTCGGTAAAACTTTTATTACAAGAAAACTCAAGGAGTAGAAGAAGAAATGAAAAAAACGCTGTTTTATATACTTGTGCTATTGGCACTGGTGCTGACCGCTTGTGCACCAGCCGTCACAGCGCAAGCAACTGAATCCGTACCAGAAACAACTATCACCTCAGATAGATGCGGTGACCCATCTCAACTGGCAGATACAATTTATCTTTACAACTGGGTTGAGTATATGGACCCAGCCATCTTAGAGCAGTTCTTAGCAGAATGTGGTGTGGAAGTTGTAGAAACCAACTTTGCTTCTAACGAAGAATTGCTCGCCACCTTACAGGCTGGTGGTGCGGATTATGACATTATCGTTCCCTCAGATTACATGGTGCAAGTTCTTATTTCTGAAGGATTTGTGATGGAACTTGATTACAGTCTGATTCCGAATATTGCTAACATGGAACCAATAAATGTTAACCAATACTTTGACCCAGAACAAAAATATACGGTTCCATATTTCTGGGGTACATCTGGTTTTGCAGTAGATACAAATGTCGTGTCAGAGTATGAAGACTCTTGGGCTATGTTATTTGACCCAAGCCCAGAAGTTTGTGGAAAAATCAGCATGTTAGATGACCAACGCGAAACTTTAGGCGCGGCACTCATCTATCTCGGTTATTCACTCAATTCAACTGACCCGGCTGAATTGGAAGAAGCCAAAAACTTGTTAATTGCCCAATCTGAATGTGTGCGTGCTTACGATAGCCAAACCAATGACGATTTAGTTGTCACTGGTGAAACTGTCTTTGGTCACATGTGGACGGGCGATGCAATTCTGGCAGGCTTACCAGATTATGGCGGTCGTGACGGAATCTTGTATGTCATTCCTGAAGAAGGTTGTGTCATTTGGCAAGATAACCTTGCTATCCCAGTAGGTGCGCCGAATGCTTATACTGCTATGGTATTTATTAACTACTTGCACTATCCTGAAATTGCCGCACAAAACGCTGAATTCGTTGGCTATGGTACTCCCAATGCCGCCGCCAAAGAATTTATTTCAGAAGAAGTGCTTGCCAACCCAGGCATTTACCCGCCGCCCGAAGTGGAAGCCCGTTTGCAATGGATTGAAGACGTAGGCGATGCTTTACAACTCTATGACCGTATTTGGACAGAGTTCAAAGCCGCAGTCGGTAGCTAAGTAAGTCAAAAGTGGCAGTCATCTTTGCGAAGCATCCCGTAGCAAAGCGGAGTGGACAAAATGACTGTCACTTTATTAATATGGGGTTAAAATAAGCAGAAAAACCAACAAAATTGTAATGAATAGTTATAAATCTATTGACATTTATACAAAATCGTCATAGAATAAGCGCATGGAAAGCATAATCGTCACAGAAAAGCCTGAAAAGCTAGATGCGATTGACCGCTACATCATCGAAACCCTGCAAAAAGATGGGCGTGAAGCCTTCGCTCAAATTGCCGAAGACCTTAAAGTATCGCCCGGCATGATTCGCCAACGCTACAACCGTCTTGTAGAACTTGGTTATCTCAAAGTCATTGCGGCAACCAATCCGTTGATGATGGGCAAACGCACCATGGCAATGATTGGTGTTCGCACCGACGGCAGAAAAATGCTTGAAGCCGCCAACAAAATCTCAAAGTTTGATGAAGTTGTGTATGTCGTCTTCGTCAGCGGCGGTTACGACATCATGCTCGAAGTTTTTTGCAAAGACCATGAAGACTTGCTCAAATTTATGACCGAAAAACTTGCCAAAGTGGACGGCGTGCGCGAGACCGAATCTTTCATCTATTTGAAGATTGCCAAAGAGATTTATTTTTAGATATATGGACTCAGGGAGCTTGCTCCCGTTTTACGCCAGCAAACTGGCTGATTCCAAAATATCGCCTCATGCTTAAGTGATACTTGATTCTGCTCCATCAAACTTTGTCTGCCTCCCAACAGAGAGGATGGCAGAGCCAATTGAAAGGATTTTATGCAAGCCCTTGTTCGTGGACTAAAACAATTCGGGGACATGATGGTAGAAGCGTACCTCATGGCATTGACAATCAATACAAAGCCAGTGCGTCAAAACAAAAAACCAAACCGCTATTAATAAAAAAGACGGCATGAACTATCATGCCGTCTTTTTGTTTATGCATCATGTCATTGCGAGCCACGTACTTGTTCTTGTGGCGAAGCAATCTCCAACACAATCATAAGATTGCTTCGTCGGGAGAAGCACCCTCCTCGCAATGACATAGCACTTACACTAACTCGTATACACGGGTTATAAAACTAATGGAGAATACCCTTATATGAAAGTATTGCTCATCGGAGTTGGGGGAGTAGGCGAAGCGATTGCGTCACTTGCCAAATCACGCAAGTGGATGGAGTTGATGGTATTGGCTGATTACAACACAAAGCGTGCCGAAGAAATACAAAAAAAACTAGGGGATTCAAAAAGATTTCCAGTGGAATTTATAGATGCCAGCAAACAAGAAAACATTGAAGCACTTGCAAAAAAATATAATGTTGATTTGATTATGAATTCAGTGGACCCAATTTTCAACAAACAAATCTTTGACGCGGCATTTAACGCGGGCGTGATGTATATGGATATGGCAATGACTCTTTCGGAATTGCATCCAACTGACCCATATAACAAAACGAACATCAAATTAGGTGATTATCAATTTGCGAAGGGCAAAGCATGGGAAGAAAAAGGATTACTAGCCTTAGTTGGTTTCGGAGTTGAACCCGGCATGGCAGACGTGTTTGCAAAATATGCCGCAGATTACTTATTTGATGAGATTGATGAAATTGGTGTGCGTGATGGTAACAATATTACGATTGAAGGTTATAAATTCGCACCTACATTTTCAATTTGGACGACGATTGAGGAATGTTTGAATCCGCCTGTGATTTATGAAAAAGAGAAAGGTTGGTTTACTACACAACCATTTTCTGAACCAGAGATTTTTGACTTTCCTGAAGGTATAGGTAAAGTGGAAGTAGTCAATGTGGAACATGAAGAAGTGTTGTTAGTTCCACGTTGGATTAAGAATGCCAAACGAGTCACATTCAAATATGGACTCGGCGATGAATTTATGGATGTGTTGAAAACATTAAATAAATTAGGTTTAGATAACAAAGAAAAAATAAAAGTCAAAGGTGTGGAAGTTTCACCAAGAGATGTAGTGGCGGCGTGTTTACCAGACCCTGCTTATCTTGGTCACAAAATGAAAGGGAAGACTTGTGCTGGGACGTGGGTCACAGGTAAACGGTCAGGGAAGAAGCGTGAAGTGTATTTATATCAAGTGGCAGATAATGAATCATGTATGCAAACATGGGGATGTCAGGCAGTTGTGGCGCAAACAGCATTTACTCCAGTGATTGCAATGGATTTAATCGAACATGGAATTTGGAAAGGCGTTGGAGTTTTAGGACCTGAAGCATTCGATGCAATTCCGTTTATGGAAAAGATGGCGGAGTATGGTTTTCCGTATGGGATGAAGGAAATGTAATGTCATTGCGAGGAACGAAGTGACGAAGCAATCTTCTAACAACAAGGAGATTGCTTCGCTAGTGCTCGCAAAGACATTATTCATTTTTTATTACAAATTTTTTTTGAGCCTTTTCGTTTGTTATACTGTTTCTAATGACCCAAACATTCGACAAACTTTCTTTATTACGCATCGCCTTCAAAGGCTTAGATGATGATGAACTAAACCAAATGTCTTCGTTGACGCGAATCGAAACATATCCGCCTGAGACTATTTTGTGCCATGAAGGCGCGTATGAAGAAGTGTTTTATATTGTGGCGGATGGGCAAGCTGAGATTACCAAACAAATCAATGAAGATGAATTGCGTTTATTGCGTGTGGCGGGCAAGGGAGATTTGATTGGCGAAATGGCATTGATTCAAGATGCGCCTCGTTCTGCTACGGTGCGAGCGATTACAGAATTAACTGTTTTAGAAATGAACAAGCAAGATTTTGGCACCATGCTGACTCAAAGCCCACGCATGGCAATTGACATTATCCGCACGACGTTAAATCGTTTGCGTGAAAATGACCAAATGACCATTAGTGATTTGCAAAAAACAAATCAGGTGTTGAGGCAATTAGATAGAAACAAATTGGAGTTTATTCAAGTAGCGGCACATGAATTACGCACGCCATTGACTGTGTTAAAGGGATACATCAATTTATTGCGTGCCACGCCAGAATTGAAAGATAAAGGCTCTTTAACTGAAATGATGGATGGCATTGCCAAAGGCGCGGATAGAATGCACGAAGTGGTCAATATGATGTTAGATGTCTCGCGTATTGATAGTGAAACAATGAAAGTGTTACCTGCCCAAATTCCATTGAGCATGACTCTGACGGAGTTGGTCAATTCTCTAGCCAAAGAAACTGCTGAAAGAAAAATCCAAGTATCAGTCGAGCAAGAAGCGGGTATTGTCTTCATCCATGCTGACCCATCTTTGATTCAAAAAGCGTTGTATCAATTGTTGGTGAATGCCATCAAATACACGCCTGATGGTGGCAAAGTAAAAATTGCTGTGCAATCTATAATTTTAGAAAATAATATTCCTGCGGTTGATATTCGCTTTGAAGATTCAGGCATTGGAGTTGACTCTGAACATCACGAATTGATATTTGAAAAATTTTATCAAGTGGGTGACGTGGCACTTCACTCTTCGGGGAAAACTGGTTTTAAGAGTGGAGGTCCAGGTTTGGGTTTAGCCATCGTGCGCGGAATTGCCAAAGCGCATGGTGGGTATGTGTGGGTGGAAAGCAAAGGACATGATGAAGTTAATTTTTCGGGGAGTGTGTTTCATTTTGTGGTGCCAGTGGACTAGAGAATGGAGAATAGGATTCGCTTTTTGAGAATTGGGAGGATTGGAGATTTGGTTTGCGTGTAGGCAAATGCTCACACACATCAGCCTTTACTCAGATGGAAGAACCGCCAAAGACCTACAATTAGAAATATTGCCGCCCCAATCCACAATAATAGAGGCGGGGCATTCAAATAACCTGTCCATGCAGAAAACGCGAGAAATGTTCCAATCGAAAAGTAAAGCAAAGTAAATAACATATTTCCAAGCATTAATGAACTCCTTTGTTTGGTTTAACTAGACCAAATCCGTTGCGGCAACTTTTGCAAAGCATTGATCTTCACTTGCAATCCATCCAGATAACGCCGCCGTTCTTTTGTATTTTGGGGGAGATGTCCAACGGACAGAGGGGGCAAAAGATGTACTTCATTTTGTAATGCTAATTACTACATAAACTGGCAAACTATAGCTCCCGCAGAGACACCAGCCACTTATTCCAATTCATCTTTGATTTCACTTGGCGCTTTCAAATCTCTTAGCAATCGTTCAAATGCTTTTTGATAACTACCCTTGTCTTTCCAATTTGAAAAATCACCAATATGCCTACGCCGTTTGATTTTTGCTGCCCAATCATCACGAGTATTCAGGATTGTATCGTCAAGGCGGATTGGAAACAAAACAGATCGGTTTCCTTTTTGTTCTTCCTCTAATGCGCCTTCTACTTCGTCTCCGACCCATTCGCTTTTAATCGAATTCTCTGACAGAATAACTAACAACTTATCTCGCAGCCGTATTTGGCGATCAATCGTTGGACGAATTGCATCACCAATCTTCAAATCTTCTCGGTCAAACCAACAACGAACACCATTATTTTGCAGGTCATCGTGTAATTTTTGTGCAAACTCTTCATCTTTACTAGAGTAACTGATAAAACATGAATAATATTGAATACCACCGCCAACATACAATTGATGGATTCTATATGTTATCTCAGTAACTTGCTCTGGGCTGAGACTCGGGCTTGCAAGCCTCGCATATTGAATGTCTAAATCACTGAGACCACAACCACGCAGAAATTTTTCAGGCATACTACCTTTTGAAAATTGAATAGAATCTATTCCGATACTAGAAGGGAAAAGATGGACAATGTCTTCAAGTCCATAGGTATTGCTAAAATCAATTTTAGCAAAAGTTGTATCTCCGAGCTCTACTTTACTTAGATTGGTGAAATCAAGTCTCGCTTCTCGAAAATAAGCTAAATTGAGGGTTGCTCCACTTAAATCAGCATTACTGAGATCAGCTTCGCTTAGATTAGTTCTCACGAGAGTAGCTCTCTTAAGGCTAGTTCTATAGAGATAGGCTCCAGTAAAATCAGTGTCTATTAATGTAGTCCTATCAAGAATTGCATAGGGAAGATGGGCTTCATTAAAATCGGCACCAATAAGGTTGGCATCGCTGAGATTGGCACGAGTGAGGTCAGCATCTTCGAGAAGGGCATGAGAGAGATCGGCACCAATGAGGTTTGCATCGCTTAGATTGGTTGCCCTAAGATTGGCATTTGCAAGGTTAGCATTGCTTAGATTGGCACCAGTGAGATTAAAGATACTGAGATCAGTACCAGCAAGATTCGCTCCTTTAAAATCTATTTTTATTTCAGGATTTTTCTCCCGCCATCCATACCAAAAATTCACACCCTTTTTCAAAATTGCTAGTTGTTCTTGATTTGCCATCTATAACACTCCTTTAAACGCCCTATCTAACGCTGACGACATCAACGCGGACTGTAATAATATGAATACATTATAGCATTTTGCTAATTGACTCAAATCCTAGAAGTATTCGGCGTGATATTTAGAGAGAGATAAAAAAATCAAATCTCCTTAAGTTGAAGCGACTGTTCTCGTCATGTCTCTTTCGGAAAACACAAGTTGCCACAACGTCTAGCCGACTGTATAATTTGCACAACACAAAGAAAAGACCATTCAGACTAGTAAGACCATTTAGACCAATAAGATTAATCTAGGAGCGTCCGAATGCAATATAAACTCTGGATAGACGGCAAATGGGTAGATAGCAAAGGCGGCGGAAAGATGCTAATCGAAAACCCTGCCACAGGCGAAAAAATTGCCGAGGTACAGGAAGCAACTAGGGAGGATGTCGATGCGGCAGTGCAAGCTGCAAAAAAAGCATTTTATGATGGTCGTTGGAGTCGCAAATCTCCAAGTGAACGCTCCAAAGCGATTTGGAAATTAGCCGAATTGCTCGAAGAAAAATCAGAAAAGTTTGCGCGAGTTGAAAGTGAAAACACTGGCAAGCCATATAAATTTTTGAGCCTTGCAAGTGACGTCCCCTTTACAGTGGATAACTTAAAATTTTTTGCCACCGCCGCGCGCGATACACACGGTTCACACGCTGGCGAATTTATGGCGGGCTACACCTCCATGTATCGGCGCGAACCTGTCGGCGTGATTGGTCAAATTACCCCGTGGAATTATCCATTGAATATGGCAGGCTGGAAGATTGGACCTGCTCTCGCGGCTGGATGCACCATTGTGCTGAAACCTGCGCCCGGCACGCCTCTCACCACGCTGATGCTTGCGGAGTTGACCCAAGCCGCTGGCATCCCTGACGGTGTGGTGAATATACTTTCTGGTGGTAATGAAACTGGTCAAGCCATTGTAGAACATCCAGATGTGCGTATGATTTGCGTCACGGGTTCATCTAGCACTGGTAAAAAAGTGATGAAGACCGCCGCAGATACATTGAAGCGTGTTCATTTGGAATTGGGTGGTAAAGCACCGTTTATTGTTTTTGATGATTCTGAGCCTGAATTGGTTGCGGCGAAAGCATCCTTTGCGGCAACTGCCAATACAGGTCAAGATTGCACAGCCGCGACTCGTATTTATGTAGAAAAAGGTCGTGCTAAAGATATGCGTGAAGCAGTGGTCGAAGCCATGAAGAATGTCAAAGTCGGCTCACCATTTGATGATTCAGTTGTGATGGGTCCCTTGATTTCAGGGGTTCAACGTGAACGTGTGTCCGCTTTTGTGGATAGAGCCAAATCACAAGGTGCAAAAATCTTAACAGGCGGTGGTGTACCCAAAGATTTAGACAAAGGGTATTTCTACGCGCCGACTGTTATTTCAGATGTTCAACAAGATTGGGAAATTGTGCAACAAGAGGTATTTGGTCCAGTCATCACTGTGCAAGAATTTGATAATGAAGACCAAGCCCTTCATTTAGGCAATGATGTTTTATATGGTCTCGCCGCATCTGTCTTTACCAAAGATGTTGGTCGTGCCATGCGATTAACCAGTCAACTGGAATTTGGCACTGTCTGGGTCAATGACCATTTGCCGATTACTTCTGAAACACCCCATGGTGGATTCAAACAATCTGGCTTTGGAAAAGATTTATCCGCTGAGGCAGTTGGTGATTATCAAATCACCAAGCATGTGATGATTGCACAGAGTTAAAGACTTAAAGACCTGACAGGTTTTCACAGAGCCTTAATTGGTCAGACTCATTTGCATTCATAGAAGTTTGATTAAAATTCGTCACAATAAAACGTGTCAGGTCTGGATTTGGAGAATTAAATGGAATACAAATTACTCATAGATGGTCAATGGGGCGGCAGTGGAACTCCACTCGAAGTAAAAAATAAATATAGTGGTGTAACAGTTGGGGTAATCAATACCGCCACCAAAGAAGATTTGAATCGTGCCATTGATGCCGCACAACGAGCCGAAGATGTTATGGCAGACATGCCTGCTCACAAACGTGCCGACATTTTAATGCGCGCCGCTTATCTACTCCGTGACAATGTAGAAGATATGGCAAAAACGATTGCATCAGAAGCAGGCAAAGCACTTAAGTTTGCGCGTGCCGAAGCAGAACGTGCCGTCAACACCTTTACATTCGCTGCAGAAGAAGCCAAACGTTTACATGGTGAAACGATTCCGTTAGATGCCGCACCTGCTGGTGAAGGCTTCTTCGGTTTCTGGACTCGTCGTCCAGTTGGAGTAATTGCTGCGATTAGTCCGTTTAATTTTCCATTGAATCTTGTTGCACATAAAGTTGCACCTGCACTTGCAGCAGGAAATACATTGGTATTGAAACCTGCTAGTACAACTCCATTGGCGGCTGTCAAGTTATGTCAGATATTACAAGAAGCAGGTTTACCTGCCGGTGCATTGAATCTTGTTGTCGGGGGGGGTGGAACAGTTGGCGAATGGTTAATCACAGATGAACGTGTAGATAAAATCACATTCACAGGTTCACCGGATGTTGGTCGTCACATTTTGGCTGTTGCTGGAATCAAAAAGGTCACGCTTGAATTAGGAAATACATCACCCGTCATCATTGCTCCAGATGCAGATTTAGATTTTGTCGCCAAACGTTGTGCAGTGGGAGCGTATGCAAATTCAGGTCAAGTATGTATTTCAGTGCAAAGAATTTACAGTGAAAAGAAAGTATATGAACCTTTCTCAGAAAAATTTGTCAAAGCCACAGAGGCAATGGTTGTCGGTGATCCGCTTGATGAAAGAGTCGATGTTGGACCGATGATTGATGTCAAAGAAGTTGATCGCATCGAAAGTTGGGTCAACGAGGCGCAAGGGTCAGGTGCAAAAATCTTAACAGGAGGAAAACGTGAAGGAACGATTTACTATCCAACCGTGTTAACCAATGTAGAATCAGATATGAAAGTAGTGGCTGAAGAGACGTTTGCTCCAGTAGCATCTGTGATTCAATCAGATGATTTTGAAGAATCATTACGCCTAGCAAATGACTCAAAATTTGGTTTACAAGTCGGTGTCTTCACAAAAGATATTGACCGCGTTTTACGAGCCGTCAAAAAATTAAACTTTGGCGGTGTTATCATCAACGATGCCCCCACTTTCCGCGTTGACCACATGCCTTATGGCGGTAATCGCCAAAGCGGTTTAGGTCGTGAAGGTGTTAAATTTGCAATGGAAGATATGACCAATATTCAATTGGTTGCGATACGAACTACTTAATGTCGTTGCGAGGAACGCTCTTGCTCTTTGTGACGAAGCAACCTCCAAGTTATTTGAGATTGCTTCGGGTGAAGAGCATCACCCTCGCAATGACATAACCCATACAAGGAGAAAACAATGGAACACAAACTTTGGATTGATGGCAAGTGGCAAGACTCAAAGGGTGGCAAGATGATGGCAATTGAAGACCCTGCAACGGGTAATAAAATTGCTGAAGTTGTAGATGCAAGTAAAGAAGATGTCCACCGTGCTGTGCAAGCTGCAAAAACCGCTTTCTATGATGGACGTTGGTCGAAGAAATCTCCAGGTGAACGCTCCAAAATTATTTGGAAACTTGCAGATGTTATCGAAGCCAACATGGAAGCCATTGCAAAGCTTGAATCTGAAAATACAGGCAAGCCTTATGCCTTTGTAAGTCTCGGCGGTGATATGCCGTTTGCAGTAGATAACTTGCGCTTCTTTGCAAGCGCCGCGCGTGATACGCATGGTTCCCATGCTGGTGAATTTATGCCAGGTTATACATTA